>Ga0193709_1000663_pt1 | contig 11351 bp, 10 predicted proteins | sample H3c2metaG_FD_160571 | JGI IMG/M metagenome (GOLD analysis project Ga0193709, IMG submission 160571) | Soil microbial communities from a riparian zone of the East river system, Colorado, United States - H3c2 | ecosystem: Environmental > Terrestrial > Soil > Riparian zone | place: USA: East River... | reverse complement strand
TCGTTTTTCAGGCAGGAAAACAAAACCGCCCGCCCACCGTCCCTCACCACCTACTATGCCGAATCAAATCTACAACGCTTGCGCACACCTTCCTGTGGGACAAACTCCTAGTCCCTTGTCTTCGCGCCCTGTGCAGGCAACAAATTCTTTCGTCGCAATATTTTGTGAAGACAACCCGGGTGCCGCCTTCCTGTTACCCAGGGTCTGGCGCACTCGTATTTTGTCTAAGTCCTTTAGAATCCATGCTTACAGAATCCGCGACTGTAAGTCCTTTAGATCCCATACCTACGAAAAAGGCGCGGAGGGTGCAGCCACCGAAGCCGGCGCCGTCCCATTTTGGAACGGCACGAATGGTGGTACGCGACGGACCAACTCGTTTTTCTAATTTATCGATCCAGTCGTTAGTCGCAAAATCTGCAATTCAAGCGATCCATCCGATTTAGGAATCATCAGCACGATTCAGTTAGAATGGGACCTAGAGAAGAACCATGGCACTGACCAAGCAACAAGCTCTCGACATGCTCGAATCCGACGACCTGATCGGTATCGGCATGGCCGCGCACCAGCTCCGCCTCGCAAAGAACGATCCGCGCATCGCCACCTACCAGGTCGATCGCAACATCAACTACACCAATTTCTGCACCGAATACTGTTCCTTCTGCGCGTTCTACCGACCCATCGGCGCCAAGGACGGCTACATTCTCAGCTTCGAGGAAATTTTCCAGAAGATCGAAGAGATGCTCGAACTCGGCGGCAACGGCGTTCTTCTTCAAGGCGGCCTGCATCCCGACCTGCAAATCGATTACTACGAAAATCTTCTTCGTTCCATCAAACAGAAATTTCCCACCGTGCATCTGCACTGTTTTTCAGCGCCGGAAATTTTGTGTATCGCGGAAGTCAGCGAACTCAGCGTTGAAGACACCATTCGCCGCCTGATGGACGCCGGACTGCAATCCATTCCCGGCGGCGGCGCGGAAATTCTCGATGACGAAGTCCGCTCCAAAATCGCGCGCCTCAAATGCACCAGCGATGATTGGGAAAATATGCACCGCACTGCGCACAAACTCGGCCTGCGCACCACCGCCACCATGATGTTCGGCTGTGGAGAAGAGCTGCGCCACCGCGTCAATCACTTCGAGCGCGTCCGCCGCATCCAGGAAGACACTGGCGGCTTCACCGCATTTATTCCGTGGATTTTCGCTTCGGACAACACGCCGCTCGGCAAAAAAGTTCAGGAAACAACGGCCGTCGATTATTTAAAAACGCTCGCTATCAGCCGCCTGTATCTCGACAACATCGATCACATCCAGTCCAGCTGGCTGACTCCCGGAATAAAAGTTTGCCAGGTCGGCTTGCAATTCGGCGCCGATGACGTGGGCAGCATCCTGATCGAAGAAAATGTCGTCTACGCCGCCGGCGTCCGCAACCGCACCAACGAAAGCGAACTCCGCCGCGTCATCTCTGACGCCGGCTTCATCCCCGCCCAGCGCGACACTTTGTACCGATCCTATTCATTAAAGTGAGACAGATCCGTGAACACGCTAGCCAGAAATCCGCGCTTCCGCGACCTCCTTCAGCGCATTGGCCGGCCAGTTCACGAACACGACGAGCACACTAAGCGCAAGGACCGGCGAAACGCGACGAAAGCTGGTAAGCAGCTTGATGTTTTGTACGGCCAGATGGGGCTTCTTCTTTCTCATCATCTGGAACCTCTCAAGCAACGTTTCATCGCCGGTGACGCGAACGCAATTGATGAAGTTTTGGACTTCTTGGCGATTGACCTGCTTGCGTCCGGAACCGGCTATCAAAAAGGGTGGCATTACCGAAAGCTGAAGCACCTCGACCTAACGGAGGAGCAAATTAGTCGCGTTCGTGAGATTGCGCTCGCGCGGTGTGCAAGCAATGAGTACCGCCGCGAGGACTCGGAGCTGAGGCGTCTGATGGTTCGCCTGGCCGATGCAAAATTCATGGAGCAAGTGCCGACGTTCCGGCGCGGTCGGGATCGAGAATTTTCGGGCACAAGGACAGAATGTTGGACGTAATTCTCGCCCATCGAAAAGACCTTGGCGACCAGCCCAAGACAAAGCAAGGGAGCAAGTGATGATTCAAAAGATCAAACCGTTTCTGTGGTTCGATAGGCAAGCCGAGGAAGCTGCAAAGTTTTACTGCTCCATTTTCAAGAACTCGAAAATGCTGGAAGTGGCGCGCTACCCCGAAGGCGGCCCCGCTCCCGCCGGCTCGGTGATGATCGCCAGCTTTGAACTGGAGGGGATGCAGTTCGTCGCCCTCAACGCCGGACCCTTGTTCAAATTCACAGAAGCGATTTCATTTGTGGTCACGACGGAGAGCCAGGAAGAAACCGACTATTACTGGAACAAGCTGACAGCGGATGGTGGGAAGGAATCAGACTGCGGCTGGCTCAAAGACAAATTCGGCCTAAGCTGGCAAATCACGCCCAAAGCTCTTATCGACCTGCTGTCCAACCCCGACAAGCAAAAAACCGCGCGGGTCATGGCCGCCATGATGACCATGCAAAAAATCGACATCGCCGCCTTACAACGCGCTGCGCAATAAAGGAGGCCCGGCGGCCGAGCCGGTCATTCCGAGCCCAACGAGCCTGCCTGCCGCAGGCCGGGAATCTTTCTTCGATGGTTCCCAGATCGGCGATGTAAACAAAACGCCGCTAACTTTTAGAGGTAGGACGCAACAGAATTTCCACTTCAGCGCCATCGGGCAAGTCCACGTCTTCGAGCGGATAGAGAATGCCACTGCGGAAACGCGCGCGAACTTTAATCGTGGGAATCGAATTTCGATTTTCGCTCTTCGAATTGCCGCTTTCGACTTTCGGATTTCGGCTCGCGGCGGCGGGTGGTTTACCGGACGCTTCGTCCATCGCTTCGTTGGCCAGCAAGTCGGCTTCGCGATTCTGTTCGCGATAAACGTGATCGATGCGGAACGCGGGCATGGCTTGTGACATTTTTTTCGCACGCTCGTAGAGCGGTTTCAGATCCGCGCTTTTTACTTTGTATTGCCCTTGCATCTGTTTGACGAGCAATTCCGAATCGCTTTCGACGCGCAGCGCTTTGATCGAATTGGATTGCGCGTAGTCCAGCGCAGCAATCAGTCCGTAATATTCAGCGACGTTGTTGGTGGTTCGGCCGATATATTTTTTCAGCCGCGCCACGACTTCGCCGCGCGGATCGCGAATCACCACGCCGTAGGAAGCTGGCCCGGGATTTCCGCGCGAGCCACCGTCAACATTCGCGCGCCACGCCAGCGGTTTCGCTTCCGGAGGCGGTTCGCCAAACAGTCCCGCTCCGCGACTAATCGGAGTGCGCGGCGTCATCGGGAAGCGCCCGTCACGACGCCGAAGCCGCGGAAGGATTTTCCCCAGGAGTTGCGGTAGGCGCGGGGTCCGCAGCATACAAAATGCATCCGCAAGTTTCGCAAGTGTGGATCTCGAGATTTTCCGGCTTGTACACTTCCTGGTAAATGTGCGGAAGCAAGCGCATTCCGCAGCCGCGGCATTGTTCCTTTATGGCTGGGGCCAAAGCCACACCATGGTGGCGCTTTCCCGCGCGCGCGTACACGTCCAGAACTTCTGGGGGAATTTGCGCGGCGATTTTTTCCCGCACGGAAATATCCGCGAGCATTTTGCGATTTACTTCGCGCGCGTGGTTTTCAATGTCTTTGCGTTCGCCGGCGATGGACTGTTCAGATTCGCGCAGCGCAGCTTCCGAAGCCTTTACATTTTTTTCGCCTTCTTCAGTGGACATCATCTGGTCGAGCTGCGCGTCTTCCAGCTTGGCCATTTCTGTTTCGGCGTTGGCGATTTCGTGCAGCAAAGCTTTATAGGCTTCGTTGGTTTTTACCGCCGAGGTCTGTCCGCGAAATTTCTTCACGCGTTCGCGCCACTCAGAAACTTCAAACTCGGTTTTCTTGCGCACAGCAACCAGTTGCGCGAGAGCTTCCTTTGCGGCAGTCAGGGCCGCCCGCGCGCCATTCAACTTCGTGTCGTTTTCGCGAATGCGTTTGGGAGCGGCTTCCAGCTTGGCGCGAAGCGCGGCAATTTCGCTATCGATCTTCTGTAATTCGAGAAGCAGCGGAATGGCGGGATGCATCGGAGAGAAGTTTAACACAGCGGAGAATCACCGTGTCAGATGTGCGGGAAAGATTGCGAAAGCGAAGTAATGAAATAACGAAGTAACGAAACCAGGAAAGACTCCGGCAGAATCATTTGGCCGGAGTCGCGGGAATGAAAGACGCGGGCATAAAGCCCGTGCTACCAAACACGAATAGATCCGGCCACAAAATACTTAATAGTCGTTTGCGATATTAGGAGTGGGCTTCGCGGCGGCTTAGTGTGAAATCGATGAAGTAGCCTATGCCGATTGCGAGCGGGATGAAACCCAGCGCCACGGCGGCCCAGGTGTCCGGCTCGTGAGCGATTCCAGCGATGGCGCCGAACGCCGCCATGTAGCCAATTGCTCCGCTGATCAGAAGGATGGCATTCTTGCGGGAACGTGCCGTCGGCGAGACTTCGGCCTCGAACGGGACTGCAACGCCGCGGGCAATCGCCGCCGTGCGTTCATCGGAGCGCAGCTTCTTCACCCGGAAGTAGGTGTACATGGCTGCCATCGGAATCCCCAGCGAGAGAACCACTGCCGCCAAACCAATCAAACCGCCCGCGTCGCTCATATTGCTCTCCTTGCAGTCCGCATTCACTGCAAATATGCTGAAATCCTTGGCCCGGAAGATTTGCGGCTGGGCCATAACGCCGCTGTGATGGAAGGAACGAAGATGGCTAGCAGAAAGTTCCGAAAATCTTGAGGAGATTCACAGCCAACGAGGCGGTTTCGGGACCGCTCACCGGGTTTCGCCGACTTGCATGTTCTGGTCGATGGTGAGGATGGGGTAGCGGATGGGGGAATCCGCGGGCGCGGGCGCGTGATGGGCAGTGACGGCGAAGTCGCTGCCGTCTCCGCAACGGATTTCGTAGGTGTAGCCTTGACGTTCGGTGCGCGCGAAGTTCACGGTGCCGGAAGAAGAGAGTTCGTCGAGGGCGACGCAGTGGCCATTCGAAGCGATATAGGTGCGCTCGGCTTGCGCCATCTGCGCAAGGTCCATTCGAACGCCGGTGAGGCTTATGGCCTGGGTGGGGGCGGTGCCGGCATCGGTGGTGGGCATTTTCTTGATGGAATAGAAATAGATGCCACCGACGATGGCTGCGACGACGAGTAATAAGGCCAAGGCTCGCATAGCAAAAGAGTGCCTGTCCGGGTCGCGCCCCGCAACCGTTCGAATGGGCAGAGTGCACTAGGAAACAACAGGTCTTGATCGTGGCGGTGGGAGAATGTTTTTCTACACTGGCGTCAGAACCGGACTCTCTAACGGTGACGAAATCCTCCTTAAGAAATTAAGGTGACGATGTGGGCGGCGACTTCCTGAATTTTTTCACACTGCCGGATGGATCGATTGGACTATCTGGGCGGCGTCACGGGGAGACTTGCGGAGGCATTATACGCAGCGCTGGCTGTGGGGACCTTGCGCGGGGTTCACAAGACCGGCGCGCCACCGCGTTCAGTATTGCGCCTGCTTACCCCCAGGGTGATGCTGCGCGGACTGACTCCACGCTACGCAGCCGTACAGTATGCATGTTTAGACCCGCGCACCGGAATCTTACGAACAGCGAGCGAGGGGATGGCGGGGCAGTGCTGCTGTCGGCACAGGGAAATCGGGAGCTGGATCTTCGTGCCATCCCACCCGGAATGTTCCCAGAAATCAAATGCGACAGCGAAACGGTGCAATTGCAATTGGAACGCGGCGACTCGTTGACATCCTCCCGGCCGCAAACCGGCGAAGATTCCTACGGAGTCCGCGTTGGTTTTACGCGAATCTCTTCGCTGGGTTCCTCCCACAACCGCTTTACTTCAGCGGAGGAAAACGAAAGAGGCTTTACCTTTGCGCTGCCCGCCCATAGGTCTTGTGGACGAAAGAAGTTTAGCGATGACCGATTCAGAAAGGCAAGGCTTATAATCCCCGGCCAGAACGCCGAGGCTTTACGGCCCAAAAGTGGTAATTTTTCTGAGCGATGGATTCTGCGAAGCGCAGAATTCCGAGGGCGAATTCTTTGGCATGGAAAGCGGCTGGAGGAATGCGAAAACTCGCGGGAAAATTGGCCGGAGGAGATTCTGCAGCAACTGAGGGAGGCGGTGGTCAGTTACTCGTGCAGCCGGTCGCACCAGGATGATCGAACCGCGGCGATCTTACGGTGTATCGGGAGATAGCGGATGACCGAGGTAGCGTGTGGGAAACGTTCGGGGGAATTCAAATTGACAGTGTGGCGGCGCTCCAGTAACAAAGATAGTAACGGCAATCAACCCAGGAGAGTCCGCGATGAAGACGATGAAGTCCCCACATGCCTGTGTAATGGCGTTTTGCTTGTCCGCACTGCTGTGCAATCCAAATGAAATTATGGCCTCGCCGGATACTCCGCAACGAGCTGGCGAAGTTTCGCGGGTAATTCCCGCGGTTAGCATTGCGCGCGGCGCGAAGAGCATTTCTGCTTCCGCGAAAACGGTGGTCGCTTGGCAGGACGTGGTCAGCACACAAGCCAGCGCGCGGGCGCGGGTGGCCTTGGACGACGGTTCGGTACTGAACGTGGGCTCGGACTCTTCAATCAAGGTGGTAAAGCTCGATAGCGGAGCGCAGCAGACGGAGCTGGAATTGACATTTGGAAAAATCCGATCGCAGGCGCAGAAAATCACAAAGCCAGACGGAAAATTTGAAGTAAAAACACCTGCGGGGGTTGCCGGAGTGGTGGGCACGGACTTCTTCGTGGCGTTCGACAATTCAACGGGAACCATGAACGTGATTGTGTTCGAAGGACTGGTGAAGGTTTGCAACCTGGCGGGAGTTTGCGTGATCGTGAAAGCCGGGCAGATGACCAACGTGCGTTCGAATGACAGCACGGGGCCACAGGCACCGACGCAGGCGCCGCTGGATGTGCTGGTGGATGCCGGAACAACGACGGATGTCGGCGGCCGGCCGGGAGTTCAAAACGTTGGTCATCACCTTGGTAAAGGTGCGGGGATCACGCTGGGAATTCTGGCGGTAATTCCGGCGATCGTGATTCCGATTGTGGCCACGCACGGTAACAACGGCAAACCACCAACCACAGGCCAAGGTTGTCCCAAAGGCGTTCCGGTTTGTGCCGGGCAGTAATAGTTCTAAAGTTGAGATCTTTGCGCGATCTGCAATCGGCTCAGGCAACAAGTTTCATTGGATACGGGTTGTCGAGAAGTTATCGCGTGTCAGAAATCGCCGCTAGCGGAAGAGCGAAAGCGACATAAACGCCGCCGGCAGGTGATTTGGGGTCTTTGCCGCCGCCCGCGGCGATGACTACAAATTGGCGGCCGTTGATGGAATACGTGGCGGGCGTGGCATTGCCCGCAAACTGCAGAGTGGTTTCCCACAGAAGATTTCCATTCGAACTATCATAAGCGCGAAACTTTTTGTCGTAATTGGTTGCGCCGATGAACAGCAGTCCTCCGGCGGTGACGATCGGGCCGCCGTAATTTTCCGTGCCGGTGTTGGGCATTCCTGCCGCGACCAATTCGGGATATTCGCCGAAGGGAATTTTCCACACAGATTCGCCGGTATTCAGATTGATGGCGTTGAGAGTTCCCCACGGCGGAGCTACGGCGGGATAACCATCGGGATCGAGAAAGCGATAGTATCCGGTGAGGTGATATTTCACGGCGGGCGGGCGCGGTCCGGTGCTGGCGAGTTCCTTCTGCGGAATATTCTGGCCGTTGGCGAGAAAGTCGGCGATGGCGCGGGTTTGTTCGGCGGTCAGATTGGGAAAGCCGGGCATGCGGCCTTTGCCGTCGCGAATGGTGGAAACAATTTGCGCAAAGTTCAGACGCGAGCTGATTTTCTGCAAGGATGGAAATTCCGGAGGCGCGCCGGCGAGCGTGTCGCCGTGGCAGACACTGCACTGGCTGATGTACAGCGCGCGGGAGCCGGTTTCGTTCCCGCTGGGAGCGAGGGCGCCGGTCCAGGCGATGTCGTTCGAATTGATGTAGATGATGGAGGTGCGCGGGTCAATCGCCGGGCCGCCCCACTCGGCGCCACCATCGAAACCGGGAAAAACCATGGTTTCCGTGCCAATGGAAAAAGGAACGAACTGGCCGTCGTTGCGAAATCTTTTGAAATTGTTGAGAGCCCACTGGTGCGCTTGCGGAGTGCGCAGAGTAAGAAGGTCTTCGGTCAGGCGCTGGCGGGCGAACGGTGCCGGAAGAGTTGGCAGCAACTGTTCTTTTGCAGCGACTTCGCCAGAAACCGTGCTGGCGGGATAAGACCGGGTTTCGAGCGGGAAAAGAGATTCTCCCGTTGCGCGATCGAAGAGAAAAATGAAGCCCTGCTTGGAGGTCTCTGCGACGGCGTCGATGAATTTGCCGTTACGCTGGACGGTGAGCAAAGCCGGCGGTGAAGGAAAATCGCGATCCCAAAGATCATGGTGAACTCCCTGAAAATGCCAGAGGCGTTTGCCGGTACGGGCGTCGAGCGCAAGCAAGCAGTCGGCGAAGAGATTGTCGCCAGAGCGATCGGCGCCGTAGAAATCAAACGCAGCGGAGCCAGTGGGTACGTAGACAATGCCGCGCAGGGGATCGAGCGACATTCCGGCCCAGTTGTTGGCGGCGCCGCTGGTTTTCCAGGCGCCGGGCGGCCAGGTGTCATAGCCAAATTCGCCGGGTTGCGGAATGGTATGAAAAGCCCAGCGAAGTTTGCCGGTGCGGACGTCGAGGGCGCGAATGTTGCCGGGAGGAGCAGGAAGCGTTTCTGGATTGCGTCCGCCAACGATGATCAGGTCTTCGAAGACGATACCGGGACTGGTGAGAACGATGGAGTTGGCGCTGGCCGGTTCGCGGCCGAGATTTTCGCGAAGATCGATACGACCTCCGTCGCCAAAATCAGGAATGGGTTTGCCGGTGGCGGCGTCAAGCGCGTAAAGAAAGTTCATTACGCCGACCAGGATGCGGGAAGTAGTTCCGGAACTCCAATAGGCCAGGCCGCGGTCGGGTTGTGTACCTGTTACACCGGAGTCGAATTTCCAGAGAAGTTTGCCAGTGGCGGCATCGAGCGCGAAAATTTTTTGTGTGGGAGTAATGCCGTAGAGAACACCGTTGACGATTAAGGGATTGGTCTGGAGCCCGCCTGGTTCGGCGGTGTCGAAGGTCCAGACGACTTGGAGTTGCGTGACGTTGGCGCGATTGATTTGTGCGAGCTCGGAGAAATGATTGCCTTCGCAATTGCCGCCGTAGCCGAGCCAGTCTTGGGAGGATCGAGAGATGGCGGAAGTTGCTGGCGCGGGGCTTTCTTGAGCAGTGGATGACAACACGCACGCCGCGACGGTAAGAAGGAGTGACAGGCAGGTCGCTCGAGCGGCGCGAATGTTTTTGGACAAATACCCTCCTGACCATAGGAGAGAGTGGGTGCTTTGCTGCGGCGAACCAGGAGAGTCTAGCGCAGCTTGGGGAAAATCGGCGGAGCGGAGTTTGCGAAGACCAGGAGTGTGCGGGTTGTGGAGTGGGCGGCACCGCACACAGGCCCTGGGCGGCAGCTCAGGGTGAACAGGAGTGCCTGTGCAGCTAAGATAAAAAGCCGGGCTGAAGCCCGGCACTACGAAGGTTAGAGAAGATGGCCAGCAAGGAAAATTGGGAGCGGAGTATGAGAAGGCAAGGACGTGCAACGAAAAGCAGTGGGAAGCCGTCGAACTAGTGTCGGATGGGAAGGCGCTGCGTTGTATGCCTGCCGAAGAGTGACGTACACTGGCTGTTTAGCCTTGAGCAGCAAATAAATCGTGAGGACTCCTGTGCGTATATTGAATCGTTCTTCTGCCGCCGTGTTGGCGGCATCCGTGGCCATGATACTGGGGGCGGCGGTTCAGCCTGGTGAGACGTTTGCGGGACCGCCGGACACGCCGGCGATTGCCAAACCATCTCCGCTGATTGGCGCGATGCAGACCGAGCTGGAGCGATCGTTCAAAGTGCTGGGCGGGCAGGATCCGCGGGCATATTTTATCGGCTACACGATTACCGACACACAAAGGGCGGAGGTTTCCGGCTCGAATGGCGCGCTCCTTTCGAGCAGTGAAGGGCGAAACCGGTGGCTGCAGGTGTCAGTTCGAACGGGAACCTACACGCTGGACAACACCCACAAGGTAGGCGAGCAACGGATGGCAAGCGGCGGCCCGGGTACCGCGATTCCCGTGGATAACGACGAGCAGGTGGTGCGGCGGGCGATCTGGCTGGAGACGGACGGACAATACCGGAACGCGGCGGAAGCACTGATCAAGATTCGCTCGAGCAAAGAAGTGAAAGCAGACACGGCGGAAGGGCGGGCGCCGGATTTTTCGCACGAACAGCCGCACAAATCGATTGAGCCGGAAGTTTCCTTCACGCTGGACCGTAAACCGTGGGAAGAAAAAGTACGCGCGTACACCAAGACCTTCCGGGAATCGCAGGACATTTTGAATTCGATCGTGACTTTTTCAGCGCTGGCGCAGAATGCGTACCTGGTGAATACCGAGGGAACACAATTGCAGAGCGGGCAGATCCGCTACCGGCTGGAATTGTTCATTCAAGGCAAGGCCGCCGATGGAATGAACATCGAGCGCTACTTCAACTTTGACTGGGTGGACCCGAAGGATGCGCCGAGCGACAAAGAAGTAGCTACGGCCAGCGCAACGTTGAGAAAAGAAATGGAAGGCCTGGTGAAGGCGCCGCTGAACGAGCCGAGCGTGGGACCTGCTCTGCTTACGGGACGCGCGGCGGCAGTGTTTTTCCACGAAGTGTTTGGACATCGCGCCGAGGGCCACCGGCAAAAAGACATAAGCGAAGGGCAAACATTCGCGAAGAAAGTGGGCGAACCGATCTTGCCGGATTTTCTGAGCATCGTTGACGATCCTACGGAGAAAAAAGAAGGCCACGAGGATTTGCTGGGATATTACCGATTCGACGATGAAGGAGTGTCCACGCATGAGGTGGTGCTGGTAGATCATGGCGTGCTGAAAAATTTTGAGATGTCGCGTTCGCCGCTGGCGGATTTTCCTCATTCGAACGGGCACGGACGGCGGCAGTTGGGCGCGACACCGGTTTCGCGGCAGGGCAATTTGATCGTGAGGAGCAACAAGGCGGTGACGAATACGCAGCTACGTGCAGAGTTGATCGAATTGGTGAAAGCGCAGAATAAGCAGTACGGATTGCTGATCGACGACATCGCGGGGGGATTCACGTTTACTGGGCGGGGGCAGCCGCAGGCGTTCCAAGTGCAGCCGCTGGTGGTTT
>Ga0193709_1000662_pt1 | contig 11367 bp, 8 predicted proteins | sample H3c2metaG_FD_160571 | JGI IMG/M metagenome (GOLD analysis project Ga0193709, IMG submission 160571) | Soil microbial communities from a riparian zone of the East river system, Colorado, United States - H3c2 | ecosystem: Environmental > Terrestrial > Soil > Riparian zone | place: USA: East River... | reverse complement strand
CTTCGTCACAGACTTCCTTTGCTGCGCGCGACGAAATATCACGCGGTGAAAGATTGCCGTAGCTCGGATATTTTCGTTCGAGATAATAATCGCGATCTGTCTCAGGGATTTCGCGGGGCGACCGGTTGCGATCCTCCTTACGTTTCGGAACCCAGACACGCCCATCATTCCGGAGCGACTCAGACATCAGTGTGAGCTTCGATTGATATTCGCCACTGACCGGGATGCACGTGGGATGAATCTGCGTGAACGCTGGATTCGCAAAGAGCGCGCCCCTTTTGTATGCGCGATAAGTGGCGGTGACGTTGCAACCCCGCGCGTTAGTAGACAGATAAAACACGTTTCCATATCCGCCGGTCGCGAGCACGACAGCATCTGCTGCGTGCCTTTCAATTCTTCCAGAGCACAGGCTCCTAGTCACGATTCCCTTGGCGTGTCCGTCGACAACCACGAGGTCGAGCATTTCCGTTTGGGGAAACATCTGCACCGTGCCGGCCGCGATTTGACGGCAAAGCGCTTGATAACAGCCGAGCAGAAGCTGCTGACCGGTCTGTCCGCGCGCGTAGAAAGTGCGCGATACCTGCGCGCCGCCAAACGAGCGGTTGGCTAGCAATCCGCCATATTCACGGGCAAACGGCACGCCCTGTGCGACGCATTGGTCGATGATGTGATTGCTGATTTCAGCGAGGCGATACACGTTTGCTTCACGGGAACGAAAGTCGCCGCCCTTGATCGTGTCGTAAAACAATCGATAAACGCTGTCGCCATCGTTCTGATAATTCTTCGCGGCATTGATCCCGCCCTGGGCCGCAATCGAATGGGCGCGTCGCGGCGAATCTTGAAAACAAAAACATTTCACTCGATAACCCAGTTCGCCCAGCGTCGCCGCCGCCGATCCACCGGCAAGACCGCTTCCTACAACGATGATCTCGAATTTTCGCCGGTTATGTGGGCTAACTAATCGCGAATGATCGAGATGGTTTCGCCATTTCTGAGCAAGCGGGCCTGGCGGAATCTTGGCGTCGAACCTTCCAATCATAGTTGTTGGGCCGGTTTAACCCACCCAAGCAGGACGGCGATGGGGATCGACGTGTAACCGATGAACAGAAGCCACGCGAAGATTCGGCCACCCAAGGCGAGACGCGGCGCGACTTTTTTATCATTCAATCCAAGCGATTGGAAAAAGCTGGATGATCCGTGGCTTAAATGGAGCGCAAGCAAAAAAAGGCCGAGGACGTAAAAGCCGGACACATAATAATTCTGAAATCCGTACACCATCATGGAGTAAACGTCGTAGTGGCCAAGAGGATCAGCTTTTAGCAGGCCGAACCGGTGATCAGTAACTCGCACCGTGAAGTGCGCGATGTGATAAACGATAAATGCCAACACGATCAGTCCGCTCATCACCATGTGACGCGAGGCAAACGTTGCTTTGACGTACCGCTTATCGATGTACGACTCAGGGCGGGCGCGCCGGTTTTCAATTGCCAATTGGATGGTCACGTAGATGTGAGTAATGACCGTGGCGAGGAGAAAAATTCGGATCAACCAAAGCAGCGGCCCGAGATCACGCAGATGTTCCGAGTAACCATTGATCCAGTCCGCTCCGATAAAAATCTGCAAATTTCCAAGCAAATGTCCGATTACGAATAAAATCAGAATGATCCCCGTGATCGCGACGATCATTTTTTTCCCAACCGACGAGCGATAAAAATGTGTCAAAACCTTCACGTTATAAACATTTTACGGGAATGGCGACCGCGTCGTGCCTCGGCACGCCGTAGCGATGCGGAGGCGGCGCAACGCGATGCCAGATCAAAACCGGCTTGCCGCCAAATTTCAGATTATGGACGCCGGTTGTAGCGTCAAGCTATAGCGATCGCTGCCAGCGGCCGGGCTTCGGGTTACTTGCTTTGCGATTCTTCGCGTAAGACGTTGTTGACGTGACTGCCGAGCGCGAAAAGACGCTGACAATCAACGAAATCTATCACTCAATTCAGGGTGAAAGCACCTGGGTAGGACAACCCTGTGTGTTCGTGCGGCTGACGTACTGCGACCTGCGCTGCAATTATTGCGATACAGAGTACGCGTTTTACGAGGGGAAGAAACGGACATTGAAGGAGATCCTGGATGCCGTGGTCGCGTTTCGCTGTCCTTTGGTCGAGATCACAGGCGGCGAACCGTTGCTCCAGAAGAATGTGCTGCCGTTGATGTCGATGTTGTGCGATGCCGGCTATACGATCCTGCTCGAAACCAGTGGCGCGCACGATATCTCAAAAGTCGATCCGCACGTTCATCGGATAATGGATTTGAAAACGCCGGGGAGCGGCGAAGTGGACAAAAATCTTTGGTCGAACATCGATCATCTCACCTTGCGCGACGAAGTGAAATTTGTGATGGGCTCGCGAGAAGATTACGAATGGGCTTGCGACAAGGTGGAGCGTTACGATCTTCCTCGACGCTGTCATGCCGTACTATTCTCACCGATCTTTGGACGGATTGATCCGCGTGAGATCGTCGACTGGATTTTAGAGGACAAGCTGAATGTTCGTTTTCAACTTCAGATGCACAAGTTTATCTGGAGTCCGACACAGCGCGGAGTTTGATTGGAGGTCGCCAGCCATAGCTGACTTCGGCCGCCGACCTGCCAGGGGGATGACAACACAACGAAAGCAATGGTATTTTCCCGAGCGTGAGAGCACGATTAACGAAAGATTTCACTTTTGAAGCGGCGCAGACTTTGCCCAACGCGCCGGAGGGCCACAAATGCCGGGGTGTGCATGGCCACAGTTTCAAGGTCGAAGTTTCAGTGGAAGGCGATGTCGATCCAAAAACCGGGTGGGTTTACGATCACGCCAGAATAAGCGATGCGATGAAATCGTTGATGAAAATGCTCGATCACGCCTATCTGAACGATGTCGAAGGCTTGGAGAATCCTACAATTGAAAACATGGCGGAGTGGTTTTGGAAGAAATTGGAATCGCAATGTCCTGGTCTTTGTGAAATCGTCGTGCACGAAACATCTACCGCGCGCTGTGTTTATCGCGGCAAGTGACCAATTGAATGATTAAAAGGTTAACAAGTTAAATGGGTGTGTTGCGCTTCGACTGTTTTTAACTTTGTAAATTTTAACTCTTCGCCGACTTGAGTCGCGCAAAGAAATCTTCAAATAGAGTGTCGTAAATCTTTCCGCGCTCGGGATGGTATTGGACCGCGAGAGCGAAGGGATAATCACGCAGGCGCACTTGCTCGATGACATCGTCATCGGCGCACCAGGCTTCAACTTCGAAACCGTCTGCGAGCCGATCGATCGCCTGATGATGTGAACTGTTTACATTTTCGAATCGATGCTTCGCCTTGCCGTCGTAGCGCAATGATTGAATGTCCTGCTCTTTTTGTTCGGGTAACTTGTGACCCTGAATATCGAGTTTGAGCGTGCCGCCCAAAGCGACATTCAGGACTTGAATACCCCTGCAAATCGCGAGGATCGGCAGTCCACGCTTGAGCGCCTTTGAAATCGCATCGAACTCCCAGCCGTCCCGCCTGGGATCAAGATCTTCTTGGTCGATCAAGTTAGGATCTACATTTTCCTGACGCAGAAATTCCGGCGTGATGTCGGAGCCGCCCGTCAGGAGCAAGCCGTCCATTTGGTCCATCGAAACATCGCCGTTTCGCGCGTCGAAAACATGAAGCTCAGGGTGCTTTGCAAAAAATGGGCGAAACCATTTTTCATCCTTCGGACGCATCCATGTGGCGACATTGGGCATTGCCAAATGTTGCTTCGATTATCGCTGAAGAAAAGGTGGATCGGTTTCTCCGAAGACGATTGCAAAACTCGGCGCCGAAGGGGCGATTCTCTTGCCAACGCGTTGAGGACACCGCGTTCCAGCTATAATCCCATTAGCTCGCGAACGTATTTTACCGGCGGGCTGCCGTATGAGATCACCTGATCGTTGTATTTCTTGAGGTCGAAATCTTTGCCTAGTTTCTTCTCCTCCTCCGCGCGCAGATCCAGATGCTCAGTGGCGCCCACGAAATAAGTCGAGAGCTGAGCGGAGGTTAGGCGTGCGCGTTTCCATTTTGCCACGGCCTCGCCTTCCTGTTGAAAAGTCTCTTTCATCATCAAATCCATCGCTTCTTTCTCAGTCATGTTTCCGGCGTGTATGCTTTGATCGAGGATGGCGTTAGCGATCGCGCGCAATCGCATTTTCAACTGCTGCATTTTCACTTCCGGTCCACCGTAGCCTTGCTCTGCCATCACCTGTTCGCAGTACACAGCCCAGCCTTCGATGAATGGGCCGCTTTGGAAAATTGCGCGAACCAGCGTGGGCGCATGGAACTGGTTCGAGTGGGCCAGTTGGAGGTAATGGCCTGGCATCGCCTCGTGCACCGTCAGGTCCCGAATCATGTAGTTGTTGTATTCTCGAAAGAACGATTCCTGTCGCTCCTTTGACCAGTCCTTTGGCGTGGGTGAGACGGCGAAAAATGTTTTGCCCGTTTTGTCGAGCGGGCCAGGGGACTCGCAGTAGGCGATGGCCACGCCGCGTTTGAACTCAGGCATTGCGATCACATCCAGTGGCGTGTTCGGGACAGCGACAAGATTGTGCGATTTAACGAAATCGGTCGCTTCGGTAACAACCTTTTTCGCGTAATCCACAACAGTGGTGTCGTCGGGATGTTGCTCTGCCAGTTTGTCGAGCGCTCCAGCCGTCACCTTATGTTTGTCCGCGAGCGTTACTGCGTCCGCCTTCGGAAAATATTTTTTGTAAAGCGGCAACGCTGTCTCATAGATAGCGGTTTGCGTTTGTTTCAGATCGTCCTGCGCACGCTTCATGATTTCCTCCATCGACAGGTCCGATGCGAGAGCGAAGTGCAGCTTCTTTCGAAATTTCTCCGCGCCGAGACGAAAATTGCCGTTGGACCGCGGCAAGAGGTCGTTCCGCAGCCAATTCTTGTAATCCTCGAGAGCAGCCGCAGTTTTTTCCTGTAGCGGCCCAAGTTCCTTTTTCATTTGCGGCGCGCGATCAAGAAGCGGGGCGAGTCCTTCACGCACGAGATTGATTGCGCCTTGGGTTTGCTCAATCGCCGTCTCCGTATGGACGCGCGGCGGACGTTGAAGGTTCGTTTTCGCTTGGGCGATCACGCGGGGAATTGCTTCCAGACGCTGACGCAGATTTGAAATCCGTTGTTCTGGTGGCGCGAAATCGCGGGCGATTAGCAAATAAAGGCTGTTGGCGAGGCTCTGCATGTAAACCAGGGGATTCCACTCCTGATCTTTCAGCTCTTCAGCCCGGAAGATTTGGTAATCGATGTTCTCCTTGAGGATGCGAAAATCGACATTATTCGTGCTGTTGAGCTGCGATCCGTCGACGGAATTCAGTTTGTCGCGAAACTCTTTTTGCGTTGAGAGTTCTTTCGCCCGTGCTTCGGGTGAGTAATCAGTCAGCTGACCGTCAAACCGATGGTCGCCGAGTTCCGTCGCATCCTCCGGATTCGCCCGCAAATATTGCTCGATGTAGTCGTTCGCAATCTTTTGAAACGCGTCGTCCTGTGGAGTCCCGAATACGCTGAGGATCGACGACGACAACAAGAACGCAGCTGCGATGGCGATTTTCATCGAATTCAGCTCGGCGTGCCGCCGTGAAGAATCGGCTCGGTTGCGATTTCATCCAGAGTGAGCTGTGATTGGAGATAGGTGCGGCCCCTGTAGAAGCAGGCGACGACAACGAAGATGACAGCGGCTCCAAACATCAACCAGGTGAAGAAGGTAAAGTACTGATAGTCGCTGATCTTATGCGCCGCTCCTGCGCCCAAAATCCATTTATTGACGAGGCCGACAAAGAGTTCACCCGAGGCGACAGTGAGAAGCCACAGCGCCATCACAGAACTCTTCATCGTATTCGGTGCCTGGGTATAGGAAAATTCCAAACCAGTGATCGATACCATCGCTTCACCGAGTGTGAGAATGATGTAGGCCAGGAACTGCCAATTGATGTGCGGTCGTGACCCTGCATCGATCCACCCTTGGATCATGACAATGACAACAAAGGAGAGCGCGGTAATGAAAAGCCCTATTCCGATTTTTCGCAGCGGAGTGAGCGGGAAGACGGCGTTGATCAGCGGGTAAATGATATAATTCACCAAGGGGATAAAAATCAGGATCAAAATAGGGTTCGCGGTTTGTACCTGCGCGGCCAGCAAATCCAATCCCCATCCGGCTGAAATGTGAAATGGCGAAAAGTTGATGTTGATCCACGGCAGCCAAGACACGTGCAGATCCATTTTCTCGGCTTGCAGCGTCCATTCGGCTCCATTGCTCATTCCCCACAAGGCCCAAAAAACCAAAATGAAAACGTAAACCATTGCGATTCGCGCCAGCGTGATAAGACCCTCCTTGCTGAATGTTTCGCGGAGATAACTAAGTCCAGCCGGAGGCACGTGCACCATTTTCTTGCGACCGCCCCAGAAAAACAAAGTCGCGATCAACATCGCGATCCCAGGGATTCCAAATGCCCATCCCGCCCCGTACTTCGGATTGCTGAGAAGCCAGGGACAAAGAAGCGAAGAAATGAAAGAGCCGGCGTTAATCGAGAAATAGAACCAGCCAAACATTTTCGACAGCAGATGTTTGTTCGAATCGCCAAACTGATCGCCAACGTTCGCCGAGACGCACGGTTTAATCCCGCCTGCACCCAGACAAATCAGAAACAGTCCGATCGCCAGCATCGCTCGCTGCCCAATTGCAATCCCCCAGGAAGTGGCCATGCACGCCAGCGTGAGATTACCCAGGCAGTAGACGAGCGACAGCGAGAGAATAGTCCAATATTTGCCCAGCCAGCCGTCGGCGATGACCGCGCCGAGAATCGGAAGAAAGTAAACGCCGAAAACGAAGTAATGCGTGTACATGTACGCCTCGTTCGAACTCATCGGCGCGAGCACACCAGACTGATTCAAAATGTAATGCGCCATGAAGACGGTCAGGACCGACTTCATGCCGTAATAGGAGAAACGCTCGGCGGCTTCGTTGCCAATGATGTACGGTACGCCCGGAGGCATGCCCGTTAAGTTTGGGGGCGAGGTTGCGTATTTGTGTTTGGCCATATGATCTCCTTTGCCTAACGATCTTCGTGCGGAACAGCTTCCGCCGGGGCCGGCGAGGATACCGATTTTTCAGACTCGATTTTGCTTTCTTCGGACCAGACCCTCGTTGCCGGATCGGACTGCTCCCGCTGAACTTCCGGTATCTGGCCGAGCGGATGTTTCTCGCACGAGATGCAAAACAGCAGCATGCAGAGCGCAACAGCACTGAGGCCGTAGCGGAGGAAAAGAGCCATAATGCGCTGGCACAGTTATCAGCCTCGCTGGTAACCTGCAAGCCGAAAGCGCGTATTCCCCAGCGTTTCGTTGGCGAGCAATGACAGCAGCTGTAGCGGCGTGTGTTTCAAACCCCCGGGCGCTCGCCGCGGCGAGCGCTTCCACAAAAGATTGAAAGACGCTGCTGCGGGATTACTATCAGACGCGGTGGCTCGCACAGACAGACACAACGCATGGAACGAAGTCTTCGCTCTCGTTCTGCTATTTTCGGGAACGCTGCTGTTTTTTGCGCTGATTTCCTACACCCCAAAGGATGTGCCGTCCTGGGTTTGGTTCAGCCATATTTCGCCAGCGAATCACCCTGCGCAGAATTTCATCGGCCCAGTAGGCGCAATTATCGCGGGAATTTGCTACCAATTCATTGGGGCGGCGTCGTACCTTTTGGCCGCAATTTTGCTGGGTTTCGGCGCCACAAAACTGTTTTATCCCGGTTTGCGGGTCGCGTCCCGGTCGGCCTGGATTGTTTTATTCGTCATATCGGGGGCCTGTTTGCTGCATGTGCAGCCGTATCATTTGCAGGGCTGGCACGCCGCCTTCAACATCCAGGGGCCGGGTGGTTGGATCGGATACGCTTTCGCCGATCAGCACCGTGGGTTACTCCGCAACTCTCTTGGCCCACTCGGTACGCTTCTCCTTTTGATTGGAATTTATGTGACCACACTGATCCTGGTCACCGGACTACGTCCCATTCATCTTGTTCGCGAGACGGTCGCGCTCATGCGACGCGTGAGTGTAAGCCTGCAGGAGTGGCGATTGCGCGGCAGGCTGCGCAAATCGGATCTCAAGGGGAAACTGGCAATCAGTGAGGAGCAGCTCGCCAAGCAGCGGCGCTTCCTCGAAAAACAATTAAAAAAGAAAGGCGTGCCCACGGGCGAGTTGACCGGGTCGATGATTTCGCCGGAGGAACTGGCAAATCGGCCGAAACCAAAGGTCGTCGATACAACCGCATTGCCGAGCGAGCAGGAGACCCGCAGAAAACCGTCTCTCGCTGAATTGCGTGCCAGCGAACGGAAAGCAAGATCGGCGCCGAGTGTGATGACTCCAACGTGGACATCGGAAAATTATGCCCTGCCTGGGATGGATTTGCTGGACGAGCATAGTATGGAGGGGCGTGGCACGTCTGATCCTTCGGAGCTGGAGGACGTTCAACGAGTTTTGATTGAGACTTTAGGGCAATTCGGAATTGCCGTGGCACCGGGCGATATCACAAAAGGGCCGACTATAACCCGCTATGAAGTCTATCCGGCCAAAGGCGTTCGTGTGGACAAGATTGTAAGCCTCGAGCGGGACCTCGCTCGAGCCACGCGCGCCGAACGAATCAATATCCTCGCACCGATCCCCGGAAAAGACACGGTGGGCATCGAACTGGCGAACAGCCGAAAAGTGACAGTAAAACTGCGTGAACTTTTGCAGTCATCCGACTGGGAAGAAGCAAAGGGAAACGCCAAAATCCCGCTGGCGCTCGGGAAAGACGTTTACGGCAAAACGATTATTGCCGACCTCGCGCAAATGCCGCATCTGTTGGTCGCAGGTACCACTGGCAGCGGCAAGAGTGTTTGTATCAATGCGCTGATCGCCAGCATGCTCTTTCGTTTCACGCCCGAAGAGCTCCGCCTGGTGATTGTTGACCCGAAGATGGTCGAGCTTCAGGCGTATAGTTCGCTGCCGCATCTCGCGTTTCCGATAGTAGTCGATCCAAAAAAAGTGATGCTGGCCTTGCGCTGGCTGATCGACGAGATGGAGCGTCGTTACAGAATTTTTGCGCGCGTTGGCGTGCGCAACATCGTGGGTTTTAACGTGCGACAGAAGAAACCTGTAGCCGCTGACCGCGGTGACGAAGATGAACCTTCGGAAGATCCAGGCTCAGCGCCCTCGACCACAAAGGATGAGGTGCAAATTCCTGACAAGATGCCGTATGTCGTTGTCATCATCGATGAGTTGGCGGATTTGATGCAAACCGCGCCGGCAGACGTTGAAAGTGGTGTTGCACGCATCACACAAATGGCTCGCGCGGCCGGTATTCACATTATCGTTGCTACGCAAACTCCCCGCGCAGACGTCATCACCGGCGTGATCAAGGCGAATATTCCCAGCCGGATCGCATTTCAGGTCGCTTCCAAAATCGACAGTCGCGTGATTCTGGATGAAAACGGAGCCGATCGATTGCTCGGCCAGGGCGATATGCTTTACCTGCCGCCGAGTGCTTCGCGTCTCATTCGCGCACAGGGCGTTCTTGTTACGGATGATGAGATTCATCGGCTGGTCGAATTTGTTTCCGCGCAAAGCCCGCCGGCTTTTGATACGGCGATGCACGAGAAGCTACAATCCGCCGCAACGCCTGAGGAAGATGTGACGGATGAAGACGAAGAGTTGGTCGAAAAATGCCTGGAGATCATTCGCCAGGAAAAGCGCGCCTCCACGTCGTTGCTTCAGCGCCGCCTGCGACTCGGCTACACGCGTGCCGCGCGAATCGTTGATATTCTGGAGCAGCGCGGTATTTTAGGTCCCGGCGAAGGCGCCAAACCACGCGAGATTCTGGTCGATCTCGATGCTGCCGTTTAGCCGCTATTTTCTGTGCAATGACGATAGAAGGGCTTGGTAAAAAATTTCAAGAAGCGAGGCTCGCGAGGAACCTTACGCTCGACGAAGCAGCCCGGATGACGAAAATTCGCCCTGCGCGCCTGGCAGAGATTGAGGCTGATGATTTTTCCCAATTTCCCAGCCTTGCATATGCAAAAGGTTTTCTGCTCATCTACGGCAAGTTTTTAGATGTCGATGTCACGCCGTATCTGGACGCGTTTGAAGATTCTGAGCGAATGACGGTCGATGGCTACTCGTATCTGCAGGAAAATCGCCCTCAGAAACCGGTCGCCGCTCCAGTCGTTCGGCGGCGCCGTCCTACAACAACCAGCCACGAGCGGATCTCTCCAATGCCGCTCATCTTTGGCGTGCTCGTGTTGGTAATCGGCTTCTCGGTAATGAAGTTCATCCTGAATGTGCGGCGGCTTGCGCCCGGACAAGGCGAGTCCACGGCACAGGTGTCACCGAGTGCGTCGCCGATTCCAAGCCCCAAAGCTGGGCAACCGGGGGCGACGGGAGCGTCACCAGGCACCGTTGCGTCTGCCCCGACCGTCGCGCCGCCAGCGCCATCCGAAGCTGCAACCTCACCGGTTGCATCAGCGGGTCCACCAGAAATCCGTAAGGCTTTGGCTGCTTCCGCAGCGCCAAGTCAACCGGAGGTGCGTCGGGCAAAGCCCGTGACTAGCGAAGATAAGGGGACACCGCAAGAAACGACGAATTCGTCGTCCGCAGAATCAGCCGAACAGGATCGCATTGCTATTCGGCCACTTAAACGGACCTACGTTAAGGTGACTGTGGGCGACAAAGGCGGCAGTCCCGCCTTCGAACGCTGGGTTTCCCCGGCAGATGGTCCTGTAGAATTCCGTGGCAAACATGTCTCGATTCGGGTTCTCGACCCGGATGCTGTCCAGATCACAAAGAATGGCAAGGCGTTGGAGGACAACGACGAAGACGTGACGGTTAATTAGTAGCTGCGGACGATTTAAGAAAACGCCCAACCCCGCCTTTGCTATGCTACGGCGTTGCAGACGCTGAACCCTATTCAAAATGAAGACAATCACGACCGCGATCGACTCCCGTAAGCCAAAGGTTGGCATGATCAGCCTTGGTTGCGCGAAGAACCTCGTCGATGCAGAGATCATGCTTGGCAGCGTGTTGCAGCGTGGCATGGAAATCACTTCGAGCGCGGAGGACGCCGACGTCCTGGTCGTTAACACCTGTGCGTTCATTGACTCAGCCAAGGAGGAATCAATCGAGGCGATTGTGGAGGCGCACCAGCAGCGCGGCTTGAACAAGCGATCCGATCAAAAACTCATCGTAAGCGGCTGCATGTCGCAACGGTTTGCGCGCGAGCTGCGAGAAGCAATGCCTGAAGTCGATGCGTTCATCGGATTGGATCAAGTGGCGCTGCTG
>Ga0193709_1000661_pt1 | contig 11368 bp, 8 predicted proteins | sample H3c2metaG_FD_160571 | JGI IMG/M metagenome (GOLD analysis project Ga0193709, IMG submission 160571) | Soil microbial communities from a riparian zone of the East river system, Colorado, United States - H3c2 | ecosystem: Environmental > Terrestrial > Soil > Riparian zone | place: USA: East River... | reverse complement strand
ACCCAATAGAGGTCGATCCGGTCCCATGGCACCTGTTTCAAAAACGGCTCCGCGGGATCGGCCAGCAGCTGAAACATCGACTTCGGCGTCGTCCCACCCGAGATTGCGATCCGGGCAATGCTACGGTCCGTAGCAGCCTTCACCGCTGCATCAGTGAACAACTTTGCCGCAGCGCGAGCAGTAGCGGCGGGGGTCGCAAATACGCGATAGGTGACGGTGACCGGACGAGGCATGGAGTCCTATCTGTTGACGATTAAAGTTTGCGCCATTTGCGACCATCGCTCTTCATCAGAGCATCCGCTGTCGCCGGTCCCCAGGTTCCTGCAGCATAGTTGGGAAGATCGCGAATCGGATCGTTCGCCCAGGCGTGCAGGATTGGTGTCATCAGCGACCAGGTCGCTTCGACGCCATCACGATGAGCGAACAAGGTCGCATCGCCAAGCATCGCATCGAGCAGCAGCCGCTCATATCCATTCGCCGACGACTTGCCAAAGGCCTCCGCATAGCTGAAGTCCATATTCACCTTACTGATCGTCATCGTCGGCCCTGGAACCTTGGCTCCAAACTGCAGCGTAATCCCCTCGTCCGGCTGGATCCGCATGGAGAGCACGTTCGGCCGGATGCCTTCGCCGCCCTTGCCGTGAGCATCCTTGAAGAGGAGAAGCGGCGGCAGCTTGAACTGAATGGTGATCTCGGTGACGCGTCTCGCCAGCCGTTTGCCCGCGCGGATATAGAAAGGAACTCCAGCCCAGCGCCAGTTCTCGATCTCGAGCCGCAGAGCAGCATAGGTTTCGGTTTGTGAACGCGGATGGACGCGTTCCTCCTGCCGATACCCCACAACGGGCTTTCCATCAACGATCCCAGGCCCATACTGCCCGCGCACCGTGTCGGCCGGGTGAATCGGCTGAACAGCCTTCCATACCTTCACCTTTTCGGCGCGCACCGCATCGGCTGCAAACGAAACCGGCGGCTCCATCGCCACGAAGCTCAACAACTCCATTACGTGGTTCTGCACCACGTCGCGCAAAGCGCCGGCGGTCTCATAGAACGGCCCGCGGCCTTCGATGCCGATGCTCTCGGCTGCCGTAATTTCGACGTGGTCGATGTAGTTGCGGTTCCACACATTCTCGAAGATGCCGTTCGCGAAACGGAATACCAGGATGTTCTGCACTGTCTCTTTGCCGAGGTAGTGATCGATGCGGAATATCTGGTTTTCGTCGAACACCTTATTGACTTCATCGTTCAACGCCTTGGCGGACTCCAGATCGTGGCCGAACGGCTTCTCGATGATGATACGGACCCAGTTCTTGCCGTCGCCGCAGTCTGCGGGTCTGGCCATGCAATGATCGCCCAGATATTTGATGATGTCCGAGAAGTACTCCGGCGCAGTTGCAAGGTAGAAGAGGCGGTTGCCCTTGGTGCCGAACTTCGTGTCCATATCGGCAAGCACCTGCTTCAACGAGTCGTAGCCGGAGGCATCATCAAAGTTCATCGCGTGATACTGGATGCGGCTTACAAACGGGTCAAGCTTGGCATCGTCGTTCTCGACGCCACCGCCGCTGACGATACCCTCTTTCATGTCCTGAGCGAAGGTCTGCTCAAGCGGCCTTCGGGCCACGCCGACAACGGCGAAGTCCTCGGGCAGCAGCCCAGACTGCTCAAGATGATAGAGCGCCGGCAGAAGCTTGCGTTTGGTCAGGTCGCCCGAAGCCCCGAAGATCACAACGATGCATGGATCGGGCGTGCGCTCCGGCTGCACAGTGGCGGGCGCGGGCGCTGCGGTGATTTCTGTAGTTGGCATATTCATACCCTCTCGTGCTTTGTTAGCATTTTGCTGTAACTGACAGCTATTAGTCCTGCGACTTCTTTACATCGTGGCCGCCAAAGGCGCCGCGCATAATCGAGATCATGCGATCGGTAAAATTATTCTCCTCACGCGAGCGCAGCCTGCGGATCAGAGACTCGGTAATCACCGGCGCGGATATGTTCAGGTCGATCGCCTCCGTCACTGTCCAACGGCCCTCGCCGGAGTCCGGAACGAACGCCTCTAACCCGTCCAGCTTAGGATTCTTGGCCAGCGCGTCCGCTGTCAAATCCAGCAGCCAGGAACGCACCACGGAACCCTTCTGCCATATCTTCGAGATCTGCGGCAGATCGAGGTCTAGCGGCTTCTTTGCGTGCAGGATCGAGAAGCCCTCTGCATACGCCTGCATCAGGCCATATTCAATTCCGTTGTGCACCATTTTGACGAAGTGCCCGGCGCCCGAAGGTCCTACACGCCCCCATCCCTGATCCTTGCCCGGAGCCAGGGTCTCGAAGATTGGCGTCAGTCGTTCGATCGGTTCCTTGTCGCCGCCAATCATCAGGCTGTATCCCTCTTTCAGTCCCCACACGCCGCCCGATGTGCCGCAATCCACAAAATGAAAACCCTTGTTCGTCATCTCGGCGTGGCGTCGCTGCGTGTCCTTATAGTTGGAGTTGCCTCCATCGATAAAGGTGTCTCCTTTCTCCATCAGAGGCTCCAGCCTCGCGATCGTCTGGTCAACCGGGTCGCCCGATGGAACCATGATCCAGACAGCACGCGGGGCAGCAAGATTCTTCACCAGGTCCACAAGCGAATTGACGCCCAACGATCCCGCCGCCGTCAGCTTTGCGGTCGCGTCCTTATTGAAGTCGAAGCCGACAACCTTGTGTCCTGCGAGGCGCAACCGTTCCGCCATGTTGAAGCCCATCTTGCCGAGTCCGATGATTCCCAATTCCATGCAGTGTTTCCTTCCTTGTTTTTTAGCTGTGTAGGTAATTCAATCTATCCGCTTTCACAATTCAAGCGGATACGGCCTCTGTTATCAAACTTGTCATACAACACGGAAGTTCATTCCCCCTCCGGAAAATCCGCGCCCGTAGTGACTTGTTCCCATGCAGTAACTTCTTTCTCCCAAGAACCAAGTTTGCCTCGGAGCCGTTGCAGCGCGCTCGCACCGAGGAGCAGACGCAGCGGAGGATTTGGCGACTCGACAACCTGCATCATGGCGTGCACCGCGCGGAGTGGATCGCCCTTCTGCTTCCCGTCGTTTTCAGCGAAGTATTTGCGCATGTTGCCGGCAGTCGCGTCGTAGTCGGCGATGCGGGTCTTCGCAACCACGCCCGAACGGCCCAAAAAGTCGGTGCGAAACGGTCCCGGTTCAATAATCGTTACATGAATGCCCAGCGGCGCGAGTTCGGCGGCCAGGGCTTCTGATATCCCCTCGACAGCAAACTTTGTGGCGTTGTAAAAACCCATGCCGGGGCTGGCGACTACCCCGCCAATCGAAGAAAGGTTAAGGATATGGCCGTTTCGCTGCTCGCGAAGATGCGGCAGAAATGCGCGCGTTACCCGCAGCAGCCCAAAGACATTGGTCTCGAACATAGGCGTGAACTCTGATTCGGAGACCTCTTCGATCGCACCCGCAACGCCATAGCCTGCGTTATTCACCAGAACATCCACCCGCCCGAACTGTGCGAACGCCTGTGTCACCGCCGAATCCACCTGCCCGGCGTCGGTTACGTCGAGTGCAATCGCCTTTGCTGTCTTCGGATACCTGGCCGCAAAATCCGACACCTTGTCGAGATTGCGGGCCGTCGCAACAACCTTGCCGCCCGCCTTCAAAACTTCTTCGGCGAGCAACCGGCCAAAACCAGTAGAGGCTCCGGTAATGAACCAGGTGCGGTTCTTAGCGGGGGAAACGGAAGCGGGAGTGGAAGAGGTTGTCATATCTATAGGACGCACATGATTCGGTTACGATGCAAGCCTTGAGATTGCCTTCTTGTAACGGTCGCCGTACAACTTGGTGACTTTGATAACGCCTTGATCACCCGCAATCAGGGCAAGCGACGCCATTCCAAGGAACAGGCCATGCTCCACAACACCTGCGATGCCTCGAATATCCGCCGCAGTCTTCGCAGGATTGATGATTTCACCGCACGAGCAATCAACGATGTAATTGCCTTCATCGGTAATGAATTTCGAACCGTCTGGGCGATAGCGGAGTTTTGGATTCACGCCGAACGCTTCAAGCTTCCGAGTAACGACGGGCAACGCCATCTTAATGACTTCGACGGGTAGAGGAAAACGGCCAAGTTGATCGACCAGCTTGCTGGAGTCGGCGATAACGATAAATTTGCGCGCAGCGCTGGCAACGATCTTCTCGCGCAACAGCGCACCCCCGCCGCCTTTGATGAGAGCCAGCCCGGGCCCTACTTCATCGGCGCCATCGACAGCCAGGTCAAGCACGGGCGACTCGTCAAAGTTGGTGATGGGAATGGAGAGCGACTCAGCAAGTTGCTGGCTGGCGGTCGAGGTCGCGATGCCGCGCACGCGCAGTCCCTGCTTCACGCGCTCGCCGAGCTCTTGTATGAAGATTCTCGAGGTGGTGCCGCTGCCAAGTCCCAGCAGCATCCCGTCCTCGACAAACTCCAGAGCACGACGAGCCGCCATCCGCTTTGCTTCGTCCTGAGTCATGTGCTTCCTGCCGCCGTTCGAAAAGTCACTTACTTTTTGACCAGCTTCTTCGCCTGCTCGACCACATGCGCGACATTGATACCCAGCTTGTCGAGCGCGATGGCGCCCGGAGCGGAAGCGCCAAAGCGGTCCAGTCCGATGACACCGCCATTGTGGCCGATGTACTTGTACCAGCCCATCGTCGCGCCCGCCTCGAGCGCCAGCTTCGGCGTGTCTTCGGGCATCAGGCCGGCCTTATATTTGTCGCTCTGCTCGTCGTAAATCTTGAAGCTCGGCATCGAGACCACGGTTGCGTTGATACCCGCAGCTTTCAACTCCTCCGCGGCCTTCACAATCACCGAAACCTCAGAGCCGGTCGCTATTAAAATGATGTCCTTGCCGTTTGATGAGAGCTCATACGCGCCCTTGCGAGCACCAGCCTGAGCAATCTTGGCATCAAGCACCGGAAGGTCCTGCCGTGAAAGTGCCATAAAACTCGGGCTCTTCCGTTCGAGCGCCAACTGCCAGCAAGCAGCAGTCTCGTTCGCATCGGCGGGACGAAAATCAGTGAAATGCGGAATCATTCGCAAGCTCATCAGATGCTCGATCGGCTGGTGTGTGGGTCCATCCTCGCCCAGTCCAACGGAGTCATGCGTGAAGACGAACAGCGAGTGCACACCCATCAATGCAGACAGACGGAGCGCCGGGCGGCAATAGTCCGAGAACACGAAAAACGTCGAGCCGAAGGGAATCAGCCCGCCATGCGCGGCCATTCCGTTCACCATCGCCATCATGCCGAACTCGCGCACGCCGAAGAAGACGTTGCGGCCGACCGGGTCAACATGGAAACTCGGAGAATCTTTGAAGATCGTCTTGGTTGAGGTGGTCAGGTCAGCCGCGCCGCCAAACAGCTCAGGAACGACATTCTCGATTGCCTGCATCACTGTCTGCCCGGCGTTACGCGTCGCTATTGGCTTGTCGGTCGGAAATGTCGGGATCTTCTTCTCCCACCCATCTGTCATCTTAGCCTTGATGACGCGATCGAACTCAGCCGCCGGCTCGGGATAAGACTTCTTGTACTCCGCAAACTCATCGTTCCATGCGGCGTGGGCATCCTTGCCACGCAGTTTGATGGTGTCCCAGTTGGCGCGCGCCTCCTCGGGAACGAAGAAGCTTTTGTCCTCCGGCCAGCCAAGATTTTTCTTGGTCGCCTTCACGTTCTCGGCTCCAAGCGCCTCGCCGTGCACCTTGTTTGTTCCTGCTTTCGGGCTCCCGTAGCCGATTACAGTCCGGACCCGAATCAGCGAAGGCTTCGCCGTCTCCGCCTTCGCCGCAAGAATCGCCTTCTCGATCGCAACCAGATCGTTGCCGTCGGCGACATGCTGCACATGCCAGTGATACGCCTCAAACCGCTTCGTCACATCTTCGGTGAAGGAAAGCTCCGTGGGGCCATCGAGCGAAATGAGGTTGTCGTCATAGAACACAATCAGCTTGCCCAGGCCCAGCGTACCGGCCAGCGAAGCTGTCTCATGCGAGATGCCTTCCATCAGGTCGCCGTCACCGCACAGCACGTAGATGTGGTGGTCGACGATGTTGTAGGTGTCGCGGTTGTATACCGCCGCCAGATGCTTCTCCGCGGTCGCCATCCCCACCGCCATGCCGAAACCCTGGCCCAGCGGACCCGTCGTCACCTCAACCCCCGGCGCCTTGCCATATTCAGGATGGCCCGGAGTATGCGAGCCAAATTGCCGAAACTGCTCCAGCTGCGACATCGGCAGGTCGTAACCCGACAGATGCAGCGCACCATACAGCAGCGCCGAGGCGTGGCCGTTCGATAGCACGAAACGATCGCGGTCGATCCACTTCGGATCCGACGGATCGTGCTTCATGATCTTGTGATACAGCAGATAGGCGATCGGCGCGCAGCCAAGCGGGGCGCCAGGATGGCCGGACTTAGCCTTTTCAACGGCGTCAACAGCAAGAAAGCGGAGGGCGTTGATGGAAAGCTGATCTATTTGTTCCTGCTTCAAATCCTGCTGTTCGCTCATTCTTTTCCTTTGCTCCGTCAAGAGACTCGGACGCGCTCGCGACGCTGAATCTCGATAGTTTGGTCGATCTATGACAGTGTACTAGTCCAGCGCGACTCCCTGCATTCTGTAGCCGGACAGCCCTTATTTATTGATAGATTCAAGCGGAGAGATGACAGACACATCAATATTTCTGCCCAGCCAGCGTTCCTGCCGGCCCTCCCCAGGCCAGGCCAGGGTAAATTTGATGGTCCCCGTTCGGCCCTGGTCAGCGGAGATATCCACAAACGAGCCCGGATAACCGACCGAACGCGCATCTACCGAGAGCGTCGTCGCCCAGTTGTCAAACGTGTAGACGACACGAAAATGTTCGCGGTCGACGATGCGCAGCGTATATCCGGAAAAAATCGTCGTCACAGGCCGGGTCACTTCAAAAATCTCGATATGGTTGGTAAAGGTTCGCTTCTCTGCTGCGACGCCATAGCGCGCCTCCACTACTGAGATGCGGTCAAACACACGCCCATCCGCGGCCGAACGCAGCAGCTTCAGATACTCCGCATGTGCCCAGACCAACGGCTGCGCCGAACCCGCCGGACGGCCACAGTACATCCCCTTCGAAGGAATATCGTTGTAGTCCCACACCTGTTCGGGCAGCATGCCGCCCAACGAACTGAAACGCTCGATCGCCTTGATGTACGGAGAGTAATCGTGCCCGGCGCACAGTTCGTAGTGTCCGCGCTCGCCGGTCAGGATAGGCCATGCGCGGCCCTGACCCGAGCCGTCGTAGGGGCAACCATCTTTCTTCTGGCCATACCCATCGTGGTTGTAGCGCCGCCAGCAGTCGCCAAACGGCGTCTCGATCTTCAGGCAATGATCCACAACCTTCAGCGAATCGACGATCAGCGGATCGTCAGCGCGGCGAATGCCGTACCGTACCAGCTCCAGAAAACCTGCGTCGACTACCTCGCGAGCCTCGAAGTCGGCCTTCTCTCCTGGCTCGCGATTGTTGATATGGATACAGCCCGGAGGAAGCTGAGGGTTGTAAAACGGCTCGCCCTCGGCCGGAGGACGTATCCGCATGTAGTGATACTTGACCTCGGGGAGCAGCACCCCTTCCGTCGTCGTGGTCCACTCATCGAGATGCGCTTCGATCCAGTCCGCATACGACTCCAGATAGCTGCCCAGCTCCGACGCCTGGCGGGAACGCGCAATATCCGCGGCACACACCAACGCCGAAATCACAGCTGCCAGCGTCGATGGCGAATATCCTGCCGCCTCCTCCCAGCGCTCCTGCTGCGTTACCGGAGCATAGCGGACCAGAAATGCCGCCGCACGTTCGACAAACGGGAAGATGTCGAAGTCACCCAGCCCATCCATCTTCCACAACCGCCACGCCAATATGATCGGAAACGCAACCTCATCCAACTGAATGCCTGTCCAGTACGGCGTGCCGTCGATCCAGAAGTTCTGCGCGAAGCTGCCGTCCGTCCGCTGCGTACACGCCAGGTACACGAGCGCGCGCATCGCAGTGTCTGTCCGTCCGCACGCCAGCAGGGCCGTAGCCGTCTGCACCATGTCGCGCGTCCACACCAGGTGGTAGCCGCCCAGGTCCGTGTCCCCCTTTGAAGCTCCCCACGGAATCGATGCCGACGCGATAAACGCACCCGAATACGTCTTGTCCTCATGGGTCAGCAGCACGTTATGGCTGATGCGCATCAGCTTGCCGCCATCCTTTGACGCAGAAGATAGCTTCGGAGGCGAAACCGACCGCGTCCACTGCAGCAGAAAACGCTTCTGGTGCTCGTCATATGGCGTCGCCAGCGTCTGCATCATCTGTGCGATTGCCGCATGGTTCCCGTCGCCGAACGAGATCGCAATGGTGAACTCACGGTTTGCCGCGACGTCGATCTCTCCCATCACGGCGATGTTGCCGTCCAACGCCTGGCCAAACTGCCAGGTCATCTTCATATCTGTGCACAGATCCTGGTAGCCGTCGCTCGTCCCGACGTATCCGCACGAAGAACGGCTGAATCCGCAATCGGCTCCCATGGCCAGCATCGTTCCGCCCTTCCACGCCAGTAGGCAGCGCCGTCCCGCCACATCGATCGAACGTGCCGAGTTTCCCGCGCCGCCGCCATTCAAATGCGGCGCCAGCAGCGCATAGCATTTCAGCCGCGACAGAATCTCCTCGTCCCCGCTGATCTTCACATTCATCAACACCACCGGATGGTGCGGGTCGCTGATGAACTCTTTCGTCACCGTGTACCGCCCCTTCAGATCGCTGGCCCTTACCCGAACCGCGGGAGCGCTGCTGTCGATGTAGTGAAAGTCGTACGCCAGATCGCGTTTCTCTTCATGAAAGAAGGTCTCGCCGTCCGAGAACAACAACTCCATGTCGCGCGTCTGCGGACGGTCGATCGTCGGATAGTAGATCTCGTTCAACGTACCGTGCGAGACAGTAAACCAGACTCGGCTGGAGGCCGCATAGGCAGTCGACACTGCGTCCTTTTCGCTCGAGGTCCAGCGAGGGTCGACACCAGGGGCCCCGAATGCGGGTCCATCGTCTTCCAGCCAGCGGTAGGCAGCACTCAAATCGCTCATTTTCTCCATTAGAGCGCAGATTTTTGGGATTGGTTACATTTCCGTCGTAAATGAACGATGAATGCCCAGGTGCGCTATGATTTTGCAGGTTGCGCTGTCTCTCCAAATGCATCGCGCCAACCCGGCTCAGCATCGAAACAAAGACGAAGAACCAGCGGTCAGGACGCTACTGGCTGACACAAACGAACGACGACAGGAGAATTACCGTGGCCTACGAACTACCCCCCTTGCCCTACGATTACGCGGCGCTTGAGCCCCACATCGACGAAGCGACGATGAAGCTTCACCACGACAAGCACCACCAGGCCTACGTTACCAATCTCAACGGCGCAGTCGAAAAACACCCCGACCTCGGCAACAAGTCCCCCGAGGAACTCCTCAAGGACCTCGCCGGCATTCCCGAAGACGTCCGCAAGGTCGTTCAGAATAACGGCGGCGGCCACGTCAACCACACCATGTTCTGGCAGATCATGAAGGCCAAGGGCGGAGGCGAGCCCTCCGGCGACATCGCAGCCCAGATCAAGGCCGACTTCGGCGACTTCGAAAGCTTCAAGAAGCTCTTCAACGAGACCACGGCCAAGCAGTTCGGCTCCGGCTGGGGCTGGCTGATCTTCAAGGGCGGCAAGCTCGCCATCGTCACCACCGCCAACCAGGACAACCCCATCTCCCAGGGCAGCTACCCCATCCTCGGCAACGACGTCTGGGAACACGCCTACTACCTCAAGTATCAGAACAGGCGCCCTGACTATCTGGCCGCCTGGTGGAACACCGTCAACTGGGACGAGGTCAACAAGCGCTTCGCTACCGCCAAGAGCTACAAGTAACTTCGAACAAACTCGCTAACGACGAAAAGGGGCCGCCAATGTGTGGCCTCTTTTCTTGCTGCCTCCTCGATATCTTGCGGTTCAGTGATGGCTCTCAATTCAACTCATCGGTGTGTTCTCCCTCTTTGGAGACTCACGGATGATCTGGATGGGATGCAGGAAGTGGCTGTTCTTACACTCGGGTTTGTTCTGGATTGCACGGTTGGTATTCATCGGGCCACATGCAAGGGCTCAGAATAAATGCTAATTTCGCGCGATGACACCTACCTCCATCGCCCGTCCCGAGACGATCTGCTTGTATGAAAACTCACTGGGAATCTGTTGAACGAGAGATTTGTCCAGCAGGATGATTCGCGGTCCAGGGGCGACAGCGTCTGCTAACGTCTCAGGCCGGAAGAGGTATTTGTCGGTGGGGACCCCGACAGGTAGAGACTGTAGCTGGACTTGCTGTACGGGACGTCTGGCATAGAAGACGCTGGTTGCAATCGACCTCGCGTTGCCTTCCCACCAGGTGAGCAGCGGGCCCTGAACTGGCTGCGGATGGCTGAAGACATCGCGCAGGAGTTGGATCGACTCCTTCTCTGCATAGACGACATCAGTGCTGACCTTTGCTTCATGAAGTTTTCGTCGCGGACCGGTTGTCAGGAATGCGCTGGCGATGCAGACGGAAGTAGCGGCGATAATGAATATGGTCCAGAACGAGAGGAGAGACTGCTGGCGTCTTCGCTGGAACTCTCTGAGACGGCCTGCAAGGAAGACAGATGTGAGCAGCGCAAGCGCGGGATAGGCGGGCGCGATGTAGTGGGGGAGGCGAGTCTGGACCGCTGTGAAGAAGACGATGACGACCACGACAAAGATTGCCCAGGCACGAAGTTCCTTCCGCCTGAAGGAGTCTACGATTGCGAACGGATAGAGCAGCACGAAGGGCGCGGCAGAGATCACAAGCACCCAGAGGTAATACCACCAGTGCGTATTGTGCTCTTCGATCTGGTGAGTTGCGCGGGCCAGGACGTGGAAGCCGAGATACTCGGTGAGAAACCTGGTGCCGAATCTGTGGAACATATAGAGATGCCAGGGAAGGACGAGGGCGAGGAAAAGCAGGAGGCCTAGCCAGAAGGATCTGCCGAGACGAGTTGAGTTCCAGCGTTCGACTGCGGCGAAGAGTAGAGCGGCGATGATCAGGACGATGCTGGCTGCTCCTTTGGCCATCAGGGCGATCGCCAGGCCAGCCCAGAAGAGATACCATCCGCTGAGTTGGCGATCCTGAATCGCCGTGAGGCCGCAGAGCGCGATGCAGCAGCCCAGGGAGAGGAGAACATCCATCTCGCCTACGCGGCAGACGTGAAGGAATCCAAAGGTGCCGAGGAGGATGAGGGTGCTCAGCCATGCGGCGAGGATGTCCTTGCGTGCCAGCCATGTGTGCAGGAGAGCGACGATGC
>Ga0193709_1000660_pt1 | contig 11371 bp, 9 predicted proteins | sample H3c2metaG_FD_160571 | JGI IMG/M metagenome (GOLD analysis project Ga0193709, IMG submission 160571) | Soil microbial communities from a riparian zone of the East river system, Colorado, United States - H3c2 | ecosystem: Environmental > Terrestrial > Soil > Riparian zone | place: USA: East River... | reverse complement strand
AACCGCCTGGCCGGTGCGCCGCGCATGCGCCCGCGCGATCGCCTCGCGCAGGTTTCGACGTCCGGCAGCCGGCGTGTAGCGTACATCCCCGGCGCGCAGGGATTCGATCGCCCGCTCCAGCACGGGCGCCGGCGTCTCCAGATCCGGATCCCCGATGCTCAGCACAATCACGTCCTCGCCGCGCAGCTGCGCTTCGCGAGCTTGGTAGTGGATGGTCCACGCCGCCACGCTCTCGCCCTTGACCCGGTCCACCAGCGGCGAAAATTTCATTAGATCGATTCTCTTCTCTTGCCTTGCACGCCGCGCGCTTGGCATACTTTACAATGGCATTCACGGTTGAACACTCACTTCGCTGCCGCAAGGACTTCCCCGCACTCGCGCGCACGCCCCAAGGTTTGAATCTGGCGTATCTCGATGGACCCGGCGGCAGCCAGGTCCCGCGTGTCGTGATCGACACCATGGGCGATTTCTACGCCACCTGCAACGTGAACACGCACGGCCAGTTTTTCCCCTCGCAGGAAGTCGATCGTCGAATGGACCTCGCGCGCGCGCGCGTGGCCGAATTTCTCGGCGCCGAAACTCCGGCCTGCATCTCCTTCGGCCAAAACATGACCACGCTCAACTACTTCTTGAGCGGCGCCATCCGCCGTACCTTGAAGCAGGGCGATGAAATCCTGATTACGCAGCTCGATCACGAGGCCAATCGCGGTCCCTGGCTGCGCCTGCAGGAACACGGCATCGCCATCCAAGAAGTGCGCCTGGCTCCTTCGGGGCAGCTGGACTTGGATGATATGGCCGCCAAGATCACGCCGCGCACGAAAGTGTTTGCCGTGGGGGCCTCGTCCAATGCGCTCGGCACGGTCAATGACATCGCACTTGCGCGCCGGCTCACGCATGCCGTGGGCGCGCTGTTGGTGGTGGACGCCGTGCACTATGCACCGCATTTTCCGCTCGACGTCAAAGCCCTCGGCATGGATTTCCTGCTCTGTTCGGGCTACAAATTTTACGGACCGCATGTCGGCGTGCTGTATTCGCGGCCGGGAGCCCTGGATCGGCTGCCGACGGACCGCTTGAGCGTTCAGGACCCTGCAGCCCCCTATCGCATCGAGACCGGCACGCTGAATCATGCCGCAATCGACGGTTTGCGGGCCGCGGTGGAATACCTCGCAAGCTGGGGCAGCGGCACGACTCTTCGAGAGCGCGTCGTCGATGCCATGTCCGGCATTGCCGCTTATGAGCACGGGCTCGCGCAGTTCTATCATGACGCGGTTCGCAAGCTTCCCGGCGTGCGGGTGTGGGGACCGGATTTCAGCACACGAGCGCGCGCGCCCACGGTGTCGATCACGCTGGACAAAACCAGCGCGGGCGACGCCGCGGCGGCGCTTGGCAAGGAAGGCATCTGCGTCTGGGACGGACACTTTTACGCGGCACGCGCCGTGGAGGTGCTAGGACTCGCCGATCGCGGCGGCCTGTTGCGCACCGGCGTGTCGATGTACAGCGCGCGCGAAGATCTCGAGCGCCTGCTCGCCGGCATCGCCAAGCTGATCTAGATTTCGGCACCGTGATGTTGACCGGTTTGAGTATTCGTCAGCAGATGGCTCGCGAGCCGCTCCGCGTGATCGCGCAGCTCCGCGGCCGCGGTCGCGTCCAAATGATCGGCTCGCAACATGGGCCCTAGATAATACAGATGCTGGCTTGCGCGGCCCTGCGCATCGACGCAGGCGCCAAAACGGGCGGTGCGAATCCCAAGACTCAACGCATCCGCTGACACCAAGCCCGCCTCCCGCAGTGAAATGAAAAGCGGGTCCACCGATCGCTCGATGGCATAGTTCGGTCCGGTTGCATTCACGACCAGATCCACGGTCAGGGATGCCGTACTGTTGCCGCCCCGCGGGCGCCACGACACCTGCAATTGCTGATCGCGGGCAATGACGCGCTGAATACGCCCCGCCATGATGCACAATTTGCCGCTGCGGCGAAGAGTCTCGATGCGCGCCATCAATTGCGGCGGCAGCCGGTGCCGGTAGATGTCCCAGTGCACATGCAGGTGCCGCACGAAGCGCCGGCGCTCGACTTCCGGTAGCTGCCGCCATAGCGCGGGGGCCAGATTTCGAATGAAGGCCACGGCCTCGCGCCAATCGCCCCCCAGTTTCTCGACCTCCCGCGCCAGGGCGCGGCACGCCCGCAGCAGTTTCCGCAAGGAGTGAGTGTGCGCCAGCAGCACCTCGCCGCTGCCTCGCATGGCGTCCGCATGAAACGCCGTCTGCGGTTTCGGGATCAAACCGCGCCGCGAGAGGGTGTGCAGCGTGGGAATGCGATCGGCGCGCCGGCTCAATGCCGAGACGGCATCTGCCATGGTCAATCCATTGCCGACGATCAGAACCGAATGCTCTGCGCTCAATGTCTCCGGCAAATCCCGCGGATCTTGCCGAAACGCGCGGTGGCTGCGGAGCTCGTCCGCCCACGCCGGTAAGGGCGCGGGTGGATTGCCCAGCGCCAAAATCACGATATCAGCCGCTATTGGCGCGCGGTCCGCAAGCTGCGCCGCCAGCGGCCGCCCGCCGGCCGCTCGCAGAATGCAGGTTACCTCGCCGAACACCCGCACCAGGTGAACATTGGCGGGCGCCTCGCGCTCTGCGGTGCAAAGTATTTCCTGCAGGTAATCTCCGTACAGGGCGCGCGGCAGGAAATCCTCGCCGTCGACGTTGGGCAATCGAGCTTGGGCGTAGTGCAGAAACTGCAACGGATCGCGTGAATCGGCCGACAGCCTCGCGGCCGGCACGTTCAGCAGATAGGGAAAGTCGCGCTCGGCGTAGGCCACGCCGCGGCCCATGGCGCCGTTGCGCTCGATCAGCACGATGTCGGCGCCCTCCGCGGGCGCTGAGCGCAGCAGATTGGCGGCGAGCACCGTGCCGGAGAAGCCCGCGCCTACGATAACCAGGGTTTTTGGCATAGTTGAAAAGTCTACCAAGCGCCGCAGGCTAGAAGGCCGTGCGGGAAGCGTATTCTTCCGCTAACATTCGACCCGGTTCGTGGTCAAATAGCTCATTGCCACAAGAGCGAGGGGCAACGATGCAACTCAGCAAATTCAGCTATTACTCCGATTTCGTGGTTTATCCCATCGTGGTGAGCGCGCTGACGGCGGTGAATTTCAACCATTTTACCTGGCATGGCGGCCGGGATTGGTTCGGCGCGTGCGTGGCGGGGCTGGTCCTGTGGACTTTGCTGGAATATGTGCTGCACCGGATTGCGCTGCATCGCATGCCGGTGTTCTCGCCCATGCACAGCCTGCACCATGGTGCACCGCTCGATTTCATTGGAACGCCCTCGTGGGTCAGCGTCACCGTGTGGCTCGGGGTCATTTTGCTGCCGCTGTGGTGGTGGGTCGGATTCAACGTCGCCAACGGTCTGACGGTGGGCGTGATGATCGGCTATTGGTGGTACGGCTACGTGCATCATGTCATCCATCATCACACGCGCAAGCGGTCGTCCGCTTATTTCAGCGGGCTTCGCGCCTGGCACATGCGCCACCATCATTCACCGAAGCGCGGCAACTTCGGGGTCACCACACCGCTGTGGGACCATGTGTTCGGCACCACCATTTCCGCGCAAAGCAAAGCCGTCGTCTCGCAGTGAATGCCGAGCTCAGCATAACCAACCCGATGCGCACCGACGGATTCGAATTCGTCGAGTACGCAGCACCGGATCCGGAATTGCTACGCCGGCTGTTCGAAAGCATGGGGCTGCCCGCGATCGCGCGCCATCGCTCCAAAAACGTGACCTTGCACAATCAAGGCGATATCAATTTCATCATCAATGCGGAGCATGACAGTTTCGCTCAGCAGTTCGCGCGCGCCCATGGGCCCTGCGCCTGCGCCATGGCATTTCGCGTCGCCGATGCACGGTTGGCGTATGCGCGCGCGCTTGACCTGGGTGCGAAACCGGGGCCCGTCACCGCAGGTCCCATGGAACTCAACATTCCTTCGATCGTGGGCATCGGCGGCAGCCTCATTTATCTTGTCGACCGGTACGGCGAGCGCACCATTTACGATGTCGACTTCGTGCCCGTGAGCGCCACGCGTCCCGCCGCACCGGTGGGCCTCATTCGCATCGATCATCTCACGCACAACGTCAAGCGCGGCAATATGAATGTGTGGGCCGGCTTTTACGAGAAGCTGTTCAATTTCAGGGAAATACGCTACTTCAGCATTGAGGGAAAAGAGACCGGCTTGTTCTCGCGCGCGCTCACCTCGCCCTGCGGCAAGATCCGCATTCCCATCAATGAGAGCCAGGACGACAAGAGCCAGATCGAGGAGTACTTGAACGAGTACAAAGGCGAGGGCATCCAGCACATCGCCCTGGGGTCGGATGACATTTACAGCACCGTGGACGCCTTGCGCAGCCGCGGCGTGGAATTCCAAGAAACCCCTGCGACGTACTATGAAGGCATCGATGGCCGCGTCGCCGGCCACAGCGAATCGGTGGCAGAGCTCGAGCGGCGCGGCATTCTCATCGACGGCAGCGCCAAGAGCGGCATCCTCTTGCAGATATTCACCAAGAACGCCATCGGCCCGATCTTCTTCGAAATCATCGAGCGCAAAGGCAACGAAGGCTTCGGTGAGGGGAATTTCCAGGCGCTGTTCGAGTCGATCGAGCTGGATCAGAAGCGCCGCGGCGTTATCTAAGAACTGCCCGAGACGCTACCAGTCGTTGAACTTCGCCTGAACGCCCATATCTAACTCATGTGTGGTCAATTCGACCTATTGGGGGTCTGCTATGCGGAAATTAATTCTTAGCGCGGTACTTGGCTTAGGGTGCGCCTTGGCGTTTGCCTCGCCGAGCTTTGCGCAATCTTCTGAACCGACCATGGCTCAGATCCACGAAGCGGCCGCCGCTGGGCATCTGGATCAGGCACAGCAAATGATTACTCAGGTCCTCGCCGCTCATCCGAACAGCGGCAAGGCGCACTACGTGCAAGCTGAGCTGTACGCCAGAGAAGGCAAGACCTCGCTGGCGCGCGCAGAACTGGGCACGGCCGAGCGTCTCAACCCCGGTTTGACCGATTTCAATGCGCGATCGGTTCAGGAGCTGAAATCACAGCTGGGCGTCAGTTCAGGCTCGCGATCCGTGGGCAGCCCCATCGCCATAGGCTCGCCGCGATCTGAGGCTCGCTTCCCCTGGGGCACCGTACTCATTCTGGCGGTGGTCGTGGGTGTTCTCGTGATGCTGTTCCGCCGGCGAACTCCCTCCTATAACCAATACCCTGCCGCGGGCCCTGGCCCCGGACCCGGCATGGGCGGCGCGCCCGGCGGTTATGGCCCTGGTTATGGCCCTGGCTATGGCCAGCCGCCCATGGGCGGGGGCGGTATCGGCTCCGGCATCGCCGGCGGCCTCGCGTCCGGCCTGGCCGTGGGTGCCGGCGTCGTGGCCGGCGAGCAATTGGCGCATCACTTCCTGGACGGCGGCCGACAAGAAGGCGGCGTCATACCGTCGGCCGAGGCCTCCGAGCACGGCTCCAGCAATAGCGACATGGGCGGTGCCGACTTCGGCGCGAACGATCCCGGTTCCTGGGACGATGGCGGCGGAGGCGGTGGCGGCGGCGACGACTGGAGCTAATCCGCTCAAAACGTCTGCGGCTCAAAACGATTTCCCCGTTCGGGCGCCCCTCAAGGGCGCCCTTTTTATTTTCCGAGCGTCCGCCGATCCAACTGCTCCAGCAGGGCTGCTGTTCCGATCTCTCGAGGACCAATATTCCAGCTATCGACAATAAATTGGACAAAACTAACGTTAAGATGACGATTTGGACACATTTTGAATTTATCATCTACAAAATGGACAGAATTACACTCTATCAGCTATAATATGGACACCAAGAGCCAATTCCTGGCTCCTCTCGTAGAAGACTTGGACATGGCACTTATCGTTTCCCCACCCTCCTCGGACCCACGGCACCGTCAACTGCGAAGGCTAGCCAAGGCCGGGAAGTTGCGTCAGCTCTACTCCGGGGTTTTCACCGACGATTTGAAGTCGCCGCTCGCAAGTGTCGCGAGGCGGGATGCCTTCAGTCTAGCTGCGGTACTCGCGCCCGGCGCGGTTATTAGTCATCGCTCGGCGCTCGATTCGGGCATATCCGACAGTGGCGTTATGCATCTGACCGGATCCTCGCGATACGACTATAAACTGGAAGGGCTCACCTTGCGGGTGCACAAAGGCCCTGCGGTGCTCGCAAGCGACGCACGCATCCCCACCATGGTGCCCGGCGCGGTTACCTACCGATCCTCGAACGCGCGTGCTCTCTTGGAGAATCTCGAGCTCACGCGCAGTCGTGCTGGGCGCGAGGCGCCGGCCGCCGGCCGCGAGAAGGTGGAAGCCTGGCTTGATACCTTTCTCGCCCGGCACGACGAGGCGGCGCTCAATCGCCTGCGGGACCAAGCACGTGAGATCAGCGTCGAGTTGAAGCTGGCGCGCGAATTCGCGATCCTGGATTCCATTGTGGGCGCACTCATGGGCACTAGGGATGGCCAGGTGACCCATCCGCACGCCGCCGCCCGCGCGCGGGGGTTTCCGGTCGATGCCGAGCGTGTCGATTTGTTCCAGCATGTCGCACAGTACTTGAACTCGAATCCACCCCTCATCCCTCAAGGCCGGGAGAACCAGCGCGATCGAATGCAGTCGTTTGTGGAGAGTTATTTTTCCAACTACATCGAGGGCACCGAGTTCGCCATCGAGGAGGCGCTCGAGATTGTCAATTCAAGGTCGCCGCAAGAGTTTCGTGAAGATGATTCGCACGATGTCATCGGCACGTTCGATGCGATCGAGACCTCGAAAGCCAATCCGGTCATGCCGGATACGACGGAGGGATTCGAAGCACTGCTTACGGGCTGGAACCGCCAGGTGCTATTTTCGCGCGCGAGCAAACAACCTGGCGAATGGAAGGTCCGCGCGAATCAAGCGGGCGCCACCTTATTTGTTCGGCCGGACCTCGTGCGCGGCACCTTGATGAAAGGTTTCGAACTCATTGCGGCCAGTCCCCTTCCCGAAGCGCGCGCGGCACTCGCGAAGTTCGTTGTCGCGGAAATTCATCCCTTCCGGGACGGCAACGGTCGCACCTCGCGTTTACTCATGAACCTGATCCTCTCGCAGTCCGGGCTCACCCGGATAGTGATACCCACGGTATTTCGTGAGGACTACGTCTTGGCACTCAAAGCCCTCACCAACGAAGGACATGCCGAACCCTACGTGCGAATGCTCACGACAGCCGCCAAGTTCAGCGCGCTGCTCGACTACACGGCGCCGCCCGGTAGAGTACTTGCACAATTGGACAAATCCAATGCCAAGAAAGAGCCTGACGTAGCCAAGTTGAATCTCGCCGTTCTGCCCTGATCTGCGGGACATCGCGGCTCCGCCGTGCCCTAGCGGTGCCGCGTTACCGCCGCTGCCACGGCATCGTGCAACGCTTTCATGCCGTACGAAATGTCCTGCACCGCGCCGTTGATGAAAAAGGCCGGTGTCGCGCGGATGTGGCTCAAGCGGCCGCTGGCGATGTGCTCGCGGACTTTTTGCAGGTAAATATGATCGTCCATTTCCGCCACGTAGCGCGCCATGTCGATCCCCAATTCGCTCGCGTAGTGCTGCAAATCAGCGCTCTTGAGATGCGCTTGATTGCGGAACAAAACATCGTACATCGGCCAGAACTTTCCCTGTGCGCCAACCGCTTCCGCAGCCTCCGCCGCCAACAGCGCGTGGGGGTGCGCCTCTTCCAACGGAAAGTGCCGGAACACGAAGCGCACTTGGTTGGGAAAGCGCTCCATCAGCAGTGAGGGCGTGGTGGCCGCCACCTTGCAGCTCGGGCACTCGAAGTCCCCGTACTCGATCACGACGACCCTCGCGTGATCCGACCCTTGCGAGTGATCGGTCGGTTCCGGCGGGACCGCCAAGGTAATCGAGTGCGACGTTGGACTCATTGAAGCGCTTCCTTCGAAATCAGGTCACTTGCTGCCGGCGCGATGCGCCGGCATTTCAATCGGCCGTATGGTCACTTTCATCACGCTCGACCGGCGTAGCAGCTGCAATTCACATTCGCGGCCGATCAAGCCGGCATCGAGCTTGCGCTGCAACTCATCGATGCCGTTGATGCGCACACCATCCAGCGCGACCATGCGGTCGCCGGTCTGCACGCCGGCCTGCGCGGCCGGGCTGCCCGGCACGATATCCGCGACGTGCACCGCCGTGTTGCCGGATAAACTGAAATGCCGGACGACGCGCGTGGCAATCGGCACCGTCGCGCCGGAAACCCCGATGTAGGCACGACGTACCCTACCATGCGCGAACATCTGGCCGATGACCCATTTTGCCGTATTGATTCCCGTGGCAAAACAAATCGCCTGGGCTTGCGGGATCATCGCGGTATTGACGCCGATGACGCGTCCCCTGGAGTCGACCAGCGGTCCGCCGGAATTTCCAGGATTGAGCGCGGCGTCGGTCTGAATGACATCGTGCATGAGCCTGCCTGATTTGGCCCGCAGAGTCCGGCCGAGCGCCGATACCACACCGGTGGTCACGCTCTTCGAGTAGCCGAGCGGATTGCCGATGGCGATGGCCACCTGCCCCACCTTGAGGCGCGATGAATCGCCGAACTGCACGTACGGCAGCGCGCCCGGAGATCCGATGCGCAGCACCGCCAAGTCCGAATCCGGATCGTTGCCCACGAGATCCGCGTGAAAGCGCGTGTCGTCATGGAGGCGAACGGTAATCTCTTCCGACCCATCGACGACATGACTGTTGGTGAGCAAGTAGCCGTCGGGAGTAAAAAGAAAACCCGAACCACTGCCCTGCTCGGCGCGCCGGTTGCGCGCAGCTCCGCGCGCGCGGCCGGTCACTTCGATGAAAGTGACAGCCGGGGCAACCCGCTCCAAAGCGCCGATGACTGCGCCGGAATAGGCGTCGAGCAAGGGCCCGTCATCGAGCGCGTCGCCGGCAGCAGAGCCGGTAGGGGCGCCCGCCGCCAAATCCCCGTCATTGGCAGCCCACTGCGGTCGCATCAGCTCAGGATAATTTTCGGCTGCGCGGACAACCCTTCCACGATGAGCCGGTTTACGCGCCGCACGAAAACGGCAGGATCGTCCAACTCGCCGCCCTCCGCCAGCATCGCCTGGTCGTACAGCACATGGGCGAGATCCGCGAACGACGCATCATCGGTCGTCTCCCTGAGACGCTCGACGAGAGGGTGTTTCGGATTCACTTCGAGAATCGGCAGCGTCGCAAAAGGATTGCTCTGCCCGGCCTGCTTCAAGATGCGCCCCATGCGCAAGCTCATACCGAATTCGCCGGCGACCAAAACGGCGGGCGATTCGGTGAGCCGGGCGGAAACTTGCGCACTCGCGATCTTGCCGGTCAAATTTTTGGCGAGTCGATCCAACGTATCCTTGAAGGCGGTTTCCGCCGCGGCCTTGTCGGGGGTTTCGATCGCCGAGGCCACATCGGCGGCGGCGCTCGCGACGTTGGCGAGCGGCTTGCCCTCGAATTCATGCAGGTGCGCGGCCACCCACTCATCGATTCGATCGGTCAATAAGAGCACTTCCATACCCTTGGCGCGAAAGCCTTCCAAATGCGGACTGTTGCGCGCCGCGGCCAGCGAGTCGGCCGTCAGGTAGTAAATGCTCTTTTGATCGGTCTTCATGCGGGACAAGTACGCCTCGAGCGTGGCGTCCGGCGCATCGCCGCTGCCCGCGGTCGAGTTGAAGCGCAGCAATTTCGCGATCCGCGTCTTCTGCGCCGGGTCATCGATGATGCCTTCCTTCAAGACCACGCCGAAGGTTTTCCAAAACTCCGCGTACTCCTGCGGCTTGTCGGCGGCCAGGTCTTCGAGCAGATCCAACGAACGCTTGACCAGCGCCGATTTGATCTTCTCGACGGTGCGATTATTCTGCAGAAGCTCGCGCGACACGTTCAGCGGCAGGTCGGACGAATCGACCAGTCCGCGCATGAAGCGCAGATATGGCGGCAGCAGTTCGGCCGCCTTGTCCATGATGAATACCCGCTTGACGTAGAGCTGAATGCCGCCCTTTTGTTCGCGCTCGAACAGGTCGAACGGTGCGCGCTTCGGCAAGTACAGGAGCGAGGTATATTCGATGTTGCCCTCGACCTTGTTGTGCGCCCAGACGCGCGCGTCTTCCGAATCATGAGTCAGGTGCTTGTAGAACGCCTGGTAATCCTCGTCCTTCAGATCGGACTTCGGACGGGTCCAAAACGCCTTCGCCTGATTCAAGGTCTCCTGCGTATCGCCTGTCTTCAAAACGATCGGGATGCTCAAATGATCCGAGTACTTGCGCACCAATTGGCGCAATCGTCCCGGCTCCAGGAACTCTTTGTCCTCATCGCGAAGGTGAAGAATCACTTCGGTGCCGCGATCGGCTTTGCCGCTGCCCTGGATTTCGTACTGGCCCTCGCCGTCGGAATCCCAGCGCACGGCCGGCGCGTCGCTGCGCTTGGTGAGTACCGTCACTTTGTCCGCCACGATGAAGGCGGAGTAGAAGCCGACCCCGAACTGGCCGATCAACTGCGCGTCCTTGGCGGAATCTCCGCTCAAGGTCTCGAGGAATTTCTTGGTGCCGGAACGGGCAATGGTGCCGAGATTGTCGATGATCTCAGCCTCGCTCATGCCGACGCCGTTGTCCTTGATGCTCAAAGTTCCGGCCGCACTGTCCGGCGTCAGGGTGATCTCGAGCGAATCCGTGCCCAGCAGGTCCGGTTTGGCGATCGCCTCGAAGCGCAGTTTCTCGCAGGCGTCGGACGCGTTCGACACCAGCTCGCGCAGGAAAATCTCCTTGTGCGAGTACAGCGAATGGATGACCAGGCGCAATACCTGCTTGGTCTCGGCCTGGAACTCTTTGATTTGCGGCTGGGTTTCGGTCGGCTGGGTTTCTGTGGTCATGGCCTTACGATCTATATTGGGTCCGGCTGAGGTGGGGCCGCGGACCGATACTTCAAGCTAGAATTGCCCATGGCGACCAGCGGCACGTTGAAGGCGGTGTGGGCGGCTCTCGCCGGCAACCTATTGGTGGCCGGCGCCAAATTCGTCGCTGCGGCCGTCACCGGCTCGGCGGCCATGCTGAGCGAGGCCGTGCATTCGCTGGTCGACACCATCAACGAACTTCTGTTGTTGTACGGCATGGCACGCTCCGCGCGACCCGCGGACCGGGAGCATCCTTTGGGGTATGCGCGCGAGCTGTACTTCTGGAGCTTTGTGGTGGCGTTGCTCATCTTTGCCCTCGGTGCCGGCGTATCGGCCTACCAGGGTATCCAGCGTCTTTTGAACCCGCAAGCCATCGAAAATCCCCTGGTCATTTATATCGTACTGGCCGCCTCGCTG
>Ga0193709_1000658_pt1 | contig 11391 bp, 13 predicted proteins | sample H3c2metaG_FD_160571 | JGI IMG/M metagenome (GOLD analysis project Ga0193709, IMG submission 160571) | Soil microbial communities from a riparian zone of the East river system, Colorado, United States - H3c2 | ecosystem: Environmental > Terrestrial > Soil > Riparian zone | place: USA: East River... | reverse complement strand
CATGGCCCGCGCAGCTTCGAGCGCGGACATCAGTTGAGTGCGGACGATCGAGAGATCAATGCTGACTGGACCCGATGGCTTGCGCACGAACTCGAGCGCGCCGCGCTCCAGAGCGCGCAATGTCATTTCATTCCCCAGGTCCGAGCCAGCCGCGCTCAGCATCACGACCGGGCGCGGCATCTCGGCCATGATCTGCTCCAGCGCCTGCAATCCGTTGAGGCGCGGCATCTCGATGTCGAGCGTCACGATGTCAGGCCGCAGAGACCGTACTTTCTGTAAAGCCTCAATCCCATCGTTGGCCGTGCCGACGACGCGGAACGCGCCGCTCGACTCGACCATCTCCGCGATCAGCTTGCGCATGAAAGCGCTGTCATCGACGACCAGTACGGTCGCGGCCTTGTCGCTCATCTCAGCACGCCAACCCTAGATCTTCCTGAAAATGCGCTCACGCGCATTCACGGCGGAGAAAAGATTTCTCGCTTCACCGAGAAGAGTCTCGACTTTTCCGAGCACGAGGAATCCGCCGGGAGCGAGCGTTCGATGAAATGCCTCGAACAGCGCGTCCTGCGCTTCGCGCTCGAAGTAGATGATCACGTTGCGGCAGAGGATGAGATGCACGTCGGCGAGCGGTGGCTCGTATGCAAGGAGGTCGTTGCACTCGAACCTTACCAAGCGCTTCACCTCAGGTAGCATCGTATGCAGCCCGGCGATCCTCGGGAAATACCGCTCGCGCAGAACCGGGGGCGTATCGCCGAGCGCTGTGTCGGCATAGACCGCGCGCTCCGCCTCTCCGAGACAATCCACGTCGATGTCGGTACCAAGGATCTTGATCGTCTCGAGGCGCGCCAGCTCTTTCCGTTCAGTAGCGTATTTGTGCATGAGGATGCCCATCGAGTATGGCTCCTCGCCCGACGAGCAGCCCGCGCTCCAGATGCGCGTTTCGGGTTCTCGACGATCCCACAGGGCGGGCACGACTGCGGATTCGACCACCGAATACGTGTCCCAGTTCCGGAAGAACTTCGTCACGTTGACGGTGAGTGAGCGAATCAGTCGATCGTATTCCCGCGGATCGGTGTCCAGGGTTGCGGCATATTCGCCGGCCGTCGTCGTGCGCTTTGCGCGCATTCGAACCGCGATACGGCGGCGCAGACATTTGTCCTTGTAGCTGGAACACCGGAATCCGCGGTCACGCGTGATCTTCTCGACCAGCGCCTTGAAGCCGGGTTCGTCGCCGTGAGTCAACTCGGAGCGGGCGGTCAGGAGCGACTCGAAGTTTGCGTCGTCCGGTCCGTGCGCGAAATTCCCTCGAGCGCTGCCGAGAGATTGCGGCGCAGCTGTGGAATCTCCGGTGCGATCGCGACTCCCTTTTCGGCCGCCTCCCTCGCGCTCTCGTATTCCTCTCGTTTCAGATATGCCGCGGCGAGATTGTTCAGCAGCACCGCCGCTTCCGGGTGTGTCTGGGTAGCAGCCGTCAACAGGAGCATCTCGCGGTCGGGGTCGTCCGTCATCGCAGCAACCTTTGCCGCGTAGTGGAACCAGACGGCCGGGGGTGAATTCGTCGTCCACAGGCTGCGCGACTCGCTCAATCGGATTTTCGCCGTCTGGAAATCTCCAAGACGCATCGCGACGATCGCAGCCTGCAGCTGGATGAGAGGGTCAGCGCTTCCGCCGGCTCCCAACGCGCGTTCGATCACCATTCTCGCCTTCTCGAACTGTCCGAGATGCTCGTACGCGAGCGCGAGATTGTGAAGCAGCGCGATCTTGCTCGGCGCATTGGGCGCGGCGGTCATGAACGCGTTCACGGCGCCGGCCCATTCCTTCTGGCGAAGCGCGATCAGACCGACGTGGAAAGACGCAACGGGATCCGCGGCTTCCTCAACCAGCGCGCGGAACTCTCGCAGCGCCTCGTCGTGCATTCCCGCTCGGTACAGCGCGCTCGCGAGCTCGCGCCGCTCGAGCGGACTGGCATTCCGCGGAAGCGTCGGCGTGGTTCTCTTTCGCCCGACGGGCAGGAGAAAGGAAGCGTTCAGCAATCCGTACAGCGCCTTTCCCACCTCGAATTCGCCGAGCCCCGAGTCGCGGATCAGTCCGTTGATGTCGCGGTGTCCGTCGATGATCGGAAGCAATGCCTCCTGCTCGGGCGAAAGCGGATCCCGATTCATCATCAGGCGCGGCCGGTCGAGGCTGTACACGACGTCGAAGCTCGGGATCTTCTTCTCGATCAGCGACCACTCGTCGACTCGGCGCGCCCCCTCGAGCAGCAGCGACTGCGGATCCACCGACACGCGCTCGGCGCCATCTTCCGGCTCGACATTGGGCTCGAAATTGAAGGTGCCGCTCGTCCACGTGAACAGCGTGTAGACTGAGTTCTCCGTATCGAGCGGGCGGTTCACGATGGCCGCGTGACAGATCCGCCCGCCGTCGAAGTAGATCGAGCCGAAGCTGTCGTGGAAAGACAGTCCGAGACAGCCGGTCTTCTTACCCATCGACAAGAGCTGGAGAACGTCGGGGAGACTTGCTTCCTTGAGGCTACCTTTGATAGCCACTAGCGCATCTCCTCGATCATCCGGTCAGCGATGTTGGGCCATTCGGTGATTAGCCCCGCATCCGGTGCGGCGGGAGTCTTCCTGGGCTCCGGCGGAGGCGCCTTCGGCTTGGGGCCGAGCGACTGGACGCGCTGCGCGATCTCCTGGCTTATGTCGGCCATGAAATCGGCGAACTCACCGCCTTCCTCCTCTGAACCCTCTCCCTTCTTCGACTCGTCCGCCACGAATCAGGATTCCTTGGTGGCGGGAGCGCTCAACCGTGACAGCACCAGCGACGCAATGCTGCGGAGCGTTTCGAACACGCCGCCGCCGTTGATGGCGGTTCCGGAAAAATAGGGAACGTCCCGAAAGTTGAGCACTTCATCGAGCTCTTCGATCGAGCTGATCTCGGCCGGAGGCAGATCGCGCTTGTTGTACTGCATCACGAGGGGAAGCGTGCGCGGATCGAGGCCTTCGTCGGCAAGATTCGCATGCAGGTCCTGCAAGCTCTCGATGTTTTCCGCGAGCTGGCGCGACTGGCTGTCGGCAACGAACACGACTCCGTCGACACCTTGAAGCACGAGCTTGCGCGTCGCGGCGTAGTACACCTGGCCGGGAACGGTATAGAGCTGAAATCGCGTCGCGAATCCGGAGATCGTCCCGAGATCGAGCGGAAGGAAATCGAAGAACAGAGTGCGATCGGTCTCGGTCGCGAGCGAGACCATCTTCCCTTTTCTCTCCTCCGGCAGCTGCGAGTAGATGTGCTGCAAATTCGTCGTCTTGCCCGATCTGCCGGGCCCGTAGTAGACGATCTTACAGGTGATCTCGCGAGTGCCGTAGTTGACGACTGACATTCTACCGCTTCCCTATCGGGCCGAAGAGCGCATCGAGACTGCGATTGAGCTCGCCCTCGAAATCGCCCGATGGTCCGGCGCCCGCGACCACTTTCTGCGGATGCAGCTTCTCCAGCGCCTTCTGGAATTCGGCGAAATAGATCTCGACCACGCCGAACGAGCTCTCGCGGTCGAACACGCCGACAAACAGGAATTCCTGTGCTCCGGCTGATGCTCGTGCCATGAACACCTGCCGCTGCGCTCCGGCGTGGTGCATCTCGTAGAACGGCTTGCCATCCAGTTGACGTCCCAGCTCACGGGCAGAAGCATTGATCGCGGATGTGAGCGCGCAGATGGACATCACGTCGGCCGCGTTGGAGAAACCGAATTGTCCGACTGCCCGTCCGCTCGGATAAAGAAGAACCCCCGATATGAGACGCGCGTCGTCCTTGAGCCGCGTGAGCGGACCGGAGACCCACTGCTCTGCTACAGTCGGATCGCTCATGAATGGTCTTTGGCTGCGTTCATCATCTCGAGTCTCACTCGTCCCAGGTTGGCGTCGGTCGTGACGATCGTGACGAACACGATGTCGCGGGCGCCCACGACGAAGATGTGGCCACGCTCGGCCTCGAGGCGCATGAATGCCGGCGTGCCAAGTCTGGCCGCGTCGGACGCGCGAATCACCTTCGTATAAAGATAGGCGGCGAGCGCGGCAGTCGGCTTCCGCGGATCCGCGTCACCCGGTGCCATGCCCATCACCGTGCTCGTCTCGACGATGAGTCCATCGGTTGCGCCGACGACCATTGCCACGACGACTCCAGCCACGCGAGCCAGATTGGCCACCACTGGCGCAAGTGCTTTCATACCCGCCCCCGCATCCAGTTGATCGCGAGCGCGACGGATCGCGTGAGTACGCGCCGCACGAGACCAAGCGGAACACCGAGCGAGGACGCGAGAAGAACGACGGCATCTTCAGTGGCCGGAGCCAGTGCGATCGTCGCCGCATCGGTCTCGACCACAACCGCCGTCCAACGCCCAATTGAGAGAAGGCGCATCGATCGCGTCACTTCCGAGCCGACGCCGCTCAAGGCGGCGCCAATCTCGGCAGAGATGTCGCGCCCACGCTGGTCGACGTAGCTCCCGGCCAGCGGCTTGCCGCCCGAGTCGAGCAGCAGTGCCGTCTGCTCGGCGTCGCCGATCGCGGGGGCGAACAACGTCCGCGCCGACTCAGACATTGCGGGCATCTTGCTCCTGCAGTGAGATGTCGATGAGCCCAGTGCTAAGCATTCCGTAAATGACCTTCGCAACCTCGAATTCTGGAAGCACGAGGCGTTTCGCGATCTCGTGCAGATTTCTCTCACCGTCGATGATCGATAGTACTTCCCATTCGCGCGGAAGGAGGTCGATGAACGATTCCGGTCCGTCGTCGAGGGGCGCGAGCAGCGGGATCACCCGCGCGTCGGGGATCTTGTCCGCCATCCGCGACCACTCGTCGATCCGTCGCGCTCCTTCCATGAGCAGCGATTCGGTGCTGACGCGGACTGCGATATCCTTGCGAATCGGTCGCGGCGGCTCCTCCGAGAACGAGAAGAATCCTTCGGACCACGACATGAGGTCGAATACGACGGTCTCGATCTGCAGCCGCATGAAGCGGTCGATGTCGCGCGGTGTGACGATGCCGTGGGCGACGAGAATCTCTCCGACACGCCGCTTGTCGCCCGCGCGCTGCATCGCCGTGGCGCGGGCGAGATCGGAAGGCGATGCCTTCCCCGACCGCTCGAGAATGGTTCCGAGAAGATGCGGGTTGCTCTTCATCGTGGCGGCAACGATCGTCCCCGCGTCGAAGTAGACGCTACCCTCGTTGTTCCTCTCCTGCGAAGTGATGCGCAGAGTTCCCGTCTTCCGGCTCAAATCGAGCAGCTGGAAGACGTCGTGAATGCCAAGCTCGCGGAGCGGTCCTTCGATCGCCATTAGCTACGCCCTCTCATCAGCAGCCGCCGATAGCGCAGCGCCTCGACGTGACTGGGATCGAACCGAAGGACGCGCTCGAATGCGTGGATTGCGTCGGCCTCGCGAGCGAGGTCGATCAGGATCTCGCCGAGCGCGATCAGCGCGGCGAAGTGATAGACGTCGCGCCGGATGAGCGCGACGATTCGTGGGAGGGCGCTTCGCGACCGGCCGGTGCGCCGGTACGGACCGACCAGATCGACTACCGCCGCGTCATGATTCGGTGCGGTAACGAGAACGGTCTCGAGCTCCCGGATCGCTCCGGTGTCGTCGCCCGCTCTGGCGAGGAGACGTCCGAGCGCGATTCTCGTCTCGGCCTGCCGCTCATCGATCCCAAGGCTCGCGCGAAACGAGGCAATCGCCTCACTCGAATCTCCCAGCGCCGCGTACAGATCTCCCACTCGCTTGAGAACATTGGCGTTTCGTCCTTCGCTCGTCTTGAGCGTGACGAGGATTTCGCGCGCGCCCGGGTTGTCGAGCGATGCGACGCGTGCTTCCGCGGCGAGGAGCAACAGGTTCACATCGGTACTGCCCGCCTCGACCAGAGCTTCGGCGTACGGCCGCGCCTGCTCAGCGCGTCCAAGCGCGAGCAGCGACCGCGCCGTGCCTTGCCGTGCGTACGTGTTCGTGTCCTCCATCTCGAGGGCGCGCCGGTATCTCTCGAGCGCCTCGCCGTGCAATCCCTGCGCAGCGAACCCATCGCCGGCCAGCACCAGACCGAGGACCTTGTCGCCGCCGCGGGAGAGAACGCGCGCGATCTCCGCCTGCGCCCGGTCATAGAGTCCCTTCGTGATCAGGTCGCGGGCAAGCGAGAAGCCCGCAATCGAATCCTGCCCCGTAGGAGTCGGCCGGGCTGGCCTTTCGGCGAATAGCGCCTGGATGATGGCAGGGTCGAAATGGAAGTCGTCGACGTGCTCGACCGTCTCATCCGACTCGGTGATGGGCGGAGCGACTGTGAGCCTGATTTCCTCGTGCGGCAGTTCTATGGCCAGCTCGAGCTTCTGCGGCGTGTACATCGGATCGAGTGCGAGCGCCCGTTTTGTCTCTCGCAGGGCCGCCTCGAACTCGCCGAGATTGGAGAGCGTGAAGCTCATGTTGTAATGCGCTTCCGCAAACTCGGGATTCGCCTGGATCGCGCGGGCGAACGCGTTGCGCGCATCGCTGTACTTCTCGAGCTCGACGAGGATGAGGCCAACGCCGTTCCACGCCACAGGGTGCTCTGGGGCCGCGCTCAGCACTTGCCGGTACGCCTCGAGCGCCAACTCCGTGTGCTTTCTCCTGAATAGCCCAAGCGCGAGGTTCAGCCGCGCCTCGACCGGGGGCGAAGCCGCCTGTAACGCGCGCCTGAACCCGTTGATCGCCGCTTTCGTATCGCCTTTGTGCCAGAAGAGGACGCCGATGTTGTTGTGAGCGAACGCATAGCTCGGATCGATCTCGAGCGCGCGCGTGTAGCTCTCCTCCGCTTCCGTGTGCCTTCCCTCGAGCTGCAGCGCGACGCCGCGTCCATTCCACGTCTTCGCGGTCGGTGAAAACTCGCGAGCAAACCGCTCGGCCGTCGCGATCGCGGCGCCGGTGTCGCGCTGAAGAAGGTAAAGCTCCAGCATCGCCTGCAGCACTTCTGCGTTCGCTTCCCCGCCCTCGATTGCCTTCTCGTATTCGCGAAGCGCTTCCTGGAAGTACCCCTTCTGCCTTAGCGCGCGACCAAGCGTGATGTGCGCGCCGGCTGGAGTCTTCTGCTGGTGGCTCGGCGTCATGTCGTGGCGATACGTCTCGAGCGAGAGATTCGCCTGCGCGCGCACTAGCGTCGGATTCAGCATCACAGCGCGCCGATTCGCCTCTGCCGCTTCCTCACCGCGACCGAGATCGCCGAGTATGAATCCGATCAGGTAAAGAGCGTCAGGATTCTCGGGATTGAGCTCGATCGATCGCCTGACCGAGCGCATCGCGTCTTCATGCAAGCCTCTGTTGTAGAGAGTTTCGGCGAGGAGGAAATGGAGCACGGAGCTCTCCGGATCGAGCTCGATCGCGCGCTGAAACAGAGAATGCGCGCGCTCCAGTCGTCCTGCTGTCTTCTCAGCGATGCCGCTCTGAACGAGCGCCTCGAGATCGTCGGCGTTGGCTCGCAGACGCTCCTCGAGCTCACGAAGGCGCCGCTCGACGATTCCGCTGTCTCCGTAGGCGATTTCGAGATTCCGCCGTGCGACACCCATGCGCTCGTCGAGCGCGAGCGCGCGCGAGAACGCGACGATCGCTTCGTCCGTCAGCCCCTTTCGAAAATAGAGGACGCCAAGATTGTTGTACGCGCCAGCATCCGAGGGATCGATTCGCCGGGCGAACGATCGCAGGATGTCGATCTCACCGCCGTGAGCGACTGCCGAGGGGCGGGCAGTTGCCGCTGAGCTCATGGGCTACTCTACGCGCACGGCGCGGAAGATGGCGTCGAATGCCTTCTGGTCGGGGACGAGCAGGAAGAAACCGTGCAGGCTCTCGACCGGCTCCTCGAGGAAGAATTCCGTCTCCACGCAAAGGATCGGAGACTCCACCTGCGGCGCGTGGTCGCCGAGCGTCTTCAAGGCGTTCTGCGTCTGCCCCATCGTGAGATGCGGCGGCGAGAGCATGAGTCGCATGTCGAGGAATTCGCTGAGAGCCGTGAGATAAGCTCCGGCGAGAATGTTTCCCGATTCGTTGAGTGCCGACTGCTCGAGCGTGCCAAGACTTACGGACGATCCGCGCTTCCGACGCAGCATTCGCTCCGCCAGCCTCAACCCCGCGGGGATTGCAAGGAGAAACACCGTTTGTCCGTTGATGTCGCCACTCATGGCCATTTGGACGGCGACGATCTCCACGCCGGGAGCGAGCTCCGGCACGAAATCACCGGGCGGAACGACATTCACCATCGGGACGCTGATCATGATGCGAGTCCCGGTGAGCGTCGAAAGCGCCGTCGCGGCATGGCCGGCGCCAATGTTGGCTACTTCGCGGAGTGCATCGAGACGCGCAACGCTGAGGAGCGTAGTGTTGCCGTCGCCGGAGGGAGTGTTGCGGGGATTAGTCATTAGAGGAGACTGGAGGCGTCCACGATGAGTGCGGGCGAGCCGTCGCCAAGAATGGTCGCGCCGCTGAAAAGAGTCTTGCTGCCGTTCACGCCGTCGAACTGCTTGACGACGATTTCCTGTTGTCCGATGAACTCGTCGACGATGAGCGCGGCCTTCCGCTCAGCCAGCTCGATGAGCACGACCTGCCCGCTGGCGGCGCTGGCGGCGGGAGGAAGCCCGACGCGCTCGCGCAGCCAGATCGCCGTGAACAGATCGTCGCGAATAGCGACGACATGCCTGCCCTTCGACTCGAGCAGCATCGGCTGCGAAAGGCTGAATGTCTCGAGAACGTGGGTGAGCGGGATCGCGTAGATCTCCTTGTCGACTCTGGCCAGCAGAGCGCGTGAGATCGCGAGCGTCATCGGGAGGCGCATGCTGACGCTTGTGCCGAGTCCCGCATCGGTGTGGACCTCGAGCGATCCGCCGAGCGCGCGAACGCGGGTGGCGACAATGTCGAATCCGACGCCGCGTCCTGAAATCTCGGTCACCTTCTCGGCTGTCGAGAATCCGGGCCGCGAAATAATCGAGACGAGCTCCTGCTCTGACAGCTTCGTCGTGCCTTTCTCGACCAGGCCCAGCTTCACGGCGCGCGGCAGTACCCGCGCCTGATCGATTCCGCGGCCGTCGTCGGTGACGCGGATGAGAACCGTTGCGCGATCGCGCTCGGCCGTGAGAATCAGCGTCGCCATACGCGGCTTCCCCGCTTTCTCGCGCTCATCCGGCGTCTCCACGCCGTGATCGAGCGAGTTACGCAGGAGATGCAGAACGGGCTCGCCCATCTCATCCAGCATCGAACGATCGAGCTCGATGCCACGCCCTTCGATCTTGAATTCGACTTCTTTCCCCAGCGCGCGCGCCGTGTCGCGCACAACGCGTGGGAAGCGCTCGAACACCTGCCACACGGGAACCATGCGGCTGGTCATGATCTCGTTTTGGAGATTGGCCAGAATCTGGGAAGCGCGCAGCGTCGCCTCGAGCAGCGACTCGTCGCCGATGTGCTCGGCGATTTTCTGAATGCGGTCGCGCGCGATCACGAGCTCCCCGACGACGTTCATCAGGGTGTCGAGACGCTTCGCATCGATGCGGATGTGTCGCGCCGTTTTCTGTGCATTTGGAGCCGGCGTGGCTGAATCACCTGCGGGCTTCTTGTCGACCGAGACGATCGCGAATTCAGACGTGAATGTCTGAGGCGGCTCGGACGTCGCCTCGGACGTCGCCTCGGCGGAGGCCTGCTGGACGCGCGCCATGATCTCCTTCACATCGAGCTCCTGCGGCGGCGCCCCAGTAGCCAGATCCACCGCCTGCTCGAGCGCGTCCACCGCTGCGAACAGTGTGTCGATGATTGGTCGGGTCACGACGAGCGTGGTGTTCCTGATCTTGTCGAGAAGACTTTCCATTTCGTGAGACAGCTCCGCCACCGACGTGTAGGCCATGGCGGCGCCCATGCCTTTCATGGTGTGAACCGCGCGAAAAAGGCGCGCTACGGCCGTGTCGCTCCCGCCCCGCTCCAAATCGAGCAGCGCGCTATTCATCTCGGAGAGGTTTTCCCGACTCTCCGTGAGAAAGAGCTTGGCGTAGCGATCCGTGTCCACCTAGGCGAGCACCCGCTGAACGGCTTCGAGCACGCGGCTGGGCTGAAACGGCTTCACGACAAAGTCGCGCGCCCCGGCCTGAAGCGCCTCCTGCACCAGCGCCTGCTGGCCCATGGCGCTGCACATCAGAATCCGCGCGGCAGGATCCATCTGGGTGATCTGTTTCACCGCTTCGATTCCGCCCATCTCCGGCATGATGATGTCCATCGTCACCAGATCCGGTTTCAGCTGCTGGTATTTCTCAACAGCCTGCTTGCCGTTCTCAGCCTCTCCGACGACCGTGAATCCGGCCTGGGAAAGAATGTCACTAACCATAGTCCGCATGAACACCGCGTCGTCGCAAACCAGTACAGTACTGCTCACCCTACCTCCCTTGTCCGATGACTTGCTGAACCACTGTCTTGATGTCGAGCACGAGGACGCGCTCTCCCTCGATCTCGACTGCTCCGGTTACCGCACCAACCAGCGGAATCTCCGCCTGATCCGCCGCCCCAAACTGATCTATCGGTATGTCCTGAATATCTCGAACATCGTCGACCCCAATTCCAACCCACCTGTCGAAATAATCCACCAACAGAATCAATCCCTCGGCGCGCGCACGCGCCTGTTTGCCGAGCGATTTGCCGCCGTCAATGACAGTGACGATCGTCCCGCGCAGATTGATGAGGCCGCGCACAGTGTCGGGCGCTCCCGGCAGACGCGTTATGTGCTGCATCGTGACGATCTCGCGAAACGAGTCCATGTCGCATGCGAAGGAGCTACCGCCGATGTTGAACACCAGCAGGCGCCGTGTCGGTACGTGCGGCTCTTCCTCGACGACCGGTTCGGGAGGGATCGCGACGGCGTCACTCATAGAATCCGAGCGTCGTCAGCGGGTCCGGGTCGTCGGGCAGCGCGTGCTCTCCGGCGACCACATTGAGGGAGTGGCGCAAGTCCGCCGGCAGCGGAGACCGGAAATCGAGCGGCTTGCCCGTCACGGGGTGGTTGAACGCGAGCCAGGCCGCGTGGAGGAAATGCCGCTTGGGAGGAAGTCCGGCCACACGACGTCCTCCGCCCCCGCCATACACGTCGTCGCCCATGACAGGATGGCCGATAGACGCGAGATGAACGCGGATTTGGTGAGTCCGTCCGGAATGGAGATGGGCACGAAGAAGTTCCCCCGCATCGAACCGAGCAAGGCGTATGAGGTCGGTCTTGGCCGGCCGACCCTTAATGACGATTGCCATGCGCTTCCGGTCTCGGGGATCGCGGGCTATCGGCTTGTCGATGGTGAGAGAGTCGGACGCGAGGTGTCCCCAGGTCATGACCGCGTAGCGACGAACCACCCGCCGGGCGGCAA
>Ga0193709_1000657_pt1 | contig 11438 bp, 11 predicted proteins | sample H3c2metaG_FD_160571 | JGI IMG/M metagenome (GOLD analysis project Ga0193709, IMG submission 160571) | Soil microbial communities from a riparian zone of the East river system, Colorado, United States - H3c2 | ecosystem: Environmental > Terrestrial > Soil > Riparian zone | place: USA: East River... | reverse complement strand
TCGAGCAGGTCCCGCAATCTGACGGCATCCTTGTCCGCGGTCTTGGCCGCCTTCAGCGCCTTCTGATGCGCCCGCTCGACGCTGTCGAGATCGGCCAGCGCCAACTCGGTATTGATGACTTCAATGTCGCTGGCAGGATCGATCTTGCCGGCCACATGAATGATGTCGTCGTTCTCGAAGCATCGCACCACGTGCGCAATGGCATCGACCTCGCGAATGTGCGCGAGAAACTTGTTGCCCAAGCCCTCGCCCTTGGATGCACCGGCGACCAGGCCGGCGATATCCACGAACTCGACGGTCGTCGGCAGAATCTTCTCTGGGTGCACGATGGCCGCCAACTTCTCGAGTCGCGGGTCCGGCACCGGCACCACGCCCACATTCGGATCAATGGTGCAAAAGGGATAGTTTTCCGCCGCGATCTGCGCGCGCGTCAGCGCGTTGAACAGCGTGGACTTGCCCACATTCGGTAAACCAACGATTCCGCAACGAATGGGCATTAGATTTTTCCTGCACGGCTGTGCAAACGGGTCATGGCGCGTTCCGCGCCTTGGTCGAGCAGCAGCGGGATGCAATCCACCGCGGTGCCGACCGCATCCAGTATCAGATCCTCTTCGGCGCGCGGCGCGCGCGTCAGTACGTAGTCGATCACTTCGGCTTTGTTGCCGGGATGGCCGATGCCTAGGCGCATCCGCCAAAAGGTCTCGCCGATGTGCGCGATGGTGTCGCGCAGCCCATTGTGTCCGCCGTGGCCGCCGCCTTGCTTCAAGCGCACGGTGCCGACGGGCAGATCGAGCTCGTCATGCGCAACCAAGATGTCTTCCGGCACGATCTTGTAGAAATCGCCCAGCTGCCGGATCGACAGGCCGCTGCGGTTCATGTAAGTGGTCGGCTTCAAGAGCACGAGCTCGTGGCCGTCGATGTTGATCTTCGCGGTTTCGCCCGAAAATTTTCGGTAGTCGCGAAACTCGCCGCCGTGACGGCGCGCAAGCAAGTCCACGAGCCAGAAACCCGCGTTGTGGCGGGTCACCAGATGTTCAGGGCCTGGATTGCCCAGACCGACGATAATGCGCAACGGTAAACCAGCCATCAAGTCGACACCCAAGCCTTGAAAAGACGAGGGCCGTCAAAGCGACGGCCCTCAGCAGAACGCCCAAAAAATTATTTCTTGGCGTCTTTCTTTGCCGGCTCCTTTTTGGCTTCCTCTTTCTTCGCAGGTTCGGCCTTCTTCGCCGCATCCGCTGCACCAGCGGCTCCCGCTGCCGGAGCTGCTGCCGCGCCTTCCGCCGCACCAGGCACGGCTGCCGCGGCTGCGGTGGGTTCAGGCTCTTCGGCACGCGGACTATGGATCGCCACCACCGCCGCATCTTCCTTCGCCAGCTCCACGAGCACGACGCCCTGCGGAACCTTGAGCTGCGATAAGTGGATGCTTTCGTTGAGCGACAGTCCGGAAATATCGACTTCGATGAATTCCGGCAGATCCTTCGGCAAGCACGAAATCTCGACGTCATTGCGCATATGCGACACGATGCCGCCTTGAGATTTGACGCCCGGCGAGACCGCCGCACCGGTGAAGTGCAGGGGAATGCTGATGCGGATCTTCTCGTTCTCTTCGACGCGCTGGAAATCGATATGCACAATGGCATTCTTGAACGGGTGACGCTGCACGTCCTTCAGGATCGCCGCCTGCGTCTCATCGCCCACCTTCAAATTCAGAATGGTCGAATAAAAGCGCTCATTCTCGAGCATGATCAATAGCTTTTGATGGCTCAAAGTGAGCGTGCGTGCGGCCAAGTGCCCGCCATAAAGAATTGCCGGCACTTTTCCGTCGTGACGCAGGCGGCGGCTCGCACCTTTGCCTTGCGTCTCGCGGAACTCGGCAACGAGTTCGAAAGAGGTTTTCATAATCTTCTCCAGTTACATCACGAACACAGCGCCCTTGCATCGCGACCAATTGCAAAGGCACCGACCTAATCGCCAAACCTAATCAATATACAGCGAGCTCACCGACTCCTCGTCGCTGATGCGGCGAATGGTTTCGGCCAATAAACCCGCCACGCTCAGCTGGCGTACCCGCGGACATGCCGCGCCGGCCTCCGACAGCGGTATCGTGTCGGTGACCACCAATTCATCCAATACCGAACCCGAAATTCGTTCAATCGCCTGGCCCGACAACACCGGATGGGTGATGTAGGCCACCACTTTCAGCGCTCCCTCATCTTTGAGCGCCTGCGCGGCCTGGCAAAGCGTGCCGGCCGTATCCACCATGTCGTCGACCAACACGCAGGTCTTACCCTTGACCTCGCCGATGATGTTCATGACCTTCGATTCATTCGGCCGCGGCCGGCGTTTGTCGATGATGGCCAAATCCGCGTCGTCCAATCGCTTCGCCAAGGCTCTTGCGCGAACCACACCGCCCACATCGGGCGACACCACGATCATATTCTTGTACTTCTGTTTCCAGACCTCGCCGAGCAGCACCGGCGATGCGTACACATTGTCCACCGGGATATCGAAAAATCCCTGGATCTGATCCGCGTGCAAATCGACTGTCAGCAATCGATCTACGCCTGCCCGCGTCATCATGTTCGCCACCAGCTTGGCGGTGATCGCCACGCGCGTCGCGCGCGGCCGCCGGTCCTGCCGCCCGTAGCCGAAGTACGGCACAACCGCGGTGACCCGCTTGGCCGACGCCCGCCTGCAGGCGTCCGCCATCATCAACAACTCCATCAAGTGCTCTGCCGGCGGATGAGTCGGCTGCAGAATGAAAACGTCGCGCCCGCGCACGTTTTCCCGCAGCTCCACACTGACCTCACCGTCGCTGAATCGATCCACGTCGGCTCGCCCCAAGGGGACGTGCAAATGCCGGGTGATCTCCTGGGCGAGCGCTGGGTTGGCACTGCCCGTGAACACGGCTATCGACAAAGACCCGAATTCATTGTTTTGCGACATCGACCTTGCCTAAATTGGCTGGGGTGGAAGGATTCGAACCTCCGAATGGCGGGATCAAAACCCGCTGCCTTACCACTTGGCGACACCCCAACTTGGAAAACAAGCCAGCTTCAGCCGGTCCTAAATGCTTCAAGCAAGGGCGAGTCATTCAGTCCGCGAGCCAGAAAGCCAACAAATCCAGGCGGCATGTCGCGCATCAGTTCGCGGCCACGCTCCACGGTCTCACAGGCCAAAAAAACACAGGCCCCAGTACCAGTCAGGCGCGCAGAACCAAAGAGCGACAGCCAGTCGAGCGCATGTGCAACTTCAGGATAACGGCGTCGCACCACGCCCAAGCAATCGTTCCTTCCACCAGACGCCAGGAAGCCGTGAATTGTGATGGGCGCAGAATTCCTTGTCAATTCAGGATCTTGAAACACCTCGGCGGTGCTGACGAAGACATTTGGCTTTAAAATCAGATAGTTATGCTCAATCGGAGCCAGCGGCGGATACAACAGTGTCAGGCGTTCCCCCACCCCTTCCCCCCACGCGACCCGGCCCCGGACGAATACCGGCACATCCGCTCCCAGTTTCAAGCCCAGAGCGGCCAGCTGGTCGGTCGATAAGTGCAGTCCCCACAGACGATTCAGCGCTACCAAACAGGTGGCGGCATCCGAGCTTCCGCCGCCCAAGCCGCCGCCGATCGGGATTCGTTTGAGCAAGCCGATATTGGCGCCGAGCGGGGAACCGGTGGCTTGTTTCAAAGCATGCGCCGCGCGCAGGCACAGATCCGCAGGCTCAGGCAGTCCGGGTATGTCGAGCGTGCGGCGAATCTGCCCGTCGGCGCGCACCTCGATGGTGATCTCGTCGCATAGATCAACGAACTGAAAACAGGTCTGCAGCTCATGGTAGCCGTCGGGCCGCCTACCCAGGATATGCAAAAACAAATTGAGCTTCGCGGGTGCAGGCCACACCGACGTCGCGGTCACGTCGGTCCATCCCGGTGATCGATGATGATGCGCACGCGCACTTCCTCGCGGCTCAACACCAACCGCGCGGGCAACAAGTCTCCCGCCACCGGCATGTAGCGATCGTAGGCGATGCTCCATCCGGCCTGGGTCATGGTCTTCGCGCGATCCTGATCATTGCGCGACACGTCGAAGCCTGCGGCGGGATTCGGAACGCCGAGCAGCCAGTAATGCAAATTCTCGAGCGGCAGATCGAACCCCAGTTTTTCCTTGACCTGCGCCAGCACCGCGTCGCTCGGCGGCGCGCCGTTCAACGAAAGACCGTCGGGGCCTTGCTTGAGCACCAACGCGCCGATGCCGAAAGGGCCGGAAAGATGGACTTCCGCAAACATTCCGGACTGGCGCCAATTGAGCGTGGCCTGCCACCCTTGCGTGCCAATGGCGACGGCTGCACGGCCGTCGAGCTGCCAGCCATGGGCCTGCTGCAAGGCCGTGACCCGCTGCTCCCAGCTCACCGATGGCGGCTGCGGCTGCGGCGGCGGCCGTACGGTCGCGCACGCCGCGAGCGCCGAACAAACACCTAAGAGCAATGCGCGCCGCATTCGATCAGTTTGCTGCGGTTAAGCGATGCCGGGTCGACTTGAGCAAATGATTGTCCGCATCGAGCGCGCTGGCCTCGTCCCAGATTCGCTGTGCTTCATCCTGTCGGCCCAGCTGCCACAACACTTCGCCCAAGTGCGCCGCGATATCGCCGTCGTGATCGTAGGAGTACGCCGCGCTGAGGTTGGGCAACGCCTCGACCGCGCGCCCTTGGCGGAACAGCACCCAGCCTAAGCTGTCGAGAATGGCGGCATTCTTGGGCGCCACCGCATGGGCGCGCTCGATCAACTTACGAGCCCGCGGCAAGTTCTTGGCGTGATCGGCCAGCGTAAATCCCAAGGCGTTCAAGGCCGCCGGATCATTGGGGCGGGCTTTGACCACCAAGGTCAATTCACGCAGCGCCGCGGAAACCCGTCCTTGCTCCTCGTACACGGACGCCGTGGCGTAGTGCAATGCCATGCTGTCCGGATATTCCATTTCGCCCTTTTCCAACACCGCAAAGGCCTTCGGCAATTCGCTGGATTGCGCGTACATCCGCGCCCGCGCGGTGAGTATTTCGGGCGCGCGCTGCGGCTCATCCTCGATGAGCCGATCGAGCAATTCGTCCGCCGCGCTTGCGGCGCCATGGGTATGCAGCAGGGTGGCGGCGCGCAGCAGCGCCGGCAGCACGTTCTCGCCTTTCTGCACCTGCGAGTAGAAGCGCAGTGCACGCTCTGCATCGCCATTGCGTTCGGCAATCAACGCCAGATAATAGAATGCATCATCGCCGAATTTACCCGTCTGCAGCAGCTGTCTGAATTTCGCCGACGAGGCATCGAAATGACCCTGTTGAAACTCCAGCAACCCCAGCAAGCGCAGCGCCACCGCCATCGAGTCAGGATTGCGCGCCAGGATCTCCAACTGCTCCGTGGCTTCGGGCAGCCGCTGCGCGGTCATCAGCAGCGCCACGTAATTGAAGCGATTCGCGGGCGAGTCATCGGCTTTGAGCTGGGTCAGTGCAGCATTCAAGGGTTCCTCGACATCGCCGGCCAGGATGCGCGCGCGCAAAAGCGTTTGCGCCAGCTCTTTGTGGGCGCTCTGGGTCTCAGTCGCGTTCCTCGTGCCGATCGCGAGCGCGCTCTGCAGGCTGTGCACCGCCGCCGCGGGATCATCCGCGCGCAACGCCGCCAGTCCCTGCACGCGCAGCGCCGACGGCGAGGTGGGAAAATAAGACGCCAATCGATCTGCGAGCTGGTGCGCACCGAAGACGTTTTCATCGGACCCTAAATCGGTCTCGACGTCCGCGAATTCCGCATCCACCCCCGCGGGCGAATTCAACAAGACGATGCGGTAATGCGCCGCCGCTTCGTCGACCTTGTAGAGCGCGAGCGCGGCTCTCGCGGCAGCGCGTTGCGCATCCAGCGATCTGGGATTGAGGTGAAGCCAACGCGCAGCCACGCCCGCCATCAGCGATGGCTGCAGAGTCTCGGCCGTGACTTCGGTCGCGCGCTGCAAGATGGCGGGATCCGTCTCGTGCGCCGCTGCAGTCGCATATTGGAGCGCGGCGACGCGCGGCTCCTGGCGGGCAAGGGCTATCTCGCCCGTGACGGTATAAAATGACTCCGGGGCCACAGGGTCGGACTTCAGTCCCGCGCCCGCACAGGCGCTCAAGGCGAGCGCGCCTGAGGCCAGGGAGGCCCTGGTGATGATATTTGAAAACGAGAACACGGCCGCACTATAGCGAAATGAATAAACTGATGCCCTGGATTCATCCTTGATAAGCGCCTCCATGGCATTCAACATCCTCGGTATCAACCATAAGACCGCACCCGTCGCGCTGCGCGAAAAGGTGGCGTTCAGCGAGGACCGGCTGGTTGCCGCTTTGCGGACCCTGCGCCAGGAAAACGGGGTTGCCGAAGTGGTGATCCTGTCCACCTGCAACCGCACCGAAGTGTATTGGTCCGGCCCGGCCAGCGGCGCGGAGCTGTCCCAATGGCTGGAGCGGCACCACGGGAACAATCTCGATCTTGCGGGGAGCCTGTATATTCACCAGGAGACAAGCGCCGTCGAGCATGCCTTCAACGTGGCGTCCGGCCTCGACTCCATGGTCTTGGGCGAGGTGCAAATCCTCGGCCAGTTGAAAGACGCCTATCGTGTGGCGCATGAGAGCGGCAGCACCGGCCCGGCCTTGAACAAGCTCTTCCAGGCAGCCTTTTCTGCCGCCAAACGCGTGCGAACGGAGACTCGCATCGGCGCGAATGCCGTTTCGCTGGCCTCGGCCACGGTCAGTCTGGCGCGGCGCGTATACGCGGATTTGAGCGCCCACAACGTGCTGTTGATCGGCGCGGGTGACATGAACGCGCTCACGGCGCGGCATTTCATGAGTGCCGGCATCAAGCGCATGGTCATTGCCAACCGCACTTTGGGCCGCGCACAGGCGCTGGCAAGTGAACTGCAAGCACACGCGGTGACTTTAAGCGATTTGGACCAAGAACTGGCGCAAGCGGACATCGTCATCAGTTGCACGGCGAGCCCCGAGCCCCTGGTCAGCAAGCGCGCCGTCGAGGCTGCCAGTCGCACGCGGCGGCGTCGGCCGATTTTCATGGTGGATATGGCGGTGCCGCGCGATATCGAGCCCGAGGTCGCCGAGTTGGAAGATGTCTATCTTTTTTCCATCGATGACCTGCAACAATTGGTGGACGAAAACATCCAGCAGCGCGAATTGGCCGCCGGCGGAGCTCGTCTGCTCATCAACGAAGAAGTGACGCGTTTTCTCGCCGAATCGCGCGCCCAGGACGCAGGTCCTGCGATTCGTGCGCTGCGCCAACAGGCCGATGGGATCCGCCGGCAAACCATGGAACAGGCGCGGCGCATGCTGGCCGCGGGGAAATCCACGGACGAGGTCATGGAGTATTTGGCCAATACGCTCACGAATCGGCTGCTGCACACCCCCACCCAGGCCCTGCGCCAGGCCGCGGAACTGGCTGATTTAACTCTGTCGGAGACCGTGACCCGGCTTTTGACCGAAGAACGCGACCGGGATTAGGAGCCTGTCTCACCCTCAAGGCCGCTATAATCCGCGGCCTTATGAAAGACTCCATCCGGCGCAAGCTGGAAAAACTCGACGAACGCTTCGAGGAAATCAGCCGGCTGCTGTCAGACGCCGGCGTCATTTCCAAGCAAAACCAATTTCGCGAACTCTCGATGGAGTACTCCAGGCTGGAAGATTTGGTCGTGCGTTATCGGCGCTTCCTGGCGCTCGAAGGCGACGCCGCGACGGCCAAGGAATTGGCAGCCGACAAGGATCCCGCCACCCGCGCCATGGGCGAGGAAGAACTGGCCGATTTAAGTCCCCGCATTTTAGGCGAGGAACTCGAGCTGCAGCGCCTGCTGGTTCCCAAAGACCCGCATGACGACAGCAATATCTTTTTGGAAGTACGCGCCGGCACCGGCGGCGACGAGGCGGCGATCTTTGCGGGCGACTTGTTCCGCATGTACGCCCGCTACGCCGAGTCCAAGGGTTGGGGCGTCGAGATCTTGAGCGAGAGTCCCGGCGAGCATGGCGGCTACAAAGAGGTCATCAGCCGCATCATCGGACGCGGCGCCTATTCTTTGCTCAAGTTCGAATCCGGCACGCATCGCGTGCAGCGCGTACCGGCCACCGAAGCGCAGGGGCGCATTCATACGTCGGCGTGCACGGTGGCGATTCTGCCGGAGCTGGAAGAAGTCGAAGCGGTCGACCTGAACCCCGCGGAGCTGCGCATCGATACTTATCGCTCCTCGGGAGCCGGCGGTCAGCACGTCAACAAGACCGACTCCGCCATTCGCATCACGCATCTGCCCACGGGAATCGTCGTGGAATGCCAGGACGAGCGTTCTCAGCATAAGAACCGTTCGCGGGCCATGTCGCTGCTCAAGGCCAAGCTGTTGTCGGCAGAGCGCGAGAAGCAACAGAGTGCGCAAGCTCAATCGCGCAAGCTGCAAGTCGGTTCCGGCGATCGCTCCGAACGCATACGCACGTATAATTTTCCGCAAGGCCGCGTCACGGACCATCGCATCAATCTCACCCTGTACAAGCTCGACGATGTCATGAACGGCAATCTCGACGAGCTGGTTCGGGCGCTGAATCAAGAGCATCAGGCTGAAGAACTGGCGCAGCAGGTCGAATGAGCACCGGGCCCACCATTGCCGAAACCGTGAAAAGCGCTGCGCTTAAGTTGAGCGCTCACAGCGAATCCCCGCGCCTGGACGCGGAGTTGTTGCTGGGAAAAGTGCTGGGCCTCTCGCGCGCATCGCTGATCGCGCGCGATAACCAGTCGGTGGCCCCGGACGATGAACTGCAGCTGACACAGCTGACTTTGAAGCGTGCGCGCGGCGTGCCGATCGCCTATCTCACCGGCAGCCGGGAATTTTGGTCGCTCACCCTCACCGTCACCCCCGATGTGCTGGTGCCGCGGCCGGAGACCGAATCCCTGGTTCAGCATGCCTTGCAACTGCTGCCGCACGAGGCGGCCTGTTCGGTGTTGGATTTGGGCACCGGCAGCGGCGCGATCGCGCTGGCCATCGCCTCCGAGCGTCCCCGCTGGAGCGTCACCGGGGTCGATCTCTCGCCGCACGCACTGACTGTCGCCGCGCAAAATTCCCGGGCGCTGAAGCTGCCGCAGATCACCTGGCGCTTGGGCTCCTGGTTCGAGGCGGTTCAAGGCGAGCGCTTTCACTTGATCGTCGCGAATCCACCCTACATCGCCGCGGCGGATCCGGCGCTCGCCAAACTGACCGCGGAGCCGGCCATGGCCTTGAGCGCCGGCCCGACGGGCCTCGAGTCTCTCGAGGCCATCGTCGCCCAGGCGCCGCAATATCTTGATGCGGGAGGCTGGCTGGCGTTGGAACATGGATGTACCCAGGCGCCGGATGTCTCCCGGTTGCTGCAGCAGCACGGCTTTGCGTCTGTGCGTACATTTCCCGATTTCACCGGCAAGCCCCGCGTAACGCTGGGCGTTCACACTCCACAAGGAACATTATGATTCGCTTCGAAACCAGTCTCGGCGACTTCACCATTGAGCTATTCGAGAAGGAAGCCCCCGAATCCGTGGCCAACTTTACCCGCTACCTCGATGATGAATTTTTCGATGGCACCATTTTTCACCGCATCGTTCCGGGATTCGTCATCCAGGGCGGCGGCTTCACGGAGGACATGACCCAAAAGAAGACCAAACCGCCGGTCAAGAACGAGGCCGATAACGGTTTGAAGAACAAGCGCGGCACGTTGTCGATGGCGCGCACCAATGACATCAACAGCGCAACCTCGCAGTTCTTCGTCAATTTGAAGGACAACGATTTTCTCGATCACTCGCGCGGCAATTTCGGCTACGCGGTGTTTGCGCGCGTGACCGACGGCATGGATGTCGTCGACAAGATTGCCGCGGTGGAAACCGGACGCAAGAGCGGCTTTGACGACGTCCCGACGGAAGCCGTCATCATGAAAAGCGTGCGGCGCTTGCCTAAATAGCGAGAGTGGCGCAGAAAAAATCATTCTTGAGGCGGCTGATAGGGTCGCTGCTGGCGTTCGTCATGCTTTGCATCGTCTTGAGCGCAGCTCTGGTCGCGATGCTGCGGTGGATCAATCCGCCTTACACCGCCTTCATGGCGCAAACCCAGATGGCGGCCTGGCAAAAGCGCGATCGCACCTATGTGTTCCGCCATCGTTGGGTGGATTTGAGTCAAATCTCGCCCAATCTGCCGCTCGCGGTCGTGGCGTCGGAAGATCAAAAATTCCCCGCGCATTGGGGCTTCGACGTGGAAGCCATCGAGAAGGCGTACGAGCTCAATCAGCACAGCCACCGCGTGCACGGCGCCAGCACCATCAGTCAGCAGGTGGCCAAGAATTTGTTCTTATGGTCCGGGCGCAGCTATTTTCGCAAAGGCCTGGAAGCGTACTTCACCGTGCTCATCGAAGCCTGCTGGCCGAAGCGGCGGATTTTGGAGATTTACTTGAACATCGCCGAATTCGGCTACGGCACCTATGGCGCGGAGGCCGCGGCCGAGCGTTTCTTTCACAAGCGGGCATCGCAACTCTCCCGCAGCGATTCGGCCGTGCTGGCGGCGGTGTTGCCGAATCCCCAATTACTGTCGGCGGCTGCGCCGTCCGCCTACGTGCTGCAAAGGCGCGATTGGATACTAGGACAGATGCAGGGACTCGGCGGCGCGGAAATGTTGGGTGAAATCGACGCTTACCCGAGCCGGCGCCGCTAGAATTTGCTCGAGAATCTCTGGAATTTCAAACACCGCGCGATTGTGGATGCGCTTGACGCCGGTGCGGTACAGGTCGGCATGCTCGGTCACGTGGGCGACCCCTGAGCGAATGGCTTTGAACGAATCAAGCACAACTCCCACACCATTCTCCTCGACCCACTCGGTGTTATAGCGCTCCTGCGGCATGGTCCACGCGTTGCGCACCACGATAACGGGCAATCCCTGCTGCACGGCCTCGCTGATGCTGCCGGGGCCTGGCTTACCGATGAAAAAATCGCTGAGTTGCATGTAGTAGCCGATCTTCGTGGTAAAGCCCAGCACGACACGCGGCGCGGATGCGCGCACGGCGCGTAGTTGTTCGGCGAGTACTGCGTTGTGGCCGCACACCAAGATCAGCTGCACATCATCGAGGCGTTTGGCGATGCCTCGCATGACCCGCGATCCATGGCCGCCGAACATCACCATGCCCGTCGGCCGGTTGGGATCGAGCTGCAATTTCCGCATCTCGGCGTCCCGGTCCAAGTTCAAATCACGGTAAAAATTCGGATTGATGATCATTCCCGAGGTCTCGTGAACCTGCACGGCCTCGCGGCCCGTGGCCTGCGCTTGGGCAACCGCGCGCGGCGTCCCGCATATCACATGCTGCGCTTGATGCGGTTCGATCCAAAAGTGGGGCGGGAAATCCGCGAAGTCCGTGAGCACCGTCGCGTA
>Ga0193709_1000656_pt1 | contig 11452 bp, 5 predicted proteins | sample H3c2metaG_FD_160571 | JGI IMG/M metagenome (GOLD analysis project Ga0193709, IMG submission 160571) | Soil microbial communities from a riparian zone of the East river system, Colorado, United States - H3c2 | ecosystem: Environmental > Terrestrial > Soil > Riparian zone | place: USA: East River... | reverse complement strand
CGCTGATTCAGGGAGGAATTCAAAGGCCTGCGACGCTGCAGATTTATGTTGCAGGGGAAGTCCTTGCGTTCCGTCCGGTGGTTGAGGCAACCCCGGTCATTCACTAACGAATCTGACACCAACACGCGTTGCTGCCCGTCAGCTATGCGCACGGCCGGCCCATTGCATGTGTGACCGCGAAGCGGTCATTCCACGCGTGACCTTAAATCGGTCAACATCGGGTTAGGCGGGAGAAGAACAACTTGGGTTTGGGGGCGCGGCCTTGATCGTGTCAATGGCCGCTTATAGAAAAGTTTGTTCTCCGTTTGGGAATTTTCCAATCTTGGGTTTGGGTCTTGTCGCGATACTCTTGTGCCTCGCGGACACCCGGCCCCTCGCTGCGGAAGACGGTTCCCGTTCGGGAGCAGCGGCGTCTTCGGATAGTTCTTCGCCCTCGCAATCATCCATCCCAGCAGCTTCTTTTGTGATTACTTCAACATTAAATTTGCTGACCGGCGAAGTCGTTCTTCACGAAAGCCATGCACGGCCGGATGACAGCCCGCAGGCGGCGCAGCAGCAACAAAGGCCCGAGATCATCGAGCGCATCGATTTTATCGGCAACCGGCGGGTGCGCAACGACACCCTGAAAGCCCGGATTTTCAGCCGCGAAAACGACGTCTATAACGAAGAGACGTTGCGCCGTGATTTTCAGGCTCTTTGGAATACACAATTCTTTGAGGACGTAAAACTACGCGTGGAAGAATCGCCGGACCGCGCCGACGCCAAGATCATTGTTTTTGAAGTTAAGGAACGTCCGATCATCCGGCGCATCCGCTACGACAATATTCACTCCGTTTCGGAATCCGATATTCTTGATCGCTTCAAGGAACGCAAAGTTGGTCTCAGCGTGGAAAGCCAGTTCGACCCCACCAAAATCAAGAAAGCGGAAGTGGTGATCAAGGAACTGCTGGGCGAACACGGTCGGCAGTTTGCGAAAGTCAGCCCGCAGTACGAACGCATCGCTTCCAGCAACGCGGTCATTCTGATCTTCAAAGTCGATGAAGGACCGAAAGTCAAGGTCGGCAAGATCAAATTTACCGGCAACCACGCCTTCAGCGACCGCAAACTGATCCGAGCCATGAAGCATGACCGTCCCTATCAGATTCCGCTGTACATCACAGAGATCAACGTACTGTCCAAGACCTACGACCGGGACAAGCTGAACGAAGACCTGGAAGTTGGTGTGCGCGGAATGTATCAGGACAACGGTTACTTTCACGTATTGGTGAAGGAACCGGTCCTAGAAAATATCGACACGGAAAATAACAAGCTGGGCCTTCCTGTGCCGCTGATGGGGAAATCGTCCGGCAAAGCAGTGAACATCACCATTCCCATCGAAGAGGGTCCACAGTTCCACATGGGCGCGCTCAGAATCGTAAGCGCCGACCCCGATAAGGCGCTTTCGCTGAAAGTAGAAGCTCTGAAAGGCGCTTTTCCGCTGAAGAAAGGCGAAATTTTCAACGTTTCCAAGCTTCGCAAAGCCATGAAGGACTACACCAGCATCTATGGTGAATATGGTTTTATCGACTTCACTCCGGAACCGGAATTCGATATTCACGACGACACCAAAATCGTCGACCTGACTCTGAAGTTCGATGAACAAAAGCAATACTATGTTCGCCGAATCGATTTCAGCGGAAACACCACCACGCGCGATAAAGTAATTCGCCGTGAACTGCTGCTCGATGAGGGCCAGCTCTTCAACAAGCGAGCCTGGGAAATCAGTGTCTTGCGGCTGAATCAGCTGAACTTCTTCGACAAGATTGAAGAAGACAAGGCCGTCGAAATTAAGCGCAACACCAAGGAAGGCACCGTCGACCTGAACCTCAAGGTTCATGAAAAAGGCAAACAGTCGATCGGCCTGAACGGCGGTGTCAGCGGACTCGCCGGCGGCTTCATCGGGCTCACTTACCAGACCAACAATTTCCTGGGCTTGGGCGAAACGCTGACTTTCTCCGCGCAATTTGGCAGCTTACAGAGGAGTTTGCAGTTCGGCTTCACCGAACCATATTTATTTGACCGGCCGATCTCCACCGGCTTCACGGTTTTCTCCAGCCGTTACAGCTTTAACCAGGCCAAGCAGGAAGCGCTGCTCCTGGGCCAGTCCGTCAGCATCAATCCGCAATTCATACAGAATTACAACCAGGACAGCACCGGCTTCACCGCTTTCGCCAGCTATCCCGTGAAGCGTTTTTCGTTTTTGCGGGTAGGGCTGACTTACGGGCTCACGCGAACCAATATCACGGCTTTTAACGACGCGTCGCAACTGCTCTTTCAATCCATTCAATTCCGCAGCTTTGCCGGACCTAGCGCGCTGAATGGCATCATCTCCAGCACCATCACACCAACAATTTCTTACAACAACATCGACAATCCGCAGGAGCCCACCAAAGGCAAGAGCCTTTTCTACTCGCTGGCGTTTACCGGCGGTCCCATCGGCGGCAACGTAAATACCATTACCAACGTGCTGGAATGGAAAAGGTTCAAGCCGATGCAGAAGCGCCGCAATATTTTGGGATTGCACGCGCAGGTGGCCTACATCGCCGGATACGGCGGGAAAGAGATTCCGCCCTTTAACCGCTTCTATATGGGCGGCGAGAACGACATCCGCGGTTATGATATTCGTTCCATTTCGCCGGTTACCTTTATTCCGACTGCTACAGCGCAAACCATTTTCTATAACGATCCCGCCTCCGGCGGCACCTTGCGCGCTTTCACTATTCCGGTTTTGACCTATACCGCCACGCTGCCCGGCGGCGATTTGCAAGGTTTTGGAAACATCGAATACCGCATTCCCATTGTCGGGCCGGTGCAAGCGGCGTTGTTCTTTGACGGTGGCACCAACGGCATATTAAAGCGCAGCGGTTTGCAACTGGATCCTTCGGCACTCTCCGGGCAAAATGGCTGCACGGGATTGCCGCCAGTCAGCCTGGTTTGCCAGTTCCCGGACGCCAAGATCAGTGCCCAGTTGCCGATCGAATCGGGAACCAATTTCCGCTTGCGCGGTTCGGCGGGTATTGAATTTGTGGTCAGGCTGCCAATCGTGCAGGCTCCTTTCCGAATTTATTATGCGTATAACGTTCACCGCTTGCACCAAACCATTGTGGCGCAGTCGCCATTTATCGAGAAAAGCGAAATTGACTTTTTGCGGGCCAATCTGGACCCCACGGTTTTCAAGTTCCAGGTCGAGCCGCAGATTAATTTGATTCAGAACAATCCGGGCAGCTTGAACTATTTCGAACCGGCCACGACATTCCGCTTCACCGTGAGCAGAACGTTCTGAAGTCAGTGCGTAGGGGAAATTCTCGAGGGTTAGGAAGTACCGGGCAGTTGCCCGGACGAATGTTAGCAACCCGTCCCAGCCGCTGCAGCGGCTGGGATGGAATATTGGGGGTTCTCGTGGTGATGAAGGCTAGAAATTCTTATTGCAGGCTGTGGTTGAGTCTCAGCATAATTCCTGTACTGGCCATTGCGGGTTGCGGCGGCAGCAGCAACACCAACGTGGTCACGGTCGCGGTCAGCCCGTCTGCTGCAACCATCATTGTGTCCCAATCGATTACGTTGACTTCGGTGGTAAGCGGCGCGACCAACCTCAACGTTACCTGGGCCTGCACCTACACGACTACGACCGTAGATTCCACCGGAAAAGCCACCACCGCCACTGCGCTTCCCTGCACCTCGGACACCGGAAACATTCCCGCAAATTCGGCTAACACCACAGTCACTTTCACCGCGCCTAACAAAGTTCCGGATCCGACAAAATTTCCTAATCTTCAGGTGATCATCACCGCGACTTCGGTTGAGGACACCAAGAAAACCGGCACCGCGACATTGGCGCTGGATTCCGGTATCTCAGTTACTCTGACTCCCGCCACTGCAACCGTTCCCACCGGCGAACAACAGAACTTCAGCGTCAATCTTACCAACGATTTGCAGAGCCAGGGCGTTACCTTCCTTATCACTCAGGGAACTCCGACCACTACGCCAACGGTTGTTAACTTTCCCGACCTTCCCACCTGCAGCCCGGCCTGCGGAACTATTACGCCAACCGGAACCGGCAATACCGCTGCCACATACACGGCGCCGTCGACGGTTCCAACCACCGCCACCCTTACCATCGTGGCCACGTCTAAAGCCGACACCACGCGCTTTACGATCGGCACCATCACCATTATTCAGGGCGGACCCATTACTTTTAATAACGTTTCGCCGACCATCGCGCCGCAGGGAGCGTCGCTCTACAGCATTTATCTCGATGCGCCATTCATTTCTTCTTCATCCTCAATAAAGTTAACCGGCACAATTCCAGCAAACGTGATCAACATCAATTCCGGCTCTGGGCAAATGAAGATTCTTTTCCCGATTCCCACCACAACCGTCACTAACCCAGGGTCCACTGGAGCACGGTTACAATTAACCGCCGCCAATCTGCAAGTCGCCGACACCTATACCGTATCTGTCAGTGATCCTGCGCAGCCGGTGACCAAGGGAGCCGGGCCGTTTACAATCACCGTGGTCCCGGTGCGCCCGACCAGCGTAGCCTCCATTCCCGACGGCATTCCGCAAAGCGGCACGGCAAACGATCTGAATCTCACTATTGATGGCGGATATTTTGGTTCGGATGGTTTGCTGGCAAAGGTCTTCTTTAATGGCAACGATCTCGGGCAAGGCTCCACTTCGTTTTCGCGCCAACTGAATCTCAATCTGCCCTCCAGCGATGTCAACTCAGCATTGCCAGGGCTCTACCAACTTTCTGTTGCGCGCACTACTCCTCCGTTGCCCGCGCTCAACAATCCGTCCGTAACGAATCTGGCCGTGTTTCCCGATTACTCCGCAGCCGCGCCGTCAGTCGTCGGCTCCGTTGCAACGGGAGCTAATCCTGGCGCTGTCGACATTGACACTCGCTTGGGTATCCTTGCCGTCGCCGAGCCGGGCGCAAACCAGGTGGAATTTTTTAGCATTGGCAGCGGCACTCCCACTACTCTAACTTCTATAAGCACGCAAAAGATTACAACCTCGACCGGCGCTCTTGGTGTGCCGTCCGGACTCTCCATCAACCAGAATAATCACACGGTGGCCGTCGTCGACTTTCAGAATCAAGGAGTATTTGTCGCACCGCTGCCTGGCCAGAGCGGTGATCCCAATATCACCTACCCGCTCAGGATTTCTCTCGCTAACCTAATCCCTTCCACTTTTACCCCGGCCCCGCTTGCCTATTCGATCGGAGTCGATTCTGACACCAACAACGCGCTGGTGGCGTACTCCTCTAATGCCAATCCCACCACTGCGAAAATCGGGTTCCTGCTGGATCTCAATAAAGATCGACAAACTGATCCACGAGCTTGCCTGCCAAGTCTGAGCAACGCCAAGCCGCCTTGTATTCACGCGCAGGTCACTCTCAATACCGGCCAATTTCCTCAGATTGCAATGATTCCACATGCGCATCAGGCCCTGGTGACCCCGGGTGGTGCCGGCTTTATTCAAGGCGTGGATGTAACGCAGCCTTCTTTTTCATTCACAATTTCCAATGTGTCGGTAAGTTCGGGCCTGGTTACGGTTACGGTGGATACCTCCAGCCAGACGCTTACGCTTAATCCGGGAAATCCCGGTTCGGTCTTGATCGAAAATGTCCCGCCAGGCTCGCTCAACAATACGAACTTCAATGGCGTCTTCACCATTCAAAGCGTTCCGAACAGCAACAGTTTTACGTACGCACTGAATGCAACGCAGAACGATTCTGTCATTCCGCCTGCTAACACCGCCTTTGCGTTCTTCGGCAGACCGAATATCAGCATCGCCGTCAGTCAGACCGCTCAAGGCATTGCAATCAATCCCATCACCCGCACCGCTGCTATCGCAGATGCCAACGCAACCGGGACCAATGGTCCACAAATTGACCTGTTAAACTCGCTTGATCAATCCATTTCGTCGATCACTTTCCATACGGATTGTACCGTCTACTCCAGCTCATGCTCCGGAGGGCCGGAGCTTCTGGGTACATCGTCGGTAGCTTTCCAGCCTTACTCGAATCTGCTCGTATCTTACAATCCGCAGCAGAATCAGGTTTCCATTTCGAATCCAGTCAACCGAAGCCGTTATGCATTAGCGTGTAAATCTGCCAACGCTTGCCAGATTGATCCAATAATCCCCAGCCAGGTTACTCTTGCCGGAACCGGCGCGGCTTGCGTGACCGTCCCCGCGGGTGGCACCTGCAGCAACGGTGGCCAGCCTCCGAACGAGCTCAGTCTCTTCGGCGGACTCGCCGTGGATCCTGCAACCAACCAGGCCTTTGTGGTGCAGTCGGGCAGCAGCACGATTCAGATTGTGGACTTGGGACCGACTTCGTCAACCAAATTGAAACCGGTTGAAATCACCGAACTCCAGGTGCCGACCGTCTCGGGCGCGCCGCTCATCGGCGGAATCGCCGGAGCGGCAATGCCGCAGGGGACGCTGACTTCGAGCACTGACCTCAGTGGTGTCCGAATCTTTGGCGCCGGTTTTGATGCCACTTCGCAAGTGCGTTTGGACCAAACTTCGATTCCGGCAACTTTCGTCAGCAACCGTGAAATCGACTTCACTATTCCGCACGCGTTTCTCACGTCGCCGCATCGCTATGCCGTGGATGTACGCAACGGCAATGGAGTATCCTCCGGCGTCACAGACTTTTTCGTCATCAAGTCTGTCGACATGACGGCGGCATGTACCACCGCCAAGCCGCAACCCAGCTCCGTGGCGATTGCCGATCAGTTGCCGGGGCAGGCTTTTTCTCCGATTGCGGTGGTAAGCAACAGCGGCTGCAACAACGTTTCTGTTATCGATATAAATCCGCAAAGCGCAACTTTCGGTTCCATCAAATCTTCGATTCCCACCGGCGGCGATCCTCTGGGAGTCGCTGTAAGCCCACGGTTCGGTGTCGCTGTCGTAGCGAACAACACTGACGGCACTGTTTCGGTTTTGGATTTGATGACCGGCACGCAGAAGGTGCCAGCCGTCACCGTCGGCGCTTCGCCCAGCGGGGTAGCCATCGATGAAGGTACTGGAACCGCGTTGATTGCCAACACCGGCGACAACACGGTTTCCGAGCTCAACCTGGCGCTGCTCACCGGATCCTCGCCGGCAACTTCTCTCACCGCGCTTGCTATTGCCGTGGACACGTCGCCCATCGCTGTCGCCATTGACCCGGATCGCGGCACCAACAACAACGGTCTGGCGGTAGTGACTGCCTTGCAGCTGATCAGCGGTTCGGCACCGATTGGCGTCCTCGATGCCATTGATCTTGGTGGCCAGTCGCCGGTCAAGAGCACCACTGCCGCGGTGGGTTCGGTGACGTCAACTCCCACCGGAATCGTTTTCAATCCGACTGTGTCGCCGACGCTGTTCTACGCGACCTCCAGCGGCGGAAATGTGGTCACAACATTTAATCCCGATTCCGGCGTCACCACTTCAGTGCGCGTCGGAATCAATCCAACTTCACTGGCGATTAATCCGCAGACTGGCGGAATTGTCACCGTCAACAGTGCCAGCCAGACCATTTCGATCGTCGATACGCTTTCCAATCCGTTTAAGACCCGGAGCACCTTTGGACTTGGCGGTTCGCCGCAATTCGGAATTGCTATCGACCAGTTCACGAATTTGGCGGTGCTTGCTGATCAGGCCAACAACCGCGTCTTGATTTTTCCCGTGCCGAACTGAATTTGCGCAGCACTGTTGGCTGCAAACCGGATTGTCGAACGTTTGGCATGGTCGGGCTGGTACAACGCAAGCCGCCGGTATGCGCATCGCATCTGGCAGAGCTTTCCTGCTTCGCCTGCCGCTGTCATTGCGCTTTGCCGTTGCTTGGGAAGGTTTGCCTCGGCTATACTTTTCGGTTTGTACGGGGCCCGCGAATCCCCTCAGGGACGCCGGGTTTCAGGGGTTGGTACTTACAAAGCCAGACGTGAAAAAAGGTCCCCGGGTTTCAGGGCTTGCGCCTACAGACCTTGAGATAACAAAATTTCTGCCAATTACGATTGGCGCAAAAGGAAGCGCTAGCGCTTCCTGACAACAAGGAGACTACTGTGAATAAGATGTATCTTTCTGCCGCGCTCGCGGCGGCCAGCCTGATCGGTGCGGCGTCTCTTGTCGCGCAGACGGCTCCAACCTCGGCCGGTTCCGCGATCGCCGGCAAAGTCGGCGTCCTCAATGTTCGCCAGGCGATCGTTGCTACTTCGGAAGGCAAGCAAGCCTCTTCCGAATTGCAAGGTCAGTTCACCTCGCGCCAAACAGAACTGGAAAATTTGAATAAGCAGCTTGCGGATATCAGCCAGCGCCTGCAGGCCAACGGCGACAAACTGAGTCCGGAAGAAGCCTCGCGCTTGCAGCGTCAGGGAGAAGCGCTGCAGAAGCAACTAACACGCAAGAAGGAAGATTATCAGGAAGACGTCAACGCCTCGCAGCAGGAAGTCATCGACCGCATCGGGCGCAAAATGATGGACGTGCTCGACCGTTACGCCCGTGAAAATGCCTTTGTCGCGATTTTTGACTCTTCGGCGCAGGGCGCCCCGATCTATGCTTCGAACGGCATCGACGTCACTCCCGACATTATCAAGCTTTACGATCAGGCCTATCCGGCCAAGGCATCTGCCGCCGCTCCCAAGCCCGCCGCCAGCAGGCCTGCTGCTTCGAGCACCCCAAAGCCCGCTTCTACCGCGCCGCCAAAGCCATAAGCCCGCGTAGGTTTTTTTTTCGCCTCCGGTTCGAATGTTCCGGACGGGATGCGATTTCTGTTTGACAGGGCGCGATTTGCCCGCGCACCTGTGCCTTGCTTTTGCCTTGGCCCGGGCATATACTTTGTTTTCGCTCTGTAACGGGTCGCACGACGGGGTGGGCGCAAGCCCACTTTTTTGTTGGGCCGGATGCAGCGGGCGTTAAACCGGCTTAGGTCGGGGAGTCTCTGCTTGCAGTTGGAAAAAATTCGCGAAGCCGCCGAGAGGGTAGCACGCTCGGAAGGGCTGGAAGTCGTTGACGTCGAGTGGAAAATCGGCAAACAGCGCTTCCTGCGGGTGTACATCGATCGCCTTCCTGTTTCTGCCGCTGAAGCTAACTCTACGGAGTCGCCGGAGGGAGACCGGAACGGCAACGAAACAGCTAACCCGTATCCGAAAATTTCTCACGCGGATTGTGAGCGGGTCAGCAAGCAGTTGAGCGTTATCCTCGATGTCGAGGAATTGATTCCCGGGCCAGGCTATGTGCTGGAAGTCAGTTCTCCCGGCATGGACCGCGCTCTGAAGAAGGTGGCGGATTACGTGCGCTTCACCGGGCGTGCGGCGAAAGTTTGGACGGATCAGCCGGTGGATGAAATGAACTTTTTTGAGGGCCGTCTCGCGGGCGTTGTGGATGACCGGGTTCCAGGGAGTGTACTTACAGACCCTGGCACGAAAAAGATCCGGCTGGAGTTGAAAGGCAAGACTCCGCGCACGGTGGAAGTACCGCTAACGCTCATTCGCAAGGCGCACCTCGTCGTCGAGTTTTAGTCCACACTCTGCGTCCGGGTTCCAGGGTTCAAGGGTCGGTTTTACAACCCTGGGATAAGAAGTCGTGGCGGCGCTTGTTTCTCCGGCGCGCTTGCGTGCAAGGCGCGCGCTGCCGATTAGAGTTTGTAGTGCCGGGCTGTACTCCGGCTCGCACTTAAGGAGAATTTCTCAGTCCGGGAACGCATTATGGCGAATTTGCTCTATCAACAGATCGAAATGCTCAGCCGAGAGAAGCACATCGAACCGGAAATCGTGGTGTCTGCGATTGAGGATGCGATGGTGGTCGCGGCTCGCAAATATTACAAGACCGAAGAAGACCTGCGCGGCAAGTTCAACTCCGAAACTGGTCAGGTGGATGTTTTTTCCGTTCTTACGGTGGTCGAGGAAGTTGCCGATCCCACTCGCGAAATCAGCGTCACTGACGCTCGCCGCAAGAATCCCGCGGCTGAAGTCGGTACGGAAATTCTGACCAATAAGCCCACCGATGTTCTCGGTCGCATCGCTGCACAGACCGCCAAGCAGGTGATCCTGCAGAAAGTGCGCGAAGCCGAACGCGACACCATTTTTAATGAATATCATGGCCGCGTGGGCGAACTTGTAACCGTCATCGTAAAGCGCGCCGAAGGCCCGGACCTGATCGTGGACATGGGCCGCACCGAAGCGCGTTTGCCTAAGCGCGAACAGTCAAAACTGGAAACTTACAATATCGGCGAACGCCTTCGCGTTGTGATTCGTATGGTGGACCGCGCCGCAAAAGGCCCGCAGGTAATCGTTTCTCGCGCCGACGCTGCCTTGGTGCAAAGACTTTTTGAAATGGAAGTTCCGGAAATTTATGACGGCACGGTACAAATCCGTGCCGCCGCGCGCGAGTCCGGCGAACGCACCAAGGTGGCTGTGTTCAGCCGTGACAAGGACGTTGATCCGGTCGGCGCCTGCGTCGGCATGAAGGGCATGCGCGTTCAGTCCATCATCCGCGAATTGCGCGGTGAAAAAATCGACATTATCCCCTACAGCGAAGAAACCGTCGCCTTTGCGCAAAAAGCGCTGAGTCCGGCGAAAGTTACCCGCGTGCAAATCGTCGATCCGGAAAGCCGCAAGCTCGAAGTGATCGTGGAAGATTCCCAGCTTTCCCTGGCTATCGGCAAAAAGGGACAGAACGTTCGTCTGGCCAGCAAGCTTATCGGCTGGGATATCGACATCAAGAGCGAAGAAGAGAAGCGCCGCGAAATTGAAGAGCAGATGACCGCTCTGACCGCGCCGACCACTCCGCTCACCGCGCTTGCCGGAGTCGGCCCCAAGACCATCGAAAAAATCGAAGCCGCGGGCATCACTTCGCTCGAACAGCTTGCCGGCATGACCCCGGAACAGCTGATGGAAATTCCCGGCATCGGCGAAAAAATGGTGGACAAGATCTACCAGGCCGTAAATCAGTTTTACGAAGGCGGCGGCAGCGCCGCCGCAGCCGAAGGTTCTGCGGAAACCGGCGAAGCCGTCGAAGGCGAAGTTGCCGTTGCCGCTGAATCGGAAGGCGGCGCGACGGAGACAGCGGAGCCGCAAACGTCAGAAGCCGCTGCTGCTGAATCCACAGTTCCTCAGACGGAAGCCACACCAGCAGAGGGAGCCTCCGCCAACGAGGAAGTGCAGACGGAGTTGCCTCCGGAAGCCGCCGGCGAACCGGCCGTCGAATCTGAGCTGGCCCCTGAAGCATCCGAGGCGCCCGACGCGAAACCAGTTGCAGAAAAACATGAAGAAAAGAGCTCAGAATAACAGGTGATCCGAACGGAAAGCATGACCGACGCTAATCAAGTTCGAATTAACGAGCTGGCCCGCGAGCTCGAAGTCAAAGCAAAGGCCATCATCGACCTTCTGCCCGGCTTCGGCGTCTCGGAGAAAAAGACCCA
>Ga0193709_1000655_pt1 | contig 11464 bp, 24 predicted proteins | sample H3c2metaG_FD_160571 | JGI IMG/M metagenome (GOLD analysis project Ga0193709, IMG submission 160571) | Soil microbial communities from a riparian zone of the East river system, Colorado, United States - H3c2 | ecosystem: Environmental > Terrestrial > Soil > Riparian zone | place: USA: East River... | reverse complement strand
GCTTGGGTGGGACGGACCGACGGCGGGCTGGTCCCTGCAACGCGCGGTATCCGCCATGGCCTGGCGGGAGGTTTGTACGCCTCGCTTCGGCTATAGATGCGAGAACGCCGATTACCCCCCACTTTCGACGTGGCATATCAGTGCCAGTCACTCCGCACCCCCATCGTTCGGCTCCCAGTAGAACTTCCCGTCACCCTCGGACAGCAGCGTCCCGTCCCACACCTCCCGCACCTCACCGTCCTCGCCCCGGAACACGACGTAGCCCTTGGCGACGCCTGCTGTGGTGGCGAGGTCCTTCCAGACCTGTGGCGGCTCGGGGTCCTCGTAGAACGGCAGGTCGCTCACTCCAGCCTCCATTCGGGCTTGAAGTCCGGGTGGGCAGCGAACCGGTTCGCGAGGACCAGCATCGCCGCTTCCATGTAGCTCCGCGCACCGCTCTGGTAACCGGTGCCCTTCGCGTACGGGTCGCTGTCATCGTCCGCCAGCGACTCGACATACAGCTGGACGATGTGCCGGAACACGACCATGTCCCGCCGCACAGCGGCGGCGTACCGGTGTGCCATGGGTCCGACGGGCTGGTTGTACACCTGCGGCACCTCGGACCTGGGCTCCAGTTCGGTCCGCATGATGCAGGACACGACGAACTCGGACAGGTCGTCGACGGACTGCACGTCGGGTTTCTGCAGGCCGCCGAAGTCGTCGCGGCCGGACGGCAGGATCGGCGCACCCCACGTGCCGGTCACTTGCCGACCTTCCACTGCCCGTCGAGCCGCCGGACACGGTTGATCGAGCTTCCGCTGTAGTTGACGGTCTCGGTGTGGTGCCACACGGCGTACAGGCCGTCGGAGCGTTCGACGAGCCGCTCGATCTTGATGTGTCCTACGACTCCGGGGTACCGCGCGCCCAGCACCGTGGCCGCGGTGTGTGCGAGAGCGTCCACCTCCGCGCCCGTCCGTCCGCTGCTCGGCTCTGGCTGGGTTTCCCAGGGTTGATCCAGCGTGATGGGGTGCTCGCTTGCGGGCTCGGTCATGTCACCCATTGTCCGCGATGGTCACGACTTCCACTCCATCCGGCCGATCTGGTCAAGCATGTGCTGGTACGCGCGGCGCTGGACCTCCAGCAGCATCTCGTCGTAGGCGTACCGCCCCGCCCACTCGATCAGCTCAGGGGCGTCGATGTAGCGCGGCACTGACGCCTTCCTCCGCCACGGCCAGTTCACGGCTCCACCAGCAGCCCGCGCCGCCCCAACTCGACGAACATCTCCTTGCCCCCGGCCGCCGCGGCCATCCGGATCGTGGCGACCATGAAGCCGTACAGGTGGTGACTCGCAGGGAAGCCACCCTGCTGCAACGAGGCGACCATGTCGGCCTCGACCTTGGACTCGCAGTGTGCGAGGAGTTCCTCGGCTACCGCCTCGCTCATCACCGGGTCAGCCATACGTCACCGTCACCAGCCAGCCGACCGTCGCGTTCTCCGCACCGAGATGATCGACGAGGGCAACGATCGCGGCAGATGCCTCCTCGGAGACGTCCTGTGTGGTGGGCAGGTGCTCGACCTCACCGCAGCCGACGTGCGTGCCCGTGCCCTTCACGTAGACCGCATACCCGCTGTAGTCGTACACCAGGTTGCCGTGCGAGTCGACCTCCAGCAGCCCATCCAGCCCGAGCTCCTTCAGCAGCTCCTCCAGCCGCTCGCTCACGTCCTCGTCGTCGCCGTCGTAGTTGTCGGCGTCCCAGCGTGCCTGCTGCTCCTTGGCGAACTTCTCGGGCAGCTCCTCGGATGGCCATGCCACGCCATAGAAGATCTCAGCGCTCGCGTGGGTGCCCATCAGCCCTCGACCGCCGCTGCCTCGACCGCGGTGGGCGCGGCACCGCTGCACCAGAAGCTGAAGTCGCCGTCGTCACCGTGCCACGTCGCGACGTGCGCCGGGTGCTCCTCGGGGATCTCGCAGCGCCCGTCGGATAGGCCAGGCGGCCGGTTCGGGTCGGTGGGCTCCTCGGGCTGCCCGTTGATCAACGTGTACAGCTCCTGCTTGTCGACGTCGGTGACGAGTGCCCCGTCTGGCCGTTCGACGATGAGCGCGGTGGGTGCGTCGCCGCCGGCTACGCGGACGGTCCATGCTGGCGTGGTCATGGCTTCCTTCCATTGATGAGTTCGTAGAGCGCGTCCGCGTCGGACTGGGCGCAGTGTTCGCCCGCCGATCGCATGACGACCAGATGGGTGGGCTGCCCGTCGCTGTCTCGATCCGGTGCGACGAACACATTCCACGGATGCGATCCCTGGCCGAAGGGCGTGTGCCCGTCTGGGCAGTGTGGGCAGCCGCCGAGGTCGGACCATCCCGGCTGTCGGGTGGCACTCAGGTCGGTGGGTGGGGTCGCGTTCACGATGCCTCCAGGTGGTTGTTGCCAGTGTCCCCGAACATGGCCCCGACGATGAGCCCGAGCGCCCGCAGCTGCTCGTTCGCCTCGTGCCTCGATCCACAGCGGAGGCACTTCACGGACCGGGATTCTTTCTCCATGACGAGTGCTCCCCCGCAGAGCACCTGCACGGTCGTGTCGGGTACGTCGCGCAGTGCCGCGCAGGACCCGACTGGTTTGGGTCGGTACTCGCCGACCGTGTCGTCGAGGGTGCGGGCGAGCTGCTTGATCTCGCTGTACAGGTCGCCGGCGAACTCCTGCCCGGTGCACCACGGGAGGTTGGTGATCAGGTAGGCGCACTCCCTCGTGACGGTGGCTGTGACGGGCGTGTAGTCGTGGCAGGCGCAGCCGATCATGCTGCACCGGTGCGTGTGGCTGGGCCGGGCGTGACCGCAGGTGCAGGGCCTGGTGTCGTGGCGCTGGTCGCGGACGAGTTCGGCCCACAGGTGGACGACGCCGAGGACACCGCGGCCGTCGCGGGTGTCGAGGAGGTCGGTGACTTCGAGCCGCATCGGGGCGGGCGGGTCGGGACGTTTGGTGTGCTTGGTGCCGGGGTCTGCTGCGACGGTTCCGTGGTCTTTGACCCAGAGCAGGCGGCCGAACGCGTCGGGAATGCCACGGAGCCACTTGTCGAGGCGCTTCTCGCATTCCTTGCACAAGACGTGGTCGGGTTGGCACGGAACCGGCTCCCGCACGTCACCAGATGGCCGCTCGCAGCCGTTCAGGCAGTTTTGCGGGGGTGTGGCTGTGAACGCAACCCGGTCGCTCACAGGCCCCTGTGGCGGCTCCGGGTCGCTGTGCGGCCAGTACGGGCGTTCGATCGTCGTCATCGGTGGCTCCTCGTCCGTCGGCGGGCACGCGCCCGGTACGCGGTGCGTGTGGCGCGGCGGTGCGGCTTGCGCGTGAGCTCGTTGCTGAGCTCGGCGATCCGGATGTGGCTCCAGAACAGTTCATCCAATGCGCCGAGGTGGTCCGCGAGCAGGCAGTGGCTGCCGAGCTCGGAGCGCTCCCGCATCCACGTCCACGCCTCCGCCCGGCGCTCGGGTGTGAAGCACTGGTCGAAGTGCTCGAGTGCGACGTCATCCGGGAGGATCACGTTCTCGGCGTACTGCTCGCGGTGCTTGCATGGCTCGCTCATCCGGTCCTCCGGTTCAGGGGTTCGATCAGGCGGATCGCGGTCGAGCCCGGCACGAAGCAGGTGTTGCAGTCGCCGCAGACGATGTTCGCGGCGCCCATCACGCCGTCCTTGCATCCGGTGCACAGCACGACCGAGGCGGGCGGGCAGGTGCACGACCAGGTCACGATCCAGTCCGCACGTGTGGGATCCGCGTGCTCGGTCGCGCAGGGCACAGCCCAGTCCTCGTCGAGGTCCCCGAGCTGGAACCACGTCTCCAGGTCAACGACACTCGTCGCGCCCTCCGCGAACCGGTACGGCGCTTCGATCGCGGCCCTCATGAGCGTCCTCCGTCGTGGTGGTTGTAGACGCCGCTGCCGACCGGGGCCGCAACGGCGAACAGGTCGAGCAGCCGCCGCAGCTCGGGGAACTGCTGGAGCAGCAGGTTGTGGAACGCCCTGGTCGCCTTGTCGGGTGACTTCCGGTACCACCGGTCCGCCTCGCGGCGTCGCGTCTGGAGCATCGAGCTCACTCCCACTTCACCCCGCATCCGCAGACGTGCCGGCCGATGTGCTCGTGCTGGAACGAGCGGACCCGGCCGCAGACGTGCCGGGTGTGGTGGCGACGGACCGCGTCCCAGACACGGCGGGCACGGCCACGGGTCAGGCGGTGCTCACAGGTGCGCGGCCTCATCGCCGACTCCCGTGAATCGCCCACCAGCCGAGTGCGAGGCCAACGACCGTGGTGCACATCGCCGGGACCACCAGATCCAGCCCGAGGAGCAGGACCGCGGTGGCCACGAGCATCCCCCACGCGATCGCCATCGCAGTACGCGGCGTCATGACAGGCCTCGCAGCTTCCGGCCAAGCCAAGTCAGGCGTGACCACCGGTCGTAGTCGGGGTTCGGGTAGACGCGTGCGATCCAGTACCTGCCGCAGTCGCACTGGACGATCTCGCCGTTGTCTCGCGGGTAGCCCGGGTCACAGCGATGCCGCGCCTCTCGAACGATTCGCACGTTCATGCCGCACCCCCTGCCGTCTCGAGTTCGCCGACCGCGGCCTCCCGGAACCGGCGCTGGATCACGCCCGGCGCCAGATCCAACTGCTCCGGGGTGAGCGTCAGATCCCCGAGGATGTTCCGCACCACCGACGCCAACAACTGGCCCTGCGACTCAGCGAGCTTCACCTCCCGCTCAGCGATGCCCATGTCGTGAGCGACCTTCGCGAACCGGACGACCCGGTCACGCTCCTGCGCCTCCAACGTCACCAGCGCACGCACAGCCTCAGCCGACGCGAACACCCCAGCGATCTTGTCCGCCGCGAACGTGTGCCCCACCAGGCCAGCCGTCCCAGCCGGCGACGCCTGACGCGCCACACCCCGCCCATAGCCCTCGTCGTCGACGTCCCCGTTCCACGACCCGACCGGCTCGTCCCGCTCAGCCCCGACCTGCTCCTCGAGGAGACCCGCGTACAGGTGCAGACGCAGCCACGACAGATGCAGCGACGCGAGCACGGCATACCCCGGCTCGATCGACGGCGTCGCACCCAGTGCGCTGAACGCCGTGATCCGCGCCTGCCCCTGAGCCTTCGCCACCTCCAGAGACACACCCGCGTGCATCCGGCAGTACGGCGTCCCGTCGATCGCGATCGCGTGGCAGTCCCCCGCGCCGTGCTTCCGCTGCGCCTTGCACTCGAACCGACCATGCTCCGGGCACCAGCGGGCACCCCCGACACTCGTCCGGTGGTCCCCATTCGTCCGGTCGGTCACTCCGCACCAACGATCTCGCGGGCCGCTTCAGCGACGGCCCATGCGCCTGCCGCCTGGTTGGTGAATGCGATGGCGGTGCGCATGTGGCTCAGGCCTCTCGGGTTGGCGCTGCCGCCCTTCTCGATGCCGAGGTCGCGCTGGATCCTGGCGGCGTCGCTGCAGCCCTCTGCGATCCCGTCAGCTGCTGCCGCGATCTCTTCGGCGACCTGCTGCCGGATGGCGGGGTAGGCGGCCTCGAGGAGGGTGCGGGCTGTCGCACGCCAGGAGTCCTGCTCGTAGTCGTCGACGTCGTCCCATGCCCGGTGGGTCTTGGGTGGGTAGACGAACTCACATGCGGCCTTGGCTGCCTGCTCGATGACGTCGTCGCTGATGGGCGGGGCGGCTGCGTGGTGCTCGCCGGCGATGGACCGCTGCGTGCAGACCTGGGCGCGCCCCTCGAAGTCGTGCTCGGTGAGCGGCTCGCCCCAGTCCTTGCCGTCGCGTCCGCGCCAGCCGTCTGCGTCGAGGATCTGGATCTGCTTGATGCGGCACCATTCGTCGGGGGTGCGCATGATGTGGCCGTCGTAGTCGGTGGGCAGTTCGCTCATCGTGCGGCCTCCTCGGTCTGGCCTGCGAGCTTCGGGAACACGTCGCCGTCGGGGTCGATCGGTTCACCCTTGGCGAGGAGGTCGTTCCAGATCCAGGCGTTCTCGGCGTACAGGTCCCAGTCGCCGCGGCCGAGGTGAGCGGCGACGCGCTCAGCAGCATCTGGGGCGACGCGTCGCAGAGTCTCCAGGGCGACGGCCGCCATGTAGGCGTGGATGCTCGACAGGGCACGGAGCGCGTCGTACCGGGCCTGCTCGGAGTGCTTCTGGTCGGGCTTCCAGTTCACGTACCGAGCGGCCTCCTGGATGAAGTCGGCGGCCGTCCTCAGCTCGGTTTCGGGTCGGTTTTCGCTGCTCATCTGCTGTCCCTCGCGTGTTAGGTAGCTGGAGTTTTCTGTATAAATTTCGTGGCACCCAGCCCCAAAAACGGGACCAAATGACCGACCTGCGCGTAAGTACTTATCTGGTCTGGTCTGGAGAAGCGTTACTAACGGCTGTACGAACGGTGTTAGTAACGGCGTTACACCTGGCGTTACAGACGGGACGGTGGTCACGGCGTTACATCCCCTCGTCCGGTGGCGGCTCGTCGTCGGGCGGGGGTCCGTCCTTGCCTTTGCGCCACCGTGCGACCCGGGCTGCTGTCGCTTCCCGCTTGGCCTGCCACCACGCCCGCGACTTGTTCCAGTCGAGGTAGTCGTGGATCAGGTTCCCGGTGTCGTGCTGGACCCACAGCCCGGCCTTGATCAGCTCGTCGCGCTGTCCGGGCCTGTACCGGGGTGTGAGGCGGGAGACGCGTTCGGGTGGGATGTACCCGTCGGTGAGGTGTTTCGCGGCGTAGCACATGGCGGAGACGTGGAGCCTGAAGGCACCGTCGGACAGCCCGTCGACCTTGGGGTGGTCGGGGAAGTTGTCGTCCATGTTGAGGTAGGGCATCAGGCGCTCCTCGCGTCTTGGTGGTGCTGGTCAGGCGTGCAGGGCCTTGACCCAGTCGGGTGCGGTGGACGCGGGGCGGTGGGCGAGGCCGCCGTTGCGGAGGTGGTCGACCATGGCGGGGTTCTCGCCGGCTGTCGTCTCCGGCCGGTACCACTCGAGTACCGGCTGGCCGACCCCGGCAGGGATCGGCCCGGCTGGGTAGCCGAGGCTGGACGCCTGGCCGGGACAGCCTTCGGTTGCGAAGCACCGCATGAACATCGGGGTGACGCCGGGGTCGATGTCGACGGTGACGTAGATCCGGTTGCAGGTGCCGCAGAGGTAGCCGTTGCAGCGGGCGCCTTCGTCGTAGCTGTCGAGCCGGTCGACGTAGGCCTGGACGCGGTCGCTGAGGACGAGCTTGTCCTTGTCGCGTGGGAGCTTGCGGCGGTTGCTCATCGCGGCGTCTCCGTCGGGCTAGGCGTGGCCGGGACGGTGACGGTGACGGTCGGGGCGGGGGTCGGCTGCGATCCCTGCGGGTCGGCTTCCTTGTCGGCACTGCAGCCGTAGCGTGCGCCGTACCCCACCGGCCAGACCCCGACCGGGTAGTAGCCGACAAACCCCGGGTAGCTGCGGTAGTCACCGCCGTACTGGTGGATGATCACGGGCTGCGGTGCGGCCGGCAGTCCCTTGCGGTACGGCTGCTGCCAGTTGCGGTTGGAGCTGTAGCCGCCCCAGGTGGTGGGCTTGGTGGACGACTTCCAGTTCGGGTTGGTTGCCTTGGTCTTCGGCTTGTCCTGGACCTTGGAGGTGGTGCGTTGCCCGCCTGGCCGGGATGGCTTGTACGGCTTGGGCGCGGGCGGGCGTGGTGCGGTGCCTGCGCAGGCGGGTGTCTGGTCGCCGCAGGCTACGAGCAGCCCGGCGACGAGGGCGGTTCCTGCCGCGATGCGGATGACGAGTTGGATGCTCATGCTGATTCCTGTTCGGGCTCGGTGGGGATGTGGACGTTGGCGACGTCGCGGGGCAGGGCGAACATGCCTTTCGTGGCGCGGTCGAGGGCGTCTGCCCGTGCGGTTGCCTTGGCCACTTCGATGCGCCCGTCTGCGTGCATCTGGTCGCGGTCGGCGTTGCGTTCGGCGGCGCTGATGAAGGTGTGTCCTGCCTCGTCTGCGCCGCGTGCTGCCGACATGCAGAGCGAGCGGACCTTGCCGCACTCGTCGCACGTGTACTGGTCCGGCATCTTCTGGTTCGAGCGGGCCTTGCTCTTGCCTGCGTGCTTGGCGCGGATCTGCTCCACACCCTTGATCGCGAGCATCGCGGGGTACTGGTTGGATCGGTTGCCCGCGATCTCGGTGCACACCGCGACGATGTCGACCAGGGAGTAGCCCTGGAGTTTTTCGAGGGCTGCCCGGACGGGCACTGGCTGCCAGTCGTCGCGGATCGAAACGAGGAAGGTGGCGAGCCCGCGCAACTCCCCGGGGCTCATGCTTTCGGTCATGCGGCCGCCCCCCTTCCCGGTTGCCGTGCGCACCGGATCTCTTCGGCGAGGTCGGCGGCCGTGGCGAGTGCGGTGGTCTCGTCGCCGGCGTCCCAGGCGGCGACCGCGTCGGTCAGGTCCTGCTCGGCCTTCGCGGCGAGCTTCCCGCTGCGGATCCCGACGAGGTGGAGTGCCTGTTCGATCGGCAGGACACCCATGACGGCGTCCTGCAGCGTGTTGGCCCGCCATCCGCCGGGCAGGTCGGCGTGGGTCATGACGCCTCCCCGAGGTCGAACAGGGTCGGTGTGTCGGTCTTCCGCTCTTCGGCCTCGAGGTACTTGACGCCGTCGAGGAAGTAGCCCGGGTTGAGTTCGACTGCACGCCCCGTCCGGCCGAGCTTGAGCGCCCGTACCGGCACGGTGAACAGGCCACCGAACGGGTCGAAGACGAGGTCGCCGGGGTTGCTGTACCGGTTGATGAGCCGGTCCACGATGTCGAACTGGAGCGGGCAGACGTGCATGGCCTGACGCCGGCGGGATTGCTCGGTGTTGAGGGTGAGCATCCGGTTGATGTCGTGCCACACATCCGGGTGGTGCGAGCCGGGGGCGAGAGACATGAATGTGGCGGGTAGGGCGCCGCGGCCGTCGAGTGTCTCCCCGATCCGGATGTGCGACTCGTAGTCGTACACGTCGCGCAGCGTCGACTCGGTGAACAGCGTGGACAGCTGGTCACCCGGCAGCTGCGCCAGCTCCTCCGGGGTGATGAGCCGCTCCCCTGACGAGCGCCAGAACGCGTGCGCGTCGACCTGCCACCGGGCCCGGGTGTACGACGCCTTGTCCTTCGTGACCGGTACGTCGGCGTAGCCGCGGGTCCGGTCCGTCTGCGGCTTGCGGAACAGCAGGATGTACTCCGGTGACCCGGCACCCATCTTCGTCCCGTCCTTGCACTGCTCCGACCAGCCGAGCCGGTAGGTCTGATTGTTCTCCCGGACGACGTCGGTGACGACGGTGATCATGCCCATGTAGTCGAAGCCGTGGCGGCGGCCGTGCATGAGCGCCTCGGCGTGGAACGGGGACACGGTGGGCGCGCCGGCCCCGGTGACGTTGCCGAACAGGATCCGGTCCTTGACGTGGCAGGCGTAGATCCGGCCGGGCTGGAGGACCCGGAGCAGCTGCGGGGTGAGGTAGTCCATCTGGGTCCAGAAGTGGTCGTTGTTGTCGGTGTGCCCGAAGTCGTTGTACGACGGCGTGTACTCGTAGTGGTTGGAGAACGGAATCGAGGTCACGATCAGGTCGACGGAGTTGTCGGCCATGCCGCGGGTCTCTTCGACGCAGTCGTTGTTGGCGACGAGCCATCCGTTGCCGGAGGCTTCGATCCTGTCGATGCCCATGGAGCGGGTGAGGGCTTCGGTGATCGCGGCACGGGACAGGCCGTGTTCGCGGATGACGTCGCTCATGGTGGCGGTCAGCTCCTTGTGCTGGGTCCACTTCTCTTGGAGGCCGCGTTTGATCTCGGTCTCGGATTCGGCGTGGATGATGTGGGCGTGGCAGGTGCGGGTCTGGCCGTACCGCTGGACCCGGTGCAGGGCCTGGATGAACGAGTTGAATTTGTGGTCGATGCCGACGAACACGGCCCGGTTGCACTGCTGCAGGTTCATGCCCTGCCCGAGCATCACCGGCTTCCCGATGAGCGCGAACGTGCCGCGGGCCTTCCACTCTTCGAGGCGCCGTTCGGCCTCGTCGACGTCGAGTGAGCCGTGGATCGACGAGTACGACAGGCCTTCGTCAGCGAGAGCTTTCTCGATGGCGTGCTGTTCGTCGTTGAGGTGGCACCACAGGATGATCTGGCCGTCGGCGGCGGCGTGGTGCTCACGGACGATCCGCATCAGTTCGGCGACCCGGTCAGGCAGGGTGCGGCGCTTCTCGCGTGCGGCCTGCTGCAGGTCGAGTGCACCGCCGCGATACAGGATGCCTTGCCCATCGCGTTCGACGCCGGCGAGTGCGTGGTCGACGGCGACCTCGTGCCAGGTCACCTCGAGCTCGGGCAGCGTGTAGCCGGTGTCGTCGTACCCGAGGTCGGACGGCTTCTGGAGGAACACGGCCCAGCTGTTGAGCCACAGCCAGAATTCGCGTTCCTTGTGCGGGTAGAGGGTGAGGTTGTTGGCCTGGGTCGAGTCGCGCTGGAAGAACCTGGTGAGCGCTTGGCCGGTGTCCATGACGCCGAGGAACCCTGCATAGTGGATGAGTTCCTTGTACCGGTTGGGTGACGGCGTGGCGGTGGCGACGTACCGGTACGGCACCTGGTCGAACAGGGCGAGGAACGTCTGGTAGGTCTTCGATCCGAACGAGCGCAGCACAGAGGCCTCGTCGAGGCTGACCGCGTCGAACAGGTTCGGGTCGAGCTTCCCGTCCCGCACGGATTCGTAGTTGGTGAGGTAGATGCCTGGTGCGTCGACGCCTGCGCTCGTGCGGGTGAAGGTGATGGTCTGGCCGAGCATCGCGGCGTCGTGGACGAACTCCTGCCGTACACCGAGCGGGCAGATGATCAGGGCCCGCTGGCCGCCGGACTTCGCGAGGGTGAGCCGCAGGGTCTCCAGTTGCATCACGGACTTGCCTAGACCGAACGCGGCGAAGATCGCACGCCGGCCGCCTTGCACTGCCCAGCGGACGATGTCGCGCTGGTGCGGCAGCAGGAGGTCGGCGACGTCGCCCGGCTCGGTGTCGAAGCCGTAGGTGCGGCTCATCGCGATCTTCCCGGTGAGGAAGTCGCTGTACGTCTGCGTCATGCCGCCACCTGCGCCCGGGTCTCGCTGACCTTGATGTACCGCTCGGCCTTGATGCCGTAGTCGCGGCGGATGGTGCGGCCCGACTCTCCGGCCGCGATCAGGCGCCGGACAACCTCTGCGGCCTCACCCTTGCGAAGACGGGCCGTGCGATCGCCGTTGAGGCGGCGTTCGATCGCGGATTCGTCGAGGCCTTGCTTTGCCTCGTGGTCGTCGTGGACTCCGACCGGGATTTCCCGGTGGTCGGTGATGTCGTCCCATGCGAAGGTGCTTGGCCAGTCGGCGGCGGCAGCGAGCGTGATCGTTCCCTTTGACCCGCCCGGGGTCATGTGCAGTTCCTGGTACAGGTCGGCGATGACGTTGGCGAGGGTCGCGTGGACTCGCGCGGTGCGCCCTTTCCGGATCGTCCACAGG
>Ga0193709_1000654_pt1 | contig 11467 bp, 10 predicted proteins | sample H3c2metaG_FD_160571 | JGI IMG/M metagenome (GOLD analysis project Ga0193709, IMG submission 160571) | Soil microbial communities from a riparian zone of the East river system, Colorado, United States - H3c2 | ecosystem: Environmental > Terrestrial > Soil > Riparian zone | place: USA: East River... | reverse complement strand
CAACGAACTCACCAATGCGCCCAGCCCGGTGGGGAATCAGAATTACGACGGCAACGGAAACTTGCTCACCAATCACGTTGGAACTCGCAGCAAGTGGATTTATGTTTATGACGACGAAAACCGTCTCATCGAGCTGATTCGCACCAACAGCACCAGCGACATTACGGCGACCGATTTCATCTACGACGGTCTGGGTCGTTTGCGCAAGCGGCTCGAATACGTTCCCACGCCTGGCTCTTCGCCCGTCGGCAATTGGACGCTGAACTCAGAAACGCATTACATTTACGACGGCTGGCGTGTCATCCAGGAACGCGACGGCAATGGTGTCAACGTTCCCACTGTCAGCTACACTCGTGGCACCGACCTCAGCGGCAGCCTTGAAGGCGCTGGCGGCATCGGCGGATTCCTCGCCCGTTCATCCGGTTACTCCAGCGGGAATTGGACCACTCACAACTATTACTTCGCTGACGGAAACGGGAACATTACTTACCTGCTCGATAGCAGCCAAGCCATGGTCGCCAGCTACCGTTACGATCCGTTCGGCAACACCATTTCCTCCAGTGGCACCCTTGCCAGCGCCAACGTTTATCGTTTCTCCAGCAAAGAAATCCACGTCAACAGTGGACTGTATTATTACGGTTTCCGGTTTTATGATCCGAATTTGCAGAGGTGGATTAACAGAGACCCCATTCAAGAGCACGGTGGAGTTAACCTTTACGAATTCATTCTAAACCATCCGGTTAACGCCGTTGACAGGCTTGGCCTGTTCGTAATCCCCCCGGTAGTAGCGCCTCCGATAGTCGTGCCACCGCTTCTGTGCGCTTGGGGTGTAGGCGCCGTCTGCTCATGTGCGATAGACGTGGGTGCTTGTATTATTTGGCCCGATCCAGGCCCTGATCCGCTGCCACTTCCAAGGCGTCCGCGCAAACCACCAATCCGGCCGCCTCCTTCCCAGCCGGCAAACGACGATGATTGTCTTGCTCATCTGAAGAAATGTTTAGACAATCCCTGCCAACCTGCTTGGAATGTAGGGACATACGGCAAAAAGAAAGACTGCCGGGCGTGTTATAACGAGTGCCTTAATGATCATGCTTGGCCTACGTATAAATGTCCCGAATGATACCTAGACTTAAACGTAATTATGACCGCGTTTGAAGTTACTCTAAAGGGCGAGCCTCGACAACGCTGCGGCATCAAAGGTTGGGGAGTGATTTCAATAGTTGTGAGTATGGTAAAGAGATCGCGTGGAGAAGGAAGGAAGACCGCTTCGGACGAAGAGATTATTCTCGAAATCGGAGGATTACAAAAAAAGCCTTCCGGCACGCGGCACTTCAAGTGGAAGACGTGCCCTCTCAAAATAGGTGACGAAATAACAATTCGCGTCAAAAACGCCACAGCGTTTGACAAACCTTCGTCAGTTGTAATAGAACAACCATCGCAGGCAATGGAGGCAAAAAAGAATTATTTTAAGATTCTGAAGAAGGAGCTCAGGAATTCCAAAAACCCCTAAGTCAAGCTGTGCATTGGGCAGGTAAAGGGGTCAAACCATAACTTTACACTTGAGTCCAGGCGACACGGGCAGCAAACTCCTGGTCATGCCGCGCCAGCCGAGAGTCGAATATCCCGGAGCCATCTACACGTCATGAAAGTGATAGGGTCGGGCCTATAATTGTGACATACTGGATTCGTCGGGCTTGACTCTGACGATACACTACCGGACCGGACAAGCCCGAAAGTGGGCAAGCATCAACCCAAAACCAACCATTTGTTTTTGTCGCCAACTATCCACCCTACTATCCATCATGTCCAGCCTACCGAACAGTTGGCGATACATTTTCGGAACCGATATACCCCCCACCAGCACAACCCATAGCTCCGGCTCCGAAATAGGCTGAGTTCAACAAGCGGGCTTACATATGCGTTCTAGATTCATACCAATACTGACACTAGCGTTGTTCACAACCGTTTCATTCGTTATCGGATTTTGTCTCGGCAGAGAACACCTTTCGGCTCGTTTGAGGTTCGCAACGTTAGAAAGTAAGAGTCTTCAATCAGCTTTGGACAACTTAGAATCAACGGTGGGCCTGACGGATCAAAAGCTCGAAGAGCTTTCGTACGATCCCGCTCTATCCTCGCAGGTCTTGTCAGCTTTGGAGGGCAAAAATCAGGATCTTAATCCATCCAACTTTGTCTTTGTCTCCCTGGACCAGAAGCGTCTAGAGTCCGGGCGTCTGAGAACCCCACTTGACGGAACCTACGATTTCCAAGTTGTCGTGGGACCGCGAGTTGTTAATAACAAGCTCCGCAAAGCGGCACTGCTAGTAGTTTGCCGATAAGCAGATAGAAAAGGGTTGCGAAAAACAAAAAGGGCGGGGTCAGACCGTAGAAAGGGCGAATCGGAGTTGACGCGGCGGGCCGAAAGCTCAAGGGTGTGTTCGAATTTAGGACGCTATGAAATTACGCCGCGCTTTTTCTACGGTCTGACCCCGCCCATGATTGGAATCATGGGCCCATAGCGGGCGAGATGAGATGAGACTGTAGATATGTGCCAACGGTTATCTTGGCGTCACAAGAATGAGAAAGACTGTCCTCTACGCGATCGCCGGTCCTTTCGCTCTGGGCACCTTGCTCTTAGCGATACGCCTTTTTCACCTCGGCCCATTTGGGATCCGCCCCGGCGACGACATCTTGTTAGCTCGGCTGTCTTCAATTAACGGACCTTCCTTTTTTGTCATCGGCCACAGGACAAAATTTGCGACAGAACCATATGAGGTGACGCTCTACAAAATTGGACCCAGTAACCGTGTCTCGTCATACTACCTAGCCTTTGAGGATTCGTACTGGTGGGGCTGCTCGATCAAATCAAACCGAAAATCCGGGGAAATAGAAATTCGCGCAGACGGAGCCGTGTCCGCTCGCTACGTTCCCGTCAAAGACGTCGTTGTAAGTGATGCATACAGAATTCCCATCTCCGCTCGAGCTGCGGATTATGCGCAGGTCCAGAAGCTCATTTCCGCATCAAAGCGGTAATTTTGTCAATGCGAGGTAGACGAATGAGTTCGTCGCGAAGATAAGCGAGTTCACGCTAGGTGGCAGCTTTCGATGGTGGTCGGGTTTCGGTCACCTATCTGGCTTGGCGTTTGGCAGTAAGTGTCACGCCGAGAGCCTCTTGACAATTGAAGGAGCAACGAAGCGGGTCGTAAGTGTGAGAGGTATTATGCTACGAGGGCGATGATGGCGCGTTGCTTTGTCTGCTGAGTTTTGGCCCAGGCTTCAGGCAACACTTCGAGGATTTGGTCCTTGGTCATGCGAAGTAGACGAGTGAGTTCGTCGCGAAGGTAAGCGAGTTCACGCTAGCGGCAGCTTTCGATGAGTGTCGGGTTTCAGTCACCCATCTAACCTGGCGTTTGGCCGACGAGAGCAATTCATTCACCTTAAAAATTGACACAAACTGGCCACCCTACTTGCCATGGCAAATTGAGGTTAAACCTCTGCGGCTCAAGCACTTCGAACGTCAAGTCGTATTTCTACTTACCACCCCTCCCGTTATTAGGGAGATGTTCAAAGTTCGAGGTTCAATGTTCGAGGTTTTTTCCCATTCGACTTTGGACTTTGGACATTGGACTTTAGACCCGATCCGCGCCCATCCGCACCCATCTCCCACTCATCCGCGGCAATCTTTTTTTTCACGTCACGCATCACGCATCACCACCCCATGCACTCGGAAGCGACACGACGATTTCCAGGTCAATGTCAGGATACCCCGGTGTTTCCCCGGGGCCACTTTCGGGACTCGCACCGGGCATCCAATCATGCCTGGCCCGATTGCTGCAATTCGCCAGAGCGCTAAAGTCGTTCGCAGAGAATGGCTAGGAAGATCACCCGGTTCGGACTCGATCGGCGGCACAGCTTTGTCTGCTGCGCCGCGGTCAAGACCCCACGCGCTGTCAAACCAGTAACGGCAGGACGCGGTCTCACCATTGCGCCGCGGCTCATCTGTGGATTAGCTTCATTCTTCATCTTTCTGTGGTCGCTGTCCGCGGAAGAAGCAGTCGACACGAATCTCTGGCGGGCCGCTGCTTCTTTTTCGCTCAATTCGCTCGCATCAAGCGCCGAAATTCATCCAGACGCTTTCCGGGCTTTCAACCTGGATCATGCTCGTCTTCAACCGCTCCTGAAGGGTGCGCCGAAGGAAATGACTCAATCCGCAAATCTGCCCGGAACCCTCACGCTTCCCATGCCCGATGGAAAGCTGAAGCGGTTTCGCTTCGTCGAATCGCCGGTGATGGCCCCCGAGTTGGCGGCGCAATTTCCTGAAATCAAAACCTACGTCGGCCAGGGAATTGACGAGCCCGCCGACACGGTCCGCTTTGACTCGATACCGTCCGGTTTTCATGCCCAGATCCTTTCTCCGAACGGGGCGGTTTATATTGATCCCTGCGTCCGCGGCAACACGAATCTCTACGCCAGTTATTACAAACGCGATTATCGGCGAGCGCAGTCTGATTTCACGTGCTTTGCCGCGGATGAACCGACGGTTACGAAGAAGTCTCTCGTGAAGTCCCTGTCGCTCGGAGATAATTCATTGCGAACGTTTCGGCTCGCCTGCGCCGCGACTGGCGAGTACACGCAGTTTTACGGCGGCACAGTCGCCGGCGGACTCGCAGCCATTGCTTCAGCGATCAATCGCGTTACCGGAGTTTATGAAACGGAAGCGGGAATTCGGCTCGTCCTGGTGGCCAAAAACAATTTGATCGTTTACACCAATTCAAACAATGACCCTTACGCGGCCAATAATCCGAGCCTGCTCGTCTCGCAGAATCAATCGAACCTCGATTTTGTAATCGGCAATACGAATTACGACGTTGGCCACGTCTTCAGCACGTCTGGGGGGGGCCTCGCTGGTGTCGGAGTTGCCTGTGTTGCCGGCAGCAAAGCTTACGGCGAAACCGGCCTTTACCCGCCCATCGGCGACGCGTTTTGGATCGATTACGTCGCGCACGAGATCGGTCATCAGTTCGGCGCAACTCATACCTTCAACGGTGGCGTGTCGGGTTGCGGTGGCAATCGCTGCGCTTCGAGCGCATTCGAACCCGGCAGCGGTTCGACAATCATGGCGTACGCCGGCGTCTGCGGCAGCGATAATCTCCAGCTTCACAGCGATCCCTATTTTCATTCGGGGAGCCTGGAACAAATTAAGTCCTTCATCACCAGCGGCGCGGGCAGCGCATGCAATTCGGTCACCGCTACAACCAACAGCTCGCCAGTCATCAGCCCCGGACCGAATTTCACAATTCCCAAAGGCACTCCATTCGTGCTCACTGGGGCCGGCAGCGATCCCGACGGTGATCCGTTGACCTGGTGTTGGGAAGAACATGATCTCGGGCCCTCCGTCGCATTGAGTGCATCCGATAACGGAAGCAGTCCGCTCTTTCGCTCCTTTAGTCCGAGCTCGAAACCTTCGCGAACCTTTCCGCAATTAAGCGACATCATCAATAACACATTGACCCTCGGAGAACTGTTGCCGATGGCAAATCGCACCATGAATTTCCGCGTCACGGCCCGTGACAATCGCACGGGTGGCGGGGGTGTCAGCAGCGCGGACATGCAGGTCGCGGTTTATGCCAGCGCGGGTCCCTTTCGAATCACCGCCCCAAACTCGGCTGTAAACTGGTCCGGTTTTCAAACTGTCACCTGGAACGTCGCAGGCACAACCGCTTCGCCAATCAATGCGGCCAACGTGAACATTCTCCTTTCCACCGACGGCGGCCTCTCGTTCCCAATTGTTCTCGCTGCCAATATTCCCAATAGCGGCGCTCAAAATATCGTGTTGCCAAACATCAACACCTCGACCGCGCGCATCAAAGTGCAAGCCTCCGATAATATTTTCTTCGACATTTCGCGCGCGAATTTTTCCATTATCGCTGGCGGCGTCCCAAACGTGCAACCGCCGTCGCCATCTATCCAGCCAATCCGCGTGGCCAATGGCACAGCGACAATTACCTGGACCACGGTACCGGGCGGGACGTATCGTCTTCAATACAAAGACCGCCTGGACAGTGCTAGCTGGCATGATCTTGGCACTGATTTTCCAGCGACTTCATCCACCATCACCGCGATGGATCCGAATGGCACAGCGGCACAACGATTCTACCGGGTGTTACTCCTGCAGTGAGTCCGTCTCATCAGTTCTCCTCAAAAACGCCAGCCACAAACTCGGCCAATGCCGTTCAAACCGCGCGCGGAATTAAATGAACGTTTGGAGCTTTCACCAACGCCAGCACACGCTCGCCTGCCTTCAGTCCTAATTCCTCGCACGCTTGTCTTGTTAGCAGCGCGCTCAATGGAAAGCTGCAATCCAAATCGATTCGCACCATCGGCCCTTCCTGCGTAAATCCGCGCACGATTGCCGCAAGACAGTTACGCGGACTGCTTCGAACTGGCTCGCCTTTCATCAGGATGACGTCCTCTGCCCGAATGCACACATAAACATCGCTGCTATCTGCCGGCAAATCTCCAGCGACCGCCAAAAGCTTTTGCTCGCCAATTGCGACGGTAATCAAATCGCCTCTCTCCTGCACTCGGCCCGGTTGCACCGTCTCGACCGCCACAATTCCCGCGACTGCCAGATTTGCCGGCCGGCTGAAAACTTCGTGAACCGGCCCTTGCTGCATTAACCGGCCTGCATCCATCACTACTAAATCGTCCCCCAAAACTAATGCGTCCGTTCGATCGTGCGTCACAAGCACACTCGGTATGCCGGCTTCCTTCAACAGTCGGCGCAATTCCCCGCGCAATCGCTGCCGAGTTGGCGCATCCAGCGCCACCAGCGGTTCATCGAGCAATAATAGCTTCGGACGCCGCGCCACGGCTCGCGCCAAAGCCACCCGTTGCTGCTGGCCGCCCGATAACTCCTTCGGCAGGCGCTCTTCCAACCCTTCCAATCCGAGCCATTTGATTAATTCAGCAACACGGCGACGCGATTCGTAACTCGCCACGCGGTTCAATGCATACGCAATGTTTCGCTCGACGGAGAGATGCGGAAATAGCGCGTATTCCTGCGGCACGAAACCAATGTTCCGCCGGCGCGGCGGCAGAAAAAATCCCCGTGCAGCATCAGACCAGATTTCTCGATCAAACCCAATTGTCCCTCCCTCTGGCCGCGTCAGGCCGGCGAGGCAACGCAACACAGTCGTCTTCCCAGCGCCAGATGGCCCGAAGAGGACTGTCACCGCCGCCTGCTCGCGCGTTCGCAAGGATTCGATTCGAATTTCCGGACCACCCGAAAAACGCTTAAAGAAGTTGGCCTCAATTCCTTCGCTCATCATTTCCTTCGGCGAAGCAGGCACGCGCTGCCGCACACCGCGGCAAATGCCAGGACTCCCGAAACTCCCGCGAGCATCCATGCATGCGAATCCTGGCCCAGTTGGACGTACTGATAGATCGCCACCGAAAGCGTCGTCGTCTCGCCCGGAATATTCCCCGCCACCACAATCGTTGCTCCGAATTCACCGAGCGCCCGGGCCAGCGCCAGCATCGTCCCAGCCAATACGCCACGTTTGGCCAATGGCAGCGTAATCGTGAAAAAAATCCGCCACTCCCCCGCGCCAAGGGTACGGCCCATTTGCTCAAAAGTCGGGCTCACTTCTTCAAACGCAGTCCGCGCTGCCCAAACAAACAACGGCAGTGACATGACCGCCAGCGCAATTACAACCGCGCGCCAGGTAAAAACAACCTCCATTCCAAACGTCTCGTACAACCAGTGTCCGGCGAGACCGCGACGCCCGAACAATTTCAAGAGCACCAGACCCGTCACCACCGGAGGCAGCACCAATGGCAACGTGATGAGGGTTTCGGCAATGACCTTGCCCCGCCATTGCACTCGGGCCAGCCACCACGCAATGGCCAGCCCAAACGGCAATAACAGCAGAGTGCTCAGCACCGCCATCCGGGCAGTGAATTCCACGAACTGCCACTCTTCGCGGCTCATGGTCCCTTGGGCTCGATCACAATGAAGCCATATCTCTTGAAAACATTACCCGCCTCTTCCGAATTCAAATGGACAAGGAATTTTCTTGCGGCCTGGGGTTCTTTGACATTTTTCAACATCGCTATCGGATAGTTGATCTTCGGTCCTTCCTCGAGCGGAACTTCAAATGCGACTTTTACCTTTTTCGAAATGGCCGCGTCTGTCTTGTACACAATGCTCGCGTCAGCATTTCCCGCTTCCACGGCAGCCAGGGCCGCGCGCACATTTTCTGTCGCAACAACTTTCGGCTTAATCGCTTCCCAGAGTTTCAATTTTTCCAAATATTCCCGCGAGTAAATTCCAATGGGCACAGCGCGCGGGTCGCCCAGCGCCACCCGCTTGATGCCTGGAGCCGCCAGGTCCCTGGGTGAACGAATTGCCCCGGAATTCTCGGTGGCAACCACAATCACCAGCGAGTTCGACAGTCGATTTTTGCGAGTTGCTTTATAGATTAATCCTGCCGCTTCCAGCGCGTCCATTTTTGCGTCGTCTGCCGAAAAGAAAATGTCTGCCGGCGCTCCTTCTTGAATCTGTCGCGCGAGCATGCTCGATGCCCCAAAGTTGAATACAATCCTGTCTCCGCTCTCCTTTTCATACCCACTCGCTATGTCCTTCATCGAATCCATCAAGCTTGCAGCAGCAAAGACGTGAATTTCCGCTGCGCGACTGCATCGCGCGAGCAACATGAACAGGATAAAAGCGGCAGAGGACAGCCGCACTCCAAAACCTCGTGGACGGAGTGGCGAGCGATAGAACGCGACCGTCCCGCGCCATCGCAGTTCAATGTCTCCCATTTGCTTCATACTCGCGAAAGGTTCATTCCAACTGCGTAGAACCCACTCGTCGTCGGACGATCCACATAAACAGTGAGGTTGTCACCAGAACCCACGATGCTCGTCTGATCCGCTGCGCCGGACGGCGTGATTGCAAAGCTCGCAATCGTCCACGGGTCCAGTAAGCGCTCGCGAAAGCTGAGTTCGTAAGTCACGTTTGTATTCCCATAAAAATCGATTTGGATCCGAGAGTTAACGTCGCTCGACAGTGCAGTCGCACTGACTTGAAAAGCCCAGCACTGAATATGGATTGTAATGGTGTCGTTTCCATCAAATTCAAATTGATATGCGCCCAAAGGCGAAGCAGCCGGACCGTTCAGGACCGAGCCGTCGATCCAATACAACGACCCATGACACTGACAATGAATGCCTGAATCTGCCAGGTTGAACGGCGGGACGACGCAGCTTTGATGACGGCACTCGCAGTCCAAGACATAAAATTTCCCGGCGTCATCCCGATTAATCAAAATCGGATAAAAATCGCCGTCGGGAAACGGGTCCCCGCCAGTGACAGGATTGAGCCCCAGCCGCACGGATCCCCAACTCTGCAGCAAAGCCGGATAATCGCTGACACGAATCTTGAACACACCCTGCGGTTGGCCAGGAATCGGATCGCAATACGCCATCACCTCGCGCTGCCAAAGCTTTCCTGAAAGAATGGACGTAGCGGTTCCGAACGTGACGAACTTTATGAATCTTCGACGAGACGTCTCTGAAACAGTTGAAAATCGCTTCATGTCAAACTTACATTGGAATTCAGAATTCTGGCCGCCTGATTGTATATCACGTCGCGCGACATTGCCATGCGGCCCGGTTCCATTCCAACGAGGACCCCGCATTGAATTTGCTTTACATTCGCGAGTCGCAATATATTTTGTAGAATATATCGCATGCATACGTTTCGCAATCAGCTTGCTTGCAATCTTCTTTTTGGCTTTCTCTGCTTGACAGGCAATCCGGGTTGGGCCGCTTCCTCCAGCGTCACTCCTTCCGCGGACGCCTTTGTTGATGGCGGCGGAACCTTGGGCAATATGGTGTCCAACAATTTTGGCGGCGCAGGTGCCTTGGCAATCGCCGGGCCCAACACGTCCCAGGGCGAATTTCAAACCGTCATTCAATTCAATCTGTCGACCATCAAATCTGCGTTCGACTCCCAATTCGGCGTCGGCCAATGGACCCTCCAATCGGTCACTCTTCAGCTTACCGCGACCCCGCCCAATAATTCTATCTTCAATCCGTCAGCGGCCGGCCAGTTTTCGGTTTCGTGGATGCAAAATGATGGATGGACCGAAGGCACGGGCACTCCCCAGGCTCCGACCCAATCTGGAATAACTTTTGCCACGCTCCACACTTTCTTGAGCCCGGCCGATGAAGCCGTGGGAACTTTCAACTTCAATGGCGCAACCAGCGGCAGTGCCTCTTATAGCCTTGGACTCACTCCATCATTTGCAGCCGATATCCTGGCAGGAAACACCGCCAGCTTTCGAATGTTCGCCGCTGACAGCAACGTGAGCTACCTCTTTGACTCCCGCAACTTTGGCACTGCAGCCGCTCGCCCGCTATTGACGATTACTGCAGTGCCGGAACCGACGTCGCTTGCAGTTGCCTTGGGCGGCCTCTGCCTTCTTGCCCGGAGGTTCGGACGACCTCGGTAAGTGCATTACCTTTTCCACGCCCCGGCCAGACCTTCCCTACGGAATTGAACTTTGGCGCCAGCACGCAAATCAGCAATTCCTCGCGATAGAGAGCCGCTTCTTCACTGCTGCATTCATCCCACTCAATCCGCCGTGTTTGATGCAACAACCGAATGATTCGCCGCGACACGCGTTCGGGATTTGCTACCCGGTACGCAGCGAGTCTTTTCCGAAGATTGCGCGCCTTGCCGACATACAGCACCCCTTCACTCGCGCCGCACATCAGATAAACGCCTGGCTTCTCCGGAACTGAGCGAAAGAATTCTGTCCCGAATCGCTCTACCAGCGGTTTCGGTGGATCAAACAGCCAAAGTTGACCAGCAGCCACAAACTGATTTCAGCACAATGGGTCGTGAAACTTCAACCGATTTTCTGCTCCTTTGCACCAGCAACACCTTGCCCCTAAACCCACAACTGCCGATCCAGCGATCGATATTGTATCGCCTCAGAAACGTGGTCATTAGTAATCCGCTCTGAGCTGGCCAAATCCGCAATCGTCCGCGCCACCTTCAGTATTCGATCATACCCCCGAGCGCTCAGCTGCAGATCGCCCATCGCGAACTTCAGCAACTCCAGCGTCGCCTCGTCCAATTCGCAGTGCGCCTTCAATTCCCGGCTCCCCATCCGCGCGTTGCAAGTGATCTTCGGTTTCTCCTTGAATCGCAGCTGTTGGCGGACGCGCGCCGCGATGACGCGCCCGCGAATTTGCGCCGAATCTTCTCCCGTCCGTTCGCTCGTGATCTCCCGAAATTTTACCGGCGGCACTTCGATATGCAGATCGATGCGGTCGAGCAACGGACCTGAAATTCGGCCGAGATAATTCTGAATTTCACGCGGCGAGCTCCTGGATTCTCCGGGCATTTTTCCATCCGGAGTTGGATTCATGGCAGCGACCAGCATGAATTGCGACG
>Ga0193709_1000653_pt1 | contig 11469 bp, 13 predicted proteins | sample H3c2metaG_FD_160571 | JGI IMG/M metagenome (GOLD analysis project Ga0193709, IMG submission 160571) | Soil microbial communities from a riparian zone of the East river system, Colorado, United States - H3c2 | ecosystem: Environmental > Terrestrial > Soil > Riparian zone | place: USA: East River... | reverse complement strand
GTGGCATCGAGGCACTCGTAGTCCACTCCCCGCATTTCGAGAACCGCGCCCAGGTCGCCCGTCTTCGTCAGAAAAATATGGCTGTCAACGAAGCCGTAGAGATTTATCTGCTCGTTGAACGAGCCGGTTTCGCGGTAATTCTTGAAGATGCGCTCCAGTCTAAGCATCGGTCACCTTGCGGATCGCGACCGGGCCAAATTTGGCCGGGTCGTATTGCGTGCGAAGTCTTGCGGCTGAGAGAAGGAATCGAAGAATCTGCGGGTCGGTTCGGGTCGCCCACTGCGCGAGAAAGAACAGCAGCAGGAACGTAAGGACTCCTCCGAGCAGGCTACCCAGCAGGTTGAACGTCGCGGCACCGAGGCACATCGCGAAGAAAAACAGTTTTCTCTCCGCCCCGAGAATTGTGAGAGGCCGCGAGAGCGACCGATGCACCATATTTACTCGTCTGAGATTTGCCATTATTCACCTGCGCGAGCCACCGCGCTATCCGGGGAAGAGCCAGGAAAGAAAGTTCACCGCTGCGATCGCCATGCCGACGCCGAACAGGACACCGGCAAGGATTCGTTTCGACCCGCCTTCCCCGAAAGCAAACGTCAAACCGGCCACAACAATCGCGACCAAAGAAAGTCCGCGCGCAATGGTGCTGGTGAATGCTTGCTGAAGGACATTAACGGCGTTCTCCCAGGGAGAATTTCCGGTTTGGGCGAAAGCCGGGGCAGCGAGAAGCAATCCTGCGGCGAACATCACCAGCGTTGGAACATAGCGGCGTGCGATTTTGAGTCGGAAGTTCTCTCCCCGGAGTAATTTCATTTCCGTGTGTCTCCTTCGTTTGATTTTGGTTGCTCGTGTATTGGGGAGTTCTCGCCACTACTGCGGTGGGCCGGACCGGAGACGCGAAGCAGAAACCGGTGCCCTGCTGGTTTGTACCTCGACCGTAGTCAAGATACGTGCGGAGCATATGCTCCAATCAGGTGGTTTCCACGATTCACGTTCGGTTCGGAACTTGCGAGCGGAACGCTGTGCCGGACGGCTGACCGAGGTGGTTCGGCTCCGAGAGGCTTACGAGGAAGATGCGGCGAGAACTCCCCTCATCTATAAAGAGCAATAAAAACGGAAAAAGCGTTCCAGTCGACAGGAATTATTTCGGGCCACGGAGCGTAGATGACTTCTTGGACGTGCGGAGGTTACGAAGATAATATGCGAAACACGGAGAGCAACGAAGCAGATGACGAATGATTTTAGGATTGATTTTTCGCGTCGAAAAGCTCTGCCGTTCGAGGGCGCGGTTCGAAGGACAGCCACGTCGATGGGGATTCGGAAAGTCGGTAGCGAGGTGCCGGGCCAGAAATCTTAAGAGCGCTTCGTCGGAAGAAGCTCGCGGTTTGTCTCTCTTGGTCGTTTTGCTCGCGGCCGGCAAGACAAAGCCCCTCTCAAGTGGAATCGTTCCTGGGCCAGGTCGTGCGGCGTATTTGGAGCATGGCCTTTCGAAATCGCAGCCTGGCGGCGGTGGCACTGATGCCGCAGGCAGCGCCGACCTCCGGCCACTTTTGTCCGGCATAGTGGCGCAGGATGATATCGACGGTAACTGTATCATAGCTTCGAAGGAGTTCGTCCAATAGCAACTTGCGTTCGATCTCACTGAAGGCGGACCTCGCGCTAGGAGTCTTCCACTCTATATCGCCAACGCTTTGCAGGCTCGGTGCTCTTCGCTTTGCGTCGTGGACACGGTGCATGAAGGCGCGGTAAAGATAGCCGTCCAGATCTTTAATCGGAGATTCACCGCGAAGGACCTTCGTTTCAATTGCCAGGGTTACGCTGCCGGCTACTTCCTCCAAGAGGGTGAGCACCATCGCAGGATCGCCGAGGACCCTTTCGCCATGGATCACGGAACGAGGGCCTATCCTCTGGGCGGCCTCCAGGACCTTGGAGTCAATTCGCCTTCCCAGATGGTCAACGGAACTCAGGAAAAGGGGACGAGAGCTTCCTCGTTCTCGCTTTGACCGCATCGGGTGTTCTCAAATTACTCCGCTGTTGGCGCTTTTTTGATTCAAGATGCGTAGCGCGCGCCGACGGTTTCTCAAACCCGGTGAAATTAGTACTATCGTACTAATCAGTTTGACAATGCGCAGACCGCTGATAAGTAATGCCTTGTCGGAGCACCGGAATGTACCTTTTGCAGATGACCCGCCGGGCGATTCGTCTTCAGAAATACAGATTGTTTGTTGGTGGGGCTGGCTTCTAGAAGGATTGAGATTCCTGGGCCAATGACGACAGCTTGCACATCTTAATGAATGCCTCAGTAAACAGCGCTTTGTACCAAATGATTGGCAAAATTAATTCACCTTTAGGAGCAGATTTCATCGCGGAAATTGTGTAACGTTTTTCCTCAGTCCGATAGAATAGCCCAAGTCCCAGCAGCCCTTAGACGGCCTTCTGGAGTGATCGCAATCCATGAAGAGCACTGCACAACCGATTTCCGAACCGTGTGGTCTGACGCTTGCTCGGGTGGCGCACCTCAGCGACGAACAAGTCATGGCGCATATCCAGGCCGGTCACGACGATGCACTGGCCGTACTGTTCGACCGCTATCACCGGTTGGTAGTGAGCGTTGCCTTTAAGATCCTGCGTGACTTTGGCGAAGCGGAGGATGTGACACAGGTTGTCTTTTTGGAAATTTACAAAGCCTCGGCACAATTCGACCCTTCTCGTGGCACTACTAAAGTGTGGCTGATGCAGTACGCATACCACCGCAGCATGAATCGGCGGCAGTATCTCAAGCGGAGGAAATTCTACGATCAGGACGAAGGTTCGACAGAGGATACGGGTTCGGCAGAAAACGCGCAGCCGGTGAACGGTGGCGGGCTGTTCGTTCTCCAGGAGCTTCGGAGTCTCGTCCGCGAAGGGCTCGAGAGCCTCAACAGGCAACAACGGCAGACCATTCAATTGGCTTATTTCGAGGGAATGTCCCTCAAAGAGATTTCGGAAAAGACAGGCGAATCGATTGGCAACGTCCGGCACCACTATTATCGGGGGCTGGGCCAACTCCGTGTGTTCGTGTCGAAGGGGAATCCCAACGGAGTTGGAAAGAATTCGCCTGAGATCGTTCGTCGAGGAACTATCGATGTCGAAGCATGAAAAATTTGAAGAATTGTGCGCTCTAGCGGCGACGGGGCAACTTTCCCCGGACGAAGAGCGGCGTCTCAGTGAGCATCTGGACACTTGCCAATCGTGCCGCGCAGCGTGCGAAGAGTTTTCGGTAATACTCCGCGAACTGCCGTCATCAGATCGCGTTATCTTGGAGCAGGATGTGGTGCGTCAGGTTGAAGAGAACGGATTCCGCGACCGTTTCTTGGCGCGTGCCCGTGCGGACGGAAGGCGGTTTTCCAAAGAGGTCGAGAAGGATACGCGCACTGTCTCTTGGGGATTCTTGCGATGGCTTCCCACCTACCAAGGAATTGCTGCCGGCGTAATGATCACCCTCCTTGCAGGTTTTGTCGCGTATCGCTCGCTGCACCGTGGCGGAGTGAATCCGCAGGTGGTGCCCCCGGACAAGATCACGAATGCTGCTGCTGACTCGAAACCGGCGGAGGATCGGGAGGACAAGCTCGCGAAACATGTTTCCGAACTCCAATTGGCAAACGACATTTCACAGAAGACAACTGCTGAGTTGAGAGCGGAAAACGCGCAACTGGTTGCGCGTCTGGAAGCGCTGGAAAAAGACCTCGAGGCCAGTCGCGCAGACAAGGCGGAGCTCGAACGAACTGTCTCGCGTGGCAGCGATATGAACACCCGTCTTGTGGGGCAAATGGACCAGAACACGTTGGTGATGACTCAGACGAAAACGGAACTGGAAAAGGCTCGTGCGGACAGGGCTTCCATGGAAGTAGAGTTGCGGGAAGCAAAAAACGAAATTAGCGATCTGTCGCAGGAAGTCCGCGTGCAAGAAGCGAGTCTCGAAAAGGACAAGGAGCTGCTTGTAGCTAGCAAAGACATTACGAATCTAATGGGTGCGCGGAATCTCCACATCATCGATGTCCATGACGCTGACGGTAAGGGAACCGACAAGAAGGCGACGGGTCGGGTCTTTTTCACTGAAGGTAAGTCGCTCGTATTTTACGCGTACGACTTGGACGAGAAAAGACTCACGAATGCAAAATACACCTTCCGGGCATGGGGTGAACGTCTCGGGGAACCGATGAGCGTTAAGAGCCTCGGCATTTTGTACGTGGACGACAAAGAGCAAAAGCGGTGGACCTTGCGTGTTGATGATCCACGGCAGCTGGCCCAAATCGATTCGGTCTTTGTTACCCTAGAGCCTTACGGTGGCGGAGCCGAAAAACCGCGAGGCCACAAGATTCTATATGCCTTCCTAAGCGGGCAAGCCAATCATCCGTAGGCCGCTACGGGCCACAAGCGTGTCTTCGAGCTGCGAAGCGACGAGTTTCGCCACCCGGCACGCCTTGAAAAGCAATCTATTTCGCCGGCGGCGTAAGCGACGGCTGTCGCCGTGCTTGGACGGTTTGCCCGAACAATATCAACAGTTTGAGGCGGTTCGTTTATATCTGCGCACTGCTGGCGTGTTGCCTCTCCACAAAAGATGTATGGTCGGCGGCATCATTTCTCACAGTTCCGCGAGAAATTTCATCAAGGCCGGATCGTCGCGCCAGTGTCTTTTCTTGCGGCGCTCAGGGCTCAGTTTGACGAGTTGCTTTCGGAAACGCTCCGGCGTCATCGACAAATACCGCTCCGTAGAGCCGAGCCCCACCTGACCGATGTACGCCGCAAGAGCTGGCAGCATGCGGTTCATGTCCGCGCCCTGTTTGAACCAAGTGGTCAGACGGTGGACGGCGAAGGTGTATCGTAGGTCATGCATACGGGGCTGGTAGACGGCGCCGTCGTGCCTTCGAATTCCCGCCAAGCGGCGCAGCCGTTGAAAAGATGTACCCAGAATGCGTGCCTCGATGTGACTGCCACCTTTGTTCGCAAAGAGATTCTTAGCTTGTTGTTTCCTGCGATTCATCCGACCCATATACCATTCCAGCCTCGCACGCAGATCGGGCCCGATCGGTATACGCCTTCCTCGATTGAACCGGCCTCCGCGAATGATAATGAAGGCAGCTTCCAAATGGACATCGTCTCTACTGAGGCGGAGCGCCTCCCCGACCAGCATGCCCGTAGCGTACAGAAAAAGAAGCAGCATCCGCAGAGTGGGCGCATCGATACTACAAGTATCCAATTTCTGACACGTTCGCGTTTTGCTAAGCAAACAACGGATCTCGTTCTTTTGGTAGATATACGGAACGAACGTTTGTGTGACAGGAGGACGGATTCTTGGCATTGGCAACGCCTGGAGCATCCCGCGTGCAGCCCAATACTCGAAAAAGTGTTTCAATAGATTGAATTTCACTCGCCAGGTGATTGTGGAGGTCCGAGGGCCATTCAAGAAACCCAATATTTGTCCGGGGGTGATCGTTTCGAGCGGAACGTCGCCCACTCTTTTCGAAAAGGACCGGAGATTCAGCGCCGCTTTTTCGAAGGTCACGCCGAGAGATCTTTTTCGGTCGATGTAGGTTCGAACGGCCTCGAAGAGTGCCATCAAAGGCCGGTCAGACGGAAGGCAGACACTTTTCGCAGCGACCTGGTGTCGTACTTCGCATAGATTCCTATCGACTTCGCGTCGCGATGACCCAAGAAATCGGCAATTTCATTTAACGAAGCCCCTTTTTTCAACAGATGCGTCGCACAGGAATGCCGGAGGGCGTGTGGGCCGTGACGCTCCGATCTAATTTCCAAACGTTCGAAGCGACCGCTTACGATTTGCCACATCGCGCAAGCGGATAGCGGACGGTAGGGCTGACCGAGGGTGACGAAAACATTCCGACAAGGGCAACGCGGCCTTCCCTTTGTCAGATAGCGGAGGATCGCCTCGCCTACTTCGTACTGCAGAGGGTATCGTTGGTATCCCCCTCGTTTTGCACGCTTGATGCAAAATGTTTCCTCGAGCCAGTCAAAGTCACTTAGGCGCAGGCCTGCGACCTCGCTGCTGCGGAGCGCATAGATGGAGCAAAGCAACAAGATGGCACGACCGCGCAGGGATGGAGTTGTAGTCTTCGTGTCATACCGCAGTATTCGCCTGACATCCTTCCACGTCGGCCCTTTGGCGACGCCATCATACTTTGGCAAAGCGGGCGTTCGAATGCCCGCAGCCAACCTCGGCGCGCACCAACCACGCATCCCAGCGTGTGCGAAAAATGCTCGGAGCGCTTGACCATGGTTGGCAAGCGTCGAAAGATGCCATCCTTGTAGACATTTGACTTCGAAGAATTCGTCCACATCAGTCAAAGAGATACCAGAAAGGCTGCCGCCTCGCTCCGCGAACCACGTCAGGAACAATTTCGCTCGCGAGCTATACCCCAGGACGGTGACGGGCGAGAGTCCGTGAGTTGAACGGAGGAATTCGATGAAGTCACTTAATTCCTTATCAAAAGGGTGCACCGGTGAAGGCGGTACTGCCAACCGACCATGGAAGCGAAACCAATTCTTCGCCACATAAGTCAACGTAAATGCCGAGGACCTGCCCGACCCGCGCCTTCGATCCGGTCCTCGACAGACAGCCCACGACTCGCCCGCTTTCGCAATTTCGTCGAGTTCGACAGTTCGAAACGTGGTCAGTCCCATCAAACGGATGATCTGGATCATGTACCCAGAAACCGAACGCACACGGGGGAGACTCATCCCTCTTTCTAATAGGTGTGAGAGAAATTGTTCGCGTTCCACAAGGAATGGTGCCGTTCGGTAGCGGGTGCGAGCGGCCGGTTCTTCCAGAATGATGCTTTCAATCATTTGTGAAGGTGGACTGCGGCGAGTAACAAGTGCCTGTCCTAATCTCCCGAAACAATACTGGCGGGCATTGCATCGTCCAAGCTTCGAACAACAAGGCGCAGTGCCGCGCTGCGAGCCTTCTCAATGGCCCGCGGCTGCACGAGGTCGCATCCCGCACCGGCCATCTCTAGCGCTCGTTCGTACGAAAGGGTTGCCAGGTGTTTTGAATTCGAATGGACACGGGGATCTTCGGTAAAGTAGCCACCTACGTCCTTGATTAACTCGCATTGTTGCGCTTCCAGTTCTTCCGCGAGCAACACGGCGGTCAAGTCGGACCCGCCGCGACCTAGAGAGATCAAGGTGCCGTTCACGAGCGTCCCAAAAAATCCCGGCACAACCACGATGGAATGATCGTCGAATGCTCTTCGAAGTTCACCAGAAAGTGATTCGACTCTCGCGCCTGACTGGCCTCCCGCAGTGAAACGGAATCCTGTTTCATGCACGTTCAATCCAACGGCTGCTACGCCCAATTCCTCAAGATGAAGGGTTAGAAGTGCAACGGAGCGCATCTCGCCTGTTGACCAGAGCAAGTCGAGGGTTCTGAGGCTCGGATAGGAAGTGATTCCGCGTGCGAGTTTTTCCAGTTCATCCGTTATCCCCTTCCGGGCAGAGACCACAACGACAAAGGGCTCTTCCGAACACTTGTGCAAACGCCGTACAAGAAAGCGGGAGGCTTGGCGATACGATTCATCGTCCACCAGAACAGAGCCACCGAGTTTCAACACGACAATCCGTCGCGACGGACAAACGTCCATGCTTCTTTCCTCCTCGAAAGAACTTTCCGCACCGCCACGCGCACACCGCGACCCACCTGCGAGCGCCGCGATATCGAATCATCAGTTTGGGAGCATGAGGCCGACCGGACTCCGGTCGGCTTTGGACCTTATCTCTCCCCTACTGGGCAGGAATTAGCACCTGGGCTCTTGGGCCTGGTTGCTGTGGCTTCATCGGGCCTGTACCCTCTGCCACTCTGGATAAGCGCCGCCGTAAGGCGGCACATAGGACAAATAACAATTCACGAGATGCTCGTCGATGTAGACATGATTATAGATTCTGTCTTTTTCTTTACGGCTTTGACTCTTCCTGACTCCTGGTACGGATGGTCAGGAGGTTGAGCGTTTTGTGATCGCCTTGTTGTAAGACGATCTTCTCTCCTTTCTCCTCGAATGGCTTCAGGAACTCCGGATCTTCCCAGGCTCTCAATTCGACTTGTTCCCAACTGAACAGCTTGTATTCACCAGGGGGAATCCCTCGCAAATCAAAACGTCCGTACTGATCGGTCGTCTGTGTCTTGTACAAGCGGTATTGCGCGCGATGCGCCAAGTCGGGCACGAGCACGACCCACACGCCCGCAGCAGGCAAACCGTCCTTGTCGGCTGTGGTTCCCTGAACGCGCGCACCATGGGAGCTGATCGTGACTTCGAGCGTGGCCGGCGCACCCCGCATCACGGTAAAGCCATCTTCTAGCGCGCTCGAACTGCCGTAGTGAACGTCTTTGATGTAGCAATCTTTGGACTCGCCGCCAACCTCTGCATGGTAGGTCCCCTCACCGATGTCCTTCAGCGTAAAGAAATTCCCCTCGCTCACCCGTGAACTATTTTGGAAAATCAAATTCAAATCCACAGGCATCGGCGTTACGGTAAGTTCGTCTTTCTCCAGACTAGGCTTCCCGTCCCAAATTATTCGGCCATTGATGTTGATTCCCTGCGCGATGGTGACGGCAAGTGCCTCGACGTCGGCATTGCCGACCTCAACCGGCATCCGCGTGGAGTAAATCTTTCCTTCGTCGAACCAAAATGCTGTCAGCACATACGCGCCGGGGAGAACTTCGGGAATTTCGAACGAACCGTCCTGCCTTTGTACGTTGGCTTGTTGTGCAGAATCCCACTCACGACGATTCGTTTTCGGCATTAACAGTACGTTTGTTCCGGTCCCAGATTTGTGTGTGATCTGGTTGTATACGCGTCCCCGGATTCGGTACGTGAGAACTTTCCGCAGGAGTATTTCAACAGAGGGGATTTCCTCGCCGCCCTTTAGAGCAATGGACATCGCTTTCGCGACGTCCGCTGTACCCGGGTAGTACATTTTCGCATAACCCTGTTGCTCGCGCTCCGAACTTCCTGAGTCCTCGTCGCCACCGGATCGGTTCCAGCGCGGATACACGGCGCTAACAAAATATCGGCCCGGTGACAACCCGAAAAGCCGGTACTCACCTAAATCGTTGGTTTCGACCGCGGCCCCCATGGAAAGCGTGCGCTTTCCGTCTGCATACACCTCCCTCGCGGCGGTGACGTTCACGGATGGAAGTGGCTCGCCATCTTCGTCGAGTATCCGTCCGGCAATTACGCCTGAAGGAATCAACCGAAAGAGAAGGCCCTTTAGCTCCTGTCCAGGCCGCAGAGAAAGAACCGCGCCGGGATCATCCGTTTTCCTCTGGCCGTATTCTTGCGTGACGAAACCAACGCGGCTGACCGTAAGGCGATAGCGTCCGGGATCGATCCCCTTGAGTTCGAATCGACCGCCTGCGTTCGTCACCATGGAAATAGCGCGAGTTTGATCCTCCATGCTTTGAAGATGAACCATTGCTTTCGCCAGCGGCTCGCTGCCCGCGAGTTTCACGACCATACCAGCTATACTGCACTCGTCTTTTTCCTGCGTGTTGCTTGGCGTGTTTTGCGGCAGGCCCCGCGCCGCCACCGAGGTGACGACCAACCCAGCAAGCGCGAGCGAACGGAGAAACGCAACGCCAGTTCCAACTAAAGAACCGCGAGCCATTAGGACCCGGGGCGAATCCCGGGTAGAGTGACGTGGAAGAAGGCTTCAATCTGTGATTTCTGATCGTCGACGTAGGCTCCCGCCCAGTTTTGGAGGACGCGGCCTTCGGTGGAGATTACAATTGTTTGCGGTGTTCCTCCTAACTTGTACGTTGTCTGCATTTCGACGGATGGACTTGCATAGATCGGAATTGTCAATTTGTGAGTAGCAACGTATTCTGGCAAACTCTCTTTTGAAAGAGAGAGAGCTATAAAGCGATAGTCTACGTTCCTTTGAGCTACTAATTGCCTAAAATTCTCCATGTTACGCGCACACCATGAACATGAGGGCGTAAGGATGTAGAGGACTGTGGGTTTTGAGACTTCACCATACGTGACTGTTTGCGCGTGACCTTCCATATCCGTCGCTCGGAATGGAGGAACCGTTGCTCCCGATTGGAGTGGTTCTACCTTCGTTATTCCAAGAAGACGATTGAACTGCCTCAGTCTGTGTGCCAGCCCAACGTTGAGTGCGACCGATGCAACCAACATCACAATTATGAGAGCCTGCTTTTTCATGTCGACCGTCCTCCCTTGATGGCGCAGATTGCCCAAATCTGCGTGGAGTTCGCTGCAACGCTTCGGCCGCGTTAACACTCTTCAGCTGCCTCCCCGCGAGTAATGAACAATTTCGTTAGCTACACTGACCGATCACGGGAAAACAGAATCCCCCCTGGGCGGTACGGCAAGCGATGTTAAACCCGCTTCCACTACACGAAGTCACGTGTCCGACCGAGCAGTTAGGCCCATCCTTTGCCTGGCACAGTAGACCTGGGTTTGCGCGAATAGCGTCGCATTGAGAGGTTGTACAGGCCGCTGCCGGCACTGCAACAATCGTTATCAATGCGTAAAGCATTCCCGTTACCAGTAAGGCGTGCGCGATCACAGCAAGCATCTTGTTCATCGTAAGACTCCTTCCGTTTGTCGGAATTTCTATTGGTCAAGCCACCAGCCTTGTGACTGAATTGATGGTCACAATCGGGCTCTCGAATTGCGCGCTGAGAAATGGCCCTGCGCGCACTTCCTTTACTAAGGCAGGGGGCTCATATTTACAACGGTTATTAGTTAGCCAAATCGACAATGTCTTGGCTTATTCAACCGTCACCGGACAACTCGCCTTCTCTAGATTTTGGGCCTGATCGCGATAGGCACTAGGCGTTAGGCCAAACTGCTTTTTGAAGTCACGAACAAAATGGCTGATATCTCTTGCCCCGCTGAGGAATGCGACTTCTTTCACGCTGAGGAAAGTACTTCGCAGCATCCGCGCCGCTCTAAAAAGACGTAGGTACCTGAGATATTGCGTGGGGGACACACCGATCTCCTTCACGAAAAGCTGCCGCAACCGGTTACATGAAAGGTTCACGTCTCGAGATAGAATCTCTATGGACAGCCGACCGGCTGTTTCTCGAAGCATGACGCTCATAACTGCTCGCACGCGCGGATCCATGACTAAAATCATTGACCATTTGCAAGCCAGCCAGGACTTACTTCCTGACAACCTAGCGAGGTATAGTCCCAGAAGACCCCTTGTTCTCGCGAGCTTAGGCTCATCAATTAAGGTCGCTCTTTGACTCACAATGCCGCGCGCCGCGCTGCTCTCAATTGTTCCGTTGCAGCTTGCCGAGCTCGTGCCAGCGTGCATACTGTGACTTCTTGGCGGGATCGGGGTCCTCGTGGTCGTTGAGCCAGAAATCAAACCAGTCTACTGCGCCCCCTTGTGAAACGATGCGATCCTGTGGCCTTATAGCGACGTGGCCTGCATCTGGCATGAATA
>Ga0193709_1000652_pt1 | contig 11498 bp, 14 predicted proteins | sample H3c2metaG_FD_160571 | JGI IMG/M metagenome (GOLD analysis project Ga0193709, IMG submission 160571) | Soil microbial communities from a riparian zone of the East river system, Colorado, United States - H3c2 | ecosystem: Environmental > Terrestrial > Soil > Riparian zone | place: USA: East River... | reverse complement strand
ACCGATTGTGACGGCTACGAAACGCGCGACAAGAATACTGTCGTCGTTGGGTCGGGACGGAAGGCAGTTGGAATGGCCCTCGCGCTGACGACCTGGACGCGGAAGATCGTCATCTGCACGAATGGCGAGAAGCCGGATATGAACCAGGTCCTGCTCGACAAGCTCAAGGCACTCAACATTCCCGTACTTGAAGCGCCGATACAATGCGTCCTGTCGAAGGACAAGGAGATCGCGGCGATAGAGCTGAAGGGCGCGATGACGCTCGATTGCGAGCGGCTCTACTTCGCGATCGGTCAGTATCCTTCGGACGACCTGGGTGCGCAGCTCGGATGCGAGCGGGACGAGATGGGGCGGCTCGTCATCGACGACCGCAATCACACCTCAGTGAAAAACGTCTACGCCGCCGGCGACATAGCGCCCGGTCCGCAGATGGCGATCGCCGCCGCGGCTAGCGGGGCCATCGCTTCAATTGCAATTCACGCGTCGCTCGTCCCCGAAGCGAGGAAGCTGCCGCAGTTGTAGCGCCTGTTACCAGCGCAGTGTAAGCATCTGCGTCTTGTGCTTGCGGATGATTTGCAGGTCGACCGTGTGATCAGTCTCATCAGCGTTCCTGATCGCGCGAACGAGATCGATCGGGCTCGCGATATCGATGTCATCCGCCTTGACGATGACATCCATGCCACGTAGTCCGGCCGCCCTTGCCGCCGAGCCTTCCATCACGTTCGTCACGAACACACCCTCGGGCTTCACGCCGAGTGCTTCGCAGAGATCGGGGTTGAGGGCGGTGAATTCGGCGCCGGCAAACGGATAAACACCTCCGCCGTATCCCAACGCGTGAGGAAGAACCGCCGGCAGAGGGTCAGGAGCAGGCACACGCGTTTGGATCATTCCGCGGCCCGCAAACGGCGCCGCTCGGGAAAGAGCGCCGCTTCGCCGCTCCATTATCTCCAGCGGCGTTAGCTGGACGATCATCTGCGGATCCCAATTCTCGGGACGTTTGCTGAGGGTTCCGCGAATTACGCGCTTCGTCTCGTTGCGCCTGATCGTCAGCACGAACGGCGCGCCCACCTTGAGCCACTTGGTCAACTCGACAGCGCCGCCGCGCATGTCGTGCGAGTTGAACGACATGAGCACGTCGCCTGCCTGCACTCCCGCCTTCGCCGCTGGCGACCCTGGCTCGACGCTTGTGACCACTGGATATGAGTCGAAGAAGGCATTGCCACGCTCATCGATCATTGCCTGGTCCGAGATCCTCACTCCGAACCACCCAGTTGGAGGCGGCACTGGCGCCGGTGGAGTTTGCTGCGCCCGGACTCCGGAAGGCAGAACGACGCACGCGATCAACGCAAACCCGAGCCACGATCCTCTTCCCGGAATTGAGATCTTCATCCCGCTGACCATTGCCTAGAACCCCCTCAGTACAACCGGGCGCGCCGCCAATTGTTGCGTTGCCACGCGCGCACCCATTGTCGCCAGGTAGTACTGATTGAGCACCGGATCGTGGGGCGCCGACTGCAGCGCGCTCACCGTGGCATTCTCGATCTTGTCGAGAGCCGCGGCGCGTACCGAGTACATGGCGAGGCTGTCACCGTTTTCAACTGACGCATTGTTGACGGCGAGAAACTCCGACGCTCGCTGATACGAATCCACTGCGCGATTGAGCGCCGTCGTTGCCTCTTCCACCGAAGCGAAATTCACAGTGCCGGAAGCCGAACCAGAGGATGGCACGGTCGCGGCGGCGGTAGAAGCCGTCCCAACAGACCCTGCGTTGGCGGAGTCTTGCGCGGCAGTCGGCAACCCTATCGTCGTCCGGCCGATTGCGATTCCGCCGACCAACAGCAGTATCGCCGCCGCGGACTGCAGCCACGGTTGGCTCGACGCCCACCATCGCGATGACTGCGATTGACGAATGAGGCCTTCTTCGCGTGCCCGCGCGGCGATTGTCCGCCAGTCATTGAGAGGCGCCTGCTCGCGCGCGCGCTCCTGGTCGATCAATTGGTCCAGCTGCTCTTCAGACAGGTGCGACATGTCCTTTCCCCTTTACTGCGACGGTTGATGATTCATCCACTAAATGCGCGAGCAGCTTTTTCAGCTTCGCGCGCGCCTTGAACAGTTGCGATTTCGATCCGCCCGACGTGATCCCGAGCTCCTCTCCGATTTCGCCGTGCGTGTACCCCTCGATGTCGTGAAGCACGAAAACCGCCCTGGCCCCGGGCGACAGCTTTGTCATCGCCTGCTCGATCGACTCCGCCATGAACGTGCGGTCGCTATCCTGCTCGGTCATCGCGGAATCGTCTTCGATATCCACTTCCAGCTTCGCGATGCGCCTGATCTTTCTGAGCGCATTCAGCGTGCGGTTAACCGCGATCCGGTGCGCCCACGTTCCGAACTGCGAGTCGCCCCGATAGCTCGGGAGCGCCCGGAAGATCTGCATCCAGACCTCCTGCGAGATGTCAGCGGCCAGCTCGGAATCGTCGCACAGCCTGCGAACAACGGCGTCGATATGAGGCGCGTGCTGCGACCAAAGCCGCTGCATCGCCCTTTGGTCGCCAGTTATCGCGCGCTTGAGGTCGAGCTGATCGAATGGCATCTCGGACTCTTGATTAGTCACTGCACATCTGCCTATAGTTTCCTCGAAACCCGGTGACGTTCGCTCTGCGCAATCGTTTGCAAGCGTACACCTCACCCATCCCGCGAAGCTGAGCGTCTAACACCCGGCCGGGTAGGAACTTCGGTCTTCGCGGACAGTATAAATAACAGTAGTTCAAGGAGTTAGAGTTGCTTAGAGTCATTCTCACTGCCCTGACGATGACGCGAGCAGGCGATGGCCTGCCGATCAAGTCACCGACAGAGGTTGGCATGTCCACGAGCCGCCTCGCCGCAATCGAGAGGGTGGTCGAGCGCGGAATCAAGGCTGGCGGCTACCCCGGGGCTTCGGTCATCGTGGGCAGAAAGGGTGCGGCTGTATTCGAGAAAGGCTTTGGCAAACTCTCCTGGAGCGCGAGCAGCGCGCCGGTTGATGCCGTTCGCACGATCTACGACGTGGCATCTCTCAGCAAGGTCGTCGGCACCACTACGGCGATCATGATTCTATTCGACGAAAAGAAGATCGGGCTCGATGACCCGGTCGTTAACTACATCCCCACATTCGGTGGCGGTGACAAGGACAAGGTCACCATCCGCCAGCTCCTCACCCACACCTCCGGACTCCCGGCGGGCAGGGACATCTGGCGCATCGCGCAGACACCACTCGAGGCGCGCGCGCTTGTCCTGAGCACCCCGCTCGAGGGCCGTCCCGGCCTCCAGTACATCTACTCCGATCTCGGGGCAGATGTTCTTGGGCTCCTGGTTGAGGTCGTCTCCGGCGAACCGCTCGACCGGTTCCTGACGCGACGCGTATTCGAGCCGCTGGGCATGAATGAGACGATGTATCGTCCGGCCGATTCGCTGCGGGATCGCATCGCTCCGACGGAAGTCACCCCGCCCCGTGGCTATCCGCTGCGCGGCGAAGTCCACGACGAAAACGCCTATGCGCTTGGCGGTGTAGCAGGGCACGCGGGTCTCTTCAGCACCGCGGCCGATTTATCGGTATTCGCCCAGATGATGCTGAACGGCGGCGAGTACAATGGCGTTCAGATCATCAGCAAGCCGACCGTCGACCTCTTCACTTCGCGTTCGGTAGGCCATCGCGCGCTTGGCTGGGACACGGCAGAGGGAGATTATGGATCGGGCCGCTACCTCGGACCGACCGCTTACGGCCATACCGGATTCACTGGCACGTCGATGTGGATCGATCCCGAGCGCGAGATGTTCGTGATCCTCCTGACCAACCGCGTACACGCAGCTCGCGCGCTACGGCCGGCGAAGGTCATTTCCGATGTCCGCGCTGACCTGTCTGATGCGGCGGTACTCTCCGTGCTCGACGGACCGAAGCTGGCTTCTGGGTCCAGGGCATTTCGCGCCGACCGCGAAGTGGGCTGGAATCCGCCGCCCCGCCGCGCATCGCGCCGCCGCCACGCTTCATCGCGCCACCATACGATCGCCAGTGCGACGTCGAAGAGCCGCGCCAGCTCCGCGAAAAAGGCGGCCGCGAGCAAGAAGGCTTCGGGAAAAAAGAGCACCAAGAAAAACCCCTAGTCTCACTGAATTGATCAAAGAGCGGGCGCCTGAAAGGGCGCCCGCTCTTGTTTCCGGGAGGGCCAGCTGGTGATTATTCGATTACCAATGCAGAGCCCGATATGAGCGACGAATCAGCAACCACCCCAGCGCCAACCGAAACCCCCGTCACCAGCGGAGTAGTGTCCGAGGACCAGGTCAAACTGGCGCTCCGCCGGGTCAAGGATCCCGACCTCCAGCTCAACATCATGGATCTGGGGTTGGTCTACGGCATCGCGGTCGACGGCACGACGGTGAAGGTCGACATGACTCTCACATCCCCAGCGTGTCCTTCGGGTCCCGAGCTGATGACGAACGCCGAGAACGAGATCAAGGCGCTGCCGGGCGTGGAGAAGGTGGAAGTGAATCTCGTGTGGATGCCTTTCTGGACGCCCGAGAAGATGGAGCCGCGGGTCAGGGCGTACCTCGGCTTCTAGCCGACAAACGGCCACCCGATAAGCTTCTGGTTACTGAACGGACCACGCGGTAAAATTCAGCGCGTGCGTCTTCATTTCAGAGCAGAGTCCGTCGCGGCGCTCATATTCGTCGCGGCCTGCGCCATGAATCCCCAACAAGGAAGCAGAGCAACCTCCGGCCGGCAGTCGTCTGCAGTCCGCGCTGGCTGTCTCGACACCCTGCGCGCTGCTGACACGATCTCGACGATCGTGAAAATGACCGTCGCCTCGCAGGATCCAAAAATCGGCCTGCCGCCCGACTTCGAGGACATGCTCGTCGAGGAATTCCGGACGCATTTCAGATTACCGCCAACCCTGCCTCTCAGTGTAGTCAAAGGCTCAGCACCGTGCGATTCACTCGGCTCGCGATGCGTTGGCGGAGTTCTGGACGTGGGTGCCGTTGCGTATGCGACGGCGCATAGCGATGGAAAGCTCACGGACATCCAGGTGCTCGACGTGGCGCTGACGCCGCAGTTCGCGGACAGCGTGAGCTCCGCGCTTCGTGCGATGTCGCGCGAGAAGCTCGGCCCGCCGACCGGGGACGCCGATTCGATTCCAATTCTCATGCAGATCGTCCCGGACGAAGCGCCGGATACCGTCCCCGCCGTTCGCCAGGTATTCAAGGCGAGGGTGCCCACATACCACTGGCCATTCAGGTACGCCACGATGCCGGCGGCCGGCGTAGACGCCACGTATCCGTTCGCCGCGCGACTCGCCGGAGTAGAGGACAGCGTGACTTTGGCGTTCACCGTCGACGCCGACGGAAATATCGCTGCGGAGTCGATCGAGCTGGTGAGCGCCAACTATCGGGATTTCGTGACGTCGGTACTCGAAGCGCTCACTCGGACGCGATACCACCCAGCTCACCTTGGCGACTGTGCAGTCCCGACGAGGATGAAGCAGCGGTTCCTGTTCAAGGTGCCCGAGTGATGCAGGCAAGGTTCTTGGCCATGAGCGTCCTCGTTGCGCCGATCATCGCTGGTGCGATGCGAGATGGAGAACTTGCCCAGCCGCAACCGGTTTCGCATCCCGCACGCGATACCGTGAGCTGTCTCGACACGTTGCATGCGAGTGATTCCATCAACGTGATCGTCACGATGAGCGTCAGGCCTCAGGATCGAAAGTTCGCGCTTCCCCCCGATTTTGAGGGACTCTTCGCTCAGGAATTTCGCTTGCGTCTCAAAGTCCCCGGAAACCTGCCGTTGAGCGTGATGCAGGGTTGGGGATTCTGCGATTCCAGAGAGGACAAGTGCTCGGGTGGTGCCCCCATAATCGGAACCCATGCCTTTGCGACTGCGCACCCCGATGGCACCCTTTCCAGAATCGCGACGATCGATTTTGCGCTTGTCCCGGCGTTGTCCGAAAGCGTGCGCACCGCGCTCGAAATGGTCAGCAAGGACAAAACCGTTCCCTCGGTGGCGGGCTCGGACTCTCTGCCCCTCGAGATGTTCATCCTCGTCGATGAGAAGGCAGACACGATCCCGATATTCCGGCACCTTTTCCGGGCAAGAATTCCGCACTACAGAGGGAAGTTCACTGCCGCGGAGTGGCCCAAAGGCGCGAGGGGACCGCGATATCCGATGATCGCCGAGCGGGCGCGAGCGGAGGACAGCGTCGCGATGAATTTTACGATCCGTTCGGATGGGACAGTGATTCCCGAGACTCTGGAAATCCGGTCAGCGCACTACCGCGACTTCATTCGGGCGGTGTTCGACAGGATGACGACGATCCACTACGTACCGGCGCGCATTGGCAGCTGTCCGGTTCCGAGCTGGGTGAGTCAGAACTTCATTTTTTCAATGCGTAGATAGCGATTCAGGTGGTGGGACGCTATCCGGCGGTTCCCGATTGCAACGCCCGGACGAACCCTTCTCCCATCTCCTCGATCTGCCACCGCCGCAGATCTGGAACGGCGGCGAGATCCGCGACCGCTTTTGCTCCGCTCCGCGCGACGTTCTCCAGTCTCTCGCGCGAGCATAGCACGCCGGGATCCAGTTCCAGCCTCGTCGCCGCAGCATCGCGTACCGATTTGAGGCGTGCGACCTTCTCGTCGAAATCGCGATCCTTGTTCCACCGCTGACCCTTCGGAAACTTCGGGAGATCCGCCTCAGGCGCTTCCATCCCATGCCGGATCGCGGCTACGATGTCGGCGCCGGCGCGATCCAGCATTCCCTTCGGCATGCCCTTGATCGCCCCGAGCTCCGCCGTGTTTTTCGGAGCGCGGCGAGCAATCTCGAACAGGACCTCGTTGCCCATCACGCGGAACGTCGCGCGATCCAGCTGCGCCGCGACAGTGTCGCGCCAGTTTGCGACCTCACGCAAGACTGCGAGCTCGCGGCGGGAAAGATCCCGCGCACCCTTGAGACGGAGGAATCCCTCCATGCTCTCCTCTGCCTCCCATCGCGTGCCCTCGAGACGGGCGAACTCTTCCTCTGCCCAGTGCAACCGCCCTCGACGCTTCAGCTCGCCCTTCATGTGGTCCTTGAGCTGGAGCAGGAACCGCGTGTCCTGCGCGGCGTAGAGCAGCATGTCCGGAGTGAGAGGACGCATCGACCAGTCGGCGCGCTGGTGCTTCTTGTCCAGCTTCACGTCGAAGAACTGCTCGAGCAACGCCGCGAGTCCGAACGATTTTATTCCCAGTAGCTGCGACGCGACACGAGTGTCGAAGATGTTCGTGACGTGCCAGCCGTAATCCTGATGCAGCAGGCGGAGATCATAGTCGGCGTCGTGGAAAACGACTTCGACCTTCTTGCTCTCGAGCAGCGCACCCAGTTTCGCGGGTGATCCGATCGGGAGTGGATCGATGATCGCGCTCTTCTCACGCGTCGAGAGCTGAAGAAGGTAGATGCGATCGAGAAAGCGATGGAAGCTTGCCCCTTCGGTGTCGAGGGCAAGTTCCGTCACGTCCGATATTTCTGAGAGGAAGCGATCTACCTCTTTCACCTGATCGAGGTACAGAGCGCCATCTGTAGTGGCGGGAGGCATCAACCAAATCTAGCGTTTTAATGTTGTCCCGCTTCTCGGGCATTAGCTTTCGGCGCGGACCACTCAATCGACGATCCCATGAACGAAATCCTCAAGGTTCACATTTATCCAAGCGACTGCGATTCGGTCGGGCACGTCAACCACGCCCATATGCTGACGCTCCTGGAGCGCGCGCGCTGGTCGGCGCTCGAGCGTCACATGTCGTACAGAGACTACATGAAATCGGGGCTGTGGGCTGTAGTGCGAAAGGTCGAGGCGTCGTATGAGGCGCAGACGTTCCCGGGCGACGACCTCAGCATCCGGACTGGTATGACTTCCGTCGGAAATACCAGTTTCGTCGTCCGCCAGGAAGTCAGAAACCAGCGCAGTGTGGTGGTATGTAATGCGTCGATCGTGTACGTGACCGTGTCGAACGACGGAAAGCCGATTCCCGTCCCCGATCAGTGGCGTACCCTCTTCGCGCCATGGGAAGAGGAGAAAGCGCGTTGAGCAATCCAGGGCGAGTGCCGGACGGCGTGAGCGGGGCGGAACAGTCGCTCACCGCGCGGATAGGCGCCGTACTTTTCCGCCACCGCGGCTGGCTGCCCCTGCTCTTCCTCGGAATTCCGCTGGTTATGCCGGGGTCCACGTCTCCATTTCGCTGGGAGGTCGGCCTCGCCCTGATCGCGATCGGTGAAGCAGTACGGCTGGCTGGCGTTGCGGCTGCTGGTACCGTGACGCGTCGCCGCTCGCGCAACGTGCAGCGCCTGGTCACATACGGGATTTTTGCGTGGGTCAGGAACCCGCTCTACATCGGCAATTTTCTGATCTGGCTTGGATTCGTAACGATCTCGGGGGTGCTCTGGTTCCTGCCGTTCGCGGTACTGCTGTTCGCGTTGGAGTACGAGCTTATCGTCCGTTACGAGGAAGGTGTGCTGGAATCGATCTTCGGCCGCGAGTACCTCGACTACAAGAACGAGACGCCGCGCTGGATCCCTCGGCCGCCGAAGGGCGAGCAGGTTCCGGGTGAGTACCACTGGGGCGAGGCATTCAAGAGCGAGATCAGCACGTTCTTGCAGTACGCGGTGCTCATTCTCGCGTTCTGGATCAAGAGTCGACTACTCTAGCCTTTCGCGCGGCACTCCACACAAATCGTTCTCTCTTTCGAGAACCTTGCCTTCATCTTCTCGACGAACGACCCGTGCAAGTGTTCATCGCATAATGCCCGTTTGCACGATGGGCATACCCCGCCCTTCCCCGCCCTGAAAAAGATTTTGCACTTGTCGCACTGCCAGGTGAACGTGGACTGGCGGAAGAACGGCGGCACTTACACGATCGCCAGGGTCTGAGAGCCGCTCCAGTTTGCGCCGGGCTTGAGCTCCACCGGCGAGCCAATCTGCGCCGCCTCGATGCAGACCATTCTCATGTAATCTGTTGGGTCGAGTCCGATGAATCCCGTCACCTTCTCCGCCCACGGATTCCAGACGACGGCATCTTTGAATCCAGTGGCGCGAATCTCGATTCGCCGCTCGTTGCCGCGGTCCTCCACCTCGATCTTCTTCGGAGCCTTGAGGTAGACGCGATCGGTCTCGTCCGAGATCACGAGCTTCTTCGCCTCGTCCTTCGTCTCGTTTCCACCCTGCGTCTTGTCGAGATACCACTTGCCGGTGAAGCCACGTATCGCTGTTTCACGGATGTCGGCGATCGAGATGTAGGTATGCAACGCCGAAGTGAAACTGAACAGCTCGTCGCCCGTGTTGAACGCCCCGAGCGCCACCGTCAGCGTCTTGTCGTCGATCGAAACAGTGAGCTCGGTGCGGAAATGGTACGGCCATTGTTCGCGGGTGCGGTGGTCGTCCTTCAGCACGAGCTTGACCTGCGATGGATCATCCGATCCACCGTCGTTATCCGCGAGCTCCCATTCAGTCTTCCTTGCGAAGCCGTGCTGCGGCAGCGGACCCGTGTTCCCGAACTGCGGCCAGACGACCGGAATGCCACCGCGAATCGGATCGCCAGGAGCAAAGGTCGCCGTCTTGCCCATGAACAGCACTTCCTTGCCGCCCGCGGGAATCCACGAGGTCACGTGAGCCCCGTTCAGATATACGTCCGCAGAGCTGCCCGATGGATGCGAGAGCAGCACGGTGGACATTCCGTTCTTGCCGGGAACGATGGGAGGTGTCATGGGATCAGATATTGAGGGCCGGGCACCGGATTTCGCCAGTCGCTCAGCAACAGGGAGCTAACGGTTGGGACGTCCCGGAGGGGTGGGACTCTTGAACACTTCGCGGTTGATCTGGACGTACTCCTTCATGGTAGCGGGCACATCCTCTTCCGGAAAGATCGCCGTCACAGGACACTCGGGCTCGCAGGCACCACAATCGATGCACTCGTCCGGATGGATATAGAGCTGATCCGGCCCCTCGTAGATGCAGTCGACCGGACATACATCCACACAGGCGCGATCCTTCGTATTCTTGCAGGCTTCAGTTATGACGTAGGGCATTTCGTTCCCGATAGTGCCGCGACGGCGCTAACATGACGAGCTGCGCCGAGATGATTCCTTGCGAAAAATAGACCTGCCCGAATGAATAGCAACCGCGCGTAGTCATGCTTTGAAGGTCCCCACCAGGACACCGATCAGAAAGAGGACAAGAATCGCGATGAAGATCGTAGCAATCCGCTGCCGGGTCCTCCGAACCGCCGTCCATACCTCTTCATCGAGATAGTAGGTTCCGGTTCCCGGTGCGGCCTCTCGTATCACAGCACGCTCTCGCAGCCGCTTGAGCCCCATCGATTGGCCGAGCCCGATCGCCGTGTACGATTGAGCCGTCTCCCGCGAGGTGGCTCCAGCTGCGCGAAAATCGTCCACGACTTCATTCTCGCGCCTTCTCATTACCGCGGCAACTGCTGCTGCGCCCATCTCGGCTCCGTTGAATAATCACTGCCAACCTACCGACGCCAGGGCGGAATGTCGCCCCGTTTTTTGTCGAGGTCGGGATTTTCGCGGAAAAGCGTAGCCGTCCGCCCGATCACCTGCACCACGTCGGAGTGTGTCGCCTTCGCCAGCGAGCCCGCGAAATCCTTGGGCTTCACATCGTCCTTGTTCCCGAGCTTCACCTTCACCAACTCGCGAGTGCGCAGTGCATCGTCGAGCGCGCCGATGAGCGATGGCGTGAGCCCGTGCTGTCCGACATGTACCGTCGGACTAAGATGATGCGCTTCCGCGCGCAGCTCCGCACGCTCTTTTCCAGTCAATCTTTCAACCTCCCAGGCAGGGTCATGAACAGCCGCACATCGATAGGCGTCCCGTTCCAGTAGTTGGCATCGCTCCGCATCACCTGAAAGTGCAGGTGCGGTGTGTTGGGCGGAGCGTTTCCCGTCGTGCCGACGAACCCGATGACATTTCCCTGTTCCACCTGAAGACCCTCTTTGACGTCCGGCGCATAGCCAGTGAGATGCGCGTAGTACTCCACGTAGCGCCCACTCGCGTCGGCGACATAAATCGTGATCCCGCCCGCGCCGCCGTTGGCGAGCTTGACGATGCGGCCCGGTGCGGCGGCGAGCACTGGCGTCCCGCGCATCGCCAGAATGTCGGTAGCCTGGTGGATGCGCCCCCCACTACGCGCCTCGTGAAACGTGTCAGTGAGCGACGACGGCTGAACGCCCTCGACCGGCACCATTAGCGGATGCTGCCGAAAATACACGGAGTCCGCTGTCAGCACGTTAGACAACCCAGTCCTGTTGTCGCCGGCGGGTCGCGTAACGACCATCGGAGGCACCCTCGTTGGCGTCTCCCCCTTGTATGGAGGGTGGAATTTTACGCAGGTCGCGACACCGACCACTCCGCCGAGCACGATCGAGGCGCGCACGAGTGAGACGCGTACGACTTGGAGGCGCACGAGTCTCCGGGCCCGTTCGACTAGC
>Ga0193709_1000651_pt1 | contig 11500 bp, 13 predicted proteins | sample H3c2metaG_FD_160571 | JGI IMG/M metagenome (GOLD analysis project Ga0193709, IMG submission 160571) | Soil microbial communities from a riparian zone of the East river system, Colorado, United States - H3c2 | ecosystem: Environmental > Terrestrial > Soil > Riparian zone | place: USA: East River... | reverse complement strand
ACCGCCGGGTCTCGCGACCAGTGGAAAGACGTGGCCCGGCGACACCAAGGCCTCCGATCCGTTGTTCGAATCGATCGCGACGGCAATGGTGCGGGCTCGGTCGGCGGCGGAAATGCCGGTGGTAATCCCGTCGCGCGCCTCGATAGACACGGTGAAAGCGGTTTCGTGGCGGCTGCCGTTCGAGCGCGCCATTGGTTCTAGTCCAAGCGCATCGACTCGTTCCTTGGACAGCGCCAGGCAGATCAGCCCGCGGCCGTGGCGGGCCATGAAATTGATCGCGTCGGGCGTCGCCATCTGCGCCGGAATGATCAGGTCGCCCTCATTCTCGCGGTCGTCGTCGTCGACCAGGATGAACATCCGGCCATTGCGGGCTTCGTCGATGATCGCCTCAGCGCCAACCAAGACGCACGCCGCGTCGGTCTCGATCAGCCGTTCGAGGCGTACCAGCGTATCGGCAGTCGGGTTCCAGTCCGGAGACCCCAATTTTCGCAGCGAGTTGGGGTGGAGGCCGGCGGCCCGGGCAAGTCCCGAGCGGCTAACTTCGCCGGTGGCGATGACGGCGCTTAGCCGTTCGATCAAATTCGTACTCATGGCGGCGCCGCTATCACATTACAATGTGGTGTTCCAGCGAGAATTGCGCATGTCGCTGTGATTATCGCGCCATCATTCGCTCAAGATAGCGCGCAAGGATGTCGATCTCGACATTGAGCTGTCGCCCAGCCTCGATTTCCTTGAGCGTCGTCGCCTCCAGCGTGTGGGGGATCAAATTGACGGTGAACAGGGTCTGGTCGCCCCGCTCCTCGACGCTGTTGACGGTCAGCGACACGCCGTCGAGCGCGATCGAGCCCTTGGCGGCGATGCCCTTGCCGGTCGCGGCGGGCGCCGTGAGAGTCAGCCTGGTCGAGCCGCCGTCGGCATGCGCTTCGGTGACAGTCGCGACCGCATCGACATGTCCGGTGACGATATGCCCGCCGAGCTCATCGCCGACGCGGAGCGACCGCTCGAGGTTGAGCCGCGAGCCTTCGTCCCACTGCCCCGGTACCGTGCGCGACTGGGTTTCGTGGCTGACATCGACCGCGAACCAGTCGGCGCCCTTGTCAACGACCGTTAGGCAGGCGCCCGAGCATGCGATCGAGGCACCGAGATCGACCGTGGATAGATCGTAGCCGCTTCCGATCACCAAACGCCGGTCGCCGCGCTCTTCGGCGCTGCGGACGGTGCCGATATCGGTGATGATCCCAGTGAACATTTGTGTCCTTCGATACGGGCCTTCGGCTTCGCTCAGTCCCTACTCAGGATGAGCGGAAAAATGAACCGCTCATCCTGAGGAGCCGCTGAGCCTGTCGAAGCGGCGTCTCGAAGGACCTAGCGGACCCGCTCGTAAACTTCGAGCCGGTCGATTCCGAGCGACTCGCCGCAAACGTGCGCCCACCGGCCATGCGCGTCGGCGATCCCGTCGAGTCCGATATAGCCGAGCGACGACTTGCCTTCGCCGACAAGGATTGGCGCGCGGTAGATCAGGATGCGGTCGACGAGATCGGCGGACAGAAAGGCGGTGGCGGTGGCGGAGCCGCCTTCGACGAGCAAATCGTTGACGTCATGAAGCGCGAATACGCCCTCCGGACTCGACAGCGTCTCCCAACCTTCAACGGCCTCGCCGCGCGTCAGCAGGGCACGGCGCGGCGAATGGTCCTCCAGACCGGGAAGGCGGACGTCCAACTTGGGCGCGTCAGCGAGATAGGTCCCGCGTCCGACGAGGATCATGTCGGAGCGGGCGCGTTCAAGGTGGACATGCTTGCGCGCATCCTCGCCGCTGATCCATTTGCTCTCGCCCGAGGGAAGGGCGATCTTGCCGTCGATCGACAGCGCCAGCTTCAGGGTGATGCGCGGGCGGCCACGGCGAATTCGGCTGAGGAAACCGGCGAGAGAATCCTCGGCGGCCTCGACGCCCACCCCAATTTCCACTTTTATACCCGCCGCTTTCAGCGCCTCGATTCCCTTGCCGCTTGTGCGCGGATCGGGATCCTCAATCGCAATGACCACCCGGGCGACGCCGGCCTGGGCGATGCTTGGGGCGCAGGCCGGTCCGCGCTCACTGACGTGGGCGCAAGGTTCGAGCGTCGTGTAGAGCGTAGCGCCGCGCGCCTTGGGCCCGGCTTCGGCGAGAGCGACGGCTTCGGCATGGGGGCGGCCGCCCGGCTGAGTTGCGCCACGGCCGATAATTTCCCCGTCAGTCGAAACAATCACGCAACCGACGTTGGGATTGGGGGCGGTGGTGCCGCGCACGGCACCGCCCAGCGCGATCGCGTCCATCATCCGTTGGTCGTCGCCCGGCCCGCTCACATCCCGAGCGTTTTCTCGAGTTTCTTGAATTGTTCCTGCGCCTTCTTGGCGCGGGCCTCGGCCTCGGCCTGATCCTTTTTCTGCTGGGCGATAATCTGCGCGTCGGTGCGGTTGGCGGGCCAGCTGTCGACATATTGGATGGTCGGCCGGGGCGCGGTGTTGATCTTCGAATCGACGAAAAACAGGATCAGGATGATGATTGTGATCAGCACCGCAAGCGTGCCGCCGAGCAGATGGTCGCGGCGGTTGCCGTGCGCGAAAAAGGCGCGGAGGTCGGCCAGGGCGGCGCGGGGACTCGACGGGCGTGGAAAGACTGCCATCGCGCCAAGATAGGGCGGCGCGGGGGCTGTCGCCAGCCCCCGCGCCGCGACGTACCTCAAACCTCGTCGAGTTCGAAGCGCAAGGTGATGACGATCGACGAAGCCACCGGCCGCCCGCCCTCGGTCGCTGGGGCATAGCGCCAGTTGCGAATCAAATGGCTGCGCGCGCTGGCGAGGAACATCGGATCGGCGGCACCGACCGGATCGACCGAACGCACCCGGCCGTGGTCGTCTATCCCCAGGCGGAGGCGCAATACGGCCTCTTGCTCAAGCCGGCGCTTGGCCTCCGGGTAAGGGGGGCGAATCAAATTCTCTGAAATAGCGAGCCTCGGGCCAACGCGGAGGAGTGGCACGGGTGGATCGGTGATCTCGCCGATGCCGTTACCACCTGGGATGGGCGGCATCGGTCCCAGTTCGATGGGGCCGGGCAAGGGGATCGGGACGATCTCGATCGGCGGGTCTCGGATTTGCCGTCGGTCCTGCCGGGACGGGTGGGTTTGGCGTTGGGTCTTGGGGAATTGGGATCGGATCCACGATGATCGGCGGATCGTAGGGTCGCACGGGCGCGTTCATCTTGCTGCTGATCACCGCGGGGATCAGCGCTGCGTGGCCGGCGACAATCAGGGCCAGGGTCGTGGGGGATGCCTTGCGGCGGGCGGGGCGGGTTTCGGCGGCGTAACCAAGCATCACGGCCTCCCTTTATGACGGGTAGAGCGATGATACATCATTACACGCATGTTACAAGAGAAATGTAGAGGAGTGGCGTTAGCCCGCGCCGGCGTCAGCGAGGCGCTGCACAGCCCGCTCTTTGCCGATTCGCTTGAGCAGCCCGGCCATTTCGGGGCCAGAGTCCCTTCCCGTCAGCGCGAGACGCAAGGGATGGAACAGCGCACGGCCCTTGCGGCCCGTGAAGGTCTTGAGATGCTCAATGAGCGCGTGCCAGGGGTCGTGGGACCAATTGATCTTCACCCCGATGGCCGCCGCCTCCGCGCAAAAGGCGCGGTCATCCCCGGGCATGTCCGGGGTCGCGATGTCGCGATCAAGCACGTCACCCCACTCCGCATATTCGGCAAGCGTGCTGAGATTGCCTCGCAGCAGCAGCCAATCGGCTTCGCTGGCGCCTTTGGGGAGCCGGTCGGCGACCGCCGAGAATTCGAGATGGTGCAACAGCCGGCTATTGAGCAACTCCACGTCGTGGAGATCAAAGTGCGCGGGGGCTCGACCGAAGTGTGAGAAATCAAAGCTTCCGGCCAGCTCGCTGAGCCAGGCGATCGGCTCGACAGGCTGCGACGTGCCAAGCCGGGCGAGCAGCGACAGCAAAGCCATCGGCTCGAGCCCCGCATCACGCAACGCATCGACACCGACTGAGCCTAGCCGCTTCGACAATTTGCCCTCTGCGGCGACGAGCAAGGCTTCGTGGGCAAAGTACGGCGGCTCAGCGCCCAAGGCGGCGAACATCTGAATCTGGGTGGCGCTGTTCGAAACGTGATCCTCGCCACGGACGATATGGGTCACGCCCAGGTCGACATCGTCGATCACCGACGGGAGCAGGTAGAGCCAGCTGCCGTCGGCGCGGCGAATGACCGGGTCGGACAGCAAATTTGGATCGAATTTCTGCTCGCCGCGGACGAGATCGTTCCAATGAATCGGCGAGCCATGGTCGAGCCGGAACCGCCAATGCGGATCGCGCCCCGGCGGCGGGACGAAATCCGGCACAGGCCGCTCGTAGATCGGTGGCAGGCCCCGCCCGAGCAGGATCTTGCGGCGCAGGTCGAGCTCTTCCGGCGTCTCGTAGCAGGCATAGATGTGCCCCGCATCGCGCAGCCGCGCGAATTCGCCTTCATAAAGGTCGAAGCGCTCCGACTGGCGGTAAATGGCATCGGAATGAAGCCCCAGCCAGGCGAGGTCGTCGCGGATCGCCTGGTCGAACTCGGGCGTCGAGCGCTCGGCGTCGGTGTCGTCGACCCTGAGCAGGAAACGGCCGCCGTGCTTCAGTGCAAAAAGATAATTATGCAGCGCGGTGCGGATGTTACCGACGTGGAGGCGTCCGGTCGGGGACGGCGCGAAACGGGTGGTGACGCTCATTTCGCGGTCCGGAAGGCGTTGGTGATCGGATAACGCCGATCGCGGCCGAAGTTGCGGCTGGTCAATTTGACCCCCGGCGGCGCCTGGCGGCGCTTATACTCGGCACGCAGCAGCTTGCTTTCGACATCGGCGACCAGTGATCGCTCGGCCCCGGTCGCGGCAACCACCTCCGCAACCGACTTCTCGTCGTCGACCAGCCCGACGAGGATCCGGTCGAGCAGATCGTACGGCGGAAGGCTATCCTCATCCTTCTGGTTGTGCCGAAGCTCGGCGCTCGGCGGCTTGTCAATCACGCGATCGGGCATCACACGCCCCGCGGGCCCAAGCGCCCCATCCGGCCGCGCCTGATTGCGCCAGCGCGACAGCTCGAAGCAGGTCGTCTTATAGGCGTCCTTCAGCACCGAATAGCCGCCTGCCATGTCGCCATAGAGCGTGGCGTAGCCGACCGACATCTCGCTCTTGTTGCCGGTGGTCAGCAGCATGTCGCCGAAACGATTGCTGAGCGCCATCAGCGCCACCATCCGCAGCCGCGACTGGATATTCTCTTCGGCAAGACCCGGTTCGTTGCCGGTGAAGGCGGGGGCGAGCATCTCATCGAGCGCGTCGACGCCGGGTGCGATCGAAATGACGTCATGGCGGCAGCCCAGCAATCGCGCGCATTCCTCAGCGTCTTCAAGGCTTTCGCGGCTGGTATATTTCGACGGCAGCATGACGCAGCGCACCCGGTCGGCGCCCAGCGCATCGACCGCGACCGCGGCGGACAAGGCGCTGTCGATACCGCCCGACAGGCCGAGGATCACGCCGGGGAAGCCGTTGCGGTTCACATAATCAGCGAGCGCAACCATCATCGCGCGGTAAATATCTTCGGGATAGGTATCGAGCTGGTGCGTGCAGCACGTCGTGCAGCGCCAACCGGCGGGCGTGCGCGCCCACTCGGTCATCTCCAACGCTTCGTCCCAGTCGGGCAGTTGGGTGCAAAGTTCGGCGTCTCCGCCTCCTTCGCCCGGCTGCATGATGAAGGATGAGCCGTCGAACGCCAATTCGTCCTGCCCGCCGACGCGGTTGAGATACACTAGCGGCAGACCAGTATCCGCGACCCGGCTTCTCACCAGTGCTTGCCGCAATGCGTCCTTGTTAAGCTCATAGGGGCTGCCGTTTGGAACGAGCAGGATCTCGGCTCCCTGCTCGGCGAGATGATCGCACACCGTGTCCTGCCAGATATCTTCGCAGATCGGGATTCCGAGCTTCACCCCGCGAAACTCGACCGGCTCCGGCAGCGGGCCGTGCGCGAACACCCGTTTCTCATCGAAGGTACCGTAATTGGGCAGCTCATGCTTCAGCACCCGCGCTACCTCGCGGCCGCCGTCGGCGAGCAGCATCGCATTGTAGAGCTTGCCTTCGATCTCGACGACCGTGCCGATCAGCATCGCCGGGCCGGGCGTAGCGGTCGCCGCGACCAGCAGCGCGGCCTCTTCCGCGGCGGCACGGACCAAAGCCGGCTTCAGCACCAGATCCTCGGGCGGATAGCCGATCAATTGCAATTCGGGGCACAACATCAAATCGGCGCCGGCCGCTTTCTCGCGCATCGCCAGAATCGCCGCGGCATTGGCGCCAAGGTCGCCCATGCGCTGGTTCATCTGGGCTAGCGCGATGGTCAGGCGGTCAGTCATCGTGCGGCCCGCTTTAGCGTTCTCGCCCCTTCCGGCAAGCTTGGCCTTTGCGCGCGCGTCTCGCGCTGGCTAAGGAGCCGCAACGCGCCAGGGGATTTGCCGAAATGAAATTGCTCGCCGGGAACAGCAACCTGCCGCTGGCCAAGTCGATCGCCGATTATCTCGAAATGCCGCTGACCGGGGCGAGCGTGCGGCGCTTCGCCGACGAGGAGATCTTCGTCGAGATCAACGAGAATGTCCGCGGCGAAGACGTCTTCGTGCTCCAGACGACCAGCTACCCGGTCAACGACAATCTGATGGAGTTGCTGATCTGCATCGACGCGCTGAAACGCGCTTCGGCCAAGCGGATCACGGCGGTCGTGCCTTATTTCGGCTACGCCCGGCAGGACCGCAAGCCGGGGCCCCGCACGCCGATCTCGGCCAAATTGGTTGCCAACCTGATTACCGTCGCCGGCGCCAACCGCGTGTTGTCGGTTGACCTCCATGCCGGGCAGATTCAGGGCTTCTTCGACATACCGACCGACAATTTGTTCGCCGCGCCGGTCATGGCCGCCGACATCCAGGCGCGCTTTTCAGGGCGCGAATTGACCATCATTTCGCCGGACGTCGGCGGGGTGGTCCGCGCAAGGAGCCTGGCCAAGCGGCTCGACAATGCTCCGCTGGCGATCGTCGACAAGCGCCGCGAGAAAGCCGGCGAATCGGAAGTGATGAACATCATCGGCGACGTCGATGGCCGCTGTTGCGTTCTGATCGACGATATCGTCGATTCGGGCGGAACGCTGTGCAACGCCGCGGCGGCGCTCCGCCAGCAAGGCGCGACCGACGTATTCGCTTATTGCACCCACGGCGTGCTGTCGGGCGGAGCCGCGGCGCGGGTCCAGGCGTCGGAATTGAGCGAGCTGGTCGTGACCGATTCGATTTACAGCGAGGAACCCGACGTCAAAGGCGGCAAGATCCGCCGCCTGACGATCGCGCCTTTGGTCGCTGAAGCGATCCGCCGGATTGCCGACGAATCGTCGGTGTCGAGCCTGTTCGACTAGTCGACGGGCGGCGCCAATGGTGCGCCGATCGACCAGGTAAAGCCGAACGGATCGGTGACCTGGCCATAGCGGTCGCCCCAAAACTGGTCGGCCATCGGGAATCTTTCCTTGGCGCCGGCTTCCAGGGCGCGGTTCCAGGCGGCGTCGGCGTCCTTGACCTGGAGATGCAACGTCACGCTCGCCGGAGCGCCGGCCGCCCCGTGCCCGAACTCAGGAAAATCGTCGTTGAGCATCAGCGATCCGCCGTTGAGGTTCAGGTGCGCGGGCATGCTGCGCTTGCCGTCTTCGGCCATGTGGCGGCCGATCTCCTCGGCGCCGAACGCCTCGGAATAGAAGTCGATGGCCTCGGCGGCGCGATTGTCGCGGATGGTGAGGTGGGCGGTGATCCCGCCGCTCGGGCCTTGCTCTTCGGGGGTCATGACGACTCGCTCCTTGCCTTGACGACCGCCGCCCCTTATAGGCGCGCCCTTTCCAGATCATTGGAAAAACGAATCGCCTGGCCAGTCAGGGCTGCCATGGCGATTTGAGAAACGTCGCGCTTCGTTGCGCTTCACAGGAGACGAAAATGCCCAAGCTCAAGACCAAGAGCGGCGTCAAAAAACGCTTCACGCTCACGGCCACCGGCAAGTTGAAGCACGGCGTCGCTGGAAAGCGCCACCGGCTGATCAGCCATAACGCCAAGTATATCCGCCAGAACCGCGGCACCGAAGTTCTCGCCAAGGCCGACACTGGCCGGGTGAAGCTTTGGGCGCCCTACGGCCTCAACTAGGAGCTAGCGGGACATGGCAAGAGTCAAACGCGGCGTCACCACGCGCGCCAAGCACAAGCGGATTTTGGAAAGCGCAAAGGGCTATTACGGCCGCCGCAAGAACACGATCCGCATCGCCCGCCAGGCCGTCGAGAAGGCCGGGCAATATGCCTATCGCGACCGCAAGGTGAAGAAGCGGTCTTTCCGCGCCTTGTGGATCCAGCGGATCAACGCCGCGGTTCGCGCCGAAGGGCTGACCTATGGCCAGTTCATTCACGCACTGAAGCTGGCGCACATCGACTTGGACCGAAAAGTCCTGGCCGACATCGCCATGCACGAAGGCGAAGCGTTCAGCGCGATCATCGCCCAGGCGAAGGCCGCACTGCCGAAGGATGGCGCCGCCAAGGCTGCTTAACCCTCGGGTCACATTGAAAAGGGCGCTGCGGCCTAAGGTCGCGGCGCCCTTTTTCGTATCAGTCGAGCAGATCGTAAGCGGGCAGCGTCAGGAATTCCTCGAACTCTTCGGCGGTGATCATCTCGGCGAACAGTCGAGCAGCCTCGACGAGATGGGGCGTCCCGTCGAGCGGGGCGAGTTCCTCCGCAAGCAAAGTGTAGAACAATCCCCGGTCGAAGCGACGGCCATCGTCGAGCGGCGCCTTGAACCGCAACCATTGCCAGAGTTGCGCCCGGCAGATCTCGGCGGTCGCCGCATCTTCCATCAGATTGTAGAGCGGTACGGCCCCACGCCCGTCGAGCCAGGCGGCGAGATATTGGACGCCGACGCGGATGTTTGCGCGGGCTCCGGCCTCAGTTCGCGCCCCATCATGCAATTCCAGCATTTCTTCCCAGCCGGGAATGTGATCGGAGATGCGGTCGAGCTGGTTGGGACCCGCCATCGCCTCGAACGCCTCCAGCGCGACCGGCACCAGCGCTGGGTGCGCGACCCACGTCCCGTCATGGCCGTTGTGAACCTCGCGCTGCTTGTCGGCGCGGACATTGTCGAGCGCGGCGCGATTCGCCTCCTCGTCGCCCTTGACTGGGATGAAGGCAGACATGCCGCCCATGGCGAAGGCGCCGCGGCGGTGGCAGGTGGCGATCAGCCTAAGCGAATAAGCGGCGAGGAACGCGCGATCCATCGTCATCGCCGAGCGGTCGGGAGTCAGCCGGTCGGCGCTCCGCCCCAACCGCTTGATGAAACTGAAGATATAGTCCCAGCGGCCGCAATTGAGGCCGACGATATTTTCACGCAGCGCATAGAGGATCTCGTCCATCTCGAACGCGGCGGGGATGGTCTCGATCAACACGGTCGCCTTGATCGCCCCGCGCTCGAGCCCGAGCTTTTGCTCGGCGAAGGCGAAGACGTCGCTCCACAGCGCCGCTTCGTGCCGGCCTTCCAGCTTGGGCAAATAGAAATAGGCACCCGAACCGGCATCGATCGCGGATTGCGCGTTGTGGAACAGATACAAGCCGAAATCGAGCAGGGCGCCGGCGATCGGCAGCCCGTCAATGGTCACATGCCGATCATCGAGATGCCAACCGCGCGGGCGGACCATCAGCACCGCCGGATTGTCGCCGATCGCATAATGCTTACCGCTGTCGTGGTCGGTGAAGGCCAATTTACCGAGCCAGCGATTGCGCAAATTGATCTGCCCCTGGATCAATTCGTCCCACAGCGGCGAGGTGGCGTCCTCGAAATCGGCCATGAACACTTTCGCGCCGGAATTGAGCGCGTTGATGATCATTTTGGCGTTGGTCGGGCCGGTGATTTCGACCCGCCGATCCTGGAGGTCTGCGGGGATTGGCCCGACGGTCCAGTCGGTTTCTCTGATCGCCGCGGTCTTGGCCGGGAAATCGGGCAGCACCCCGGCGTCGAACCGCGCCTGGCGCTCTATGCGCTTGGCAAGCAGTTCGCGACGCCGGTTATCAAACCGCGCATGAAGTTCGGCGAGGAAGCCGAGCGCTTCATCCGTGAGGATTTCATCCGCGCCCGGCAATTCCGATCCGGCCGCGATGGCACGCGGCCGATCAAGCAGCGTGCTCACCCGCGCGCGGCCTCTTGTGCGATTACATAGCGGGTGGTGGCGCCGAGATGGTCGCGGAAGGTCAGCCGAGTCCACTCGGTCTGAGCTCGATTACGATCGGGAAATGGCCCGGAAATTTCCTCGGTGCCGGGTACGACTTCATCGAATTCGCAGTCGCGATACTCGCCGCCGACGACCCAATAGCGTTGTACCATGATCCTGCTCCTTTCACGCGTGTGCGAATTGCGCGGCTTCGGTCGATTCGCTGAGCGCCGTGGTCGACGCCTGCCCGGCCGAAATGGCGGTGGCGATGGCATCGAAATAGCCAGTGCCGACTTCGCGCTGGTGGCGGGTGGCGGTGTAGCCATCGGTCTCCGCGGCGAACTCGGCCTGCTGCAGCTCCGAATAGGCCGCCATGCCGCGATCGCGGTAGCCGCTGGCAAGCTCGAACATCGCATGGTTGAGGCTGTGGAAACCGGCCAAAGTGACAAACTGGAACTTGTAGCCCATCGCGCCCAGCTCGCGCTGGAACTTGGCGATGGTCGCGGCGTCGAGCTTGGCTGACCAGTTGAAGCTTGGGCTACAATTGTAAGCGAGCAATTTGCCCGGATATTGCTTGTGGACCGCCTCGGCGAAGATTCGCGCGTCGTCGAGATCGGGATGGCTGGTTTCCCACCACAGCAAATCGGCGTGCGGCGCAAAAGCCAGCCCGCGCTTGATGCAATGGTCGAGCCCGCTGCCCTCGCGCAGTCGGAAGAAGCCTTCGGGCGTGCGCTCGCCGGCCAAAAATTCGCTGTCCCGCTCGTCGACGTCGGATGTGATCAGGCGCGCGCTTTCGGCATCGGTGCGGGCGACGAGGATTGTCGGAACGCCGCAGACGTCGGCCGCGAGGCGCGCCGCGTCGAGGTTGCGGATCGCCGCTTGCGTGGGGATCAGCACCTTTCCGCCGAGATGGCCGCACTTCTTTTCCGACGCCAGCTGGTCCTCGAAATGGACGCCCGCGACCCCCGCCTCGATATAGGCCTTCATGATCTCGAAGCAGTTCAAGGGCCCGCCAAAGCCGGCTTCGGCGTCGGCCAGGATCGGCGCGAACCAGTCGCGCTTCGAGCCTCCTTCATTATGCTCGATCTGGTCGGCGCGCTGCAGCGTGCGGTTGATCCGCCTCGCCAGCTCGGGCCCGGTGTTGGCCGGGTAGAGCGATTGGTCGGGATACATGGCGCCGGCGGTGTTGGCGTCAGCGGCGGCCTGCCAGCCCGACAAATAGATGGCCTTG
>Ga0193709_1000650_pt1 | contig 11513 bp, 7 predicted proteins | sample H3c2metaG_FD_160571 | JGI IMG/M metagenome (GOLD analysis project Ga0193709, IMG submission 160571) | Soil microbial communities from a riparian zone of the East river system, Colorado, United States - H3c2 | ecosystem: Environmental > Terrestrial > Soil > Riparian zone | place: USA: East River... | reverse complement strand
GTGATTGACGCCGTTGGCCACCGCTTCACGCAACACGGTTACGGCCACGTCGCGGTCCTTCGGAGGTCCGAACACGCCGGGTCCGGCGAGCTGCATCGCGCCATAACCCATGCGATTCACGTCGCGGTCGCCGAGGCGGAAAGTCCCAGCTTTGTTGATGTCAGCCATTTGAATTCCTCCTTTTCATCTCGTCATATGAGCCTTGCCCGACTGCACGATAAGGGGTCATAATCAGCACGGGCTGTGTAGGAGAGCGAACAATGCCTCCGCCTCCGTCGAGATGCGGCGCCGCTCCGCGCGTTCGTCGACTTCATTAAGTCGCACCGCAGCTAAGCCGCTGGCGCCGCCAACGAAATCCAATCGAGCACTTGCGATTGCTGGTCGTTCTGCTTTGTTCCCGCCGACTATCGAGGAGGCGAGAATGATAGCTTGGCGATTCGCGTGCAGCGCGCTGGCATTGGGTACGGCGGCGCTGGCCGCTCCCGCACTCGCCGTTCCCGCCGCCGGCCCGAGCCGCTATTTCACCGGCGCCGACCTGTTCAATCTCGAGGTCGCGACCGACCCCCAGATCAGCCCGGATGGGCGGACGATCGCCTACGTCCGCAAATCGAACGACATCATGACCGACAAGGCGCGCTCGACCATATGGCTGGTCGACGTGGCAAGCGGTCAGCAGCGCCCCCTGCTCGCTGGCTCCGGCTCCTATTCCTCACCGCGCTGGTCCCCCGACGGAACGCGTCTCGCTTATGTCGCGGCCGAAGGCGGTAATCCGCAACTTTTCGTGCGCTGGATGGCGAGCGGCGAGAGCGCGCGGATCACAGGTCTTCCCGATAGTCCCGACAGCCTCGCTTGGTCGCGCGACGGCGCCCGGATCGCTTATTCGATGTTCGTTCCCGACGACGGGATGAAGCTTGGCTCGGCGCCATCCAAGCCTGAAGGGGCGAAGTGGGCCGACCCGCTCGAGATTATCAGCGCAGTCACCTACCGGTTCGACGGCGCCGGCTATTTTAAGCCCGGCTACACCCAGATCTTCTGGGTCCCGGCCGACGGCGGCGCCCCGACTCAGCTGACGTTCGGCCCGACAAACGCGGGCGGCCCGGTCGCCTGGACCCCCGACAGCCGCTCGGTGTTGTTCAGCGCCAATCTTTCGAACAATTGGGAACGTGATGTCACCGAAAGCGAAATCTACCGTGTCGACATCGGCGGCGGCACGCCCATCGCCCTCACCAGCCGTAAAGGGCCCGACCAGTCCCCTGCCGTGTCACCCGATGGCCGGCAAATCGCCTATGTCGGTTTCGACGACGACGGACGGGCCTACCGGGACACGCAACTCTCTGTGATGAATATCGACGGTTCCAACCGGCGCACCGTCACCGCCAGCTTCGATCGGCCGGTCAACAATCCAGTCTGGGCCGCCGATGGTCGCTCAATCTACGTGATTTACGACGAGCATGGCAGCAACCGCGTGGCACGCGTCGGGCTCGACGGCTCGGTCCGCGACGTCGCCAAGGGATTGACCGCCAGCGGCCTCGACCGGCCCTATAGCGGCGGCGATTTCAGCGTGTCCCGCAGCGGGTCGGTCGCGGTCACCGCCGGGGATCATCTGCGACCGTCCGACGTAGGAATTGCCTCGGGTGGCGTCGTCCGCCGGCTGACTCACCTCAATGAGCAGCTGCAAACCAAAGTCCTCGGGCAGCCGCAGAAGCTCCCGGTCATTTCTAGCTTTGATCAACGCCCAATCGACGCCTGGATGATCACGCCTCCGGACTTCGATCCCGGCAAGAAATATCCGCTGATCCTGGAAATCCATGGCGGTCCTTGGGCTGCCTACGGACCGACCTTCTCGACCGACGACCAGCTCTACGCGTCGGCAGGCTATGTGGTTGTCTACGCCAACCCGCGTGGTTCAACCTCGTACGGCCAGCAATTCTCGGATGAGATCGAGAAGAATTATCCCGGCCATGACTATGACGATCTGATAAGCGCGGTCGATGCGGCGATCGCGACCGGCCATGTCGACCCGGATAATTTGTTCGTGACCGGCGGCTCGGGCGGCGGCGTGCTGACCGCGTGGATCGTCGGCAAGACCAACCGGTTCCGCGCCGCCGCGACACAGAAGCCGGTAATCGAGCTTGCGAGCTTTGCCCTGACCACGGATTTCGTGGCCGGTTTTTCGCCCGGCTGGAGGAAAGAGCGGCCTTGGGAGGACCCGCAGGGTTATTGGAAATATTCGCCGCTGAGCCTGGTCGGCAACGTCAAGACGCCGACCCTCGTCGTGGTCGGCAGCGAAGACTATCGAACACCCGTCAGTCAGGCGGAGCAATATTATGCTGCATTGCAGCTCCGGGGCGTTCCCACCGCCCTGGTCAAGGTGCCCGGCGCCAGCCATGGCGGGATCGCCGCGCGGCCATCGCAATCGGCAGCCAAGGCGGCGGCAATCCTCGCATGGTTCGACAAATATCGGACCAAGACCGAGCCCACGAAACCCAATTGAGAATTACGCCGTTTGACAAAGAACGCGACCAGCGCATGACGGCGCCGATTCGACCCTAAAAAGGAGTAACCGCGTGATTCGATTCCCCTGGCTATTGGTGGGCGCTTCGGCGCTCGTTGCAGCTCCCTTGGCGGCGCAGACCGCGCGGTTCGATCCGGCGCGGCTGTCGCATCATGTCCAGACCCTCGGGTCGGACGCCTTCGAAGGCCGCGGGCCGGCGACGCGGGCCGAAACCAAGACGGTCAATTATCTGATCGAGCAGCTCAAGGCGGCGGGCGTTTCGCCGGGCGGCCAGCTTGTCGCCGGCAAGCGGACTTGGACCCAGGACGTGCCGCTGCTGAAATCGGAAATCGTCGGCCAACCAAAGCTGACACTCAACCTCAACGGCCGCGACATGCCACTCACCCAAGGCCAGGAAATCGCGGTGCGCTCGCCGCTTACGGGCGCGAACTCGGTCAACATCGCCAACGCGCCCTTGGTCTTCGTCGGTTACGGCGTGACCGCCCCCGAACGCGGCTGGGACGATTTCAAGGGCGTCGACGTCAAGGGCAAAATCGTCGTCGTCCTGATCAACGACCCCGACTTCGATGGCGGCGAGGGCCAGTTCGGCGGCAAGGCGATGACCTATTACGGCCGCTGGACCTATAAGTATGAGGAAGCCGCGCGGCACGGCGCGGCCGGCGTGCTGATCGTCCACGAGACCGCTCCAGCCTCCTATGGCTGGAACACGGTCAAAAACAGCAACACCAACGTCATGTTCGACATCGTCCGCAAAGACCCGACATCCGAGCACACGCCGTTCGACAGCTGGATCCAGCGCGACCTCGCGACCGCCATCTTCGCCGCGTCGGGCAAGGATTTCGAGGCGGCCAAGCAGGCCGCCAAGCGCAAGGATTTCCAGCCGATCACCCTCAACGCGACGCTCAGCGCGGCGGTCAACGCCAAGACCGAGCGGATCGTCTCGCAAAACGTCGTCGGCCGGCTGGCTGGCACCAAGCGGCCGGATGAGACGGTGATCTATTCGGCGCACTGGGACCATCTCGGCATCGGCCAGCCGGATGCCAACGGCGACCGCATCTACAATGGCGCGGTCGACAACGGCACCGGTCTCGCCCAGGTCCTCGAACAAGCGCGGGTCTTCGCGCACGAGCCGCGCACCGACCGCTCGATCGTATTTCTCTTGGTAACGGTCGAGGAAAAGGGCCTGCTCGGATCGGAATATTACGCCGCCAACCCGCTCTATCCGTTGAGCAAGACCGTGGGTGTTCTGAATACCGATTCGATGGGCGTCTTCGGCCCGGCGCGAAATTACAGCATCAGGGGCGCCGCGCGACTGGGTCTGCTTGATGTGCTGATCGCAGAAGGCAACAAAGCCGGCCGCACCTTCACCCCCGAACCGCATCCCGAAGCCGGCGGCTTTTACCGTTCGGACCATTTCCCGTTCGCCAAGGTCGGCGTGCCGGCGATCTCCTTCGGTTCGGGCAATGACCTGGTCAACGGTGGGATCGAACGCGGCGAGGCTTTGTCCAAGGACTATACCGAAAAGCGCTATCACCAGCCCGACGACGAATGGCTCCCGACCTGGGATTTCAGCGGCATCGTTGCCGACGCCCAATTGCTTCACGCGGTCGGCCGCGACCTCGCCAATTCCGACGCCTGGCCCAACTGGAGCGAGGACAGCGAATTCCGCGCAGTCCGCGATCAGAGCGCAGGCGAACGTCCGTCGAGTTCGCAGTCGCCAAAGCCCGGCGAGAGAGGTTGAAATATATTCGAACAGGCTGACCAGTGAGCCCTCGTCAGCCTGTTTCGTTCCTGCTATGTTCTAGTCTGAACTGGAGGAGGAAACGATGGCCGAGGAACTGATTTTCTACACCAATCCCATGTCGCGGGGGCAGACGATCCGCTGGATGCTCGAGGAGGTCGGTGAGCCCTATGACACCGAAATCCTCGATTATGCCTCGACCCTGAAACGGGAGCCGTATTTGTCGATCAATCCGATGGGCAAGGTTCCGGCGATCAAGCACAACGGCAAGGTGGTGACCGAAGTGGCGGCGATCTGCTGCTATCTCGCCGATGCGTTTCCGAAGACCAACCTTGCTCCGCCCCTATCCGACCGCGCCGACTATTACCGCTGGATCTTCTTTACCTCGGGGCCGATCGAAGCGGCGTTCAGCAACAAGGCGGCCGGGTGGGAGCCGACCCCCGAGCGCCAGCGCATGTTCGGCTACGGCAATTACGACCTTGCCATCGGCACGCTCGAGAAGGCTCTGACCGGACGGGAATATATCGCCGCCGATCATTTCACCGCCGCCGACCTGTTCGTCGGCGCCAACGTCAATTTCATGCTGCAATTCAACCTGCTGGAACCACGCCCGGTGTTCACCGATTATGCCGCGCGAATGACCGACCGCGACGCCTATCGCCGCGCCAAGGAAATCGACGGCAAGTTGATCGCCGACGCGCAGGCGGCGGCTGCGCCTCAGCCGGCCTAGGGAGAACGTCTCATGACTGACGATATCCGCTCCCAGGCGATCACGCTCTATGACCGCTTCACGCACGAGGGCATGGAACGGCGCGAGTTCATGGCGCGGATGACGCGGCTGGCGGGAAGTTTAGCGGCGGCAAACGCCTTGATCGGCACCATCGCCGCCTCGCCTGCCGCCGCCGCGCTAACCGACCCGGCCGATAAGCGGCTCGTCATCCGCAAGGGACCGCTCGGCTTCGGCAGCCCGCTGTCCGGCTACGTCGCCGCGCCAAAGGGGGCGAAAAAGGTTCCCGTTGTGATGGTCATCCACGAAAACCGCGGACTCAATGCCCATATTGAGGATGTCGCTCGGCGGCTCGCGCTGGCCGGATATTTCACGGTGGCGCCGGACCTCCTGTCGCCGGTCGGTGGGACGCCCGCCAACGAGGATGCCGCTCGCGACGCGATCGGCAAGCTCGACCTCGCCAAGAGCGTCGCCAGCGTAGTCGCGCTGGGAGATGGCTTGAAGAAGGAAGACCATTCCAACGGCAAATTGGGCGTGGTCGGATTCTGCTGGGGCGGCGCGTTCGTAAACCGCTTGGCGGTGGCGGCAGGCGACCGGCTTAGTGCCGGAGTGGCTTATTACGGCCCCGCCCCCGACCCTTCCGAAGCGGTCAAGGTCAAGGCGCCGCTATTACTCCACTATGCCGGTCTCGACGATCGGGTTTACGCCACAGGCCGGCCTTGGGTTGCGGCGCTCAAGAAAGCGGGCAAGTCGGTCACCGTGTTCGATTATCCCGGCGCCAATCACGCGTTCAACAATGACACGTCGGCTGAACGCTACAACAAGACGGCCGCCGACTTGGCCTGGAAGCGGACGCTGGCCTTCTTCGCCAAGCGCCTCAAATAGAAAAGGGCCCGGCGTTTCCGCTGGGCCCTTCGCCATTCAAGCCTAAAGCTGAACCTAGCGGCGGTCGCCCATGAACCGCAGCAGGAACAGGAACATGTTGAGGAAGTCGAGGTAGAGGTTGAGCGCCCCCATGATCACGACCTTGCCCATCATCTCGGTGCCCGCGACATGGGCATACATGCTCTTGATCTTTTGCGTGTCGTAAGCCGTCAGCCCGGCGAAAATCAGCACGCCGAGCGCGCTGATCACCAGCATCATCGCCGGCGACTGCAGGAACAGGTTGATGACCATCGCCACAATCAGGCCGACGACGCCCATGATCAGGAACGTGCCCCAGGCACTCAAATCCTTCTTGGTCGTGTAGCCCCACAGGCTCAGACCCGCGAAGCCCGCGGCCACCGCGAAGAAAGTCTGCGCGATTGAAGTGCCCGTGTAGGTGATGAAGATCGTCGACATCGACAAGCCCATGACGGTCGCGAATGCCCAGTACAGAAGCTGGAGCGTTCCGGTCGACATGCGGTTGAGGCCGAAGCTCATCGCCATGACGAAGCCCAGAGGCGCCAGGGTCACGATCCAGCCGAGCGGGTTCATCCCCGTCCCGGCCTGGTTGATCAAAACGTCCCGGGCGTAGGGCGCGAACAGCATCGAGACGATGCCGGTCAGCAGGATGCCCGACGCCATGTAATTGTAAACCGACAGCATGTAGGACCTGAGGCCCACGTCGCGGGCGGCGCGGGGAACACCTACCGAAGCGGTATTCGCGCCGGTCGTGCGCGGGTCGAACTGGTTCTCCATTTCTTCTCCTTCGTCGGGCAACGGGCCCGTACAACGCACTATATCGTGGATCGCAGACTTTCCTTCAAGGGAAACTGGTTGCGGGCTAGGAAAGCACGATGCACCGCCTGTTCGTCGCCATCCGCCCGCCCGAGGCCGTTCGCGACCTCCTGATCGACACAATGGACAGCGTTCCCGGGCTGCGCTGGCAGGTTGACGCGCAATTGCATCTGACCCTGCGGTTCATTGGCGAAGTCGAGCGGCCAATAGCCGAGGATCTCGCTTTGGCGCTGGGCAAGGAGCGCTTCAAACACTTCGCCATCCGCGTAGCAGGGGTCGGCCGCTTCGAACAGCGCGGGCGCGGCGCGTTGTGGGCGGGGCTCGAGCCGCGAACACCTCTCGCCTCCCTCGCGGCCAAGATCGAGCGCGTCTGCGTCGGCGTCGGCCTTCCGCCGGAACGTCGCGCCTTCCACCCGCACATCACCCTTGCGCGTTGGGGCCGCGGCGGCGCGGTTTCCCTCGACCCCTTCCTCGCCCGCCACGCCGCTTTGGTCAGCGAGCCGTTCGAGGTCGACGCCTTCCACCTCTACCAAAGCCACCTCGGCCGCGACGGCGCGCATTATGAAACTGTGGCGGAGTATCCACTCAACGCCCCGCTTGACCGCGGCATGGGTTAGGCGTTCACTTCGCTCGCCGAGTCACCAATCCATGGACCGCTTCGACAGCGAGTTGGGGGACACATGGCCGCGAAGAAGAAGGATTCGGCAAAGCCAGAGACGACGACTGAGTTCAGGCTCGCCCCGGAAGGCTCCGAAGCGCCATCATCGGAAGTCCGGACAGCGCGTGGAAAGTCGATTTTCCTGTTCGCGGACGGCACCGGCAACAGCAGCGCGAAGCTGTTCAAGACCAACGTCTGGCGGATGTACGAGGCGATCGATCTGGGTCTCGCTGGCCCGGGTAATCACATCCAGATCGGCTATTACGACAATGGCGTCGGGACCTCGTCGTTCCGTCCGCTTGCGTTGCTTGGGGGCATCTTGGGCATCGGGCTCAAGGCGAACGTGCTTCGGCTCTACGGATTCTTGTGCCGCAATTACCAGCCCAACGATCGCATCTACGTATTCGGCTTCAGCCGCGGCGCGTTCACCATTCGCCTGCTGGTCGGGCTGATCACTTCGCAAGGGATTTTGCAGCAGATCGGCGATGCAGGTCTCTCTTACCAGATTCGCGACGCATATCGCGCTTTCTGTTCGGAACTCTGGCCGAACCGTGCGCTTGCCCGCTTCTTCGCAAGGATTTTCAGGGCGATCCGCGACGGGCTGATCCACGTCTACCGGACAATGTTGGGGCAAACTCAGTATCGGGACACGCATCGTGTCGAAACTGACGTCGAATTCGTCGGCGTATGGGACACGGTCGCGGCCTATGGCGGTCCCTTTGCCGAGTTCACTCGTGGCATCGACGACTGGGTATGGTCGCTGACCATGCCGCATTACGGGCTCTCGCCCAAGGTCCGCAACGCGCGCCATGCATTGTGCCTCGACGACGAACGCGACGCTTTCCATCCCTTGCTCTGGGACGAGTATCGCGAGGCGATTCTGATCAACCAGGGCCAGGCCAAGCCAGGCCGGCTCAAGCAAGTCTGGTTTTCCGGCGTGCACAGCGACGTCGGCGGCGGCTATCCCGACGAGAGCCTTAGCTACATTTCGCTCCTCTGGATGATGGACGAGCTATCGCCAAACCCCGCCGCTCCCGAGGTCGACTTCATTTCGAGCTTTGTGCAGCGCGCGCGGGATCTCGCCAACCCCTATGGGCCACTCCACGATTCGAGGAGCGGCCTGGGCGCCTACTACCGGTATCAGCCGCGCAAGATCGCCGCGATGATGAACCCGACCAGCATCAAGACGCTATCGTTGCGGGATCCGGAGATCAGCCGCGGCCTGCCCGAGCATGGCCTCCTCAACCAGGTCTGCGTGCACGAAAGCGTCATCGCCCGGATCATGTCGGGAATCGACAATTACGCGCCAGCCGCGCTTCCCGCCGACTTCGAAGTCGTCCCGGCGTCCGGCCCGATGGCCAAACCCGCGCTGACCGCCGCGAACCGCGCGAAGTTCGATGCGGCCCAGCCGCAGGACAAATTGCGCGCCGATCACCAGGAAAACGCCTGGGACCTCGCCTGGAGTCGGCGCCTTCGATATTTCGTGACAGTCGGCTTCACTCTGCTGCTGGTCGCATTGCCGATCATGAAGCAGCTCGATTCGATCGAGGAACTGTGCAGCGACGACCGCTGCTTCGCCAAGCCAATGTTGAACAGCAGCCTGTTCTTCGTGCCGCAAACGATCCGGAACTTCCTCACCCCGTGGGCGGAAAAGCCGCTGCTGGTCATGCTGCTTCTGGCCGTGATTGCGCTGTTCATCATGCTCGGGCACCGTAGCGAGCGGAAATTCCGCGATGAGGTGCGCCATGTCTGGCGGGACTATCTCGCAGGAACGCTACGCAGCAAGGCTCCGCCGACCAGGCTGCGCAGGATCCGCCAAAGCGCGCCCTATCAGCGCCTGTACTTCGACCTGAAGTGGAAGATCATGCCGGCGATCTTCGGCTTGGCCACCGTTGCCGCCTTGATCTACGGATCGGTCGCTCTCATCACCCAGATTCTTTACGCTGGCGCCGAGCCGCGCAATGCTTTCTGCGCCGACCGCCAGGACTCTGGCGGCGCCGATTCCGTCGAGCGCCTTCCGCTCTCGACCTCGAATCCGTGCACCGACCTCAAGGTGAATGTGAAGAAGAAAACGCCCTATGAGATGACGCTGGAGCTCGACCAACCATGGGGCGACAATGGCCTCCCGGCCGACCCCGCTGGCGGTGTGACCGACCCTCCGGCGTATATGACTTTGCTCACACCGTTTAAGCGCGTCACGCCCGCCAATTGGCTCCAGCCCATGACGGAAGTCCGCACGCACGAGGTCAAGGGCGTCATGCGCCGTCTTCTCAAACCGTTGTTCGGCCCGCCAACCGACATCCGCGTGCCAAAGCTCGTACGGCAGCCGGGATCGAACATCTATATCGCGAAATTCTGTCCAAGGCGCGACGGACACCTCTACATGACCGTCAATGACGCCGCTCCGTTGCTGGTTCAGTGGCTCTACGCCAACAACCGGGGCAGCGCATGGGTCAGCGTCAAGCCTTTGCCAGGAGCCGCCTGCGTCAAGTAGGGCGTCCCGCCGGGCCTTCCCATTTGCGGGCACGGCCCCCATCTGGGTTTCGCCGCGTTGATCGCGCGCGCCGCCCTTGCAAAACAAGAACAAATCTGGAACAAACGGCCGACTATGCTGACCCATATTTCCGTTCGCAAAGCGCGCGAGCATAATCTCAAGGGCGTCGACGTGGACATTCCGCGCGAGAGCCTGACGGTCATCACCGGCCTCAGCGGGTCGGGCAAGTCGAGCCTGGCGTTCGACACCATCTATGCCGAGGGTCAGCGGCGCTACGTCGAATCGCTGTCGGCCTATGCGCGGCAATTCCTCGAGATGATGCAGAAGCCCGACGTCGAGCACATCGACGGCTTGAGTCCCGCGATATCGATCGAACAAAAGACAACATCGCGCAATCCGCGCTCAACCGTCGCGACGGTGACCGAGATTTACGACTATATGCGGCTGCTGTGGGCGCGAGTCGGCGTGCCTTATTCGCCGGTCACGGGCCTTCCGATCAGCGCGCAGACGGTCAGCCAGATGGTCGACCGGACGATGGCCCTGCCCGAAGGCTCGCGCCACTACCTGCTCGCCCCGGTGGTGCGCGGCCGCAAGGGCGAATATCGCCGCGAACTGGCCGAATGGCAGAAGGCCGGCTTCACCCGCGTCCGCATCGACGGGGTGTTTTACGACATCGACGAGGCCCCCGCGCTCGACAAAAAATACAAGCATGACCTCGAAGTGGTGGTCGACCGCATCGTTATCCGCGAAGGGATCGAACCGCGGCTCGCCGACAGCTTCGAAACCGCGCTCAAGCTCGCCGACGGACTCGCTTACCTCGACCCAGCCGACGCACCGCCGCACCCCAGGGGCAGCGAACGCACCGGCGTCGCGAAGGCAATGGAAGCGGCCGAAGAGCGGCAGGTGCTCGCCACCCACGCCCCCGACGGCCGCATCACCTTTTCCGAGAAATTCGCCTGTCCGGTGTCGGGCTTCACCATCGCCGAGATCGAGCCGCGGCTGTTCAGCTTCAACGCCCCGCAGGGCGCCTGCCCGGCGTGCGACGGGCTGGGCGAGAAATTGCTGTTCGACGAGGATCTGGTCGTCCCCAACCACTCGCTGTCGATCGCCAAGGGCGCGGTCGTGCCGTGGGCCAAATCGCAGCCGCCTTCGCCTTATTATATGCAGGTGCTGTCGAGCCTGGCACGCGCTTACGACTTCGACCTGACCACCCCGTGGGGCGAGCTGCCGGAGGAGGCGCGGAGCGTCATTCTCTACGGCACCAAGGGCAAGCCGGTTACGCTGCGCTTCGTCGACGGGCGCAAATCATATGAGGTCAACAAGGCGTTCGAAGGCGTCATCGGCAATTTGAACCGCCGCATGCTGTCGACCGAAAGCGCGTGGATGCGCGAGGAATTGTCGCGCTACCAATCGTCGCACCCGTGCGAAACCTGCGGCGGCGCGCGCCTCCGCCCCGAGCCGCTCAGCGTCAAGATCGCCGGCGAGGATATTAGCCAATCCGCCCGCCGCTCGGTCCACGACGCGCTGACCTGGTTCTCGACGCTCGACGCCAAACTCGGCCCACAGCAAAGCGAGATCGCCCGCGCGATCTTGAAGGAAATCAACGCCCGCCTGGGCTTCCTCGACAATGTCGGGCTCGATTATCTCACCCACGACCGC
>Ga0193709_1000647_pt1 | contig 11546 bp, 21 predicted proteins | sample H3c2metaG_FD_160571 | JGI IMG/M metagenome (GOLD analysis project Ga0193709, IMG submission 160571) | Soil microbial communities from a riparian zone of the East river system, Colorado, United States - H3c2 | ecosystem: Environmental > Terrestrial > Soil > Riparian zone | place: USA: East River... | reverse complement strand
CCGCCGAAAGGCCCGGTCCGGGGCCCATCATGTCCGGGCATGCTTACGCCTGAGTTGATGTTCACACAGGAAACATGGGACGCGCAAGCGGACACGCGGGTCACGCCGGGCGGTCTGCCGTCTTGATGCCGGCGCGGGACAGCAGCGCGGCCTGATCGCGGGTCAACTCGGCGGCCAGCAGATCGGCGAGGTCGAACCCGTCCGGGTGGCGGATGATGCGGCCTTCCCTAGCCCACTTGTGCAGCGTTCGGGGATTCAGGCCCAGCACTTGAGCTGCTTGGTGTGGTCGGAGTCTGGTCACGGGCCTCGATCTCCTCCTGGACTCGTAGCTTGGCCTGGTCGCGGTTGCCGTAACGGCGCTGGCACCGGTCACAGGCAGGTTCTCTGCCGTCCTTGTCGCGCCACACCTTCCCGCCGCAGCCCACACTCAGGCAGCGGCCCAACGGGCGGGGTGTGTCCATGTGGTGCGCCATCCTCAACTTCGCTACGAGCCACCGTAGTTCCGCGTCGTACGTGTCGACCCACGGCTGCACCGCGACGTCATCGGCGTGAGCCCTCAGGACGCCTGCGGCGCCCGACGCCCACGTGGGGGCACTCGCGGTCCAGCCGAGCGCGTCGTACAGCTCCTGCGCCTTCTCGGCCAGCACAGCGGGCACATCAGGGAGGTCGCTGAACTCCCCCGTGCGGAACATCCGGTCACGGTCATGCAGCATCGCCCACGCCGCTAGGTTCATCTGCGCCGGCGACGCCGGCCGTTTCAGGTGCTTCTTCTCCGTCGCCGTGTCGTCCGGGACCGACCCGAGCGGGATCACCTCATGCAACGTGGTGTACAGGTCAACGATCTCGCCCAGCGTCTTACGGTGACGGTCGATGCACCACTCGCAGACATGACCGATCGTGGCCCGGGCGTGGCCGCGGTGCGGCAGGATGCACATTCCTTCGACCCATGAGTGCGGCATATCGCCGAACGCACCACAGGTCTCGCAGACGCTGTCGGTCATGGCGTCTCCTCTAGTCCGAGCATCTCCAACACCTCGACCAGCTCCGGCAACGTGAGGACGCCCCGCGTGTACGCCCGTGCGCAGGACCGGCGGGCTGCTGTCCGTTCCCCCACAGAGCCACGACGCACCGGAGGAAGAATCGCGAGGATCGCCTTCGATTCGAGGTATCCCATCAGCTCGCCGGCGTCACTTTGTCGCTCATGCCGGTGTCTCCCTACGGGCAACCCTGAATGTCCGGGCAACGACCTCGGCCCGCTCCATGCCTAGGGCATAGCCAAAGAGCTGGCCATCCTTGGCGTACACCGACTCAGATGCAATCTGGTCGGCGATCTGCTGTCCGGTGGCTTGCTGTAGCACCGGCAGGGCAGCGGTGAGAGCGTCCTGGGCTTGCCTAAGATGCTCACCCTTAGCGAGGCACCCCTCGTGGCCCTCGATGCAGATCTTCCCCGCTGCTGCTTCTACGGCTTGCTGCCACAGCACCAGGTCAACACCCGCAGGGGTCACCATTGCGCGTCCTCGTCTTCCTCTTCGGCGGTGATCTTGCGCATGCGGACGCGGCGAAGGGTGCTCGGGTCGTCGTCATCCACATCCCGTTTGAGCGGAGCGCCTGAGATCCCGAAGGTCCGCGCTGCACCATCGAGGAACGCTCGCAGTCGCCAGTTCAGGGTCACGGGGTCTCCTCTGGTCCAACCGCCGGAAGATCAAGAGACGCACGCCAGTTAGTGAACGTCTCCTGCACGAACTCCCGCGACTGCTGCTCGTTACGTTCAGCCGCCGAGATATCCCGCAGCACCGCAGCTGTCTCCGTGTTCAACTGGATCAGCCGGTCATGCAGGTGGTGTAGCCGTTCAGCCCACTCAGCGTGGCTCTGGTAGGCCTTCGTCACCCAGTCGCCGAGCAATTGCTGCTGTTCGCTCATTCCGTCTCCTCTGGTCCAACCGGGCGGGCAGCGACGGGGATCGACTCCAGGTAACTCACAGGGCACCGTCGTTCAGCATCAGGCCGATCTCCCGCAGCACGTCGGCATCCGTCATCCGGTTGTAGCCCCGGTTCCAGGACTCCCACGACTCACGGATGCCGGCGAGGCGATGCAGCAGCGACGCATGCAACTCGGTGTTCGCTGCGGCGTCCGAGCGGAGGGCTTCCACCTGGCGGATCAGCCAACGGACCTCGCCCTGCGACACGAGCAGGTCAGCGTCGGCAGCGACCTTCTTGATCACGACCAGCGGATCGCTCACGGCTGTACCTCCCCTTGCTGCTCTCCAACCCCAGTAGCCCCCAAAACAGACAACGCGCCGAGAAGGTAGAGCGCCCGATCGCGGTATTCGCCGTGGCTCAAATCCTCATCCGATGCCCAGCACTCATCAGCCAGTTGCCTTGTCAGCGCAGCCGGGTCGCCGTCGGCAGCGCGCCAGTCGTAGTGGTGCAGGATCATCGCGAGCCGCTCGGCCTCGCCCGGGGCGTTGGTGTCGACGCGTACTACGCCTGCCACCCGATCGCAGTCGTCAGCAGCAGCCAGGGCAACGCGGGCGTATCCGAGCGGACTCTTCTCCGACCACGCCGCAGTGATCGCCTTCGCTGCTGCTTCTACCCGGTCTCTACTGTGATCAGCCACGGCCAGCCCCCCGAGCGACCCGGGTAGCGGGATAGAGGATTTCCGCTTGGGCGGCAGCTAGGCCAACGTCGTAGCCGACCGCTTGGGCGACTTCGGATGCCTTGCTCCATTCGGGGGTTCCCGTGCGTCGCGGCATTGCCTTGATCTCGTCTGCGATCTGCGCCCGCAGGAGAGGCCCCGACGCCCGCAGAACCGTCAGCGCGGTGTTGATCGCCTGCGCCAGGTTGAGCCCACGCTCTTTCTGGAGCGCGTCCACTGCGGCGTCGATGGCAGCGTCAGGCGGCTCGTCGCGCGCGGTGTCGGGTGTCGGCTGCTCAGTGGTCACGGGCTCCTCCGTTGGATGTGGTCGCATCGCAGGCAGTACCTCCACCAGCGGCCGGGGTTGAATTCGTCGTGCTCCCAACTACTCCACACGTGCAGCTCAGTGGTCACGATCAGCCCCCAACGCGGTGCGGACTTCTCCGACGATGACCTCGGCGGCGACCGCCACGACTTGGCTCGAGTTCGTCGCGGCGATGGCCGCTAGCCGGTCGCACACGTCGGCTACGGCCTGCCGGTGCCCGCAGGCTAGATCGAGCGCGGCCGTCAGATCACAGTCACCATCGTGACCGGTCGGGAGCACGCAACCCGAGTCCTGCGGGCACCAGTCAGGATGCGCCGGATCGAACGCCGGACCGGGGTCTACGTCGGGTGTCGGGACGGTGGTCATGCGTGTCCTCCAGTAGACGGGTCAGGTCGGGTCATGCTTCTTCCCAAGGCAGGCGTCGGCCGGCGGACAGCCGACGCGGCCATTCACGTTTCGCTCGAGGCCCACGCCACGGGGTGAACAGGGACTCCCGCATCTCGGTGCGGATGTGCCGCTCCTCGGGTGTCTCCCGGCCATCAGCGGGGACGGGGTGCAGGCAGTAGCCGAACTCGGGCCACCGCTTCCACAGGGACGCACCGAACGGACGTAGCAGGTTGCCGTGCGGCCCGTCGGAGTGCGGGGTGTGCGCCTCCGTGACGATGGCGGCACCGGAGATGGCGCGCATCCGGTCCAGCACCGCGGATAGCTTCCGGGCCGGGCCCTCGTCGTTGGGGTTCTCCTCGTGCAGCTGGTAGATCGGGCCGATCAGGATCAGATCCGGGCGTAGCCGCTCGATCTGCGTGTACCGCACCGCGGCCTGACGGGCGTCGAGGAGGTTCGTCGGGCCGAGCTCTTCGATCGTGAGCATCCCCGGGGCGGGGCAGTGCCCGATCTGATCGAGCGTCCCGATCAGCTTCGAGTACTCGTCCTCGTTGATCTCCTCCGGGTTCTCCGCGTCGATCACCAACACCCGCACCGGGGGGATGCCCTCGGCGCGGAACGGATGCAGCCCGCTGGCCGCGCAGCACGCGATCTGCCGCAGCAGCGTCGACTTCCCGTACCCCTCCGGGGCGGTCAGGATGATCCGGTTCTTCCGCGCCAGCAGACCTGGGATCACGAACTCCGTACTCGTGCGGCGGCGCACTAGGTCCAGGACGTCGATCTCCGTGGTGACGGTCGTCTGGATCCGCTGCAGGACCCGCAGTTTCGTGATGACGTCCTCGGCGTGCGCGACCGGCTCCGGCGTCACCGGCTGGTCGCAATGCCCGACCGCCGACACCAACGTCGCCCGCAGCGCCCGCTTCGTGTACGCGTCGGTGATCAGGTCGCAGTGGTAACGCATCGACTGCGCGTCATGGGGGTACGGGCCGGTCCCGAGCTCCAACACCACCTCCGAATGCCCGCGACCCAGCTTCACCGCCTCCGCGTTCACCGTGCCCGGGTTGATCGGCACCCCCGCCGCGTCGAGCTTCCGCAGGACCAGCCACAAGTCACGGTGGATCGGCCGGTGCCACTCGTCCTCGGCCAGCAACCCGTCAGCGACGCGGTACGCGTCCTCGTTCCACATCGCGGCAGCGAGCACAGCCCGCTCCGACGGGATCGCCTGCGCGGGCAGCAGCTGCTCCTCGACGTCGGCAGGCGTCTGCTCGGTCATGACGCATCACCCGGCATCGAATGCATCCACGACGTGTCAGCCGGTTTCGCGTCCGCCCTGTTCGACGGGCGTCGTTCCAGCGCGGTCCGCATCCAGTTGCGCCAAGCCAGCGACCAGTTCAGCTTCGCTGCGTTCTGCCCCGACGCGGAGTGCCAGTGGTCCCGGAACTTCTCGGTCTCGCGGCGGGCCGTCAGGTCATCGGCGCCTTCGCCTCGCGCCCATGTCACGTCATCGGCGCTCGGTTGCCATTCGTCGGGTAGCCGGTGTCCGCGCTTGCGCGGCTTACTAGAGCTAGATTCTTCTAGCTCTTCTGTCTCTGACTCTGGTACGTCTTTGCTACCCGTTTGCTTGAGCTTTTGCTTAGCAAGTGCCACAGCATTTGCTTTGGCTTTGCCACCCTTGCTACCTGCCTCGCGGCGCTTGTCCCGCAGCTCCTGCACTTCGGCTGCTGAGCGCTGATGCTCCAGGTAGTCGTGCACCTGGAACAGCCCGGGCCCGATCTCCTCGACCAACCCGGCGCTCATGAGCTCGGCCCGCGTCTTAGGGTTGCCGCGCTTGAGCCAGCTAGCTTCCTTGAGCCGTCCGTCCTGTAGGTGCCGCGACGACCAGCACCAGGTCGTGACGAGCAGACGGAACGCCGCGTCGGACAACGGCTCAACCTTCGGATGGTCCGGCATCCCGTCGTGGACCTTGATGTATGTGCGCTCATCAGGCATCAGCCACCCCGGCGGCGAGTTCGTCGATGGTGGCGCCGAGCAGCGCATACCGTGCCTGCTGGACGTGCGGGCGGCAGGCGGGGCAGAACGGCCGGTGCTGAAGGATCGAGAGCCCGAGTCGTATCCGGCCGTTGAGCTTCGAGTTCTCGTTGTGGAGGCGGTCGCAGGACCGGCAGCGGCGCGCGCCGTTTGGTGTCAGCCGCGTGTTCTCTGGCGTGAACTCGTGGCCACGAACACACGCTGTCTTGCGGGCATTCAGCGCCGACTGACCCTCACTGCGCAGGATGTTCACCCGGTTCGTGACGGGCTCTAGGTGCCCCGGGTTGATACAGCGGCGGTTCCGGCACAGATGGTCGAGCGTCAGGCCATCCGGGATCGGTCCAACGTGGACGATGTAGCTAAGGCGATGCGCAAGCCACTTGGCCGGGCGGGTCAGTTCGGGGGGCAACTGGGCTACCCATCGGGGGTGATGCAGCCCGGCTCTGCCATAACCGTCTTTCCCCGTTGCGCCAGTCCAGTTCCAGCAGCCGTCGGGGCCCGCCTCCCAGCGCTCGGCGAGCCAATCGCCTAGATCGCGTGGCGGCTGCGGGTCATCCGGAAACCCCCGGTAACGCGCCCAGCCATAGTGCTCGGAACAAAGACCGCGACACCGGGAGGGTTCGGCGCACCACTCGATAGAGCAGGTGCGCTGTGCAAGACTAGCCACGGCTAGCTCCTTCCGCTAGACCCGGGAGGGGCGATGCAAGTCGTCGGGGAGACCCGTTAGGCGCGGGTCCCCGGCGCACTTCGCCCACCATTGTTCCGTAGAACGCTCGTTCGATCAAGCCGCCGCGGTCTTGATCGTTCTTGCCGGCCGTCATGAAACAGCCCCCCCAAGATCAAATGCGGCAGCGGAGAACAGGTGCGCATCCCCGATAGGGCGGTTGGACCACAGCACCTCAGTGCGGTTCGCCCACGTGCCGCCCTGACCGGTCGACGCGGCGAAGGTGTGCCGGTGCCAGTCGCCGTAGAGGTCCAGGTCGTACAGGTCGGACGGGTAGCCGGACAGGACGACCGCGGCCCGGGCGGCGTGCAACGCCGCCGCGAGCTCGCGGTGCTCATCCTCGCTGCGCAGTTCGTGCCGGTAGGCGTTGTCGTTGGCTCGCGTCGAGCCGAGGTAGGGCGGGTCGACGTACAGGCACACGTCGGGGCTGGCGCCGTACTTGCCGATCACCTCAAGCGCGGGCCGGCACTCGAGCGACACACCTTGAAGGCGTCGCGCAGATGGCCCGATCCGGTCGACGTACCCGGCGAGGTAGTCGGGCATGCCGTGGCTCGAGCCGGCCGGGTCGACGTAATGCCGCCACCCGGTGCGCATCAGTCGGGCGGCGCGTCCCTGTGTCAGCAGCACCCACACCCGCCGGGCCCGCTCGAGGTCGCTCACGCCGTCGAGGTCGCGGGCCTGGTCGAACTCCCCGCGGGAGTGGGGCGTCAGCGCACATGCCCGCTCGAGGTCGTCCGGCTGGTCCCGGAGCACCTGCCAGAACGTCATCAGGTCCTGGTCGAGGTCGTTTACGGTCTCGTGTGGTGATGGCGTCTTGGCCAGCAGCACGGCGAGCGATCCGCAGAACGGTTCGACGTAATGGGTGTGCTCGGGGAGCAGTCTGGCGATCGTCTGGCCGAGGGTGATCTTTCCGCCGAAATACAAGATCGGCGGTTTCACCTTCCCTGCTGGGGTTGGGTCACCCATCACGACCCCGCTCCAAGGTCAGCAGCGGCAGGCTCTATGCGCATCTGGTAACGGTCTATCTCGCCGCTGAAACGCTCGACCGCGAGCACAGGCCGGTCCGTCTCGTAGCGCTCGATACGTACCCGCTGGCCGCCCGCAATGAACAAGATGTTCGGCGGGTCGAAGGCGAGGACGGTGCCGTCTTCGCGCGTGATCTGATACAAATCGTGCGCGTGGCCGCTGTTCCACGGCCGCACCCAGGCGCCGGCAGTCCTGATTGATCCTTCGCCGCAGGCGGGGTGACAGACACTGCAGAGCTTAAGTCCGTTCTCTGCGGCGGCGGCGCGTATCTCGATGTGCGCCCGGCCGTCCGCCCAATCCCATCGCACCGCGCTGTCACTTTGGGCGTAGCGGCAGTCATCGCAATGGATGACATCACCGCCGCATGTCCTGATAAGCCCCGTGCTCCCCGGTCGGTTCTGTGCTTCTGGGGTAGCCCCCGAACCAGAAAAGATCACGAGGCACGCTCCGAAGAATCAAGAGCAGCAACGACAGCGGAAAGCGGCATGCGCTGCCGCACGATCATCGGCATGACCACCGCGAACAGGGTCCGCTTGCCCCGCACCGTCCCGAACCACAGCAGGTACCTGCCGCCGCACGACACGGCCGGGGACAGCCCGGTGCGGCGCCACGCCTCCCACAGGTTGGCGTTCACCCCGATGTACGGGCCGGTATAGGACGTGCCGATCAGTGCGACCCGATCCTCAGATTCGGGGTCGTTGACGAGCCGGTGCACGGTGTCCAGCGCCAGCGTCGGAGCCACGTCGGTGCGGGCCCTGGTCAGTACCTTGCGGATCGTCTGCGACTTCAACGCTTCCCGCCACGCCACCGGCCGAGCGAACACGTCAGCGCGGGCGAGGACGAACTTGTCGGACACCCAGTCGATGCCCCGGTCGCTGCCCGCATAGCGGGACGCAACGTCGTTGCCCAGCAGCAGTTCTCGCACGTTGCCGCGTTTCATCGCTGCTCCTGGTCTGTCTTAGTGGTGAACACCCGGGACGTAAGAGTCGGAACGATCAACGTGTCCCAGTCGTCGGGTGTCCACACGGCGAACAGCGGCGCCCCGACGCCCCGCCAGGCCGGGTCGCTGTCGGTGGGCTGTGCTAGTTGCCGGGCCCAGTCACGCTGCTCGGGTGACAACTTCCCGAGGCGCCCGGTCTTGCTGTAGCCCTTCAGTTCACGGAACAGGACGAGGCCCTGACGGACGAGCACCAAATCTGGGAACCCTGCGTGGCCTTGGATGGCGGTGGCCCATTTGCCTCCGGAGCGGCGGGCGGGGCGGTCGTGGTGAACAGCCCAGCGGCAGTGGATGGCCAACTCGATCGTCGCGTCCAGCAACTCCTGCTCGCTACGCGGCGGCATCGGTGCGCTCCCGAGTGCGGATCCGGACGACGCTGCGTTGAGCGATCCCCAGGCGGCGTGCGATCCCAGCGGCTGACTCACCCCGGGCGGTGAGGGCGGCGACGACAGCGCGCCGCTCGGCGACGTTCAAGCGGATCCACTCGCCGGCGAGTGCCCGGTGGATGTTCACCCAGTCCGGGCTGGCCTTGGATGAGCCGTGGGGCCACGCCCGTCCTTGCGCGGAGCGGACTGCGCGGGCCACGTCGTAGCAGACCCGGCACAGCCCATGCCCGACGTGGAAGCGCATCCCCGCTGGCAGGATCCTGGCCCCGCGTCCTGGCCCGCGCACCATCGGTGTGCCGCAGCCGGTGCAGGGCTGCCCCGGGGTGATCACGACGCCTCCCGATGTACGACAGGAACGTCAGCTGGATCAGCCCACCCGTGGACGAGATGCCCCAACGCGTAGGACCGTTCCGGGTTCAGGTGGATGTCGAGGTGGCAGGGGATGCCGTGGATGTGTAGCAGGTTGATGGGGTCGTGCCGGCCGCCCTGTGCCCGTAGGCGGCGGTGGTGGATGTGGTCGGCGCCGTGCGTGCCGCAGACCTCGCAGGTGCCCTGTGAGCGTTCCTGGACGGCGTCGCGGATCCGTTTCGGGATGGCCGTCATTCGGTCACCCCGCATATCGCGAGGTTCGCGGCCCTGAGCAGATCCGTAGCTTGGCTGCGGGACACGCCCATCGGGGTGGCCCACGAGGCGATGACGATGTCGAGTAGCGACGTCAGGCCGGCGATGAGGTTGTCGGGTCCGGCGCCGTTCGCTACGGCTGTAGCGCCTTCCGGGTCGTCGTCGAGCATCGACGCTTGGTAGAACGCGAGGGCGTCGAGGCGGCACTCAGCACGCTGAAGATTCACATCCATCACGCACCCGCCATCGCGTACGCCTGCTCAACCGAACGACGCAACGCCATCACCAACGTGGCCTGCGTGTTCACCGCGTCGAGGTGGTCCTTCGCGGCCTCACGCTTCGACCGGGCGATCTTGTACGCGAACTCCATCCCGTCGACCTGGTCACTAACCCACGCGTCACGCTCGGCCGCTGAGACACCGTCGCGGCGCACCTTTGGGCAGGCCTCGGACAGGATCGCCCGACGCTCAGCGGACTTGTAGTCGTGTTCGGCGTCGACCTCGAGGTCGCGGGCATCGGCCAGCGCACGCTGCGCATGCGTGATCTCCGTGACCAGAGACCGGATCTTGTCTTCGACCTGGACCGGGGTGACGCTCATAGCGGCGGCTCCGGTGTCCAGTCGGCGGGCGGCTCAGGCCACGCGTCGCCGTCGCCCATCTCGCGGGCGGCAGGCGGTTCCTCGGCCGGCGCCGGCTCGATCGCTGGCGGCTCAACCACGGGTTCAGGCAACTCGACTGTCTCAGCTACCGGCTTACGCCGCGCAGTCCGCTTCGCCTTCGACGGCGCCCCGCCCACCACCTCGACATCATCGCCGAGCTCCTCGACCGCATACGGGATACCGAGGATCACGTCGGACGCCACAAGCCGACAGCACTCAGCCGTGGCACGGGCAACGAGCATCGCCTGCGGCTGCTTACGCCACTGGTCGCGCCCCGCCAGACCGAGCGCCTTCGCCCGGTCCATCGTCCACACCGACTTCTGTACCTGCTCGGTGCCCTTGCGGCGACCACAGACGATCGCCCGCGTGCTGTTCGCTTCCTCCAGCCACACCTCGTGACCCTTGGACTGCACCAGCCCACGCAGAGCGTGCGCCCGCATCGCCGGCGTCCCCGAGATGATGTCGATGGACCGCAGCGCCGCCATCGGGGCGAGGCCGATCTCCTGCCCCGTGAGGATCGCGGCGGTGGCCTCGTCTGGCTTGCCACGCATCGAATCCGGCACGAACGTCGTCTTGACCAGCGACGTGGCGATCTTGTGCGCCTCGGCCGCGTCCATCGCCCACTGCATCAGATCGGAAACGTGCTGCTCCGGGATCGCGACCTGGGTCATGAGGCCACCTCCCCGGGTGCGCGTTCCGCACTGATCAACCGCTCACGCATGTCCTTCGTCTGCCGCGCCAGCCACGCCACATGCTGGAAGATCTTGAAGCCCTGCGCGAGGTCCACCTCGTACACCGAGTAGCCGTCCGACCGGATCCACACCGCCATGCCGTGCGTGACCCCGAGGTCGGCCATCGGCTGCTCGGCACCCTCGTCGTCCAACCACACGTCGGCGTTCGCGTACGCGCCGAGCTGGATGGCGGTCTCACCGAAGATCCCCGACCGCGACGTCTTGTAGTCCATCAGCGGAACCCCGCCGTCAGGCAGACGCGCGAGCAGGTCGAACGTCCCCGCATACCCCCACGCACGGGAAGCCACCACGGTCTCCGTGCGGAGCACCTCAGGCTTCCACTCGTCCAAGAACGCGATCGCCGACTCGACATGCCCGGCCAACTCCTCGGGCACATCCACTTCCTCGTGCCGGGACAGTTTCTCGGCGAGCAGGTGCACCTCGGTGCCGCGCTTCGACGCCTGGTCCAGGTCCATGTACCGGCTGCGTTTCAACGTGTCGAGCCGCTTCGACGGCGTCTCTTCCGCGAGGTCGTCCCAGTGGTCAACCGCATACGCGGCGGTGGTGTTCGCTGCCCAGTTGATGAGCGCCGGTTTCGGCATGCCGTCACCGATGAGCGTGGTCACCCCATCGGCCTTCCGGCCGTCGATCTCGTAGGAGTGGCCACGGCCACGGTTGATACGTCTGATCGTCAACGCCATACCCCGATCCCGGTGAGCAGCAAAGCTGTAGGTGCGATCGCGAACCACCACGGCCACCCGACAACACGACGCAGCCACGACACACGAGGCGCCGGATCCCCGCCCATGAACCGGTCAGCCCACTCCGCCCGCACCGTGTGCTCATACCGTTGGATCAGCACCGCCCGATCCGTGCCCTTCGCGGTCCGGGCGCGCATCACGAGTTGCAGCCGGGCCGGCATCGGCACCCACGGAAACGCAGCAGCGAGGGCTGACCGCGGGTTCGGCTTCGCCAGCGCGGCGCGGATCAGCGGGGTCAGGTCGGCGGCCGGGTCGAAGTCCGGGATGGCCC
>Ga0193709_1000645_pt1 | contig 11572 bp, 13 predicted proteins | sample H3c2metaG_FD_160571 | JGI IMG/M metagenome (GOLD analysis project Ga0193709, IMG submission 160571) | Soil microbial communities from a riparian zone of the East river system, Colorado, United States - H3c2 | ecosystem: Environmental > Terrestrial > Soil > Riparian zone | place: USA: East River... | reverse complement strand
TCGCACTGAGCTCGAATCTTTTCTAAAAGAACAACCTGAAAATGTTGTTCTGATGGGAGATCTCGCACTTACAAATATGGCTCTTGGCGATAACACCGCTGCAACGACTCTGGCCGACCGCGCAATCGCCATGATATCGATCGAAAAAGACGCGCTGACTGGTCCTAGGCCACTCGATATTCTTACGCGGATAGCAGCGCGCATGGGCGACGCCGACCGCGCGATCTCCACGTTGGAGAAACTGCTTTCAATCCCATACGAAGCGCCTTTAGCCGCAAACCCGCCGCTCACTCCTGCGTTGCTCCGGCTGGATCCAATGTTTGAGCGGTTACGCAAAGACCCGCGCTTTCAGAAACTAGCAAACCCACAGCCGTAAATTTGTCGAGATTACCTAGCCGCAAACGAAGTTTACCCGCTGTGGCGGGCGCTTCCAGAAACTGATTGCTGCCTCCGCGCCAAAATAGGCTTCGTCATGGCGGCCTGTAGGCCTCCGCGAAATTTACTTCGAAGGGCTGCTCGGCTTTTGCCGTCTTGAGCTGCTAAGTTTGATCATTCGAATTTGACGGCTTCGAATAGACCGCTGGCGACCCCGATCTCGCTGCGCGCGAGAGGTGAAACTGGTCTATGCCAAAAGCATCAAGTGGCTCTTGTTCAACCCACACCAGTTCCAGAAGTTCGCTCAGTAAAACATAGGAGACATGAGTCGTCCGATCGCCTGGAAGTTCTGATTTTTCGGTTTCGGCGGAATGTTGTGACGCGAAAAGTCACATTGTGACACGGAATGTCACGCCGTTACCGTTATCACGCGATCTTTGTCGAAAATACAAGCCGGCAAGCAGCCACCCCCGGCCCAACTGCGCCGCACGGTGGCTGGTTGCCAGCCCTCAGGTGCGAAGTCTCACGATGTCGTACACGCGGCGAGCATTGAGGGTCATGGCAGGTAAAAATCTGCGAGTCATCATGAAACGCCAAGAATCAGTCGAAACAAGAATCCGCAAATCGCAAACCTAAAAAAGGAGTAAAGGAGAAAAACTATGCCAATCAATATGCAAGGTTCCTGGACGGTTTCCGTCAAAGCCAAGAGCGCCGCGTTTCCGCAGCGCTTCATCATTTCCGGCGCAACTTCCGGCAATGGAACCTACGTTGGAGACGTAGCGACGCCGCCGGTCCACGTCACCGGAGCAGCCTGGGCCATCACTATCCAAAGCAATCCAGGCAGTGGATTTGTCACTTCGAAAGAGCAGATCAAGTTTCCCACCATTTCTGGCGGAAATTACCAGTTCAACATCCAGTCAGACGACCCAGGGGGTGACGGTGACTTCAACGACTTGGTTCTGAGATGCTCCACTCCGCAGACAGCCACGGATTTTCTCATTTACGGGAACGTCAGCACGTACTTCGGCAGGTGCCTCTTCAATCCCTGCTTCCGATGGTGGCTGGTCATTGACACTGTGGCCGGTCTGCTGGAGGCGCTGAAAAATCCGGTCTTGCGCGTGCCGATTGAAAAACTGTACCCCGACCGCCTGCGGATTCCGCCGCCGCCGCCGCCCGGGCCGCTGCCTGACCCGCCGCCGTTTCGGCCAGTCGTTATTCCACTCCGTGAGCAAACTGCGTTGCCCTTGCAACGCGCACAAGCCTTTAAGGTCCGTCAAGCTCCCGTAGCGGCGGAATCGAAAGGGGAGCAGGTTCAACCAACGGTCACGGCGCTGGCGTCGTTCGACATCACGACCAATGCCCCACCGGCGCAAGCCATTAACTTCGATCGTATTGCCATCGCCAATCTGGTTGACCGATTCATTCCATTTTGCATCACGGATCCGTTGGCAGGCGTCGTGTTGAAGTTCCAGGAATATGACCGGACCAACGCCGAACTCGCCGGTGGCGCCTACACGGGAAATGGTGACCGCGAAGACTTGGGCGTGTGCGCCACTGATCGCAATGGCAACTACATCTTTCGCTTCTCGCGAAGCATTGCCGACATTGTGCATGAAGTCAGCGTGGACGTCGCGGCGGGCGAAAATGTCGTCGTGCAGGCACTGCCAGACATCATCGTCCAGGTGCTCGATCCGATGAAACCCACCGGCGTGTGCTACGAGAGCGCGCCGTACTGGAACGTGCAACTTCTTCAACAGATCAATCTGTGCGTGCCGAGAGATTGCGCCCGGCCACCCACCGCCTGCCAGGGCGGCCGCGCCATCCAGGCCATTGGCGACATTTTCATCGTGGATCCGAATAACAAGGTTGGCCCCACGGGACGCATCACAGCCAAGAGCAGTTTGCCCAACACGCCCCAGGCACGTTGCGCAGCCTGGGCAGGCAGCCTTGATCTCTTTGCGTGTTTCCTCGATCACCCCGAAGCGGTTTTTTACACGATCCGGTTCCGGAGGTTAGGCGAAAGCGCCTGGAATTTTTTCCAAGAAAAGTACACCCATCTGGAAATCGCCAAGCTCGGCATTTTCGGCTACACCGGTTCGCTGGTCGGTCCCGATCCGGCAATCCCGGCGCTGGTCGTAGGTGGAGCGCCAGCGGCCAAAGTGCCCTCGTATCACAACATCGAGAACGACCCCGCGTGGGTGTTGACACACCGTGATCGCAAGGCGGTGATTTCGAGTTGGCTCTACGCCGCGATTCCCGGTTCCGTTCAGTTTCGCATTGAAGGCTACACGACCGCGGGCGCTAAGGTCCCCGCGGCGGACGACACCCTGACGCTGTTCATTGACAACAGCGTTCCGGACTTCATCGTTGATTCGGTGACGGTGCTCGGCCAAGCTGGCGGCGACTGCGCCTTGTTCTCACTGCCGCCGGGCCAGTTGAACGCCCCTTTCACCGTCAGGTTCAAAGCCAATCAGTTCGAAGGTTTCATGAACGCCTACCAGTTGGCCGTCAGAAAAGGCAACATTGGCGGCTTTGCTATCACTGGCACCGGGCCCGGATTGATCAGCCAACAATATGTTCATGGCGATGACATCCTCTGCAACCAATTGGAGGGTACATTTAATGATCCGACCGTGGACGGCTTTGGATTTGTCATCGCGAACCTCGTGCCGGCATCGGGCGATTGGCTCACCCCCGAGCAGCCATTTTGCACGTTTGCTGTCCAACTCAGTTGCAGCACGCGAGTCACCAACGGTTACAACACGGCGGTCGCTGGTTATGGTCCTACAGAGTATCTGCTTGGACTCCAGAAATCGTAATCGATGCGATTCTACTGGCTCGTGCTCGGCATCCTGTGTGTCTGGCGCGTGACGCATTTTTTCTACGCCGAAGATGGACCGTGGGACGCGGTGATTCATCTGCGCCGACGCGCCGGGACGGGATTTTGGGCGAGTTTGTTGGATTGTTTTTACTGCATGAGCTTGTGGATCGCTGCTCCTCTGGCATGGTTTATCGGACAGGAGTGGAAAGAGCGGCTGCTGTTGTGGCTGGCGTTATCCGCTGGCGCGATTCTAGTAGAGCGGCTCACCGCGCCGCAGCCGCCGCCAGCGCATTACATCGAAGATAAGGAACAAGATCGTGACCTGTTGCGGCGGAAAGAGGACCCAGTTCCACGGAACAATTCCACCTCGATCGAATCTTGAGTCGGCAGAAGACCGGTCGCGGCAGTCCAGGATTTCGCTGCAACCTTCAGTGACTTTCGAATACGTGGGCAACACCGGCCTGACGGTCATCGGCCCGATTACTAATAGGCGTTATCGGTTCGTTGGACGCCGCGCCAGAGTTGCGGTGGACGTGCGGGATGCACCATCACTGCGCGCAGTGCCCAACTTGAGACCGGCGGAATAACAGAAATCGTCCAGTGACTCATATTGCAAGATTTCAGTTATCTTTGCTTCTGTCGTGTGTGGGCAGCTTTTTGCAGCGCCGTTCCGCAATTTCAACGCTGCCGATCCCTCGCTTGATCCTGTGGTAAAACGGGACACCTTCGCGAAAGGGTTTGGCTTAGGGTTTCATTGCTTTACCCGTTGCCGCATACTGGCTCGGGCGAAGGTTTGCGGGCATTTTTGGGTGCAACCCGGACGACTGCAAACCATTCAAGTTCTGGATGCGCGTGATGTGGCTGCGTTGTTACGGACCACATTCTCTAGCCAGAGTTGAAGCGGGGGCTCTGAGATCGCCTGGCATTCGCTTTACTATCACGAATTACGATTTCGTATTAGACACAGCCGCCTCCCACCTGGAAATCACTGTTTCATTTGCGCGCATATTCTCAAGAAAACAACGCTGGTCCTCGAAATACGGGGAATGCTGAATACGATCGCCAACGAAATTCGCGGCGTCTTACTAGCGGACATACGTGCTATCGAGTAAACGGAACGCCGAAAATCCTCGATGCTAGACCCATCTTGAAGCTGTTTAGGCGGAAAGAAAGAGTATGAGAATTTTGTCCTGGAAGGCATGCGCGACAGGCACATTGATGAATATTATACCGTTGAAGATTAGCGCTTCTTGGGCGAGGAAGGCTTTGGCAGGGCGATTAGCGCTAGGCGGAAATTATCGTTCACGGGCGCCAGGAAATAAGGAGCAACTATGAGACCGATGCGCAGATCGCTTTGTGTTTTCTCCTTCCTCCTCGTGTTACTCTCGGCAGCAAGCGTCGCCCAGGTGGGTAACACCCCTCGCCCAGCTCCCACCACGCGCGTCATCGGCATCCTTAGTGCAATGACGCTGGAAATCGAAACACTGGGCCAGGAACTCACGGACAAGACGGAAATGACCGTCCAGGGGATCCGGTTCACGGCCGGGAGCTTGAAAGACAGAAAGGTTGTGCTTACCCACTCGGGGATGGGGAAAGTGAATGCAGCTATGGCGGCTACCCTACTTGTCGAGCAGTTCCAGCCAACCCACGTCCTCTTCACCGGGATCGCTGGAGGCCTCAACCCGGACCTCCGCCCCGGCGATGTCGTGATCGGCGCCAAAACGGCATACCATGATTATGGAGAGTGGACCCCGGAAGGTTTTCGCGTCGGGAGGACGGTGGACCCGTTCACCGGCAAACCGAACCCCCTCTTCTTTCCCGCCGACGCTGGCCTGCTGGCCGTGGCTGAAAAGGCGGCATTGGACCTCAAGCTCGCGCCCGTGAAGACGACCTCAGGCGAGAGGACGCCGCGGATCGTCACGGGGGTGATCGTGACGGGAGATGCGTTTGTGGCCTCGCCCGCGAAGAAGGACGCGCTACGCAAAGAGTTCAAAGCTGACGCGACCGAGATGGAAGGCGCGGCCGTGGCGCAGATCTGCTGGCAGCGGCGCGTGCCGTGCCTGATCCTGCGCAGCCTCAGTGACAGCGCGGGCGCTAAGGCACAGGAGAACGTACTTCTCTTCGAGAAGAGCGCTGCCCAGAACGCAGCGTTACTCGTTACCGGTATTGTCGGGCGTCTCGAAGCACAGTGAGCACTCCTCGCGATTGCTGTGGCGGCCCAATCGGGACTGGGCACTAGGCCGATCGCCCAACGAAGGTTAGTTCGTCAAACTGAGGACTCAGATGTGAAGAACTCGCCAGTCATCGAACTGCATGACACTAACCACTACGTGTTCATAGTAGACGAAGCCTTGGTCGTTCGAGAAATGCGCACGTTCTTGCTTGAAGAATGAACGTGCCTTACGTGGATTTAACTGCCGCTTATTGAGAACATCGTCTAGCAAACGAAGTTTACCCGCCCTAGCGGGCATTCCGAAATTTGATCTGCAATCCCAAATCTTCTTGATCTTGAGCTTGTCGAAAAAAGCGCAGAAGTTTATCCAAAGGCGGAGCGATCAACAGTTCTGAATGCCAAACCGTCATGGATCGTCAGCGGCTAATCGACAAACTAACGTCGTTTCAGACGGCGGACTCCAAGTATAGCGTCATCAAAGAACTTGGTCGCGGCGGCAATGGCGTGGCGTTTCTCTGCAAGGATCAAACCGACAAGAACGCAGTTGCTAAAGTATATATTCCTCCAGACAGCCGAGACTTGGATGAAAAAGCACTCGAGCGTTTTGAAAACGAAATCGCTCTCACCAAAAAACTAACACACCCGAACATCGTGCCGTCTTTGGGTTCGGGATTGTCAACTGTTGGTGCATACCAACTTCCATTTTACGTAATGCCACATGCGGCTGGAACACTGCGAAAGGAAATTAGAACCGAAACGATCCGGCTCAGATCGAAAGGAAATTGAGAATGTTCACCCGTGCGGCCTACGGCGTAGCCTGTTTGCACGCTCACGGAATCGTTCACCGCGACCTTAAGCCGGAAAATATTTTGCTGACGAAGGCTGGAATGCCGTGGGTTGCCGATCTAGGGATCGCCCACGTTAATCCAGATTTCGTCTCGGTCGGCTTAAAAACGATCGAAAGTGAACGATTGTTAAATCGTGACTATTATGCGCCGGAGCAGCGGTTCGGCAAAGCCACAACGGTGGATCATCGTGCGGATATCTACGCTCTCGGTTGCATCTTTTATGAAATGTTGACCTCCATTCCTCCTGTTAGAGCAAATGCGCCAAAGCTCACTTTGATTTCTTCGGCTTTTGAGCCGTTTGAACCTATTTGGGCCCGCATGACAGCGTGGGAAACAACCCAAAGGTATCAAACTATAGAAGACGCGATGGAGGATTTGGCGGTCACCGTTGGCTGGGTATTAGCGTCGTTGCGCGGCTCAGCGGGCCTCCAACATCCTGATATCCCGACAATGGTGAAACTTCTGAAAAGTTCGAACGAAACCCAACGTCAGCATGGAATCGATTTAGCTACTCGCCTGGGCAAGGCAGCTCTCCAAGACCTTCATACGATGCTTGGCCATTCGCGCCGGGACATCAGAAACTCCGTCGCTGTTGCGTTAGCGCAAATCGGAGACTCGTCTTCGATTCCGTTTCTTATCGGCGGACTGTATGGCAGCTCCAACCGGCCCAGCCAATTTCGCCCGAGCGTCGATGTAGCCGCTCAATCGCTGGCATCATTTCCTGTCGAGCAGCGTCTCGAAGTTCTTGATAGCTTGAAGTACCCAATTCGTCCCAGTCAGATTCAGACAATTCTTGACGGAATCCATATTAAAGAAGCGTACCGAGCAGCCGAACGTCTGCGAACAAAAGGATTCATACTTACCGATTGGGCTGAAAGTGATCTGCAAGTTTTCGCAGCGATCGACGAGGAGCGTGTTTGGCCCGAAGTGAAAGCATTAGTTGGCAAACAAGAAAATTTTAGACTTCAACACATCTACCAACACCTGAGTCATGCCAAGAAGGTCGATCTGATGTTTGACATGGTAGAGCACGGTGTAGATGACGCTTACTATTATGGATGGTTAGTGGATACGCTTCTCGTACTGGATTGTGATTCTGAAGCGAAAGCTGTGCTGATTGGAACACTCAAAGACAAAATAACAGCGCATACCGGTAAGTTCGAAAAGAGGGAAAGGCTTTTGGGAAAACTCAATTCAAATTAATCTGGCAGAAAAGGCTCGGAAGTTGATGCTGAGCATGCTCATCGGATGCGTCCGGCTTCCTTCATTGTGGCGGATCGAACAACGGTCGGGAAGGAAGAATGGGTCGCGTCTAAACTCCGAAAAATCTTCGCGAGCGGGGCATTTGATGTTACACGCGCTGCGAACTCGCGGAGAGCAAACCTATTTTGAGCGCAGCGTGAAATGCGGCGGCGAGGAAAGTTAGCCGCCTTCGCACGAGGCTTCCGCCTATGTTTGAACTTCGGCGTGACGAGTCGGCGCGCCAAGGAAGACGAAGGAAGAAGTAGGAAACCTTCGCTCTCCAATTTTTCTACCGGAAGTTTCTGATGCGTGATCACGAGAACAATGGGCTTGCGCCGTCTTTTTTGATCGACAAACGCAATCGCGAACTTTAGCTCGGCGGTCGCGCCAATGAGATTGACTGATTCTATTACGATTTGGGTCGTCATCTGAGCAGACGAGAATGGAGGAAATGAATCCAAATGATTGGTTGTTCGCATCCAACCAGTATGCGTTCTCTTTTACTAAGGTTGTTATCGTCGCTCTAAAAGAAAATAGAAATATGAATCGATTTCTACCGTTACGGCCGGCCAAGGCGCTCTTGTCGGTCACGATTATGGTGTATTGCGCTGATTCTGCATACTCCGAGCCGGTACCGGGATCGCTGCCTGCGCAGTGGAACGTCGGCGCTGAAAACTGCGCCGCGTCACCTCAACCTCCTCTGCAGGTACACGCCTACGAGCCACAAACTTTCATCCTACGGCAAAATCCTTGCGCCGACCCTGAGGCGAACTTTCTCTACCTGCTTGTTGGATCCCAAAAGGCGCTTCTGATTGACACAGGAGCCGTCGCGGACCCAAACAAGATGCCACTGGCGCAAACGGTCCTTTCCCTTTTGCCGCACAAGGACGGCGCACACTTTCCCTTGCTCGTCGTGCATACCCATAAACACCGCGATCATTACGCTGGTGACGGGCAATTCGCCTCTCTGCCAAATGTAAAGGTGGTCCCTCCAGATTTGGCATCCGTGCGAGCTTTCTTTGCGTTCGATCAGTGGCCGCAGGGCATTGCCCATTTGGACCTGGGCGACCGCATAGTCGACGTCATACCAACGCCGGGACACGAATCCGCGCACGTCGCTTTTTATGATGAAAGGACCGCACTTCTCTTTTCAGGCGATTTTCTGATGCCAGGCCGACTGACCCTCGAGGATACAGCAGCCGACCAGCGGAGCGCAGCTCGCGTAATTGATGTTTTGACGAATCGTCCTGTTACCCATGCCCTCGGTGGCCATATCGAACGCGACCTGGCAGGCCACACCTATGTCGAAGGCGCCACCTATCATCCTAACGAGCGGCCTCTTGAATTGTCGCGAGAGGACTTGATGAAACTGCCAGCGGCGCTTGCGAGCTTCAACGGCTTCTACGCGTCGCATGAGAATTATTCAATTACCCATCCGATGCACAATCTTCTAGCGGTGTTGTGCGCGGCGTTCGTGCTGCTGAGCGTCCTCGCGTTCGCCTTGTACCGATTGTTGCTGTGGTGGCGGCGCCGCCGTCGCCGACTGGCCTCGTCATAAGACGTCTGGGTTTGATGTAAATAAAATCGCCAGCTTCGGGTAAGAAAGATGGGGTTCGCGTCTAATATTTGACATTTCTGCTGCTAATTCGCGAAGACAAAATCTATTTCAGCGTAGCGTGAAATGCGGCGGCAATTGGAAGTCAGCCGTCTTCGCACGAGGCTACTCCGAAAGCTTTCGCGAGCGCGCGGCGCGCAAAGGAAGACGAAGTAACAAGGAAGAACCTTCGCTCTTCCATTTTTCGGCCAGGAGTTGCTGGTCGCTCATTACGACCAATAGGCTTGTGCTCATCTTTTTGATCGACAAACGCAGCCGCGAACTTCAATCGCATCGGAATGATTTTTCTGTAACTTTTTCGCATGAAAGCTCTCGCTTTGCTCTTATTGATTTTCGTATCGATCGCATCGGCACAGCCGATTGTCGTCATTGTTCGTCACGCGGAGAAGGCCACCAACGGTGGTAATGATCCGGATTTATCTTCGGCTGGTCGTGCGCGGGCTGACGCGCTTGCACGAATTTCGAAGGACTCAGGTATCACGGCAATATTCACCACCGAATTCAAGCGCACTCAGGAAACCGCGGCGCCGATAGCGACATCAACTCACGTGACGCCAACGGTGGTCGCAGCGAAAGACACGGCGACGCTAGTCGGAAAATTGCATCAGCTAAACGGCAACGCGTTGGTTGTTGGCCATGGCGGCACAATTCCGAACATCGTCAAAGCGCTCGGACTCAATAGCTCGATCAATATCCCTGACGCGGATTACTCGGAGTTGTTCATCGTCATACTCGGCGATAAGCCGCAGCTGTTTCGACTGCATTATCCTGACGATGAGCGGAATGAAAATGGGGTTGCGAAGTAAAAAAGGGGTCGCATCTAAACTCCGAAGGTTTTGACTCATTCGCTCCCACTCACTTCGGCCTCTCGGCTTAACCCATCTATGTCGCTCGCATCCCTGCGACTCCATTCGCGAGCAGGCCACCCAAAATGGGTTCACCCGACCTGGATCGATCTGTTGGCTCAACTTTGTGTGGCAGGACCGGCTTATTTGCGGGAACGCGCAGGCGGGTGGACAAACGGGATTGGTTTGTTTTGAAAGCGGCGGTACACGGTGAAATGCTCCGTGTCAGTCGTGAGGACTACTGCGCGTGGAAGTATCTCCGAGAGCCGAACTACAGCGGCATCGCAAAAATCCATTTCCGCGTATTTTGCGGAAAGCGCACGGAGGTGCGCTATATGATCAGGGAGCACCGGCACGATGCGGAGCGCGCCAGCTTCAATTAAACCATAGAGCCGATCAACTGCTTCCCTCGAATCACGAAGATGCCAGGCCGCTTCCGCGATCACGGATTCACAACTAATCAATGGCGGTTCGAGCGCTTGCATCACCGAGACGCTCCAAGGATGCCACTGATCTCGGCGGTTGATCCAACCAACCAGCGGGCCGGTATCGACAATGTGCTCAGGCATCGAAACCTTCGCGCGAGGAAAGATTGGTGGGGCCGGAATAGACGCCTTTCGCCATCTCAGCCAACTCGCCGAACGTCTTTTTCGGCTTCGCCGTCAGAAAAAAGGCTTCACCCGTCCGTCTATCACAAATCTCGACTTTCTGTCCTTTGCGTGCAGCCGCCTTAATCCTTCGAAACTCGCGGACCAACGATCGAGTGGAAATCTTCATGTCAAACATAATGTCAGACAACAGCTCACGAGTCAAGACGCAACCAGCAAGAGATGAGGCAGCGAAAGAATGAGCGCCGTTGACGCGAATGTGCGCGAACCCAGAAGATCGATCATCACATTTTGGGCTCTGGACATATCAATTGGACGATCGCCTAGAGAATCGCGTCCGCTGCGGCAATTAGTTTGAGCCGAATGCTTGATTCCAACGAGCGCGGACACTACGCAAGAGGGAGGGATAGACGATCAGTTTCCGAAAAGGGTCGATCAGTGCCATGTAGAACGGCGTGAAGCGGCTTACTCTGCGGCCAGTGATCGCGAACGATCCTATTGCCGGAGATATGCGCGAGTCTCGGTTGCCAGGCAACGCCATCATCATCGGCGCTAATAGACATTCGGCTAAAGAAGGACGTGACATCGGCGGGATTTGCCTTTAGCTGAAAACCCAATCGTTAATCGCCGTCCGGCGCGAGGAGGAGGACAATCATGAAGCTGAAGAAGTTAAAGAAAAAGATCCAGCAGCTCGAGAAACGTCTGCGAGAAGACCCAGAGAAACTGGCCAGGTTAAGACGCAAACTGCAGCAGGCAGAGTCGGCAAAAGCGTTGAAAGCTGCTCGAAAATCGGCCGCCCGAGCCACTGCGTCAGCCGGAAAGAAGTCTCGGGAACCAACAACTGGCGCGAAGAAACCGAGCAGTGCCAAGAGGAAACTGAATCTCTCACCGGAACGTCGTGCTCAACTTTCTGCCGCGATGAAAGCCAGGTGGGCTGCGAAGAGGGCGGCTGAGGGGAATAGCACAACCTCGTCGGACCAAAATTCTCCAACGCCGCCACCGGAAAACAGAGGCGACGGCGTCTAAGCACAGTTGGCGCGATCGG
>Ga0193709_1000644_pt1 | contig 11579 bp, 10 predicted proteins | sample H3c2metaG_FD_160571 | JGI IMG/M metagenome (GOLD analysis project Ga0193709, IMG submission 160571) | Soil microbial communities from a riparian zone of the East river system, Colorado, United States - H3c2 | ecosystem: Environmental > Terrestrial > Soil > Riparian zone | place: USA: East River... | reverse complement strand
GCAACGCCTCACGCAGCTGCACACGCTTCCCGGTACGCGCCTCAAACCCCACAAAAACATCAATCGCCACATCCACCTCCCTTGATCCAGCTGTCCCTGCTTGACTCCATTTCGGAGTAGAATTCACCCCGATGATTCCCTACCGGAAGTCCAAATAACAAGGAGATTCAGCATGGTTGACATGACCCCCGAACAAGGACACTTCCTGCTCCACAACTTCTTTCTCGGCTCGCTCAAAAACGAAAGCCGCACCACCAAAAAAATTCTCGAGGCCGTCCCGGGAGACCAAGTGAACTACCAGCCTGACGCTTGCGCCAAGACCGCCAACGAACTTCTTCGCCACATCGCCGTCGCCGACAACATGTTTCTCGTAACCGTCATCAACGGCGTCTTTAACCCCAGCGCCGTAGCGATTCCAGAAAACGTGAAAACATCGCTCGAAGTCGCCGCATGGTACGAACAGACTTACGCCAAAAACTTCGACGCCTTGACCAAACTTACCGGCGAACAACTGGTCAAAATTGTGGACTTTCGCGGCATGATCCAGCAGCCCGCCGTGCTCTTTCTGCAGTTCGGCCTCGTCCACACCATCCACCATCGCGGCCAGCTCTCCACCTATCTCCGCCCCATGGGCAGTAAAGTCCCGGCCATCTACGGCGAAAGCTACGACTCCGCCCTGGCCAAAAAAGCCGCCCAAGCCCAGGCGTAAGGCGTAAACTGTCGTCCTGGTCCACGATGGCGTACTCGATTCCGCCGTGTGCAGTGACGTTTGGCCGGAGTTCTGCCGGCGCTTTCACACCATCTGCTACGATCGTCGCCGCTATGGACGCTCCCCGGCGGCCACTGAAGGGCATTCTGCGACGGACGATCTGGCCGCGCTGCTACGTCACCTGAAAGTGAGTCATGCCGCGATTGTCGGAAGTTCTCATGGCGGCGAAATATCCATCAATTTTGCCCTCGACCACCCGGAGATCGTCCAGCAACTTGTGTTGGTAGGTGCCGTCGTAGGCGGTATGCCATATTCGCAGCACTTCCTCAATCGTGGCAGCGTTTTAGGCAAGCCTTTGGGAAAAGGCGACGTGCAGGGTGCAATCGCAGCAGCCGTAAAAGACAAATATTTGATCGCCCCGGGCCACGATGCCGCCAAGAAGCAATGGCCGACTTGCTGGCAGCAAATCCTCAAGATTTAACGCATGCGGACTTTGAACTCCCGGTCAAGCCGGCTCTCCCGCGCCTGCAAGAAATTCGTGTTCCGACGCTCTTGCTCGTCGGTGACGCCGATATTCCCGACGTCCATGCCCACGCCGGAGCCATCGAAGCCGGCGTCCCCCGCTCGCGCAGAATTGTTCTCAACAACGCAGGCCATCTTCTCTATCTGGAATTGCCCGACGAATTCTCAAAAATCGTGATCGGATTTATTCAGGCCAACGACTCGCCTGTTGCGCCGCACTAGGGATTTTTCAAATCAGTCTTCGAGAAAACACGCATTTGTCACGATCCATCAAGAAGCGCTCCACAGCCGTAATTCCGAGGAGCGCAGCGTCGAGAGAGACTTTTCCCCGGCCGTCATTCCGAGCGGAGCGAGGAATCTCTCTTGCTCTTGGATGTGTGCATGGCGACGACTTCTCGCCGCGCAGGCGATTGACCAATCTAAACGAAGCATCCGCGGCTCAGCGCACCACGCCAGCGAGAGGAGAAGAAGCAGAAGCGTAAAGTTTTTTCGGCATGCGCCCGGCGAGAAATGCCTTGCGGCCCGCGATCGTCGCGTCGCGCATTGCTTCCGCCATCAGCACCGAATCTACAGCTTCGGCAATCGCAGTATTCATCAGGATTCCGTCGGCGCCAAGTTCCATCGCCACCGCCGCATCGGATGCGGTTCCAACGCCCGCATCCACGATCATCGGAACTTCGGTAATCCGTTCGCGCAAAATTCGCAGCGCCGCGGGATTCTGAATGCCCAGTCCCGATCCGATTGGCGCAGCCAACGGCATCACCGCGGATGCGCCAGCATCAATCAGTTTTCGCGCCGCAATCAAATCGTCATTGGTATAAGGAAGAACAACAAATCCTTCCTTCACCAGAACGCGCGTCGCTGCAATCAGTTGTTCGGTATCAGGATAAAGAGTTTGCTGGTCGCCAATCACTTCGAGTTTTACCCAGTTGGAAAGACCGCATTCCCGCCCCAGACGCGCAGTGCGAATCGCTTCTTCGGCGGTGTAACACGCCGCGGTATTCGGCAGGATAAACATTTTGTCGCGCGGAATAAAATCCAGCAGCGATTCTTTCGTCTTGTCCGTGAGGTTCACGCGGCGCACCGCAACCGTAACCATGTCCGCGCCGGACGCGGCATGCGCTCGCGCCATTTCCTGAAAGCTTCGGTATTTTCCGGTACCCACAATCAGCCGCGAAGCAAACGCGCGGCCCGCAATCACCAACTGGTCAGACATTTTAACCTCGGTCAAAATCTCGCGAGAAGTGCTCGGGTTCAGGCTTCTTACTTACGAACCCCAAGATCGAAAGAAAATTGTAGAACGCCTATACGCAAAGAACAAATCCAAGGAGGCGTACGGAGGAAATCAATCGCTCGCGCGGAGCTTTTCGAATCAGTCCTGAATCACCGGCCGCGGCTCGGCAACGTCGGCATACAGCGATTCGATCACGTCGCGATACTGCTCTTCCACCACGCGGCGTTTCAATTTCATGGTGAAAGTCAGCGCGCCATTATCGAAAGTAAAATCGCTGGGCAGCAACGCGAACCGTTTGATGGTTTCGTATTGCGCAAGATTCGCCGTGAGCCGCTGAATTTCCGCGTGAACCAGAGTTCGAGTAAATGGATGCTCGGCAACTTCCTCACTGCAGGAAATCGTTACGCCGCTTTCCGCGGCCTTCGCTGAAATCAATTTGCAGTTAGGAACCACCAGCGCCACGATAAATTTCCTGCGGTCGCCGACCACCATCGCATTCAAAATGTACGGACTGTTCTTGAGAGAATTTTCAATGGGCTGTGGGGCAACGTATTTTCCCGCGGAGGTCTTCAACAAGTCTTTCATGCGGTCGGTGATGAATAAATAATTGTCTTTGTCCAGATAGCCGATATCGCCGGTATGAAACCAGCCGTCTTCATCGATCACTTCGCGCGTGGCTTCCGGACGTTTGTAATAGCCCTGCATGATCATCGGGCCGCGCACCAGGATTTCGCCGTCGTCCGCAGCTTTCACTTCGCAATTGGGAATCGGCAAGCCGGAACTGCCCACGCGATTGTGTGGAAAGTTACTGGAAACGATGGGCGAAGTTTCCGTCAATCCATAACCCTGGTAGATCGGAATGCCCACACTCCAGAAAAATTCCGCCAGCGATTTCGAAAGCGGCGCTCCGCCGGAGGAAACAATGCGCAATCGGCCGCCGGTGCCTTCGCGAATTTTCGCAAAGACCAATTTGTCGGCCAGCCTCCATTGCAATTTCAGCAGCGGGCCGGCGGTGGAGTCTCCGCAGCGCCACATGGCCGCACGTTCAGAGACACGCATAGCCCATGCGAATATCTTTTTCTTGAATCCAGCGGCCGCGCTGCCCTGCTCCATTAATTTGGCGTAGATTTTTTCGAATACCCGCGGCACTGCCGCCATCACTGACGGTTTAATTTCCTTCAGCGCCTGTGCCACGCTTTCCACTGCTTCCACGTACGCGACGGGAACTCCTTGAAATAAATAGATGTAATCGAGAGTGCGCCCGTACACATGCGCCAGCGGCAGAAATGAAATCGCGACGTCTTCGCTGGGACGCAAAGCGAAGTCGCAACCGACGTCGGTGACATTGGAGCAGAAGTTGGTGTGCGTCAGCATCACGCCCTTCGGCTCGCCGGTGGTTCCGGACGTGTAGATGATGGAAGCCAGCTGTCCCGGCAAAACTTGCGAAGCGCGCATACGGTATGCAGCAACTTCCGCGCCGCCCGCCAACGCAATCAGTGTTTCGTAACGAAGACAATCCGGGGGAAGCTGGTCGCCGGCATCGGCAACAATGATGTGTTCGAGTTGCGAAAGTTCACTGCGAATCGCCAGCAGCGAAATCAGCTGGTCGCTTCCCGCAACGAAAACTACTTTGGCTTCGGAATGTTTCAGGATGTAGGCGGCGCGTTCCGGCGACTCCTTGAAATAGACGGGGACAGTGACACCGCCATTTCCAGTGATGGCGAAATCGGCTGTGTGCCACTCCGGCCGGTTGCCGGCGAAGAGTCCGACGCGGTCGCCAGGTTTTACACCGAGTTCGAACAGGGCTTCGGATAATCCCGCCGTACGGCGCAACAATTCGTCACTGGAAATATTCTGCCAAGTTGTGGAGCCGCTTCGAAACATCTGAGCGCGTGGAGTAGGCCACGTATCGAGCGCGTGCAGGAACTTGGAGGGAAGCGTTCCGTAGTTCATTGGCGGAGGCGAAGTCGTACCAAATGAAACTGTAACGTATAAGCGCCACCGCCGCAATGGAACGTGAAATAGATGAGTTTCGATCGCGACGAGAACTCGCAGTTCATCCCCTTCGGCGCGCGATGGCCGCGCGTTCTACTATCGGACGGACGGTCCTGCTGATAGACGCCTCAAGTGCGAGCGTCCCCAGTTACACATCATTTGCACCACTGGGCCGAGGGTCCTTCCGTATGAGGTAAGAGTAGTAAACGCAGGGCGGAATCGTTTTCTTGTCGTCTCTTTTGACGATGCCATCGGCAACAAGCTCCTGAAGATGCCGGATCAGCATGCGCTCCGTGATCCCTGGAATGGAACGCTTGAGTTCGCTGGTGCGTCTCGGTCCCCCCTGCAGGCGCCAAAGAATCGTGCCTTTCCAAACGGCCATCCATCAAGCGCATCATCGCGTCCACCGGACGCTGGGAGACTTCTTTTTTGCAGACTGGCATTTTACCCTTTATACCGACAAATATGACAGTACATTGACATCTGACAGTATACACAACAGACTCGGAGTCATGGAGCATTTTACGAGCAACAAGCATCTGCCACGACTGTTCGCGCAAGCGTTGAACGAGAAACGTATCGAACTTTTCGATGAGTTCATCCACCCCGAGTACAACAATCACAATCCGCAGGTACAGCCGGGACCGGCGGGTGTGCAAGCTCTTCGATCACATCCTGTATCACAACTTTGGTATCGGGAAATGCATCGAGGTAGTGCCGAAAGAATGCCGCATCAGCGCCCGCTTCACCTACGACGGAACCTTAAGGAAACCATTCATGGGCCATCGGCCGAACAGTGCGCCGGTTCAGTTGCGAAGCATTGATATTTGGCGCGTTAAGGATGGGAAGTTCGTGGAACACTGGGACGAATTCAACCTGCTGGAGGTATTGCAGCAGATCGGGGCGGCGACGGTAAGAAAGTCGGACGGGCAATGAACCATCTGATATGGCCGGCGTCTGTAGCGGGCCTCATAAGCACCGCCGTGATCTTTGGCACCGGCGTGTTCTTCGTGACCGTGGGCCGTCCCGCTCTCAGATCAGCTGCGGAATCGGCTGCGACGGAGGTTATGGGCTTTATCCATCTCTTCGCGGACAGGCGGATGCCGATCTGGGGCGTTTCGGCAATCTTGTCGAATTTGCTCCTATAAAGTGGGAGTAGACATCGGGCGCTCTATCTGTTGTCGCTCTCGATGCTGATCCTGTTCGTGGTTATATACAACCGCTTCTCAAAACCAATCAATCGGCTGCAAACGGCAGCGGCGAAAACGGGAGGCAGGCTGGATGTTGCTCGGGCCTTGCAGGTGGCCTGGGACCGCTCACTGACGATGCGCGTTCCGCTGCTGGCAGTATCCATGCTCCCTGATATTCTCAAGTTTCGATATCGGCCCGCCCCAGCGCAATCATCGGGGCGAAGGTAGGCAGAGTCCATACCGCGGCAGCTGTGGCGCTCATCGAGCCACGGCCCATGCTAGAATCATTTCGCGCTCGGAACCCCGGCCTCCGGCAAGGGGTGGACTCATGAGCCCGACTGAAGCCTTCTCGACTTCCATCTTCTTCAACAGTACGCCGAGACAATACGCGGCCGCGGTTGGGGCGACGTTATTTGCATTGCTGATTGCGGCTGCAATGATGCCGGTTGCCGGCGGCTATACGGTTTATCTTGTTCTTGCTGCGGCTGTGGCGTTCTCGGCTGTGTACTGCGGACTCGGTCCGTCGGTCGCTGCGATTGCTGTCGCGCTATTGGGCGTGCGCTACTGGTTCATTAACCCTTCCCATTCCCTCAGCATCCCTGACGGCCCACAATCAATCGGCATGGTCGCGTTTGTGGTCGTGTCGGGAGTCGTCGTGGCGATTGGAGAAAAAAACCGCCGCAACCTGAAAGCGCTGAGCCAATCTCGGGAAAACCTGGAGGAGCGGCTCGGCGAGCGCACCGCGGAACTCGATATAGCTAACCAGGGACTCGGCGACCTCACCGCCAGGCTTTTGCAATTGCAAGATGAGGAGCGCCGTCGAATCGCTCGCGAGTTGCACGACAGCGCTGGGCAGTCGCTCATGGCTCTGGCCCTGAACCTGTCTAATCTGGGAACGGAAATCGAGCGACTCACGAAGTCGGCCAAGACGGTATCGGACAGCGTGGTCCTGGTGAACGACATGTCCAGGGACATTCGCACCATTTCCTACCTGCTCCATCCACCACTTCTTGATGAAGCCGGGCTGGCATCGGCCCTTCGGTGGTACATCCAAGGATTCACCGAGCGCAGCGGAATAAAGGTGGACTTGGAACTGCCGGAGGATTTTGACCGTCTGCCGCGAGATATGGAGACAGCGATCTTTCGGCTGGTGCAGGAGTGTCTCACAAACATCCATCGTCATTCGGAAAGCCCAAGCGCGACCATCGGCATTATTCACTCGAACGGTCAGGTTCGAATTGAAGTGCAGGATCACGGTAAAGGCATACCGCCCGACAAAAAACTGGAACTCGTGTCGGCGGGTACGCCGGGAGTGGGAATCCGCGGGATGCGGGAAAGACTTCGCCAACTTGGCGGCACGTTGGAAATCAATTCGGATGGGTACGGCCGCGGGACCCTGGTCGTCGTGCGATTGCCAATTGCCAACGCCTCGAATGTGGCGGTCGCAGCGGGCGCGGGTTCTACGCATTGATGGCGGATTTGTTTCGTCTTGAAAACCAATGGAAAGCTGATTTTGATTCCCGTCGGGCTCGCCGCCTCGTCGCTCTTACCATTCAATGTTTACCATTCGTAAGCCTCAATAACTTTTTCCGTTTCCTTTGCACGGAAAGATTTACCTCACAAACCGCAGCGGATTGCCGGGATTTTTCTGCAACCTGATAAGATGGCGATGAGCATGGTGAAAACAGTGGCGGAAACTAGATTGAGCAAAGGGCCATTTCGCGCGGCGCGCGGGACGGAAATTTCCTGCAAGGGTTGGCAGCAGGAAGCGGCGCTTCGAATGTTGATGAACAATCTGGATCCGGAGGTTGCGGAAAAACCGGAAGAGCTGGTGGTGTACGGTGGAACCGGAAAAGCGGCGCGCAACTGGGAATGTTTTCACGCGATTGTGAAGTCGCTGCGCGGGCTGGCGAATGACGAAACACTTTTGGTGCAATCGGGAAAACCGGTCGGGATTTTTCGCACCCACGAATATGCGCCGCGGGTTTTGCTTTGCAATTCAAATCTGGTTGGACATTGGAATAATTGGGACAAGTTCCATGAGTTTGATCGCGCAGGATTGATGATGTACGGGCAGATGACCGCGGGCAGCTGGATTTATATCGGGACGCAGGGAATTTTGCAGGGAACGTACGAGACCTTTGCGGCGGCGGCGAAAAAACATTTTGCCGGAGATTTGCAAGGAAAACTGGTGGTTAGCGGCGGGATTGGCGGGATGGGAGGAGCACAACCGCTTGCAGCGACAATGAACGGCGCGGCGTTTTTGGGGATTGATGTTGATCCGGAGCGAATCAAGAAGCGGCTAAAGACGGGCTACATCGATGTGATGGTGACCAGTCTGGACGAAGCGCTACGGATTTTGAAGAATGCAGTGCGTAAGCGCGAAGCTACCTCGGTGGGACTGGTTGGAAATTGCGCCGATTTAATTCCTGAACTGGCGAAGCGCGGCGTGGTGCCGGATTTATTGACCGATCAGACCAGTGCGCATGATCCAATTGGCGGATACGTGCCGAACAAGATGACGCTGGCGGCGGCGCTGGAGCTGCGGGCGCGCGATCCCGAGGAATATAGAAAACATTCCATGCAGGCGATGGCGGAGCACGTTCAGGGAATGCTCGATTTGCGGAACCTAGGCGCGGTGACTTTTGATTATGGAAATAATATCCGGACGTTTGCGTTTCAGCAGGGGGTGAAAGACGCTTACAGCTTTCCAGGATTTGTGCCGGCGTATATTCGGCCGCTGTTTTGCGAAGGCAAAGGACCGTTCCGGTGGGCGGCGCTTTCTGGCGAGGCTTCGGATATTGCGCGGACCGACCGCCTGGTGTTGGAAATGTTTCCGGAGAACGAACATTTGAAGCGATGGATTACTTTGGCGCAGAAGCGGGTGAAGTTTCAGGGATTGCCGTCGCGGATTTGCTGGCTGGGTTATGGAGAACGGGACAAGTTCGGATTGGCGCTGAATGATTTGGTTGCGACGGGCGAGTTGAAGGCGCCAATTGTGATTGGGCGCGATCATTTGGATTGCGGAAGCGTGGCTTCGCCGTATCGCGAGACGGAATCGATGCTGGATGGATCGGATGCGATTGCGGATTGGCCGCTGCTGAATGCGCTGGTGAATACGGCGAGCGGGGCTTCGTGGGTATCGATTCATAATGGCGGAGGAGTGGGGATTGGGTATTCGCAACATTCGGGGCAGGTGACGGTGGCGGATGGAACGAAAGAAATGGCGGCGCGAATTGAGCGGGTGTTAACGAACGATCCGGGGATGGGCGTGATTCGTCATGTGGATGCCGGGTATGCGGAAGCGATTGAGTTTGCGAAGAAGAAGGATGTGAAGGTGCCGATGCTCTAGTGAAGGGTAGAAAGGATAACAGTGCCAGAGTATAAGGGTAGCGGTAGTGCAGTTACCCGAGACCGAGGCGAAAAGAGATGCCGAATTGGTGGGAACGGAAAGCACAATGGGAACGAGAGTTAGCCGAGGGCGTTGATGCTGATCTGGTGTCGTGATTGGAGCTTTTCTTCTACCAATTGACTGGCTGTGGAGGCTTCCGCGGTGGGTGCATCGCGTTGCAGCGGCCCGCTGCCGCGCGTCAAGAGAGAGCAGCGGCCATAAAGCTCGGGACAGGAAACTTCTGGGGGAGACGACATGTACGTAGTGCTTGGAGCGACGGGAAATACGGGATCGGTTTTGGCGAAGAGTCTGTTGAAGCCGGGCGAGAAGGTGCGCGTTGTGGGACGGGATGCGCGCAAGCTGGCGGAGCTCACCCAACTCGGAGCGGAAAGTGTTACTGCGGATGCGGCTGATGTCACGGCGCTGACTAAAGCGTTTGACGGCGCTACCGCAGCGTATGTGCTGTTGCCGCCGCGGGCGAAGGATCCGGAATTACTGGCGTCGGGAGACAAGATGAGTACGGCGATTATCGAGGCCATTCGGGCTTCGGGGATTTCGCATGTAGTGCTGTTGAGCAGCATTGGCGCGCAACACCCGAACAAAACCGGGCCGATTCAGGGTTTGCATAGTTTTGAGGAAAAGCTAAAGCAAGTGCCGAACCTCAATGCACTTTTTTTGCGGCCGGGACCGTTCATGGAAAATTTTCTGCTGTTGATTCCGCTGGTGCATTCGATGGGATTTCTTGCCGGAGGAATTGACGGCGACCTGAAGATGCCGCTGATTGCCACGCGGGATATTGGGGTGGCTGCGGCGGAGGCCATGCAGAAGCGGGACTTTTCTGGATTTTCGACGCGGGAATTGCATGGACAGCGAGATATTTCGCATGACGAAGCCGCCAAGGCCATCGGTGCGGCGATTGGAAAACCGAAATTGTCTTACAAACATTTTCCGAACTTTCTGATTGAGCAAGGGATGAAGCAAATGGGGATACCAGGAAAGACGGCTTCGTTGATGAGTCAGATGAATGAAGCCGCGAATGACGGGCGGCTGAAGCCGTTGGAGGAAAGGTCGGAGAAGAATACCACGGGGACGGCGATTGAAGATTGGGCGCGGGAGGTATTTGCGCCAGCGTACAACACGAAGGCCGCGGGGGCCTAGAGCTGTCACATGGGCGTGCGGGGCACGAGCATTTTCGACTTGAAGCGGTGGACCGACGAAGCACTTGAGCGAAAGCGCGGGGCGGCGCTCTCGAAGCTTCGAGAACAGCTTTTATCCTGCGGCAAAACGAATTCCGAAACCATTTCGGAGCACTTGCGATCGGGAACTCGGCGAATTAATCGCGTACCGACTGATTTCTGGAAAATGGATTGTTCTTAGAGTTACAGATTTCTCTGAAGATAAAGGCGGCGTGTACCCGCAGTGTGAAATTCTGGACCGGATTGGGGATGCCGTTCCGGCGGAGGGCCAACTGGACGGTTTGTCCATTCGAATAGACAGCGGGCACATCAAGCACGGACAGGTTTCGCTTGGCTGCGCTTCCGGCAGAGAATTTCCGGCGCAACCTTTGGCCAAGTTGAATGCGAAGTTACAGCCTTCGGAGACTTCCAGAATCAAGACACGGCATCCGGGTGCTCCAATTGGCTTCAAAGGCGGAGGACTGCCGTTCGCGTTGTGGAGAAAGGTTTGACCAGCACCTTGAGACCTATTACGGTCTCAGGTAGGCTTCGGTCTTGAACACAGCTCATCGTGCGGACATTACTTCAAAAGCAGCGCAAACCCACCGTTGATTAGTTCCCTTCTTATTTGCGGGGCTGCGGAAGTTGTAACGGTGCGTGGGCGCGGGGCGCGGCGTGGCGCGGCTGTTTCCAGCATTGGCGTGATTCGCGATGGCGCCATACTGGTTCGCGATGGGTTGATTGCGGCGGTTGGTCCTTCCTCCAAAATTGAGAAACTTACAGAGAGTAAAAAGGCAGAGAAGGTGGATGTGGGCGGGCGCGTAGTGCTACCCGGGTTTGTGGACGCGCACACGCATTTAATTCATGCGGCTAGCCGGGCGGAAGAATATGAATTGAAGATTCGTGGCGCGAGTTATGAGGAGATTGCGCGCAAGGGCGGCGGGATTCTGAATTCGGTAAGAAAGCTGCGAGCGGCTACCGCGGAGGAGTTGAAGAATCGGGCGCGCGGGTTTCTGGGGCAGTTTGCCAAGCATGGAACGACGACCATCGAGGCCAAGAGCGGGTATGGGCTAGATGTAACCAGCGAATTGCGAATTTTGTCGCTGCACAAGGAACTGAATGCAGAGCAGCCGCTGGAGATTGTTTCTACTTTTCTGGGCGCGCATGTGGTGCCGGAGGAATTTCGCGGAAAGTCCGGTGGAACGCGGCAATACCTGCAATTGCTTACGGAAGAACTGATTCCGGAAGTGGCGGAGAACGGGCTGGCGGAGTTTTGCGATGTGTTTTGCGAACGTGGGGCGTTTTCGGTTGCTGATTCGCGGCGAGTGCTGGAGGCGGGGAAGGTGCGTGGACTGGTGGCGCG
>Ga0193709_1000642_pt1 | contig 11597 bp, 10 predicted proteins | sample H3c2metaG_FD_160571 | JGI IMG/M metagenome (GOLD analysis project Ga0193709, IMG submission 160571) | Soil microbial communities from a riparian zone of the East river system, Colorado, United States - H3c2 | ecosystem: Environmental > Terrestrial > Soil > Riparian zone | place: USA: East River... | reverse complement strand
TTACACAATGGCCTCGCTCATCGCCAACGAGTTCAGCGAGGCGACGAATGACCTACACCTCTCAGCGCTGATGGCCGTGGGCGCGATTCTGTTCATCATCACTCTCATCGTGAACGCATCGGCGCGGTGGCTCGTGTGGAGCGTCTCGCGGAGGCGCGCGCAATGAGAACCGCGCGGAATCGCCACCTCGTGAGCGGAGCGATGATAGGCCTTACATACACGGCCGCCGCTCTGGCAACGCTGCCTCTGCTTTTCATACTGTTTCATTTGATCGTGAAAGGGGCTTCGTCGATCTCGCTGGACTTCTTCACCCACATGCCGAGACCAGTCGGCGAGACGGGTGGCGGAATGGCCAACGCGATTGTTGGCACCCTGATTCTCATCGGGATTGCGAGCGTGATCGGACTTCCGATTGGAATCGGAGCAGGGCTGCATCTCGCCGAAAAGAAGACCACACCGCTTGCTCAAACCACCCGGTTTCTCGCGGACGTTCTCAACGGGCTTCCTTCGATAGTGATGGGCATCTTCGCCTGGGAGGTTCTGGTTCGCCCCGTTGGGCATTTCTCGGCACTCGCTGGTGGCGTTGCTCTGGGCGCGATGATGATCCCACTCGTCACCAGGACCACGGAGGAAATGCTGCTGGTCGTGCCTACCTCGCTGCGAGAGGCGGCGCTCGCGCTGGGCTATCCGAAATGGCGAACTTCGATCTCTGTGGTGCTTCGTACTGCCATGGCCGGAATTGTGACGGGTGCGCTGGTTGCAGTGGCAAGAATTGCCGGCGAGACCGCTCCCCTCCTCTTTACAGCGCTAGGTAATCAGTTCTGGTCAACATCAATTCGAGAGCCGATTGCGGCACTCCCCCTTCAGATCTTCACCTACGCCACCAACGCGTACGAGGAATTGCACCGGCTCGCATGGGCTGGTGCCCTCGTGTTGATTTCGATCGTTCTCGTCATCAGCCTCGCGGCGCGCTTCGTAACCAGGTCCCGATTCGGTGCTCCAGTCGACTGAAGTGCTTCGCGAGAAGCCGATGCGCATGATCACGCCGACGGTTCAAGTACGAGCGTCGGAGGTAAGCGCATCTAAGGACGAGCCGCGGCCGTGCATAGTCGCGAGCCACCTCTCGGCGTACTTCGGCGAAACCGCAGCGGTGAAGGACGTGTCCATTTCGATTCCCCAGAACGCGGTGACCGCGATCATTGGTCCTTCGGGCTGCGGCAAGTCGACGCTGCTGCGTTGCTTCAACCGAATGCACGAGACGGTCGCAAGCGCGCGCGTCGACGGCTCGGTGGAAATCCTCGGCAGCCCGATCTATGGAGACGACACCAGTCCCATCGCCGTGCGCCGTCACGTCGGGATGGTTTTCCAGCGGCCCACTCCCTTCCCCACGATGTCGATCCGCGCGAACGTCGCCGCGGGTCTGCGGGTGGATTCGAAGAGCCATGCGTCGAGGGGCGCGACCAGCGAAATCGTCGAGGAAGCGCTTCAGCGCGCGGGACTGTGGGCCGAGGTGAAGGACCAACTCGACGAAAGCGCGATGGCACTCTCGGGCGGCCAGCAGCAGCGGCTCTGTATTGCGCGCGCGCTTGCAACGAGGCCGCGCGTAATTCTACTCGACGAGCCCACGGCATCCCTCGATCCGCTCAGCACGCAAAAAGTCGAGGAGCTCGTTTACGACCTGCGGCAGACGGTCACTGTGGTGATCGTCACTCACAACATGCAGCAGGCCGCGCGCGTTTCGGACGGCACGGCTTTTCTCCTCATGGGCGAGCTGATCGAGTTCGCGTCCACGAGGGAGCTTTTCACGGCGCCCAAAGATCCTCGAACCGAGTCATACATTACGGGACGGTTCGGATGACCGCCGTCGCTCAGGTAGCGGCACCGGCGCCGGCCGCGCGAGATACAGTCGGTACCATCGAGGCGCGTGAGTTCTCCTTCTGGTATGGTAAGAAGCAGGCGCTCAAGAGCATCACTCTGAAGGTGCCATCACGATCCGTTACCGCTCTCATCGGACCATCAGGCTGTGGGAAATCGACGTTCCTGAGATCGATCAACAGGCTCAACGATCTAATTCCGGGCGTACGCCAGGAAGGCGACCTATGCCTCGACGGGAACAGTGTCTATGACCCGTCGCTCGATGTCGTTGCGCTCCGTCAGAGAGTGGGGATGGTGTTCCAACGCTGGAATCCGTTTCCGAAGTCCATCTACGAGAACGTCGCCTACGGTCCGCGCATTAATGGTGTCGCGGACAGAGCATCCATAGACGAGATCGTGGAACGCTCGCTTAGGCGCGCCGCGATCTGGGAGGAAGTCAAAGACCGGCTTCGTACCTCCGCGCTCGGCCTTTCTGGCGGCCAGCAGCAGCGTGTGTGCATCGCCCGCGCACTAGCCAACCAACCCGAGGTTCTCCTTCTCGACGAGCCGGCTAGCGCGCTCGACCCGAGCTCGACGCAAAGAATCGAGGAGCTGGTCTATGAGCTGAAGAAGGATTTGACCATTATCATCGTGACGCACAATCTGCAGCAGGCAGCAAGAGCGTCAGAACACACAGCGTTCTTTTTTACAGGCGAGTTGGTCGAGTTCGGACCTACCGAGCAGATGTTCACAAGCCCGCGACAAGAGCGCACTGAAGCATACATCACTGGGAGATTTGGATGACACCTGACTCGAGCGCCGCAGGATTCAGGCACTTTCACGACCAGCTTTCCTCGCTGAAGGAAAAGCTGCTCAACATGTCGTCGAAGGCCGAGGAGCGGACGGACATCGCGGTCGAAGCCTTGATGAACCGGGATCGGGAGAAGGCGAAGCTGGTAATCGAGGGTGATCCGCAGCTGAACCGGCTGGAGATCGAGGTCGAACAGGCCGCAGTGGAGCTTCTCGCTTTACAACAGCCGATGGCGCGCGACCTTCGCTTCATCATCGGCGCGATCAAAGTCTCGAACGACCTCGAGCGCGTCGGAGATCACGCGGTCAACATCGCGGAATCAGCCCTCCGTCTCGCCGACATGCCCAAGGTTAGCATTCGCATTCCCGAGATCGAGGTCATGGCGCGGAGAGCGCGCAAGATGCTGGGCGAGTCACTCGACGCGTTCATTCGCGCCGACGGAGCGCTGGGACGAAAAGTGTGCAAGGACGACGACGTCGTCGACTCGCTGCACGATTCGGTTTTCCGGGTGCTGCTGACGCACATGATGGCTGACCCGAAAACGATCACGCCGTCTCTCGAGATGCTACTGGTGGGCCGGAACCTCGAGAGGATCGCTGACCTCGCGACCAACATCGGAGAGGATGCCGTCTACCTCGCCGAGGGAAAGCAGATCAAGCACCACCACGAGGAAGATCACTTCACCGAAGGCCGAATGCAGCCAGCGCCCAGTAACTGAGCGCGGCGACCAGCGCTGAGGCGGGGATCGTGATGACCCACGCCCAGACTATTCGGCGCGCAATTCCCCACCTCACCGCCGAAAACCGGTAGGTCGCGCCGGCCCCGATGATAGAGCCGGCGATCGTGTGCGTCGTGCTCACCGGAATCCCGTAGTGCGTCGCAACTGTGATCGCGATCGCGCCACCCGTCTCGGCCGCGAATCCGCTCACAGGACGGAGTCGGGTAATGCGCGAGCCCATCGTGTGGACGATTCTCCATCCGCCCGAGAGCGTGCCGAGGGAAATCGCGGTGTACGCGCCCATCTTCACCCAGAGCGGAATCCCATCACCCGACACATAGAAGTGGTGGAAGAATCCCGTTTCCGTCGCCGTCAGAGGCTTCACCGACACCAGCAGCCCCACGATGATTCCCATCGTCTTCTGTGCGTCGTTGGCGCCGTGCGCGTGGGATAGCAGCGCGGAACTCGCCAACTGCATGGTTCGGAAAAACCGATCCACTCGCGCCGGTCCCATGTTCTTGAAGGTCCAGTAGACCGCGACCATCAGGAGGAAGCCTGCCAACCCTCCCACGAGCGGCGAGATCACGATGAAGGACAAAGTCTGGATCCACTTGGTTCCCCACGTGATCGCGCTCCAGCCCGCCTTCGCCACTCCGGCACCGGCGTAGCCGCCAATCAGCGCGTGCGAGGAGCTCGACGGGATTCCATAAAACCATGTAATGAGGTTCCAGACGATCGCGCCGAGCAGCCCCGCGAGAATCACGTTGGGCGTGACGATGTCAGTCCGGATGATCCCCGTCTGAATTGCCTTCGCCACGAGCTCGCCGGCTGTGAACGCAGCCGTGAAATTGAAGAACGCGGCCCAGAAGACGGCTGCCAGCGGACTCAGCACGCGCGTTCCAACGATCGTCGCTATCGAGTTCGCCGAATCGTGGAAGCCGTTGATGAAATCGAATATGAACGCGACCAGTACGATCGCCGCAACGTAGTACAGCACTAGGCGTTCTTCAGCGCGATGCTTTGCAGCACGTTGCCCACATCCTCACATTGGTCGAGCGCGTCCTCGAGCTTGTCGTAGAGGTCTTTCCACTTGACGACCTCGAGCGCGTCACCACCCTCGGCGAAGAGCTTCCCCATCGCCTCGTGATAAACGGCGTCGCCCTCCTCCTCGAGGACCTTGAGCTTCTCGCTGATGGCGAAGATCTGCTTCGCGTTCTTCATCTCGCGCACTCCCTCTTCTACCGCGCGACTGGCGCGCGCAAGCACTTCCGCCAGCACGACCGCCGCGGGCCGTGCACGATGCACCCGGAAGATCTGCGCGCGTCGCGCCGTGCCGTCGATCAGATCGATCACGTCGTCAAGCTCCGACGCGAGCGCGTGGATGTCCTCGCGATCGAAGGGCGTCACGAACGTCCGATCGATGCGATCGATGATGTCGTGGGTCAGGTTGTCCGCTTCATGCTCCAGCGCCTTGATCGCGGTGACCTTCGCGTCGAGATGCGTCGGATCCTGAAACATCTCCTGAAGGATGGTCGCCGACGCCGTGAGCCTTTTCGCCAGCTCGGTGAACATGTCGTAGAACTTTTCGTCCCGGGGAAGAATCCGCAAAACCCATCTCCGTGAAAGTCAGAACGCGCGAAACGCCACTCCAGGCCGTCTCGGCGAGGAATCTATCCATGACCCGAGTTTCGAGCCACCAATCAGGCCGAGACGCGCGGTGTCGTGCGTCGAATCACCAGACGGCGATTTTCGAACAGCTTCACCAGCAAAACCCCGGTGATGAATCCACCGACGTGGGCCCACACGGCCACCCCACCGCTGAGATCTGCTCCGTTCGTGAGCTCCGGCAACGCCGCCACGAGCTGCCAAAAGAACCACCAGATTAGAACCAACCACGCGGGAATCGGAATGATCTTGAAGAAGATGATGAAGAAAAAGAGCATGTTGACGCGGACCTTGGGGTAGAGCACGAGATACGCGCCCAGAATTCCCGAGATGGCCCCCGACGCTCCGACAGTCGGAATTGGAGACGCCGGTTGTGCGGCAATGTGCGCGATCGCCGCGGCCAGGCCACAAATGAGGTAGAACACGAGGAAGCGGAAGTGGCCGAGGCTGTCCTCGATGTTGTTGCCGAAGACCCAGAAAAAAAGCGCGTTGCCGAGGATGTGTCCCCAGCCGCCGTGCAGGAACATGGAAGTGAACGGCGTCAGGATATTGATCTGATCGTTGTCCACCACGCACGCGACGCCGCGGCCAAGCGGTACCGCCTCGCCGACCGGGGCCAGGTGTGTGAGCTCGCCCGGAACCATTCCGAGATTGCACACGCTGGCGGCCAGCGCCTGCTGATCGAACCCGGCTCCCTGCACAAAAATCCATGTCAAAAGCATTGCGGCCAGGATGGCATAGGTCATCCATGGCACGCGGACCGTCGGGAGCTCGTCGCTTAGTGGAATCACGTTCGGTCAGATTTTCGGGGCGTCAGTGCAGGTTGGTGGCCGGATCGGCGATAGGCATGAGTTCCGCATCGGTCTCACTGCGCTGGAAAGCTACTAGCCCTATCAAGGTGCCGGGCAACTTGACTGGCGCAGCCAGCCCAAATGTCCAGAATCTCCGCCGATATGGCAGAAAAACACGGCCCTTCGATTGCCAAAGACCAGTACGGCGCGGAAGGCGCATCACCCAACGAAGTTCGAAAACGACAGACGCGGCACGGCTAAGAGCCAGGAGAATCAAAGATGGCAGATAAAGTAATCGGCATTGACCTAGGAACCACCAACTCGGTAGTTGCAGTGATGGAGGGCGGAGACCCCGTCGTCATCCCAAACGCTGAGGGTGGGCGGACCACGCCTTCTGTCGTCGGCTTCACGAAGGACGGCGAGAGGCTCGTTGGCCAGATCGCCAAGAGACAGGCGGTCACGAATCCCCAGAATACCGTTTTCTCGATCAAGCGGTTCATGGGCCGCAAGATGTCGGAAGTAGTCGAAGAGACTAAGCGAGTGCCCTACAAGGTCGTTAACGGGCCGAACGATGTCGCGATGGTAGAGGTCCAGGGCAAGCGCTACTCGCCGCCCGAGATCTCGGCGATGATCCTTCAGAAGATGAAGCAGACCGCTGAGGACTACCTCGGTTACAAGGTCGAGAAGGCAGTCATCACGGTTCCGGCGTACTTCAACGACTCGCAGCGCCAGGCGACCAAGGACGCCGGCAAGATCGCGGGTCTCGATGTGCTCCGCATTATCAATGAGCCGACGGCCGCCGCGCTCGCGTACGGCCTCGACAAGAAGAAGGATGAGAAGGTTGCCGTGTTCGACTTGGGCGGCGGCACGTACGACATCTCGGTTCTGGAGCTGTACGACGTCGAAGGCTCACGTCAGTTCGAGGTGAAGTCGACCAATGGTGACACCCACCTTGGCGGCGACGACTTCGACCAGCGCGTCATCGACTGGCTCGTGACGGAGTTCAAGCGCGACCAGGCGATCGATCTCTCCAAGGATCCGATGGCGCTCCAGCGCCTCAAGGAAGCGGGTGAGAAGGCAAAGATGGAACTGTCTACGACCCAGACCACTGACATCAACCTTCCCTTCATCACCGCCGACCAGAGCGGCCCCAAGCACCTCAACTATTCGCTCACGAGGGCGAAGTTCGAGCAGCTCGTGGACGACCTGATCCAGCGCACGATTCCGCCGATGGAACAGGCGCTCAAGGATGCGGGCATCAAGCCGAACGAGATCGACGAAGTCCTTCTCGTCGGTGGATCCACCCGTATTCCGAAGATCCAGGAAATCGTCAAGAAGTTCTTCGGCAAGGATCCGAACAAGGGCGTGAACCCGGACGAAGTCGTGGCGATCGGCGCCGCGGTCCAGGGCGCAGTCCTCACCGGCGAGCAGAAGGATGTTCTCCTGCTCGACGTCACTCCGCTCTCACTCGGCATCGAGACGCTGGGTGGAGTCACCACGGTGCTCATCCCGCGCAACACGACGATCCCGACCAAGAAGAGCGAGACCTTCTCGACGGCTGACGACAATCAGACGACGGTGGAGATCCATGTTCTACAGGGCGAGCGCGAGCTGGCGACGTACAACAAGACCATCGGCAAATTCCAGCTCACCGGAATTCCACCCGCACCACGCGGGATGCCGCAGGTCGAGGTGACGTTCGACATCGACGCGAACGGAATCCTGCACGTGACCGCGAAGGACAAGGCCACAGGCAAGGAGCAGAAGATCCGCATCGAGGCTTCGAGCGGACTCTCCGACGCCGAGATCGATCGGATGGTCAAGGACGCGGAGAAGAACGCGACCGAAGACAAGAAGCAGCGTGAGGCGATCGACGCCCGCAATCGTCTCGACTCGATGACGTACGAAGTCGAGAAGAACGTGAAGGAGTGGGGCGACAAGGTCACTCCGGACACGAAGGCAAAGGTAGACGCCACGATCGAGAGGGCCCGCAAGGCGCTCAAGGGCGACGACATGGCCGAGATCCGCGCGGCGCAGGAAGAGCTGACGAAGGTGTTCAGCGAGGCCGGGCAGGCGTTCTACCAGCAGCAGGGCCAGGCCGGCGCGCAGCCGGAAGCTGGTCAGCCCGCTGGTGCTACTGCGGACGCAGGCGCCAAGCCGGCGGACGACGTTGTCGAGGCGGACTACGAGATCGTGGACGACAAGAAATAACTCGCTCGACAAAGTGCAAAGAGGGCCGACTGATCCAGTCGGCCCTCTTTTTTCCAGTCGGCCCTCTTTTTTTTTACTTACGACCTGAACAGTTGCAGTTCAAGGACTCGAATTAACCGACCAATCCGCAAGATCCGCCCACCAGGCATCGGGGCGAATCCCAACCGGGTGAACCCGCTTCGACGCACCATGAACGTTCCGCAGCTCGTATATCCACATGGCAGGCGCGTCGTCCGTAAGAATCCGGTATGACCGCCGGTACAGCTCGACGCTCTTTGTGGGATTCATCTCGCCCACGGCGCTGTCGACCACCGCGTCGAACGCGGGGTTACGGTACGATGTCGCGTTGTAGCCGCCAGGCTTGATCTCGGAGCTCGCCCACTCCTCGCGCACCGACGATGGCGTCGGGTCGATGTGCCAGGCATTCAGGAGCGCGTCGAACTTCCGTTCTTCCATGCGCCCGCCGAACGTGTTGAGCTCGAGCGGCTCCACGCGAACGTTCGCGCCAGCCTTTCTCCACTGCTCCTGAAGGAGAACAGCGAGCTTCATTCGGATCGGGCTCGAGTTGGAGACCATGAGCGCGAATGCGAGTGGCGTCTTTCCTCGCGCGCGAAGACCGTCGCCACCGCGCTTCCATCCGAGCGAATCGAGCACGCGCGCCGCGCCCGCGGAATCGTATGGAATGCCGATCGTGGTATCGCTCGTTGGCATGATTCGGGTCGCTGGCCCGTGAGCGACGAGGCCAAGCGTGTCGAACACGTTGCGCACCATCGCTGATCGATCGACCGCCATCACCAGCGCTCTCCGCGTCTCGCGATCGCCAAAGATCGGGTGCGGGCCGGTGTTCTTCGCGTTGCGCAGATTGAATGCGGCGTAGCCGTAGTCGAGACTGCCGGGGGACACGACGATGTCGGCGCCCTTCGCCTTCACCTGCGAAATGAGCTCGGGCTTCACGACGTCGAGAAAATCGGCGGTGCCGCTGAGGAACCGAACTGAGGCCGCGTTGTAATCTGGCGCTATCAGCCAAATCGCTCGATCCGCGTTGGGCCTGCCCCGATAATTAGCGCTGTCCGCAACAAGGACTATTCGCGAGGTGCGATCCCACGCCGAGAAGCGGAACCGCCCGCTTCCCACCGGTGCGCGCGCGAAGGCGGCCTCGTGGAGTGTGGCTGGCGCAGTGTTGCGCAGCAGGTGCGACGGTAGAATCACGACCGGGCTCGCCGCCTTGAAGAACGCGTCGGGAGTACGCCGGTGAAACCACACGACCGCGGTCAGCGAATCCGGAACGGACACTGAGTCGACGTTGTCGAGATTCGACGCGAGCGGCGAAGCGAGCGACGTGTCCTTTACCAACTGGAACGTGTATTTCACGTCTTCACTCGTAACGGCCTTGCCGTCGTGCCAGCGCGCGCTCGGATTGATGTGAAATGCCACAAACATCGAGTCGCGGCCCCATTGCCACCGATCAGCCAATCGCGGCTTGAAGCCCGCGTCGCCAACCGTGTTGAGCTGGGGACCGATGTCCGCGAGGTTGTCGAATACCTGGTCGACGACCTGCTTTCCCTGAAGCGAGAGCGTCAGTGGAGGAAAAAGAATGTCAGCATCCGCCGCTGAGGACATGACGATGGTTCCGCCTACGCGTTTATCGCTCGAACACGCGCTGAGAAGAAGAATCGTCGGAAGCGTGATCGAGAGAAAACGTGTTCCGTGCATCATGCAGTATTTCCCATAGTGGCGGTGTTTCCCATGGAGCCCGTGATCCCGCTTGTATAACTCGCGACGCCCTGCGAAATCGAACGCTCCGGAGTATTGGTGTCGGCCCATTCGAGAAAAGTCTCCAGCAGCCGCGGATCGAACTGGCCCTTCTGGGCACGCATCTCGGCAGCGGCACGCGCGTGTGACAGGCAGTCCCGATAAGATCGCGCGGTAGTCAGCGCGTCGTAAACGTCGGCGACGCAGAGAATCCGCGCGGCGAAAGGTATCTCCTCGCCGGAGAGTCCGTCGGGATATCCACTACCATCCCAGCGCTCGTGATGGTTCCGGATGATCGCGCGCACGTCGCCGGGGAAATCAATATCCGAAACGAGCTCGAGCCCCGCCTCAGGGTGGCGCTTCATGATCGCCCACTCCTCTTCGCTCAGCCCGCTCGTCTTGTTCAGCACTTCCGTCGGCACGATGATCTTTCCGATGTCGTGAAGCAGGGCGCCGAGACGGAACCAGAATAGCGAGCGCGAATCCATTCCCGCGCTATCGGCGAGCACACACGCAAAGAAAGCCACGCGTTGGCAGTGGCCCTGGGTATAGTGGTCCTTGCTCTCGATTGAATCGCCCCACTGGTGCGCCATCTCCAGGAATCGCGATTCCAGCGCGGCGTTCCTTCGCTCCACCTGTGCGACACGGTGCTGCGCCTTCAACCGCGAGTAAAGCGCGTGCGATTGATTCAGGTTCGCAAGCATGTCGCGGTGGCGCTTCTGCGTCCAATAGAGCTCGGCGAGCTGCTCGGTGACGTCGGCCTTGAGCAACAGATCTTCCGCTTCCTCGGCGCACTCGACTGCCCGCCCCAGATACTCCGCGGCCTTTACATAGTCCCCGCGCTCTCGTGCAATCACTCCGACGTGCCGGTAGACCTCGCCACGCCACGACGGCGCGATTTCTCCGCTCAGCGCCAGCAGCGGCTCGACGCGATCCATCGCTTCGTCGTAGCGCTCCGTCGCGATGCACAGCTGCACCTGGTTGAGCGCGACGTTCAGCTTGTTGGTGTGATCCTGCTCTTCCCCAAAGGCCTGCTCGGCTTCGGTGTAAGCAGCTTCCGCGCGATCGAGCTCACCCAGATCGCTGTAGGCCAGACCGATGTTGTTGAGAACCTGCGCCGCCTGGTCGCGCATGCCGAGCGTCCGGTAGCCGGCGAGACTCCGATGAAACGCGTCGAGAGCGCGGCGCATGTCGCCGCGAATGCTCGCGACGGTACCGAGGTTCTGGTCGATCATCGCTAGTGCCTCGGCGTCCCGAATCGACTGTGCCGATTCTCTCGCCTCTGCGTACATGACTTCGGCGCGATCGAGATCTCCGCCGGTCTGATGCACAATCGCGACGACGTTGAGTGCGTGTGCAATCGCGGACTTCGAGCCTGCCTGCGTCGCAGCGGCAACCGCTGCTTCGAGAACATCTATCGCCGCGCCGCGATTCCCTTGCTCCAGGTACGCGCGTCCCAGCCACCGGAGCGCGGACAGTCTGGTGTGGTCGCTCGCGAACGGATTCCTTACCAGCGCCTCGTACCTGGACGACGCATCGCTCCAGCGGCCTTCACGCTCCGCCCGCTTTGCCTCCTCAACGAGTGCTTTGATCTCCGGCGATTCCACCTCGTTCGTGCGAGGAGTGGAACGGACTCTCACGACGAAGCCAGGATAGTGCGACGCGAGGACCCATCGTCGCGAAGCTTTCTCGTCAGCGTCGGCCGCGAGATTCCGAGAATGCGGGCGGCGGCGCTCAGATTTCCACCGGTGAGACCGATTGTCGTGTGGATAGCCTCGTCGACGATTGCCTGCAG
>Ga0193709_1000641_pt1 | contig 11602 bp, 8 predicted proteins | sample H3c2metaG_FD_160571 | JGI IMG/M metagenome (GOLD analysis project Ga0193709, IMG submission 160571) | Soil microbial communities from a riparian zone of the East river system, Colorado, United States - H3c2 | ecosystem: Environmental > Terrestrial > Soil > Riparian zone | place: USA: East River... | reverse complement strand
GAGTACGAAATAAGAAGCGGGATTCCCGCTTTCGCGGGAATGACGAAGCTATTGCGCAAGCGCGGCTTCTAGCGCCGGTGTCACCCGATCGATCGTGAACGGCTTTTCGATCAAGGGGACGCTGGCAAACTCGCGCGGGGGCGGGTCGACATGGCCGCCGCTGGCGAGCACGAACGGCACGCCGCGCTGGCGAAGCTCGGTCGCCACCGGCCAGACATTCTCGCCCTTCAGATTGACGTCGAGGATGGCGACGTCGAAGCCGTTGCCGTGGACGGCCTTCAACGCATCGGCGACATTGTCGCAGCTTGCCGTGACGGTATGTCCCAGAGATTCGAGGAAATCTTCGAGCATCATGGCGATCAGAGGCTCGTCTTCGACGATCAAAATGGTTCGCGCCCCGGTCACCCTCCAACCGCATAAAGGTCCGTTACTGGCCTGAAAAGAATTATTTAGGGTCCGGACCTTTAGCCGCGAGCACCCGGCGAGCCGCTTCCGCCAGCTCTTGCACAGAGAAGGGCTTGGGCAGGAAAGCGACATTATCGATATCGATCGAGTTGCGAAGCTGCTCCTCGGCATAGCCCGACATGAACAGGATCGGCAGTTCGGGACGCGATTTGCGCGCCTCCCTGACCATCGTCGGACCATCCATCTCCGGCATCACGACGTCGCTGATCAGCAAAGCGATCGGCTCGCCAAGAGCGATCACCTCGAGCGCTTCGTGGCCGTTGGATGCGGTAATCACGCTGTAGCCGTGACGAGTCAGCGCGCGCTCGGCGACGGTTCGGACCATCGGCTCGTCCTCCACCAGCAGCACGGTGCCGGTGCCCCAAAGCTCGTTTTCCTGCGGCTTCTTGGGCGTCCGTGCCCGCGCGGCGGGCTCGACGTGGTGGACCGGCAAATAGATGGTGAAGCGCGTCCCCTCCCCGATCTTGGAATCGGCAAAGATGAAGCCGCCCGACTGTTTCACGATCCCGTAGACGGTCGAAAGGCCAAGACCGGTGCCCTTGCCGACTTCCTTGGTGGTGAAGAAGGGCTCGAATACCTTGCCCAACACGCTTGGCGAAATGCCGGTGCCGGTGTCGGAGATCGACATCGCGCTGTAATCAGCGACGGGCAGGATGTCGCTGCCGATCTCCGCGACCTGGTCGGCGCGCACCGCATAGGTCTGGATCGTCACCGCCCCGCCGCCCTTGTCGGCCATCGCATCGCGGGCGTTGACCGCAAGGTTGATGATGACCTGCTCAAGCTGGCCGGGGTCGGCGCGGACCGGGCCGAGGTCGCGGCCGTGCTTGACGACCAGCTGCACGGTCTCGCCGAGCAGGCGCTTCAGCAAATGCGAGACTTCGGAGACGACGTCGGGGACCTGGAGCACTTGCGGGCGCAGCGTTTGCTGGCGCGAGAAAGCAAGCAATTGGCGGGTAAGGCCGGCGGCACGGTTGGAGTTCGACTTGATCTGCTGGATGTCGTCATAATCGCTGTCGCCGGGCGTGTGGCGCATCATCATCAGGTCGCAATGGCCGATGATCGCAGTTAGGATGTTGTTGAAGTCGTGGGCGACGCCGCCGGCGAGCTGGCCGACCGCCTGCATCTTGGTCGCCTGGGCGACCTGGCGCTTCAACTTGGCTTCCTCACTATTGTCCTTGAGCAACAGCAGCACGGCAGCGTCGCCGAGGCCCCGCAGCCCCGCGACGGTCAGCGCAACCGGTTCGGCCGGCTGCTGGCTGAGGCGTACCGCGAGATCGCCCGACATCGCCGGCCCGCGCGCATTGCGGCGCACCGCATCCGCGACCGCAGCCTTGTCTTCCTTGACGACGAGGTCACCGGGGTAGGAGGGCATCTTGTCACCCTTGATCCCGCCGGCCGTGCGAAACGCCTTGTTCATGGTAAGGAAGCGGCCATCGCGGTCGACCAGGGCAAGGCCAAGTGGAAGCAGTTCCAGTAAGACCTGGACGTTGCCAGCCGTCGACAGCGAGCCGCTTTCCAATGTGTCGAACATCAGGAAGGTCCCCGCCCCGCCTTCGCTGGCGGGGTCGAGCGGGACGTGGACGCTGCGCAGTGGGCGGGCGTTCTCGCCTTCGGCAAGCAGGCGCAGCTGGCCTTCGTCGTGGGCATCGACGAGGTCGGTGAAGCGAAGGTCCTCGCCGTTCTGGTCGCGGGCCAGCGCGCGATCGGTGAACGGCTTGTTGGCCGCCAGCAATCGGCCTTCCTTGTCGATCAGCGCGGCGAGCACGCCGGCATTCGCAAGGCGTTCGCCGGTCGCGCCGGCAATGCGCTTGGCGGCGAGCAAGAGCAAATCGGGCTGGGCGGCGCGGGGGAATCGCCACAGCAACAGATTGCCCCCCGCCCCGACGCGCTGGGTTTCGACCGCGATAGGCCCAGCGACAGTGGCAACCCCGGCGACGCAGCCGGCGCCGTCGCGCCAGGCCATGGCGCGCGCGGTGTCCAGGAGGTCGCGAGCGTCTTCGTCGGCGCCGAGCGTCAATGGGCCGGGGGCGCCCTTGAAGCGCTCGCCATATTGCGCGTTGGCCATGACCAGCCGGCCGTCGCCATCGGTCAACGCCGCCGCATCGCCGGCCATGGCAAGCGCCGAGCCGACGATTGCGTAGTCGGGCAGTTCGACCGGCCGGATCAGAACGGCCGGGCGGGTGCGCCGCTCGATCGCCGACAGAATGCCGACGATTAGCAGCCCCCCGAGCACGACCATTCCGGCGATCCGCTGTTCGCCGATCATCCACAGGAGAAGCGCCGCGCTGACCGCCGCCGCAGCGACCAGAGCCGGCAGCAGCCAGCGCACACCTCTGGTCGGCGTTTCGGCGTCAATCGCGGCGAGCTGGCGGTGCAGCATTCAGACCCTTTCTACCAAATGCGCACCCGGGCAGGCGGCGCGAGGTACAGTTTCTGCCCAGGCTGAACGTTGAACGCTGGATACCAGGGATCAAGGTTGCGGACGACCGCGGCGCGTTGTTCCGATGGCGAATGCGGATCGGTCAGCAGCCGCTGGCGAAGGTTGGGCTCGCGATAGTTGCGCCGCCAGACCTGCGCCCAGCCGAGGTAAAAGCGCTGATCGCCGGTAGTGCCCTCGATCACCGGAGCAGGCTGGCCGCCCAGCGCCATTTCATAGGCGTCATGAGCGACCGTAAGTCCAGCAAGGTCGGCAACATTTTCGCCCATCGTCAGCTTGCCCTGGACATGCATGCCTGGAAGCGGCTCGTAAGCATCATATTGCTTGCCGAACGCGTCGAGGCGGCTGTTGAAGGCGGCGACGTCGGCGGGCGTCCACCAATCCGACAGGCGGCCGGTTTTGTCATATTTGGCGCCCTGATCGTCGAAGTGATGGCTCAGCTCATGTCCGATGACCGCGCCGATCCCGCCATAATTGACCGCCAAATCGGCATGCGGGTCGAAGAACGGCGGCTGAAGGATTGCCGCCGGGAAGACGATCTCGACCATGCCGAAATTGGCATAGGCGTTGATCGTCATCGGGGTCATGCCCCATTCCCAGCGGTAGATATCCTTGCCCAATTTGTTGATGTTGTAGGCAAAATCGAACTGGTTTGAGCGCATCGCATTGCCGAGCAGATCATTGCGGTCGACGACCAGTCCCGACATGTCGCGCCATTGGCTGGGATAGCCGATCTTGGGGGTGAAGGCGGCGAGCTTGGCGTGCGCCTTGACCTTGGTTTCCGCGGTCATCCAGTCGAGCTTGTCGATCCGTCGGTCCATCGCGGCGATGACATTGTGGACCAGTTCGTCCGCCGCCGCCTTGGTTTCGGGCGGGAAGTAACGGGCGACGTAGAGCTTGCTGACGTCATCCTGAAGCACGCCGGTGGTGAAATTGACCGCGCGCTTCCACCGCGCCTCCTGCTCGGGCGTGCCGTTGAGGGTGGTTCCGAAGAATGCGAAATTCTCCTTGTCGAACGCTGACGGGAGATAAGGCGCGTAGGCGTCGAGCGAGCGGACCAGCAATTGGTCCTTGAGCACGCCCAGCGGTGCCTTGCTGACCAGAGCGGCAATCTTGGTGATCGCGCTCGGCTGGGCAACGACGAGCGAATCGACGCTGGCCGCGCCGCTCTCATGGATCAGCCGGGTGAAATCGAAGCCAGGAGCGCTCCGCGCGAGCTCGGCGAGAGTCATCTTGTTATAGGTCTTGGTCGCGTCGCGGCTCTCAATCTTGGTCCAGCTTGCAGCGGCGATCTTATCTTCGAAAGCGAGGATCGCCCTGGCCCGTGCGGCCGCGTTCGTCTCACCGGCGAGGGTCAGCATGTTGGTCAAATGGGCAAGATATTTGGCCTTGGTTTCGACCAGCTTGGCGTCTTTCGAGAGATAATAATCGCGGTCTGGCATGCCGAGGCCGGACTGGTACATCGACAAGATATATTGGTCAGGCTGCTTGTCGTCCTGACCGACGAAACCGCCAAACGGCGTCGCGACCGAGAGCCGGCCGGCGTCGGCGTAGAGCTTGGGCAGGGCCGCCTTCGACGTGACTCCGCGAATCTGGTTGAGCCATGGATTGATCGGCGCGAGGCCCTTCGCCTCGAGCGCTGCTTCGTCCATGAAGCTGGCATAGACCGCGCCGATGCGGCTGCCCGGATCCTGGGCCGATTCCTCGATCAGGGTCTTGGTGCGCTCGCGCGACAGGTCGTCGAGCTTGGTGAACATGCCGTAATTGGACTTGTCGGCCGGGATCGGCGTGTTCCTTGCCCAGGTGCCGTTGGCATATTGATAGAAATTGTCCCCGGGCACGACGGTCGTGTCCATGCCCGAGGTGTCGAAGCCGAAGCTGCCGATCTCGGGTTTCGGAGCGGGATCGGCGACGGCGGCAACCGGCTCCGCCAGCGCCACCGGTTCGGCCGGCGGTGGAGCGCTCGCGCATCCGGCAAGGATGGTCGACGCGGCAAGGGCAACAAGCAGAGGCTTCATCATTTCACTCCGTGCGAAAGGGAACGGCCGGGCCGCCACGAAAGACTGTGCCGCGACATGCGCCAAAAGCGGGCACCCCGCCAATCCCCAAACGACAAGCGGCATAGGGGTGCCGACCGGCGTTTGAGACGACCGTCATCACGGCCGCGCCGCACGCCGTTCCTCGCGGCGCACATGCCATTTGCTACCCAGCCACAGGCGCCAGCCCACGGCCGTCACGACGTAGCCGACCAAAGCGGAGATCGCTGCCAGGGTCAGGACGCCCAATGCGATCGGGCCCGACGCCTCGTGGACCCAAAATAGGATCCGGCCGAGCTCGCCCGACACCCGCGCGGCGGCGTCGGGATTGATCACTACGGCATCGTGCCTCAGCTCCCACGAGCCGATCCTGTAGGCGGCATAATACATTGGGGGGATGGTCAGCGGATTTATCAGCAAGGTGGTCGCGGCGGCGATGGCGATGTTGGCTCGAAGCGGAATGGCGAGAAGCGCCGCGACGATCATGTGCATCACCGGGATGATCACCCCGACGGCCAAGCCCAATGCGACGGCGCGCGGTACCGAGCGTCGATGCAAACGCCACAGCGCCTGCTGCCGCAGCTGCCGGGCGAACGGCCGCAGCAACCGGTATTGATCAATCGTCTCGCGGGTTGGAATGTGGCGCTGCAGCCAGCCGCGCGGCGCTTCGCCGTTCGAGTCAGCCATGCTGGCGCAGCAGGCGGCCCTGCTCGCGCTTCCAGTCGCGCTCTTTCTCTGTGTCACGCTTGTCGTGCATTTTCTTGCCCCGGGCGATCGCCAGCTCGACCTTGGCCCGCCCGCGAGTGTTGAAATAGATCGACAGCGGAACGAGCGTCAGGCCCTGACGGGCAACCGCTCCCTGCAGCTTGGCGATTTCGCGCGCGCGGAGCAACAATTTCCGCTTGCGGCGCGGCTCGTGGTTCATCCGGTTGCCATGGCTATATTCGGGGATCGAGCTGTTGATCAGCCACACCTCCTCGCCCTCGATCGCGGCATAGCTTTCGGCGATCGACCCCTCCCCGCCGCGCAGTGCCTTGACCTCGGTGCCGCGCAATTCAATCCCGGTTTCGAACCGTTCCTCGACAAAATAATCGTACCGCGCGCGCCGGTTCTCGGCTACGATTTTGGCCTTGTCGAACGGGGATGGAAGCGGCTTGGCCATGGTGCGTCAGATGAGGCCCGCACTGACCAGAGCGGCGTCGACCGCGGCGCAGCTGGCAATGGACGGCGGAGTCATCGGCAGGCGCAGCTCGGTCGAAAAGCCCGGGCGGACATGGCTGAGCGCATATTTGGTCGGCCCCGGCGAGGCGTCCGAGAATAAAGCGGCGTGGAGCGGAAAGAGCCGGTCCTGGAGATCGAGCGCTTCACCCCACCGGCCTTCGCGCATCGCTTCCTGGAACTGGGCGCAGAGCTTCGGGGCGACGTTGGCGGTGACCGAGATGCAGCCGCGTCCGCCCATGGCGCTGAAGCCAAGCGCCATGTCGTCATTGCCCGACAGCTGGATGAATTCCTCGCCGCAGGCCAGCCGCTGAGCCGAAACGCGCGACAATATGCCGGTCGCATCCTTGACCCCGATGACGTTTGGCAAGCGCGACAGCCGCGCCATCGTGTCGACGGCGATGTCGGTGATGGTCCGCGATGGCACATTGTACAAAATGATCGGTATATCGAGGTCGGCGACGGCAGAGAGGTGAGCATAAATGCCGTCCTGGTTGGGACGGTTGTAATAAGGCGGGACGTGCAGCGCCGCGTCGGCGCCGGCGTCCTTGGCGTTTTTGGTCATTTCGATGGCGTGAGCGGTATTATTCGAGCCGCAGCCGGCGATCACCGGCACGCGGCCGTGCGCGCCTTCGACGGCCAGCTCGACGAGCCGGCGGTGCTCGTTTGTCGAAAGAGTCGCACCCTCCCCGGTCGTCCCGCACGGCACGAGGGCATTGCTGCCTTCCTCGATCTGCCAATCGACCAGGTCGCGAAACGCCTCTTCATCGACCTTGCCGCCCGAAAAAGGCGTGACCAATGCCGGTATCGACCCGAAAAACATGCATTTTTTCCTTCACGGGGAGTCATCGGTGGCGTTAGTATCGCCCGACGAAGCTCTGTTCAGCCGCTGATAAGGACCGCGACCGCATTATGTCCAGCATGAGGCGCCTAGCCATGCTCATTCCCGTGATTCTCGCGACCTCGGCGACGGGGGCGACGCAATATCAGGTGCCTTCCACCCGGCCCGCGGCTCCCGCTTATGGGATGACCGACATCGATTATGCGATCGCCGATTGGCGGCGGCTGCGGCAAAGCGACGGCTACGCCTTTGCCGACTACGCACGGTTCCTGGCGAGCAATCCCGATTGGCCGGGCGAATCGTCGATGCGGCGCGCCGCCGAGCGGCAGATGCGGCCAGGCGAGAATCCCGCCACGGTCATCGCCTTTTTCCGGACCGATCCCCCGGCCATCGGCAATGGCTATGCCCGGCTGGCTGAGAGCTATTCGGCGACGGCAAGGCCAACCGAGGCACTGGCCGCTGCGCGCGAGGCGTTAGCGGCGAGCGGCCTGTCCGCTTACGACGAATATAATCTGATGGCGCGCTTCGGAACGAGTCTCACGGCACTGGATTATGATCGGCGTCTCGACCGGTTGCTGTCCGACCGCCAAGCGACCGATGCCCAACGGCTGCTGCCATATTCGAGTGCCGGACGACGGGCCTCGTTCCAAGCGCGCGTCGCTATGCAATTGCGTAGCCCCGATGTGGAAACGCTTTACGCCAAGGTGATGCCGAATGTGACATCGGACGCAGGCCTGATGATCGAGCGTGCGCGGTATTTGCGCGAGGCCAATTGGGAAGTGCCAGCGCGCCAGCTGGCGGCGCGGCCGCACAGCTTCACGACCCGGCCGATCGACCCGGAGAAATGGTTTGAGCTTCAGTTGCTACTGGCGCGCGGCGCCGCGGCCGACCGGCAATATACCACGGCCTATAACATCGCCCGGCAGGTCGACGACGCCCTTCCGGCGGGGACCAACCTCAGCCTGAAGCCGCTCGGCATCCGTGACGATTATACCAGTCTGACCTGGTTCGCTGGGACGATGGCGCTCAATTATCTGAACCGCCCGGCCGACGCGATTGCACTGTTCGACCGCTATTCGCGCGGCGGGCGTTCGCTGCAGGTCGCGTCGAAAGGCTATTATTGGGCGGGCCGCGCGGCCGCATCGGCCGGACGCGCCGATGCGACAAGCTATTTCGAGCGTGCCGCGGCCTATCCCGAGTTGTTCTACGGCCAGCTGGCGCTCGAACGGCTCGGCCGCCCGGTTCCAGCCCCGGCGGGGGTCCCAACAATGCTGGTGACCGACGCCCAGCGTATGGCCTTCGCGCAGCGGCGATTGGTCCGCGCCACGCGCCGGCTCGGGCAGAGCGGGGCGCGCGCGGAAGAGGCACTGTTCGTCCGGGCGCTGTCCGAAACGTTGAAAACGGATGCCGATCGCGTGATGGCGACCGAGCTGGCCACCCAAATGGGGCGCCAGGACCTCGCGGTGTGGACGGCGCGGTCGGCGCGCAACAGCGGCACGACCTTCTACATGCGCCCGGCTTTCCCAACCACTTCAGGGGCTCCGAGCGGGCGGATGTGGTCGCTGGCGCATGGAATCACGCGGCAGGAAAGCTCGTTCGACCGCACCGCGATCAGTGGGGCGGGCGCGCGCGGGATGATGCAGTTGATGCTGCCGACCGCGCGCGAAACAGCGGGCAAGATGGGCGTCGGCTATGATTACAGCCGGCTGACCACCGATCCGGCCTATAATGTCATGCTCGGCAGCTATTATTTCCAGCGCATGCTCAATACCTGGGACGGAAGCTATCCGCTGGCGGTGGCGAGCTATAACGCCGGGTCGGGCAACGTCCGCAAATGGATCAATGCCTATGGCGACCCGCGACAATCCAACGTCGACATGGTCCGCTGGATCGAGAATATTCCGTTCATTGAGACGCGCGGCTACGTCCAGCGCGTGCTTGAGAATGCGGTGGTTTACGACCGGCTCAATCCGTCGGCGACCGCGCCGACCCCGGTTCATATTTCAACCTACCTCGGCAAATCGCGGCCGGGTTAGGCGCACTTACCCTGTTTGAGCGGGCTGGCGCTGTTTTTGCTGGGCAAGCCTGACGACATTGTCTCCGTCAGCCGGCGGCTCGAGCGGAATCGCCTGCTCGAGCGATTCGACGATTGCCGTCAGAGCGGCGATGCGTGTCGCATGGCGATCGTTGGCGTCGATCACGTGCCACGGCGCCCAGCGCGTGTCGGTATGGGCGAAGATATCCTGCCATGCGGCGAGATAGGCTTCGCGCGCACTCTGGCTGCGTAAATCGTCTGAATCGACCAGCCATTTGCGCCACGAATCCTCGGCGCGCTCGCGCAGGCGTTGGTCCTGGACCGTGGCGGAGACATGGAAGAAGAGCTTGACGATCAGCGTGCCGTGGTCGCGCTGCTGGGCCTCGAATTCGTTGATTTCATCATAGGCGCGCGCCCAGTCCTTGGCCTTGCCGCGGCCGAGAGCGCGGTCGTCGACCGCCTTGCGATACCAGCTGCGGTAAAACAGGGTTGTGCTGCCCGCCGGCGGAAGCGTCGCCCAGAAGCGCGCAAGCCAATGGCGGTCGCTGTCGTCGCCGGCACCGCTGCTGACCGAATGAGTGGTGAAGTGACACGGGTCCCACGCCGCCGCGAGACGCTTGAGGGACGATTTCTTTTCTGCGCCCTCCCAGCCTTCGAACAGGATGATCGCCCGCTTGCGGTGGACGATTTGGGCCAGCTGGAGTGCCGACAACCGATCCTGCAGTGCCCTCAGCGCCGCATGATAGTCCCCGGGGAAGGGTTCCCCCCGTTCAAATTTCGTTAACTCGATCGGCACCGCGCCTGATTGGCGGCATATGAAATGCCGGTCAATCGATTAACTTTGGACTGTGCCAAACTCGGGCTTGGCCTACGAGGTTGGGGCTACATTCTTGGCGCTGGCGCCAGCTGGCTGCCCCTCCTCGACGATCCGGATGTGAAGCTCCTTGAGCTGCTTGGCCATGACGGGCGCCGGGGCGTTCATCATCAGATCCTCGGCCTTCTGGTTCATCGGGAACAGCACGACCTCCCTGATGTTGGGCTCGCCAGCGAGCAGCATGACGATGCGATCGATCCCCGGCGCCGAGCCGCCATGCGGCGGCGCGCCATATTTGAACGCTCCGATCATGCCGGGGAAGCTGGTGTCGACTTCTTCGCGCGAATAACCGGCGATTTCGAACGCTTTGTACATGATGTCGGGACGGTGGTTGCGGATCGCGCCCGACGACAGCTCAACGCCATTGCAGACGATGTCATATTGCCAGGCGAGGATGTCGAGCGGGTCCCGCGTCTCGAGCGCTTCCAGCTCGCCCTGCGGCATCGAGAAGGGATTGTGGCTGAAGTCGATCTTCTTCTGCTCGTCATTATATTCGAACATCGGATAGTCGACGACCCAGCAGAATTTGAACGCATTTTCCTCGATCAGGCCGAGCTGCTCGCCGACCCGCGTCCGCGCGAGACCCGCGAGCCTGGCGGCGTCGGCTTCCTTGCCCGCCGCGAAGAAGATTCCGTCGTCGGGGCCGAGGCCCATGCCGTCGGCGAGCGTGTCCATGCCTTCGGTGCCGTGATTCTTGGCGATCGGGCCGCCCCATTCGCCGCCCTTGCGGGTGGCGTAGCCGAGACCGGCGAAGCCTTCCGAGCGCGCCCAGTCGTTCATTTCGTCGAAGAATTTGCGGCTCTTGTCGGCGGTGTTCGGCGCGGCGACCGCGCGGACCTTGCCGCCGCCCGCGACGATGTTGGCGAACAGGCCGAAGCCCGAGCCTTCGAACAGGCCTCCGACGTCGTGGATCAAGAGCGGGTTGCGCAAATCGGGCTTGTCGCTGCCGTATTTGAGCAGCGCTTCCTTGTAGGCAATGCGCGGGAACTCGCCCGCCGGCGTGACGCTGCGGCCGTCGGCGAATTCCTCGAACAGGCCAGCGAGCACCGGTTCGATCGCGTTGAACACGTCGTCTTGCGTCACGAAGCTCATTTCAAAATCGAGCTGGTAGAATTCGCCGGGACTGCGGTCGGCGCGAGCGTCTTCGTCGCGGAAGCAAGGCGCGATCTGGAAATAGCGGTCGAAGCCAGCGACCATGATCAACTGCTTGAACATCTGCGGCGCCTGCGGAAGCGCATAGAATTTGCCCGGGTGGATTCGGCTCGGCACGAGATAATCGCGCGCGCCTTCGGGCGACGAAGCGGTCAGGATCGGCGTCTGGAATTCGGTGAAGCCCTGCCCGATCATGCGCTTGCGGATCGACGAGATGACGTTGGAGCGGAGCAGGATGTTGGCATGCAGCCGCTCGCGGCGAAGGTCGAGATAGCGATAGCGCAGGCGGATATCCTCTGGATAATCGGCTTCTCCGGCGACCGGCATCGGAAGCTCGGCGGCGGAGGATTGGACCGTGACAGCTTGGACCACCACCTCGATGTCACCCGTCGCGAGCTTGGAATTGACTGCCCCGCCTTCGCGTTCGACCACTTCGCCGGTGATCGTGACGACCGACTCGACGCGAAGCGAATCGAGCACGGCGAGGGCATCGCTCCCGGCACGGGCGACAAGCTGGGTCAGGCCATAATGGTCGCGCAAATCG
>Ga0193709_1000640_pt1 | contig 11611 bp, 11 predicted proteins | sample H3c2metaG_FD_160571 | JGI IMG/M metagenome (GOLD analysis project Ga0193709, IMG submission 160571) | Soil microbial communities from a riparian zone of the East river system, Colorado, United States - H3c2 | ecosystem: Environmental > Terrestrial > Soil > Riparian zone | place: USA: East River... | reverse complement strand
CTCCTGGAAGATGTCCTTGAAGCGGCCGTCATAGGCCTTGAGGATGGTGTTCTTGGTGGAAAGGTAGACCGGCCAGCCGCGGTTGAGGCCATAATTGAGGCTGGCGTAAGCGAAATCGCGGATCGACTGGTCGAGATTGTACATGCCCATCGCCACCCCGGCCGACGGATAGTCGAAGACCTCCTGGTCGATCCGCTCGCCATTTGTCCCGACCCAGCTCATGGTCAGCTTGCCGGGGCCGGGGACGAGGAAATCGGTCGCCTTATACTGGTCGGCGAAGGCATGGCGGCCGATGACGATCGGGTCGGTCCAGCCGGGGATCAACCGCGGGATGTTGCTGATCACGATCGGCTCGCGGAACACCACGCCGCCAAGGATGTTGCGGATGGTCCCGTTGGGCGACTTCCACATTTTCTTGAGGCCGAATTCCTCGACCCGCGCTTCGTCGGGGGTGATCGTCGCGCACTTCACGCCGACGCCATATTTCTGGATCGCTTCGGCCGCTTCGACGGTGATCTTGTCTTCGGTCTCGTCGCGCTTTTCGATGCCGAGGTCGAAATAAATGAGGTCGACGTCGAGGTAGGGCAGGATCAGCCGCTCGCGGATCCATTGCCAGATGATCCGGGTCATCTCGTCGCCATCCAGCTCGACGAGCGGGGTTTTTACCTTGATCTTGGCCATGTCGTGTCCTGTTGTGCTGAAGTTCGCGGGTGGCCTTAAGCGCGGCATCCGGCCAAGGCAACGCCGCACCCAAGCGCGGCGATTGTGCCGCTGCGTTCGGATCATTAAAGGGACGCCATGCCCATCATTGAAAAGCCAGACAGCCATCTGACCACGGTCAAGTGGCGCTTCCCTTCGGTCCATCCCGAGGGCCGCAAATATGTCGTCATTTCGGCCGGGGTGATGCTCATCACCTACATGGCGATCAACCATTTCCTCGGCTGGCTGCTGGTCGGCATGACGATCTGGGTCGCGGCTTTTTTCCGCGATCCGATCCGCACCACCCCGCAGGACCCGAAGCTGGTGCTATCACCGGCGGATGGGCTGGTGACGATGGTCGTCCGTGTCCCGCCGCCGCCCGAGCTCGCCGGACCGGACGGCCTCGCCGACGGCGAAATGACCCGGATCTCGATTTTCATGAGCGTGTTCGATGTCCACATCAACCGCTCGCCGATTGCCGGCCGCGTCCGCAAGATCGCTTATGTGCCAGGCAAATTCCTCAATGCCGATCTCGACAAGGCGAGCGAGGACAATGAGCGGCAGCATTTCCTCATCGAGCGCGACGATGGCGTGAAGATCGGCTTTACCCAGATCGCCGGGCTGGTGGCCCGCCGCATCCTCGCCTTCGTCAAGGAAGGCGATGTCGTTACCTCGGGGGAGCGCGTCGGGCTGATCCGCTTTGGCAGCCGGGTCGACGTCTATCTTCCCGCCGGAACCGGCTCGCGAATCCTGATCGGCCAGCGGGCGATCGCGGGCGAAACAATCCTGGCAGAGCTTGGCGTCGATCCGGGCTACGTCGGGATTAGCCAGTGACCGAGCCCGGACCGCGGGCGGGCGGCATCTCCCTCCGCGCGCTTCCCGCCAATGCTGTCACCGCGCTGGCCTTGTGCTTTGGTTTAACCGGTGTGCGTTTCGCCATTTCCGAAAATTGGGGCTGGGCCCTTGGCTGTGTCGTCATCGCCGGCGTCCTCGACGCCATGGACGGCCGGATCGCGCGATTATTGCGCGCCAACAGCCGCTTTGGCGCCGAGCTCGATTCGCTGTCCGACGTCACGGCGTTCGGCGTCGCGCCGAGCTTCATTCTGTTTCTCTGGTCGCTCCAATACGCGCCTGATCTTGGCTGGGTGGCGGCGCTTTCGCTTGCTGTCTGCTGCGCGCTGCGCCTTGCGCGTTTCAATTCGCGCCTCGATGCCGACGACCAACCGCACAAGTCCGCCGGCTTCCTCACCGGGGTTCCCGCTCCAGTCGGTGCGGGTTTGGCTTTTGTCCCAGTCTATTTGTGGCTGATTTCCGATCAGCCGATATTCCGCCAGTGGTACGTTGTTATGCCTTGGGTCCTGTTCATCGCGGTGCTCCTGATATCGAGCGTCCCAACCTTTAGCTGGTCGTCGCTCCGCATCCGTCGTTCCACGCGGTTGTTCGCGCTTGCGGGGGTGGGGCTATTGGGTGCGGCACTGCTCACCGCGACCTGGCTGACTCTGCTGGCGATCAGCGCAATCTATCTAGGTCTGCTGCCGTTCAGCATGGCCGCCTACGCGAAGGTCAAGCAGCGGCGCGCAGCACAACCCGGGCGCGGACCGGCCGCTGCGTCGATGGATAGCGCTGGCTGACACGAAGCTTGATTGGCGGCGCCAATGGCACGGCGAGAAGCGAGCGCCCCTTCAGGGCCGCGACCATCTTGGAGCCGCTTTGCTCGAGCGTCCCGGCGATGATGATCGCGCACAACCACATGGCGATGAGGAAGGTGAGGGTGGCAAATGCTGCGATCATATTCCCGTCCTTTGTTCTGCGCCCAACCCGGAACGAGTCTTTTCGTTCCATTTTTCGCGCTTTTCCGTTGCTGATGACATTGATGTTCCCTGTTTGTTCCTTATTTGTCAAGTCCCGGTTATGCGAGAGGGAGTCCCGCTGTCTTGAAACCCGCGGCGGCTTCGGCTATCGGCCCGGCATCCCACATGCGGAACCATCATACCGGTGCCGACCTTCGGGTTGGTTACAGGATCCGCAGAGGCACAACCGGAAAGGAACTTCCTATGGCGACCACTGTCGTCACGATGCAGCAATTGCTTGAGGCCGGCGCACACTTCGGCCACCAGACCCACCGTTGGAATCCCCGCATGCGGCCGTACATCTTCGGCGACCGCAACGGCGTTCACATCATCGATCTTTCGCAGACCGTCCCGCTGTTTGCCCGCGCCCTTGAGTTCGTCCAGGCGGCGGTCGCCCGCGGCGGCAAGGTGCTGTTCGTCGGCACCAAGCGCCAGGCGCAGGACGCGGTCGCCGATGCGGCCGCGGCGAGCGGCCAGCATTTCGTCAACCACCGCTGGCTCGGCGGGATGCTGACCAACTGGAAGACCATTTCTAACTCGATCAAGCGCCTCAAGACGCTTGAGGAGCAATTGTCGGGCGACACCGCCGGGCTGACCAAGAAGGAAGTGCTCCAGCTGACCCGTGAGCGCGACAAGCTTGAAAAGTCGCTGGGTGGCATCCGCGATCTCGGCGGGCTTCCCGACGTCATGTTCGTGATCGATTCGAACAAGGAAGAATTGGCGATCAAGGAGGCCAACGTGCTTGGCATCCCGGTCGTCGCGATCCTCGATTCGAACAGCAATCCGAACGGTATCGCCTTCCCGGTTCCGGGCAACGACGACGCCAGCCGCGCCATCCGCCTTTACTGCGAAGCGATCGCCAATGCCGCGCTGGCCGGCAAGTCGGGCGGCGCCGCGGCACGCGGCGAGGACATCGGCGCGATGGCCGAACCTCCGGTCGAAGCGGCGATTGAAGCTTAGCTCTTCTTCCCCTCCCGCAAGCGGGAGGGGATGTCGAGAAATGGACCATTTGCTGATGGTCCATTTATCAACATAGGGGAGGGGCCTGTTTTCCGCCTCCCTAACCACCACATTCCCTCCCCCAGCCCCTCCCGCGGGCGGGAGGGGAGATAGAAGGATCAAAACATGGCCGAGATTACGGCTGCTTCCGTGAAGGAACTGCGCGAGCGCTCTGGCGCCGGCATGATGGACTGCAAGAAGGCGCTCGCTGAAAACAACGGCGAAATGGAAGCCGCAGTCGACTGGTTGCGCGCCAAGGGCCTTGCCGCCGCCGCGAAAAAGGCCGGCCGCACCGCCGCCGAAGGCCTCGTCGGGGTTGCTGTCGAAGGCACCAAAGGCGCGGTCGTCGAAGTCAATTCAGAGACCGATTTCGTTGCCAAGAACGAACAGTTCCAGGGCTTCGTCCGCGAAGTCGCCAAGCTGGCGCTCGTCACCGGCAGCGACATTGAGACGCTGTCCAACGCCGCTTACCCCGGTGGTGGGACGGTCGCGGAGGCGCTGACGAACAACATCGCGACGATCGGCGAGAACCAGTCACTGCGCCGCGCGTCGGTGCTCGAAGTGAGCGAGGGCGCGGTCGTGTCCTACGTCCACAATGCCGCGGCCCCAGGCTTAGGCAAGATCGGCGTGCTGGTCGCACTGGAAAGCCCGGCCGACGCCGCGGTTCTCCAGTCGCTCGGCAAGCAGATTGCGATGCACATCGCCGCCGCCAACCCGCTGGCGCTGTATGCTGACGACCTCGACCTCGCGCTGATCGAGCGTGAGCGCGCCATCGCCATGGAAAAGGCAGCGGAAAGCGGCAAGCCAGCCAACATCGTCGAGAAGATGGTCGAAGGCACAATCGCCAAGTTCAAGAAGGAACATGCGCTAACCACCCAATTGTTTGTGATCGACAATAAGACACCGGTCGGTGACGTCATTGCGGCGGCCGCCAAGGACGCCGGCGCGCCGATCACGCTGAAGGCTTTTGAACGCTTCCAGCTCGGCGAGGGCATCGAGAAAGCGTCGAGCGATTTTGCTGCCGAGGTCGCCGCGGCTTCGGGCGTTCCGCAGCCTGTCGCCTGAGCCCAAGTCACTAAGGCAGTTGGCAGCGGGGCGGGTGCGCCATAAAAGCGCATCCGCCCCGACGCACGTTCGTCACACCCGCTAGCCTGAGGATATGCGCCTGATATGACCCGACCGCGCTTCAACCGTATCCTCCTCAAGCTGTCGGGCGAGGCCCTGATGGGCGACGGCCAGTTCGGCATCGACCCTGAAACCGTCGCCGGAATGGCGGGCGAGATCGCCGCCGCCAAGGCCGCCGGACATGAGCTTTGCGTGGTTGTCGGCGGAGGTAATATCTTTCGCGGCATCGCCGGCGCGGCCAAGGGCTTCGATCGCGCCAGCGCCGACTATATGGGTATGCTGGCGACCGTGATGAACGCGCTCGCAGTCCAGAATGCGCTCGAGAAGCTCGGTATCGACACGCGCGTCCAGTCGGCGATCCCGATGTCGTCGGTGTGCGAGCCCTATATTCGCCGCCGCGCTCTCCGCCATATCGAAAAGGGACGGATCGTCCTGTTCGCAGCGGGTACCGGCAATCCTTATTTCACGACCGACACGGCCGCCGCCCTGCGCGCCGCCGAAATGAGCTGCGACGCCTTATTCAAGGGCACCAGCGTCGACGGTGTTTATGACGCCGACCCGAAGAAGGTAGCCGGCGCGACCCGCTATGATCATCTCGGCTTCAACCGCGTGCTCGCCGACGATCTGAAAGTCATGGACGCCGCGGCGGTCGCATTGTGCCGCGACAACAACATCCCGATCGTCGTGTTCAACATCCGCCAGCCGGGTAACCTTGCCACGGTGCTGGCCGGTGGCGGGACCGCGACGATCGTCCAAAACGAGGAGTGAACCCATGCCCAGTTACGACAAGGCCGACTTGCAGCGCCGCATGCATGGCGCGGTCGAGGTCCTGAAGCATGATTTGGTCGGGCTGCGTACTGGCCGCGCTTCGACCGCCTTGCTCGATCCGATCCAGGTCGAAGTCTATGGTGCGCATATGCCGCTCAATCAGTGCGCGACGATTTCCGTGCCCGAACCGCGGCTGATCACGGTGCAAGTGTGGGACAAGGGCAATGTCGGCCCGATCGAAAAGGCCATCCGCTCTGCAGGGCTCGGCATCAACCCGATAACAGACGGCCAGTTGATCCGGCTGCCGATCCCCGATTTGACCGAGGAACGGCGCAAGGAACTGGCCAAGCTGGTCGGTCAATATGCTGAAAAAGCGCGGATCGCGGTGCGCAATGTCCGCCGCGACGGGATGGACCATCTCAAAGTCGACGAAAAGAAGCATGAGCTCAGCGAAGACGAGCGCAAGCGGCTCGAGACTGAAGTGCAGAAAATGACGGACACGACCATCGCCGAGGTCGACGCTGCCGCCGAAGCCAAGGAAATGGAAATCCTCGGCAAGTGACCCTGCGCACCGCCGCCGCCGACAAGAGGGCGCCCAAGCCCGCTGGCAGGGATCACGATTGCGCCGAAACGCCCGCAATGGTCCCGCGCCACGTCGCGATCATCATGGACGGCAACGGCCGCTGGGCGACGCGCCAGGGCCTGCCCCGGGTCGCCGGTCATCGCGCCGGCGCCGAGGCGGTACGGAGGACGTTGCGCGCCGCCGTCGATGCGGGCGTCGAAGTTCTCACGCTTTACGCATTTTCATCGGAAAATTGGCGCCGCTCCGACGAGGAAGTGTCGGACCTCACCGGATTGCTGCGCTTCTACGTCGACCGGGAGCTGGCAACGCTCGAAAAGGAAGGCGTCCGGCTGCGGCTGATCGGTGAACCGGCGGCGTTCGGAAAGGATCTCGAAACCCGGCTGCAACGCGCGGTGGAACGTACCGCGGGCAATGACCGGCTGACCTTGGTGGTGGCGCTGAACTATGGCTCGCGCGGTGAAATCGCTGCGGCGGCACGCGACCTTGCCGAGCAAGCCGTCGTAGGGCGCATCGACGCCAGTTCTATCGACGAGCAAGCGATTGCCGCGCAGTTGCAGACGCGCGATTATCCCGAGCTCGACCTGCTCATCCGCACCTCAGGCGAAATGCGGCTTTCGAATTTCCTGTTGTGGCAGGCGGCTTATGCCGAGCTCGTCTTCGTAGAGACTCTCTGGCCCGATTTCGACGAAGCCGCCTTTGGCCAGGCGCTGAGCCAATATGCGTCTCGCCAGCGCCGGTTTGGCGGCCGATGAGCGAGCTCATGGCCCGGACCGTAGCCGCGATGGCGATGATCGCCCTGGCCTTGGTCACCGTCGTGCTCGGCGGTTATTTCTTCGCGGTGCTGGTCGCCGGGGCGGCGACGATGATGTATTTCGAATGGTCGCGGCTGGTGCGCGGCTGGGGCGTTGGCTGGCACGTCGCCGGCTTCCTCTACGCGCTGGTTCCGGCGATTGCAGTGCTGTGGATCCGCGAGCAGCCCTATCTTGGTCTGAGCATGGTCGTGTGGGTGTTCATTATCGTCTGGGCAACCGATATCGGCGCCTACTTCGCCGGACGGGCGATTGGCGGGCCCAAGCTGGCCCCTTCGATCAGCCCCAACAAGACGATCGCGGGGCTGGTTGGCGGGATAGTTAGCGCAGGACTCGCCGGGTGGGCGTGGGTCGATTTTTCGGGCGTTCCCTCGGTCTTCATTTGGCTCGCGCCCTTGCTGGCGTTCGCCGCACAGGCCGGTGACCTGTTCGAAAGCTGGCTCAAACGCCGCGCCAACGCCAAGGACAGCGGCACCTGGTTGCCAGGCCATGGCGGTTTGCTCGATCGTCTCGATGGATTGGTCGTCGTGGCCCCGCTGACTGCCTTTGTTTTCGCGGGGCTGATCCGGTGAGGCGCAAGGTCGCCATCCTTGGCGCGACGGGTTCCGTCGGAAAGTCGACGCTCGACCTTATTGGGCGCTCGCCCGAGCGGTTCGAGGTGTGCGCCCTGACCGCCGCGGTCAATGTCGAGGCGCTGGCCGATGCAGCACGGAAAACCGGCGCCAGGCTCGCGGTGATCAGTGATCCGAGCCTCCTCCCGCAGCTCGAATCGCGCCTTGCCGGAACCCATACGCGCGCCGCCGCCGGTCCCGATGCGCTTGCCGAAGCGGCGGCCGGCGAGGCGGACTGGGTGATGGCGGCGATCGTCGGCTGCGCAGGCCTGGAGCCGGTCATGGCGGCGGTCGAAGCGGGGCGAACGGTTGCGCTCGCCAATAAGGAAGCGTTGGTCACCGCCGGTGCCCTGATGATCGACGCCGCCAAGCGGACGGGCGCCACGATCTTGCCGGTCGACTCAGAGCATAATGCGATTTTCCAATGCCTTGGCGCGAACCGTTTGGATCAGGTCTCGCGATTGATCCTGACCGCGAGCGGCGGCCCGTTCCGCGGATTTTCGCTCGATGGAATGCGGGCTGTCACGCCCGAGCAGGCGGTGGCGCACCCGAATTGGTCGATGGGTGCCAAAATTTCCGTCGATTCCGCGACGATGATGAACAAGGGCCTCGAGCTGATCGAGGCACATCATCTTTTCGGGCTGCCGTCGGACAGGATTGATATCCTTGTTCACGCAGAATCGGTGATCCATTCGATGGTCGAATTCATCGACGGCTCGGTCCTCGCCCAGCTTGGCAGTGCCGACATGCGGATCCCAATCGCGCACACGCTGGCTTATCCGGAACGGATGGAAACACCGGCGGTGAAACTCGACCTCGCAAAGCTTGGCACATTGAGCTTCGAAGCGCCGGATTCGACGCGCTTTCCCGCGCTGGCCCTGGCTCGCCATGCGCTTGAGCAAGGGGGTTCTGCCGCGATCGTCCTCAACGCCGCCAACGAGGTCGCGGTGGCCAGCTTCCTCGCCCGGCGGATCGGGTTTAGCGACATCACCCAGCTTGTCGGCGAAGCGCTTGAGCGTAACCGCGCGGCCGCGCCGCAGGCGATTGCCGACGTCATGGAGATCGACCGGGTGACTCGCATCATGGCCGATGATCTCGTCGCAAAGGTCGCTGCCTGATGGCTGCGCAGCCGCCCATCTGGTTGATCCTCATCGCATTCATCTGCGCGATCGGCCCGCTCGTGTTCGTCCACGAGCTTGGTCACTACCTCGTTGCGCGTTGGTTCGGGGTCGGCGCCGAAGTCTTTTCGATCGGGTTTGGTCGCGAAATTTTCGGCTGGCATGACAGGCGCGGGACACGCTGGAAGGTCGGCTGGTTGCCGCTCGGCGGCTATGTCCGCTTCGTTGGGGACGCCGATGTCGCAAGCACCGGCAGCAGCAAGGCCGAGATTGCCCCCGAACTTCGCGGCCACGTCTTCAATACGCGCCCGGTCGGCCAGCGCTTCCTGATCGTCCTTGCCGGACCGATGGCCAATTTCCTGATGGCGATCCTGATCTTCGCCACGTTCTTTGCCACCTTCGGGATGCCGCATTCGACCAACGTGGTCGACCATGTCATGCCGGGATCGCCCGCTCAGCAGGCTGGAATCCGCGCCGGCGACCGTATCGAATCGATCGCCGGGCTGGAAACGCCGACATTCGAAGCCTTGCGCAATGTCGTCATGCTCCGCGCCGGCGCAGTCGTGACGATTCGGATCGAGCGGGGGGAGCAGCCGCTGGTCCTGCAATCGCGCATAGGCTCGCAGGTCATCCGCGACGAATTTGGCCAGGCGCACCGGATTGGGCTGCTGGGCATTCCGCCGCCAACGCTGACGCTGGAGCGTCCGACGGCGCTCGAACTGATTCCGAAGACCGTCGCTTTTACCTTCTCCATGGTTCGCACGATGATCGATGGAATCGTCCAAATCGTGAACGGCCATATCTCGCCCAAGGAATTGGGTGGACCGTTGAAAATTGCGCAGATCGCCGGACAGCAGGCATCACTGGGCCTGTTTGACTTCGTCGCGCTGCTCGCAATGCTCTCGATTAATCTGGGATTCATCAACTTGTTGCCAGTCCCCATGCTCGATGGCGGCCATCTTGCATTCTATACGATCGAGGCCGTTCGGCGGCGCCCGGTCGACGAGCGCGCTCAGGAATGGGCGTTTCGTGGCGGATTGGCCGCGCTTCTCGCACTACTTGTCTTTGTTACGTTTAATGATCTCAGTTCGTTCGGCTTATGGGAGCGTCTTGGGCGCTTGATTGGCTAAGACGGTTGGGGCAGGGCAGGAAAACGGCCGGCGAGTTTACCCGGCCGAACTCATGAAAAGGCGGGAACGCGTGATTTCAGGCACGAGGATGATCGGCAAGCGCACGGGCGCCATGCTTTTGGTCGGGACGATCCTGAGCGGCTGGGCCGCTCCGGCGGTTGCACAGGAAGCCGCTCCGGTGACGGCCGCTCCGGCCGCGCCTCCATCCAACGTCGCGGTTACGACCCCCGCTGCGTCCGGCACCATTCGCTCGATCCTGGTCCGCGGCGCCGAGCGCCTCGAATCCGCGACGGTCATTTCTTATTCAAACCTCCAGCCCGGCCAGTCCTACACCGCCGAGAACCTCGATGCGGCGCTCAAGGACCTCTACGCTACCGAATTGTTCGCCGATGTGGTGATCACGGGAGCTGATACCGGGAATCTGGTCATCACCGTGCGTGAGAATCCGGTGATCAACCGCATCGTTCTTGAAGGCAATAAGCGCATCAAGGATGACAAGATCACCCCGGAAATCAAGCTCGCGCCGAGGCAGATTTTCACCCGGTCCAAGGCCCGCGCCGATGTCGACCGGATCATCGAATTGTACAAGCGTCAGGGCCGCTTCGCGGCGACCGTCGAACCCAAGATCGTCCAGCTCGACCAGAATCGCGTCGACCTCGTGTTTGAGATCCACGAAGGCGACAAATCAAAGATCCGCGCCATCAACATCATCGGGAACACGCATTTCGGCGATGGCGAGCTGCGCAAGGAAATGTTCACCAAGGAAGCCGGCGGCGTGCTGGGCTTCTTCAAATCGAACGACAGCTACGATCCAGACCGCCTGGCGGCCGACCAGCAAAAACTTCGCGCCTTCTATCTGACCCAGGGCTATGCAGATTTTCGCGTCGTCTCGGCCCTTGCCGAGCTCACACCCGACCGTCGCGACTTCATCATCACTTATGTCGTCGAAGAGGGCGATCGCTACAAGTTCGGCAATATCGACGCGACCAGCGACCTTCGCGACATGACGCCCGAGTATATCAAGGGCTTGCTCAAGGTGAAGCCGGGCACTTGGTTCAACGCCAAGGCGGTCGAAGACACGGTCACCGGCCTTAATGAGGTTGCCGGGGCGCTTGGCTATGCATTCGCCGACATCTCGCCCAATTACGAGCGCAACGCCGAAAAGAAGGAGATGTCGATCACCTTCCACGTCGGCGAGACGCCACGTGTCTACGTCGAGCGAATCGACATCCAGGGCAATACGGTCACCCGCGACAAGGTGGTGCGGCGCGAATTCCGGGTCAACGAGGGCGATGCCTTCAACGCGATCAAGCTGAAACGCTCGCAGGACCGGATTCAGTCACTCGGCTTCTTTCAGGAAAAGCTTGAGATCAAGCAAACCCAGGGCTCGGGACCCGACCGCGTGATCCTGTCGACCGATGTCGAGGAAAAAGCGACCGGTCAGCTCCAGCTTTCGGCGGGCTATTCGAGCCTTGAAAAATTCATCGTCTCAGCGTCGGTTGCCCAGACCAATTTCATGGGCAAGGGCCAGGAATTGAACGCTGGCGTCAATTACTCGCGCTATTCGAAATCGGTTCAACTCGGCTTCGTCGAGCCTTATTTCCTGGATCGAAACATCCTTCTAGGCGGCGAAATCTATCGCCGCGATTACAACAGCTTCAACATCGTCGATAATCACCGCAATACCACCTACTCGCAAACCAGCACCGGCGGCGGTCTGAGGCTTGGTTTCCCCGTTTCTGAGTTCATCAGCTTCGGTACGCGTTATTCACTGGTGCTCGACGACGTCACCTTGGGCAATGAGTTCTTCACCAATCCGGTCGATCCCGACGGCACCGGGCCGCTTCCTGCACCTCCATCGGAATGCGATCCGATCCGCGCCGGCCGCTATCTCTGCGACGAAATCGGCAAGCGCCTGA
>Ga0193709_1000639_pt1 | contig 11629 bp, 11 predicted proteins | sample H3c2metaG_FD_160571 | JGI IMG/M metagenome (GOLD analysis project Ga0193709, IMG submission 160571) | Soil microbial communities from a riparian zone of the East river system, Colorado, United States - H3c2 | ecosystem: Environmental > Terrestrial > Soil > Riparian zone | place: USA: East River... | reverse complement strand
ATTTTGTTTTCGTTTCGTTGTATGAGACTTTCGCGCACCACGACTCGTATGCAGTAAGCAAGGAAAGCTCCCATGCTCTATTCGCCCCTGCTCCCAGTTCACATCGCTGGCGGAATCGTCGGCCTTGTGTCGGGCACTGCCGCCCTGATCTTCCGCAAAGGCGGACGCTGGCACGTCTTGGCCGGAAAAGTCTTTGTCGCGTCGATGCTGATCATGTCCGCATTCGCGGTGTACCTGGCAGTTCTTAATCACCAACCCGGCAATATTGGCGGCGGCATACTCACCTTCTATCTGATTCTCACGGCCTGGCTTACCGCTCGCCGCAGAGACGGCCAAACCGGCGTCTACGATTGGGCCCTTGTACTGATTCCACTGGCGCTCGGTGCCTTCACTTGGATGGGAGGGCTGCAGAAGATGCGCAGCCCGGCTCCGCCGGAAGACGGGGTGCCTGCGGGGATGAACTTTTTTATGGGCACGGTCATGCTTCTTGCCGGCGCAGGGGATCTTCGCATGCTGCTGGGCGGCGGTGTGGCAGGAGCCAAGCGCGTCGTGCGCCATCTCTGGCGGATGTGTTTTGGCCTGTTCATCGCAGCGGGGTCTTTTTTCCTGGGACCCTCAAACCGCCCATTGCGGTTGCTTTCAGCCTTGGGGCTCGGACAACATCTCTCACCGGCTCTATTCGGCACCAGCCTTTATATATTTCTCAGTGTACTTCCGCTGATTTTGCTGATTTTCTGGGTGTTCCGCGTTTGGTTTTTCTCTACCTATCGAACAAGACCAACTGCTCACCAGCCAGGAATTTCGTAACGTAGTGCCGGGCGGCACTTTTCCGTACCGAGTCGGGAGCCCGGCTCGTTTCCGTTCTGCCATTCCGACTCCTCAGGAGGACACCATGTTTGGAGCACGCACACAAAAAGTCGTACTAATCATCGTAGGTTTGCTGTTTGGAGCGACGATCTACCCGTTGCTGTTCCTGGTGCGCGACGAACCGACGCTCCAGATGATGCTTTCCCTCTATGTCACGCTGGGAGTTTTCCTGCTGCTCGCATCGCGTAACCCCTCCAGGCATCGCAGCCTGATCGCCTTCGCCGCTTGGTCTAGCATCGCTCACGCCAGCGTGATGGCCGTGCAGGCCATCTACGACGTGAGCGAACGCCTGCATCTGCTGGTCGGCGTAGCTATGTTTGTTATCATCGGCCTGGCGCTGATCGTGGTCTCACCAGCAAAGCTAGCAAAAGTAAGCGTGGCGGCCGCCTCCTCGTGACCGGGTGCGGGCGCTCCTTGCAGCCCGCTATGAAAAAGCGTGCCAGAGCGTTTTCCCTCGCGGAGGAGCCCATGCAAGCCGCCGTCTACACACAATACGGCCCACCCGACGTCGTCGTGCAAATCGCCAACGTCGAAAAGCCCGTCCCCAAGGACGACGACGTCCTGATCAAAGTCCGCGCGGCAAGCGTCAATCCGCTTGACTCGCACCTCATGAAAGGCGGACCGTACGTCGTTCGCTTACTGTTACGGCTGGGCAAAGCAAAAATCAAACGACCCGGCGTTGATGTGGCCGGCCAGGTCGAAGCCGTCGGCAAGAACCTCACCCAGTTCAAACCGGGCGACGCCGTCTTCGGCCTGTGCAAAGGAGCCTTTGCCGAGTATCTGTGCGCTCCCGAGTCGGCATTCGTCATCAAGCCAGGGAACATCACGTTCGAACAAGCCGCGTCCGTACCTGTAGCGGCGCTCACTGCGTTGCAGGGTCTTCGCGACAAGGGGCATATTCAGGCGGGACAAAAAGTCTTGATCAACGGCGCCGCCGGAGGCGTCGGCACCTTCGCCGTACAAATCGCCAAATCCTTCGGCGCACATGTAACCGCCGTATGCAGCACCAGAAATGTGGACATGGTCCGCTCCATCGGCGCGGATCACGTCATTGATTACACCCAGGAAGATTTCACGAAAATTAATCCCGGACAGTGTTACGACATAATTTTCGACAACGTCGGCAATCATTCACTCTCAGCCTGCAGACGCCTCTTGAATCCCAAGGGAATTAACCTCATGGTTGGAATCCTAGGCGGTCGCGGGATCCTCAGTCTCCTGACCCGTTTGGTCACCGCGCTGATATGGTCGTGGTTCATAAGCCAGAAGTTTGTCTTTTTTATTGCGAAACTGAATAAACAGGACTTGACCCTCTTGAGCGAACTCATGGCAACCGGAAAAGTAACCCCAGTCATCGACAGGTGTTACAGCTTGAACCAAGCCCCCGAAGCGATCCGCTACCTGTCCGAACATCACGCCCGCGGAAAAGTCGTCATCACTCTGCCATAGCGCCCAAGCTTCTCCGCCATCATTCTGAACGAAGCAGGGCGATTTTTTCTTCCGCTTTCGCTCCGCGAAAGCGTCGGCCTGCGTAGTGAAGAATCTCTCTTCGCCATGCGCACTAGGGCCCTGGCCCTGCTCGGCGCCCCAGATTTTACAAGAATTCACATTATTTCAGCCTTCGTTCGAGAAGTTCCTCCGTCTGACCTCCATAGCATCTTTCGGATCGCAATCAGCCCACGGGAAAGCAGGGATTGAATGACTGCAGATTCCACAGCAAGGCCATTTGGGAACGCTTCGTCAGCAGGGGCTATTTCTGGTAAACGAAACGCTCTTCTAGCAATCGCCGCAGGCGGCCTGATCGCCGGAACTCTCGACCTCACCCAAGCCTTCATCCTCTTCGGTCACCGCGTTCCACTCGTAATCGCCGCAGGCCTGCTCGGCAGGCAAGCGTTGCATCCGGGTGCGGGCTCTACTTGGAGCCCGCCAATATTGAAAGTCTCCGCCACTTATGCCTTGGGCGTCCTGCTGCACTTCTTCATCGCCTTCTCGGTCACCGCAATTTATTACCGAGCCAGCCGCAGGCTCCGCTTCCTGGTTGAGCATCCTTTGGTCTGCGGCTTGTTTTATGGGATGGCCGTCGAGTCGGTCATGAATCTCATCGTCCTGCCACTCTCGGCGCTCCACGCCCGCGGCCCCTATGAACTCAAAGACCTGCTTCTCGGCTACGTCGTCCACATGGTCGTCATCGGCCTGCCAATCGCCTTCAGCATCCGCCGCTTCGCAACATAGGCTGGAGTGACATGCAGGTGGGTTGGTTGAATCAGCCTATGCAAAGGTGTCATAACCCCGTCTCTCCGCAGCTTATTTTTGTGACTGGTTCGAGAAGCTTGCCCTCGGGAACCAGTGCGTAAACATGTTCCGAGGGCGGAACGGGGTTTAGGCTAGTAGACCCGGCTGATCCGCAATCTCCCGAGCGTGCGATCGCCTGAAGCAGTCCCACTGCGAATTGAACTCCCTGAATGATCGTGCTTTCCCCCGAGTTGTTTCCGCCAACCAAAACGTTGACCCCTTCGAGATCGAGAAGTGCGTCCGAGATTTTCTTGAATCGCTGAATGGCTAGCCTTCGCCACTCTCACCGCAACGCTTTCGTCTTATCCACCACCACCGCCCCGCCCTTCATCACCCACTTCACCTTCTCCAGCACCACTCCAATGTCCGGTGTAGGATCACCCTCCACCCCCACCAAATCCGCGAAGTATCCCGGCGCCACCGCTCCCAATTCATTCGCCTTGCCCAACAATTCCGCGGCGTTGCAGGTCGCCGTCTTCAACGCCTCCTCCGGACTCATTCCCGCCTTCACAAACCAAGCCAGCTCCCGCGTGTTCTGTCCGAACATCGAATAAACCGCATCCGACCCCATGGCAAATTTCACTCCCGCTCGATGAGCCTTGCGCGCCGTCTCCAGATTCCGCGCGATGAACGCCTGCGACCGCGGCTCAAATCCCGGCGTATATCCGATCTTGCTTCCGTTCTCGATGTAGTAGCGGTTGTGATCGATCGTCGGCACGTAATACGTCCCGCGCTTCGCCATCTCCGCGATGGTTGCGTCGTCCATGTCCGTCGCGTGTTCCAGCGAATCCGTTCCTGCCCGCACCGCATCGCGCGCTCCATCCGGTCCATACGAATGAATCGCAATCTTCTTCCCAAACTGATGCGCCGCGTCCACCGCCGCTTTGATCTCGTCGTAACCGTAAGTTTGAAATCCAGAGGTGTCGTCATCCGTTCCCGTGGACGCGAACAGTTTGATCCAGTCCACTCCCGCCGCCACCTGCTGCCGCACTACGCGCAGCACTTCCGGCACGCCATCCGCAATTCCCCCCGCCGGGTTCCCCCCTGGCGCAGAATTCGTTCCTTTATACGCGGTACTGGTCACTGATAGTCCATACCCCACCACAAACATCCTCGGCCCAATCATCTCGCCGCGATTGATCAGGTCCCGCATCGCAATGTCCATGTACTGATCCGAGCCCAGATCGCGCACTGTCGTCACGCCTGCTTCGAGCGTCCGCATCGCTCCCTTGCGCGCCAAAAATACTTCCACCGCCGGAGAATTGTTTGCAATCTGCTTCAACATCGGAACACTTTGTCCTGTTTCTGTCGGGGGCGTCTCATCCGTGTACAGCGTCATGTGCGTGTGCACATCAATCAATCCCGGCAGCCCGAAATACCGCGTCAGATCCACCACTTCGGCCTGCGCCGGAATCCGCTTCGCGTCCGTAGTCACCTCGCGAACCCGCTCCCCATCCACAATCACAATGGCGTCCGTCCACACCTTCCCTTTTCCATCCCACAACTTCCGAAACTTCACCGCCTTCACTTTCGGCTCACTCGTCGCCGCGCTTTCCGGTGGCTTCTGTACCGCCGCCTGGGCCCGCACACTGGTCGCGAACACCAATCCACACATCAACACGCACATCAGCATCAACGCCCGATTCGCCCGCTTCCTCATCGTCCACACCTCCGCCGCAACGGTCACCTCGCCCACCGCATTATGTCTTTTCCGCGTCCCCGCCGCGAGCCTCTGTTTACTCCATCTCGCCCCGCCCGCGCGGAGCGTCGATGCGTTATCTTTTCTCCCCTCTGTCGCAAAGCCTTTTCCCACTTCCTCGCGATTCGCCATGACGCTCTCTATATTTTGTCTTTTGATGGCAGACCAGCATGGCCGCAATCTCCGCTGTTCGTTCGGGAATCGAGCGGGCTAGCCCGTCCGCTCCCTGCCGGGTGCAGGCGGTATCTGCATCCCGCTAGGAAGGCAAGGTGCTTCGCTCCCGGTCGTTCTTTGAAGCGCTTGCAACGCTCGATCAACGACCTAAGTCCAGCAGAATCAATACTTACGCGCCCTCGAGAAAATGTATCATTGCCAAGGGGGACCTTAAGCCCATTAGAATACTTACAAAAAGCGCCCAGCTAGTCCTTTGGATCTCGTAGTTACGCGAAATGGGGGTGGGGCCTCCCTCCCTCCTCAGACTCGCGCTCTGCCATCCCGAGCCTGCCTGCGCCGAGCAGGCGTAGCGAGGGACCTGCTTTCCGGCAGAGCCTCCACCGAATGGGATCGCGCGCCAGACCGAGCTTTTGTGTCCGACAAGAGACACTCGTCAGTGATTGGGAACACCGGCGACTATGGAAATCGGGAAATGATTTTCCGCTTTTTACAAGATTTTCCTAGTATTTCTAATTGGAAGACCTTACTATATGCAAAATGTTTCCGCTGCGCCTGCTTTTCGCTCGTTTTTGGCGCGGAAGACCCGCTAGCTCTCACCTCATCAAGCGCTTCCGTTCGGCAGCACAATTGCCTCTTAGTACCGTGAGGAACGTTACCGTGCCCAGGCCCGCTGTCGCAGCCACATCTCGCTACGCCCATCTCCCTCGTGTTTTTGCCCGAGCAGCCCTGCTGTTCGTGCCCGCAGTACTACTAGTGACCTTCTTGACCGTCAAGGTTCTCCGCCACGGCGCTGCCGAACAGCCACAGTTGCCGGCCTATTCGCAGGACGCGAACACGCAGGAACCGCTCGACCTTTCCGCCGCGTCCCAACTGCAACGCCCGATCTTTCCCTACTCCATCGTCCCCGGTGGCGTTCGCGACGCGCGCGAACTGCAATCGGTAGCCTCCCACGACCCCGTGGTGGCACAACATTATTCCGATTTTCGCATTGCCGCGGCTCGCACCATTCGCATTGAAAAGCCGCTTGAAATGTACGTCTCATATCGCCGCAACAATACTGTCTACTGGACCAGGAATCGCATGGTGATTCCTGCCGGCGAAACTTTAATCTCCGACGGCGAAAATCTTGCTCGCGTGCGCTGCGGAAATCGTCTTTCGGCTATCGCCGCGAAACCAGTTTCGCTATCCGAGCCAAGCAAAGAAGAATTGAACACCCCGAATTTTGTTCCGCCGCTAATGGCGGAGTTTCTTCCCGGCGATGGCGAGGGTTTTTTCCCTGGCGCCCCGGCGAGCGCACTTCCCGCTCTGCCTCCGGGGTCCATCACCACTGCCGGCGCAAACACACCGCCCCCGACGATCTTTCCGCCGCTGCTTCCTCCGGGTGTCCATCCCAATAGCCCCAATACTCCTGTAGTCCCGCCCGTTTCGACGCCAGAGCCCGGCACCTTCACTTTTCTTTTCGCCGGTATCGTGATGATCGCCGTGCTGGTTGGACTGACACTGCGGCGCAATGGCTCCGCCTAAACTCTGCTGCGATTTTTGAAACTTCCATTTTCTCAAGGCAAATATTTAGCGCATATTTGGAAACGGTTGGCGCGGTTTGCGTGACTCGATTCTCTAAACGACGCTGATTAGTACCTTCCCGCTCGCCACCAGGCGCGAATTTCGTCTTCCACGGAAAAGCGCACACCCGGATTCGCCGCGAATCTGGCGTCCAGAGCAAATGCATGCGCTTTCATGGGTACCAGAAAATAGCTTCTCGCCCGCAAAAATCCGCGCACGAACAACTCGGTAAACTCGGCCATCCCGACTACGCGCAGCTGCGCGGCGTGGACCAACCCGTGAAAGAGATCGCGGCTTGCAATTCTTTCGTTGAATACCACCACGTCCAGAAACGTCACCGCTGCCTTGTGAGTAATGTCCGGCAAATGCTGGAAGCCCTTTTCGCGGGCTTTAGGATAAAACCACGGATTCGCCACGCGTTCGTCGACCAGCTCCAACACGCGGGCCTGGTCGAGCAAGGCTGGTTCAAAATATCCTTCCATCGTGTCGCGCCATTCGCCGGCCAGCGGCCCGGCGATTGCGTGATATTCTTCGCGCGCTGCACGCAAGTACTCTGCAAACCACTGGATTGCTTTCTGTATGTCGCTTTCTGCGCAGTAGGGAAATTCGACGGGTCCGCCGGCCGCGGTTTGCGGGTCCGGACCGGCTGGGACCCTTAGTTTCTGAAGTGGATTTTGTTGCGGCTGCTCCTGCAAACTGCTGTGGTCCTTTTTCGGGGGCCGAGCTGCGTTTGGCTTGTGGGGCACACTACTTCTCCTGTCTTTGACAGCGCTCCGGCTATCTTGGTATTGCATGAGATACTTATACACTGTTAGCTTTACACTGTCAATGTATTATTTGAAAACAGCAAAGGCAATCCGGGGGTACGGTAGCGCTTCTATACTCGATCATGCGACATATTGCAGCGCTGGGTTGGCGATTTGTTGACTTTTCCGCGCTGCCGCACTTGGCTTGGCAGCGGGTTCATGGTATTAGTTCTACGTCGTTAGCGCTACAGGTAGGACGCGCCAAAGCGGAGAAAGGCTCTCATGCCGCCCCATGCAGATCAATTGTTGCAGGAACGGATTCTGAAAACGGCGCAACGGCTGTGGCGCACGCGCGGTGAGAGCGGCCTGACGCTACGCGCCGTTGCGCGAGAGGCCGGCACCACTACGCCTACCGTCTACAAACGCTTCCGCAACAAACAGGCCTTACGCAAAGCGCTGGCTGAACGCGTGCGACTGCAATTGAACGAGTATCTCTTCGCGGCAAAGTCACTCGAGGATGTTTCCCGGCGTTATCTTGAGTTCGCCGACGAGCACCCGCACGAGTACCAGTTGTTAGTGAACTCCTGGAGTGACATCTTTCACCCGGATTTTCCACGCCCCGGGCGGCTGTGGTTGATGACCCAGTTTGCCGACCGTTTCGGCGGCAAGCCGGAAGACTATTCGCGATGCTTCTATGCCATGTTTCTCCTGGCGCACGGCGCAGCGTCCCTGCTGAGCCTTCCCGGCGATGAGGTCGCGCGGGAAGAAGTCCGGCGAAATTTACTGGAGATTTCCGCGGCATTGATCGAGCAGAATAAGATTTTCCAGTTTTAGCAATCCGGGCGCAGTCTAACGCCTGGCTTGGCGCGGTTGGCTTGCGTACAGGAGCGGCCTGGTGTTTCTTTCGATTCAATTCATCTAAATTTTGCTTTTCCCGGCCGGCAAATTTTATTTCTATAATTTAAGATCCTTGGCAGTAGCGTTTTTGCTTTTCTGGAATGGTCAAATTCAAAGGAGGGCGGCTGTTGCGGGTACTGCTCTCCACTAAAACCCTAAAGGAGTTGGAAGGAAAAACTGAATGGCTAGAACACTCGAAGTCGCTCCCAGCGCAGCACGCAAACCGCGAGCCGCAAAGAGCGCTCCCACGCTCGAACAAATCCAGGCCCGCGCCTACGAAATTTATCTGGAACGCCGCGGCGCACCGGGCAACCAGATCGAAGACTGGCTTCGCGCTGAACACGAACTGGCCTCTGGCGGCTCGACCAAGCCAAGAAAATCTAGCCGCACGGCAAAGTCTCAGGCTGCCTGATTTCTGCTAAATCGCGTTGCGCCTTTCCCGGCCAGGCGGACCGCGCTCCTACATCATTCCCGTCAAGAAAAATCTGCGATCCTTGTGATAGCCTCTGTGCGGCAGGCACCAGTTGCTGATCCCATCGTGGTGTGGCGCCGCGAAACGACTCGAGGCAAACGGCAAATGAGCTACGTACACTCGAACTTAGTCCCGGGCGAAAAGGTTATTTACGAAACGCGATTGCACTGGATCGTAATGCTGGGACATATGGCCGTGGGCTGCCTGTTGCTCGCTCTGCCCGGGGCGCTTCTGCTGTACTACGCGCGCAATCAATCGGGGATCGACAGCACGGAATTGCACCTGATGGAAGGTGGGGCCGCAATCTTGCTGATTTCCGGCCTGGTGGTGATTCTGGCGGGCTTGGTGCGCCGCAATGCGACGGAAATGGCGGTCACCAATCGCCGTGTGGTGATCAAAACCGGTCTGGCCAGCCGCAAGACCATTGAAATGCTGTTGAACAAGGTAGAGAGCATCGAAGTCAGCGAGACCACTGTCGGCAGAATGCTGGGCTACGGAACCATTGTGGTGATCGGGACCGGCGGCACCCCGGAACCATTTCACAAAGTTGCGCATCCCTTGCAGTTTCGCAGTCAGGTACAGCAACAGATTGAAAAGTTGCCGTAGTATGCTGGCGTTTGCCTTGTGTTTAGGATGAGAATTCGGCGCACGTGAGATTGCGCACCGCACTATGGTTTTCATTTCGATCTGGAGCCTAGCGACTTCGAAAACAACCAGGGAAACAATTTTTCGTCATCATAAGCTTTATCCCACGAAACGTGTTTGATATTTGGGTACTCGGTATAGCGGGCTTCCGCGCCTACTTCTTTCATCGCCGCGTACATCTGCCGTGACTCGGTTATCGGCACAATGTCGTCGTCGGCTCCATGAAAAATCCACACGGGAGTCTTGCCAATCTTCGCCGCCGCGGCAGAATAGCTTTTTGGATCGTCGGCCGGCGACCATTTTGCCAGGTCGGGATGGGCCTTCAGGGTGGCGGGGGGCGGACGAATGCCCCCGCAAATCACGATCATCGCGGCAAACTTGCGCGGATATTTTTCCGCCAGGTGCCAGGACCCATAGCCGCCCATGGAAATCCCGGTCAGATAAGTTCGTTCTGGGTCGCCGTGAAATTCTTTGCTGGCCGCATCCAGTGTGGCCATTGCAAGATCGTCCATGGGCGGTTGCGTCCACCACATGTTTTTTCGGCATTGCGGCATCACTACGATGGCCGGAATGCGCCCGCGATCCACGCGGATCTCCGTGGCAATGCCCACATCGCTTTGCTGCATGCCGTCGTCACCGCGTTCGCCAGCGCCGTGCAGGAAAAGGATGACCGGCCATTTTTGATGAGCCGTCCAGGTTTCCGGAACGAAAACTTGATACTTGTAGGTAGTTCCCTGCAGGGTGACGGTGCGATCAAGAAACCCGGTCTCCTGATTTTTGGCGTGGGCCGGAATTGCCATGGCCAACCACAAAATCAGAAACGCGTGAATTTTTCGCGACCGAAAAGGCACCGCTTCCTCCGCTCTTTGACTTTAGCATGAGTACTTGGCATCGGTCCGGTCCTTTGCGAAATACCAAATAGTGATTAAAGACATCACGCGACTCGCCGGGATATCCTCAAGGCGCCCAACTGGAGCGCGTTTGCCAACAAATTGCGTTTCCCACGGCCGCGGTATTTCAGCGACGAGCACATAACGACTATTCCGCGCTGGTCAGAAACCCTCGGCCGCGGGCGCGTATCTAACCTTCAGGAGTAATGATGGGACGGCGTCCGGAACTCGATGCGCTTCGCGGGCTGATGCTCGTGTGGATCGCACTGACCCATCTGCCCACTTCCGCCAGCACCTACGTGAATCAGCCGTTTGGTTTCGTCTCGGCGGCGGAAGGATTCATTTTTCTTTCCGCACTGTTTACCGGACGAATCTATTTCCGCTTGGCCGAGCACGACGGTTACTGGCCGATGACGCGAAAATTATGGACGCGGACGCTGCGCTTGTACGGGTACCACGCGCTGCTGCTGGCGTTTATGTTCCTGGTTGCGGTGCCGATTGCATCGCGCGGCAACCGGCCGGGACTGCACAATCTGCTTGATTTTTATTTCATGGTGGGCGCCAAACAATCCATTAGCGAAGCGGCTATGCTGATTTACAGGCCACCTTTGCTCGATATTCTTCCGATGTACATCATTTTTCTGGCGTTCACTTCGACAGCGCTGCTGCTGGCCCGCAAGATCGGCTGGAAGCCGATCCTACTGGGGGGATTCGTCATTTGGAGTTTTGCGCAATTCGGTTTTCGCAACGCCGAACACTCTTTCATGATGCGCTTTATTCCGACGCGCATTCCGCTGAACGAGATGGGTTCGTTTGATCTGTGGGCTTGGCAATTTTTGTGGATCAGCGGAATCTGGCTTGGGGTACGTTGGGGCCAGGATAATCTGCCAATCGAGAAGTGGGCGCGGCGTGCGGTCGTTCCCTCCGTGCTGATAGTCGTTCCTCTTTTTGTGTTGCGGCGGGTGCTGGAACACGGATTCGAACTGGGCGCCAGTGAATTCCTGTTTGACAAGTGGCATCTGGGACCTTTGCGGGTGCTCAATTTTGCCGCTGTGGGAGCTCTGCTGATTTTTTCGCAGTCGGTATTGAAACCGTTGGCGATCCGGCCGCTGGTTATGCTCGGGCAAAGCTCGCTGCAGGTGTTTTGTGTACACCTGCTATTTTGTTTCGCAGGCCTGACGCTCATGGGCAACGCATCCATGCTCAACGGATGGCGGCAAGCGGGGCTGTTGACGGCAACATTCAGCGCCATGCTGCTCACTGCGAAGGTATTTTCCAAGAGCGAAGCCAAGCACGAACGGCAGGCAAAAACTGAAAGCCCTCCTGACCTTGGTTCACAGCCGGAATCGTTCGCGCAAACCGAGACCAAGCCCGCAGTTATTCC
>Ga0193709_1000637_pt1 | contig 11639 bp, 7 predicted proteins | sample H3c2metaG_FD_160571 | JGI IMG/M metagenome (GOLD analysis project Ga0193709, IMG submission 160571) | Soil microbial communities from a riparian zone of the East river system, Colorado, United States - H3c2 | ecosystem: Environmental > Terrestrial > Soil > Riparian zone | place: USA: East River... | reverse complement strand
CCACCAGTACACCGACCACGTCTCGATCCTCAAGTTCATCGAACGAAACTGGGACCTGCAACCGTTGACCGCTCGCAGCCGGGACAACTTCCCGAACCCCAAGTCCGACCATGCCAACCCCTACGTTCCCAAAAACAGCCCGGCCATCGGCGACCTGTTCGATCTGTTCGACTTCGACCACGACAACGGCAACCTCGGCGAGCACTAAACACCACCATTCGCCTAAACACGGAAAAAGGGCGGCTCCAAGCCGTCCTTTTTCATTTCCAGAACCCGCCATCCCCCGAGTGCTGTCATGGTGAGCCCGCCGTAGGCGGGCGAAGGATCTCACAAGTGCTTGGCGCGTCCGCCCCATTTGGCCTCTCGTTGGTCGTCTGCAATTGCGACCGCCTCCCGCCGCGCCTATACTGGAACGCGCAAACGCGCCATGCCCATCAACACGCTCATCGTTGACGATGAAAAGCCGGCTCGCGAAGAACTGGCGTTCCTTTTGAAATCATTTCCCGACGTTCATTTGGTCGCGCAGGGAAAAAACGGTCTGGAAGCCGTGAGCCTGATCAAAGAACACGCCCCCGATCTGGTTTTTCTGGATGTGCAGATGCCCGGCCTGGATGGTTTTGGCGTTCTGCAAAAGTTGGTCGAGCGGAGAATCGAGGTGCCGCACGTGGTCTTCGCCACGGCATTCGACCACTACGCGGTGAAAGCGTTTGACGTCAACGCCGTGGACTATGTGCTGAAGCCGTTCGACAGGGCGCGCATCGCCAAGGCCATTCAGCGCGCGCGGCGTGAAATCGAATCGGAAGTTTCTCCAGCCGACCGGTTGGAGCAGCTGGTCAATCGCCTAGGTGTGGTGAAAACCTCTACAGCCAAGGCCGCTGCTCCTGCGCCGTCAAAAATTCTCGTCAATGCGCAGCAGAAGCTGCTGCTGGTGGATGCCGAAGACATGATCTTTGCCACCATCGGCGATGGTTTGATATCCATCATCACCCGCGATCTGGAAGGGACATCGAACTACCGCACGCTGGACGAACTCGAAGACGCTCTGGCATCCGATTCGTTCTGGCGCGCGCATCGCTCATTCCTCGTCAATCTGCATCACATCAAGGAAGTGGTGCCGTGGTTCAAATCGACCTTTATGCTGAAAATGAACGATAAAAAACAGACCGAAGTGCCGGTCAGTCGCCAACAAACCAGACGTCTGCGGGAACTCTTCAAGCTGTAGGAACGCCGCGCCCCCCGTGGTCTTAGGCTAGTATTTCGGCAGCGTGCATGAGCGTTAATGCCAACGGCGCACTCGGAGTCAACAGGCAAGGCCGATTTAAGGTTGCTGGCGTTTTTTTCCCTGTGTACTTTTTTTCTCGGCTTGATTCTATTTCGTTGGACCCACTTTCGCAGGTCTCGTTCAATACCAGACATGGTGTTTGTGTCGTGCCTATTCGCCGTAGGCTTCGCAATTCTCAAACCCCGCATCTTCTCTGAGGTTCGCGGCGATGTTCGAAAGAAGTTCTCCGTTGAGAACTAGGCCCCCTGAATCTATTGGTGTTTCAGCCGGTATGTGCTTCTCGCTCGTGCTACCATCGCTTTGATCCGACCATGGATTTCGCTCTCACAGATCAGCAAAAACTGATTCGCGACACCGTCCGGCAATTTATGGAAGCGGAAGTTCGTCCGCTGGTCAAGGAACTGGAGCGCGAAGAGAAATTTCCGCTCGACTTGCTGAAGAAAATTGCGGACCTGGGCTGCTGTGGGATGCTGATGCCCGAAGAGTGGGGCGGGCCGGGCCTGGACACAGTTTCATACGTGCTGATGATTGAAGAAGTTGCGCGCGTTTACACTGCGATGTCCACCGCGCTCGGCGTAACCAATTCCGCCGTACAAGTCCCGCTGCTGCAATTTGCCACGGACACGCAGAAACAAAAATATCTTAAGCGCCTCGCGAGCGGCGAAATTCTCGGCTCCTTCTGCCTGACGGAAGCTGCCGCAGGCTCCGACGCCGCCGGTATCCAAGCCACAGCCACCCGGTGCGCCTCCCAGGGCTGTCATCCCGAGCGAAGCGAGGGATCTGCTTTCTGCTATCGCTTGAATGGTGCAAAAACATGGGTCACCAACGGCAGCATCGCCGGGGTCTTCATTGTTTTCGCCAAGACCGATCAACGCGCCGCTGGAAAGGGAATCACAGCATTTCTTGTGGAGCCAACCTGCAAAGGATTCAAAATCGGCCGCCACGAAGACAAAATGGGCCAGCGCTCCTCGCCCTCAGTAGAAATTCTATTGAACGATTGCGAAGTGCCCGCCGCGAATCGCCTCGGCGAAGAAGGCCAGGGACTAAAAATTGCTCTCAGCGCGCTCGATGGCGGTCGCATCGGCATCGCTGCGCAAGCTGTCGGCATGGCACAAGGCGCTCTCGATGAATCGATCAAGTACGCCAAGCAGCGCCGCGCCTTCGGCAAACCCATTTCCGATTTTCAAGCAATCCAATGGATGATCGCCGACATGCAAACCGAGCTCGAAGCCGCGCGCGGCCTGACGTATTACGCCGCGTGGCTCAAGGACTCAGGCCAGCAGATGGGGGCCGCCGCGTCAAAAGCAAAACTCTACGCCAGCGAAATGGCCAATCGCGTCGTCTATAAAGCCGTGCAAATCCACGGCAGCGTCGGCTACTCCCGCGAGACGGACGTCGAGCGCATGTATCGTGACGCCCGCGTCATCACCATCTACGAAGGCACCAGCGAAGTGCAAAGAATGATCATCGCCCGCGACCTCCTGAAGTAATCCGTCGATCGCCATACTGCGTCCCCCATTTGTCATTCCGAGCGAAGCGAGGAATCTGCTTTCTTGCTGCACCGCACAACTGGCGCAATCGGCAAAAAACTTATAACTTATTACCTACAGCTTAAAATTCTGCACCCAGGAAAACTTTGACCACCAAGATAAACCGAGTCCTAAGTGGCATGCGCCCCACAGGCAAGCTCCACATAGGCCACTATTTCGGCGCGCTGCAAAACTGGGTCCGCCTGCAGAATGATCCTGCTTACGAATGTTTTTATTTCATCGCCGACTGGCACGCGCTCACCAGCGACTACGCCGACACCAGCGCCGTAGCGCAGAACACCATCGAAATTGTCACCGACTATCTGGCTGCCGGCCTCGACCCGCAAAAATCCGTTATCTTCCAACAGTCGCTAATCCCTGAACACGCCGAGCTTCATCTCCTCCTGGGAATGGTCACCCCACTCGGCTGGCTCGAACGTGTGCCCACCTACAAAGAAGCCTTCGAAAACGTCACCAACAAAGACCTCCACACCTACGGCTTCCTCGGCTACCCCTGCCTGCAAACCGCCGACATCGTCATGTACTCCGAACCCGGCACTCCGCTGTTCGTCCCAGTAGGCGAAGACCAAGTGTCCCACGTCGAAATCAGCCGCGAAATCGTGCGTCGGTTCGATTTCTTCTACGGTTTTAAGGTCCATCCGGACCTGTTCATCCCTGCAAATTTCGCAGATTATTGCCGCGCCTTGAAAAATCTGCGCGTCGTCAAGACTCTTCGGGATCTCGTCGATTCCTCGGAACAGCCCTGGGAAGCCAGCGCTGCGGCTAAAGCATCAATATTGACCAGATACGCGGCGGAAGTCGGAATGAGGAATTTTACTGACGAAATGGGAGAGTTTAGAAAGTACTTTGAATTCAGCGAAGTTTTGACCGAGCCGCAAGTAATGCTCACCAGAACTCCGCGCATCCCCGGGCTTGACGGTAGAAAGATGTCGAAGAGCTACGGCAACGCCATCACGCTGAGCGAATCTGACGAGGAGATCCGCAAAAAAACAAAAGTCATGGTCACAGACCCGGCCCGCAAACGCCGCACCGATCCCGGAAATCCGGACGTGTGTCCGGTCTACGATTGGCATAAACTCTTTTCGTCCCCGGAAACGCTGGCGTGGGCGGCCGAGGGCTGCCGCTCCGCCGGCATTGGCTGCATCGAGTGCAAAGCAAAAATGGCCGATCACCTGATCCAGTGGATCACTCCAATTCGCGAGCGTCGCGTCAAGTACGAGAAGGATCGTGCGCACGTTCTCGAAGTGATCGACACCGGTTCGAAGCGCGCCCGCGAAGTCGCTAAGGGCACCATGGAGCGCGTCCGCGAAGCCGTCTTCGGCTGGCAGAAAAAGCGCGCCGAGGTGGCGGCAAGCAAATGATGATGACTTCACATCACGAATTTACTGGTCGCCGGTCGCTGGTCGCCGGTCGCTGAACCATGGCCTCCCCCTACAAAATCAATATCCCGATGTATGAAGGTCCTCTGGACCTGCTTCTCGATCTCATCAAGAAGCAGGAGATGAGCATTCACGATATCCAAATTTCCAAAATCACTTCGCAATATCTCGATTACCTGCACAAACTCGAAGAGCTAAACGTCGACGTCTCCTCGGAATTCATCTACATGGCGGCGTCGCTCATTTACATCAAATCGAAAATGCTCTTGCCGCCCGACCCACTGGCCTCAGCAGAAGACCCGTCCGCTGACCCGCGCGAAGAACTGGTCCAGCGCCTGCTTGAACACGAAAAATTCAAAAACGCCGCGCAGCTTCTTTACCAAAAACAGCAAATCGAAGAAAACGTCTGGTCCAGGCCCGACAAATCGCTTTACAACGACGAAGGCAGCGAAGGCGAACTGGTGGTTTCACTCGTCGATCTGGTCAAAGTTTTTCAGCAAGTCCTCGAACGCCGCAAAGAAGTTTCCCGCATCGAACTGCAGCACGAACAATTCACAGTGGCGCAAATGATCGCACAGCTGCGCGGACAAATCCTGGCCAGCGACGACTCCAGCGTAAACCTCGTGCAATTTTTCGAAGCGTGCCCCTCGCGCCACGCCATGATCGTGGCCTTTCTCGCGGTCCTCGAAATGGTCAAGCTGCAAGCTGTGGCGATCGTCCAGGAAAAACAGTTTGGCGATATCCTGCTGCGCAAAAGCAAATCCTTCGACACCGTGTTCGACGAAAAAGGCGAAATGCGCCTGATCGACGAGGAGTACAAGTAACCTGCTCGGTAGCGCAAGGGCCCGGGCTATGCGACGGCCGAAACCCCACCCAGACCATCACGCTGAACTCGATTTCAAATAGTACCGAGGGTGCCCCACCTTTGATTTGTAAGGGTGGGTCTTAAGCTTTTGCTGTTTGGCTGTAAACTTTGCTCGCTCGACTGTAAACTATGCTCATGAATGACGAACGCAAATCAGCCCTCGAAGCCATCATCTACGCTGCCGACGAACCCGCCACGATCGAGCAACTTGCGCTGGCGCTCGGCGAAGAAAAAATCGTGGTACAAGCCGCGCTTGATGAGTTGGTCGCGAGCTACGCGACAGAAGAACGCGGCATCGAAATTCGCGCCGTCGCCGGCGGCTACAAGATGTACACCAAGCCGCAACATCACGACGTAGTGCGCCGCTTCATCAAGGGCCTGCGCCCGCCGCTGCGCCTCTCGATGCCTGCGCTCGAAACGCTTGCCGTAATCGCCTACAAACAACCAGTCACCGGCCCGGAAATTTCTGAAATTCGCGGCGTCAACTCTTCCGGCGTGCTCGCAACGCTTCTCGACAAGCGCCTGATCACCACCGCAGGCCGCAAAGAAGTGATGGGCCGCCCGATCCTCTACAAGTCCTCAAAGGAATTTCTGATGCGTTTCGGTCTTAGTGATTTGCAGGAATTGCCCAGCTTAAAAGAATTCGAAGCGTTGGCTCGCGAAGCCCTGGGCAGCGATATGGGCGTAGCTCCAACCACCGAAGAAGCGATGCTCGCCGCGCCCACGGCCGACACTCTGGAAAATCTCACCGCCGCTCAGGCTCCGGCCACTGGGCACCGCAGTGTGCTTGTCGATTCTTCGAATGCGCTCACCGCCGACTTAGCCGATAACGACCAACTAGTCCCCACCGAATTCGCGGCTCCGGATGTTGGCTCTCGGGGTGCGGGTGCCCCAGGTACCGCTGCTGCACCTGGGTCTTGGCCATCGTCTTCGCAGCCTTCCGCACCCTCCGACGACGAATTCCTCCGCGAACGCGAAGTCGAATCCACGGCCGAAGGTATGCCCAGCGGCGAGCTCGACGAAGAGCCGCCGAAAGCCGAGTCCGCCTCCGCCGGCGAATAATTTTCTTCCCAAGTTCCTCTCACGGTTTTGCGTGCCCCTCGGTTTTGTCGGGTGCGGGCTCTACTTGGGGCCCGCCGTGCTGGCGGTTGGGTCTTTCCTCTAATCTTGGCTTTTGATTTTGCCGGTTGACTTGGCTGCCGTTTTTACTTTCTCCGCTGCTATGCTTCCCTCGCCTCCTCCGCTAACATAGAACCCCATGCAAGAACGCCTTCAAAAAATCATCGCTCGCGCAGGCATCGCTTCCCGCCGCCACGCCGAACAACTCATTCTCAGCGGACAAGTCCGCGTCAACGGAAAAACCATCCGCGAACTGGGCAGCAAAGCCGACACCGGCTCCGATAAAATCGAAGTCTCCGGTAAAAAAATCGCCGCAGAAGAACGCAAAGTCTATCTGCTCCTCAACAAGCCGCCGGAAATCGTTTCGACGCTCGCCGACCCCGAAGGCCGCAAAACTTTGCGCAATTTGCTGCGCGGAATGCCGGAGCGGGTTTATCCAGTAGGAAATCTCGAATACTCGGCGTCCGGCGTGGTTTTTCTAACCAACGACGGCGACTTTGCCGCCGACATGCTCAAACACTGGGAAAATATTGAGCAGGTCTACCACGTGAAAGTAAAAGGCATGCTCAATCGCCAGGATCTGGAACGCCTGGGAAAAGAAATTGGCGCCAAAATGCAGACCCTGCGCCAGCCTGACGCCACCCGCGGCCACACCGCAAATTACTGGTACGAAGTGCGCATGCGCAGTTCCAAAAAAGAGGAAATGCGCAAGGTCTTGTTCAAGGAACGGCATCCCGTGGAAAAAGTGAAACGTGTCGCGCTGGCTTCGCTGAGCGTTGAAGGCATTCCGCGCGGCCGCTACCGTCTGCTTTCGCAAAAAGAGGCCGACTTGTTTCGCAATGAATTCAAAGATGGCGAAAAAAAGAGATCCTCGAAATTCGTGTCGGCTGCAGAATAAGTTTCCCCCGGAGTGTTCTGCATGGCTGCGGAGCGTTTACAAAAAATCATGGCGGCGGCTGGGATTTCTTCGCGCCGTAAAGCCGAGGAAATCATCGCCGCCGGTCGCGTGACCCTCAACGGAAGCATTGTCACCGAGCAGGGAACTAAAGCTGACCCGCAAGTGGACCAGATACAGGTGGACGGCAAGCCGCTCAAACCCGCCGAGCAGCTTCTCTACTTCATGCTGAACAAACCGAAAGGCTACGTAACCACGGTCAGCGATCCGGAAGGCCGCCCGACCGTGATGGAATTTGTTTCCTACCGCAAAGAGCGTTTGTATCCAGTGGGACGGCTCGATTACGCCAGCGAAGGTCTGCTACTCATGACCAACGACGGCGAACTCGCGCAGAAACTCACCCAGGCCGGTTCGCATATGCCGAAAACCTATCACGTAAAAATCAGCGGACGACCGGACGAAAAGGGAATCGAACGGTTGCGCCGCGGAATCATGATTACGCTGGAAGACGGCGAACGCGTGAAAACTTCTCCGGCAAAGATTCGTCTGCTCGAAGACACGCCAAATCCGTGGTACGAAGTTATTTTGATCGAAGGCCGCAATCGCCAGATTCGCCGCATGTTTCAAAATGTCGGTTTCCTGGTGGAAAAAATCAAGCGCGTGCAACTTGGCCCGCTCACTCTGGACGTGCCTCCCGGAAAAGTTCGCCCGCTCACGGTGCGGGAAGTGGCACAATTAAAAACCCTGACCCGCAAGCCTTCGTAGCGGCCACCTTCAGGTGGCCATCTTGGTTTTTTGGTCACAGGAGACCCCGTTGAAATTTATCATGCGCTTCCTCATCGCTGTGCTTCTGCTCACTGGCGTTTCCCATGCCGCTCAGGATTGGGACGCGCGCGGCAAGGCCTGGTGGGCGCACATCCAATATTTGGCCGACGACAAACTGGAAGGCCGCGGCACCGGCACGGAAGGCTTTGCAAAAGCCGCAGCGTATGTGACCGACCAATTTCACAAGGCCGGTCTGCAACCGGCGGGCGTTCACGGCTACGCGCAGCCGGTCGAATTCAACGTCCTGCAGCTTGACGAATCCCAGTCATCACTCGAATTCGTTCGAAATGGAAAAGTCGAACCGCTACAGTTCGCTGAAGACGGATTTCTGCAGACCACGCCCAACGCGGCCCCCGTGGAGGTCCCGGCGGTTTTTGTCGGATACGGGCTGAAAATTCAGGAAGAGCAGTACGACGATTTTGCCGGCGTGGACTTAAAGGGGAAAATCGCGGTGTTCGTGACCGGAGGCCCTTCGTCGATCCCGACGGCTGTCAAAGCTCACTATCAATCGGGAGAAGAGCGGCGAAAAAACATTGCGGAGGCGGGCGCGGTCGGAAGCGTGATGATTCTAAATCCGCAAACCCAGGAAGTGCCGTGGTCGCGGGTGGCCGGAGCGCGATTCGCTGAACGCATGGAACTGCAGGGCGCGGCAAGCCGCGCGCCGTGGCCGAAATTCGCTATGACCATGAATCCGGTCCATGCGGACAAATTGCTTGCCGGCAGCGGGCATACCTTTCAGGAAATTACCTCGGTTCTCGGCACCGCTAAGCCCCTGCCGCACTTCCCGTTGGCCGTAACCATTCGCGCGAAAACCGCGCAGAAGCGCTCCTCCGCGCATTCAGAAAATCTGGCCGGTGTGCTCCCAGGCACTGACCGCAACCTCAAAAATGAATTCGTGGTCATCAGCGCGCATCTGGATCACCTGGGAATCGGCGAGGCGGTGAACGGCGATAAAATTTACAATGGCGCGATGGACGACGCTTCGGGCATCGCTTCGGTGATCGAAGTCGCGCGCGCCATGCACGACTCCGGAGTCAAACCAAAACGTTCGATTTTGTTTCTTGCAGTCACGGCGGAAGAAAAAGGTTTGCTGGGCTCGGAATTCTTCGCTTCGCATCCAACGGTAAAAGGCAAAATCATCGCCGACCTGAACATGGACATGTATCTTCCATTATTCCCGCTGAAATTGCTGGAAGTGCAAGGGCTTGGCGAGTCCTCGCTTAGCGAGGAGGTCACAGCGGTTGCGAAAGATGCCGGCGTAACGGTGCAGGCCGACAAACAGCCGGACCACGTGCGCTTCATTCGCAGCGATCAATACAGTTTTATCAAACAGGGCGTGCCATCGTTGGCCTTCAAATTTGGCTGGTTGCCCGGGACACCTGAAGAAAAACTCTTTAACGATTGGTACCAAGAGCGCTATCACGGCGTGAAAGACGACGCTACTCAGCCTGTGGACGCGGCGGCTGCCGCGCAGTTCAACGCCATCCTGGAAAAGCTCGCGTTTCGAATCGCGAACGCAGACCAACATCCAACCTGGAATCCCGATAGCTTTTTCAAAAGATTCGCGTCACGCAACGCTCGATGAATGGACTGGCCTTGAATTCGTAGGCGCGCAGCCTGTTGCGCCCCAGCCTGCCCGGAGGTGTGACTGCAGCTGTGTGTTGTTGTCTGCGAAGCAAATTTCTTCCCGCTCGCCAGCGCCACGTTTTCCGCCATGGTGTCCCGCGAAAACTGCCAACATCGCCAAACCGTTACCGGAGTAACGAGGAGGGCACGCCTGTCCTCCGCGCGCGGCATTTTCTCCAGTAATTTCGAGGATACTTTAGGCAGAACGCTGCAAAGATGCTCTGAAAAAATCAGTGGGCGGACGATTTATTTTGAATCAGCCAAGGCGGTGCGCGTGATCTGGTATTTCTTTTTTTTCCTAGTTTCAGGATTCTGCGGAATTCTGTATGAACTCGTCTGGCTCCGGCTGGCCATGGCGCAATTCGGCGTTACCACTCCGCTCGTTTCCACGGTGCTGTCCATGTTCATGGCAGGCCTGGGCTTGGGATCGTGGGCTGCCGGCTCGTTGATCCGGCGCTACGAAGGGCGCACAAATTTTCCGCCGCTGCGGCTCTATGCGCTCTGTGAAATGTTGATCGGAATTTCCGCCCTGGTGGTGCCGCTGCAAATGCTTTGGGGCCATCGCCTACTCGAACAAATCGCTGGGCAAAATGGCATTTCGTCCGGCAGCTATTACCTGGTGGCTGGCGCGTGGCTGGCGTTAACCATGATTCCCTGGTGCGCTTGCATGGGCGCAACGATTCCATTGGCGATGTTTGCCATTCGCCGCGATGTGAAAAGCGAAACCAAGCGATCTTTCAGTTTTCTCTATGTAGCCAATCTGGTCGGTGCTGTCGCTGGCGCTATCGTGCCGCTGTTATTCATCGAAGTGTTCGGTTTTCACGCAACGCTGCGTGTCGGAATTGTTTTGAATTTTGCGGTTGGGCTTTCGGCATTTCTGCTTTCACTGGTTTCTGAACGAGCCGGCACCACGGAGATTGCGACACCCGCGCAACCGGCACTTATCGCAACAGGATCGCAAAAAGGCATTCTCTCGTTGTTGTTTCTTACCGGCCTGGCCACCATGGGCATGGAAGTGGTGTGGATTCGCCTCTTTACGCCAAGCATCGGGCCAATGGTTTATTCCTTCGCATTGATCCTGGCTTCGTATCTCTTCGCCACTTTCGTCGGATCGCGGATTTATCGCTTCTGGAGCCGCAAATATTCTGTCGAAGGCGCGATGATTTGGGTGTTGCTTGCGTTGCTGGGCATTCTTCCCCTGGTAACCACCGATATACGCTCCCATTTTATGCTTCCGATACTTCGCGTACTCATCGGCGTCATGCCTTTCTCTGCCGCAATTGGATTCCTCACTCCCATGCTGGTGGATCGGTGGTCACAGGGCGATCCGGGACGCGCGGGCCGAGCCTATGCGGTGAACGTCCTCGGGTGCATCCTGGGTCCTTTGCTGGCGGGCTTTCTTGTGCTGCCGCTGGTCGGCGAGCATGTAGCGATGCTGCTTTTCATTTTGCCGTTCATGGCCATGGCGGTATTTCCGGTTGGCGTTCGCAAGCTAAGGATCCCGGATCGCGTCTTTGCGTTCTCGGTCGTGGCAGCAACCCTGCTTGTTTTTCTGCTGACCAAGGACTTTGAGTCGATCTTTCCGACCAGCATTGTCTTGCGGGATAGCGCTGCCACGGTCATCGCCACGGACTATGGTTCGCTCGGCGAGAAACAGCTTTTGGTGAACGGCATTCCTATGACCGGATTAAGCCCGATTACCAAAATGATGGCGCACCTTACCCTGGCTTCGCATGACCAGCCGCCCAAAAATACTCTGGTCATCTGCTTCGGTATGGGTACCACTTTCCGGTCGGCTTTAAGTTGGGGAATTCCCGCAACGGTGGTGGACCTGATTCCCAGCGTTCCAAAACTTTTTCCGTATTATCACAGCGATGCCGCGCAGGTCGTGGCCCTTCCCGGAGCTCGAATCATCTCCGACGATGGGCGGCGTTTTTTGGAACGCACTTCTCAGACGTTTGATTCCATCATTGTGGACCCGCCGCCACCGGTTCCTGCTGCGGGCTCCAGCCTTTTGTACTCCAGGGAATTTTACGCCCTGGTGAAGGAACATCTTCGCGCCGGAGGTATTTTTCATCAGTGGTTGCCGGAAGGCGAT
>Ga0193709_1000636_pt1 | contig 11648 bp, 9 predicted proteins | sample H3c2metaG_FD_160571 | JGI IMG/M metagenome (GOLD analysis project Ga0193709, IMG submission 160571) | Soil microbial communities from a riparian zone of the East river system, Colorado, United States - H3c2 | ecosystem: Environmental > Terrestrial > Soil > Riparian zone | place: USA: East River... | reverse complement strand
CGCACTGTTCCCGCACTGGCTCTATGACACCTTCAATCCGAACGACAAGACCAATCTCGCGCCCTATCGCTTCCTGCATTTCGTGGTGATCGTGATCTTGGTCATCCGCTTTGTGCCCAAGGACTGGCCGGGACTGGAATGGAAGATATTCGACCCCGTCATCGTCTGCGGTCAGCAGTCGCTCGCGGTGTTTTGCGTCGGCGTCTTCCTCTCCTTCGTCGGTCATTTCGAATTGATGATGAGTTCGGGCTCGCTGTTCGCGCAGATTTTTGTCAGCGTGACCGGCATCGCGATCATGACCATCGTCGCCTACTACATCTCCTGGTCGAAACGGCAGGACAAGCCGCTGCCGAAACCGACAGCGGCCAAAGCCGCCTGATCAAGGGCGGCCGGTCACGAAATTCGCGTTACGCGCGAGGCTTCGTGATCAATCGGCCTCTCGACGAAATCCCGTCCCATTCGGTGGACCAGCCGATACCCTCCCGACTCCGATTTCCCTGCAGCGCAAACGCGGCGCCCTGAGGGTCCTCGCATCGGGCGATCCAGGTGCCGCTCGGCAGTTCAAGCGGGCCGTCATAGATCCGGCCGCCACCGGCCTTGACGCGCTCAGCAGCCGCGTCGATGTCGCCGACATTGAAGTAAAGAAGCCAGAATGGAATTGGATCCCACGGCCGTTTGGTGAGCATGCCGCCGATCGTCTGCCCGCCGGCGGAGAACATCTGATACGTCTCCGTCGGACCAACATCGGCATCGGCTTTCTGCCAGCCAAAAAGCTCGCCGTAGAAATCGAACGCCTTGTTCCAATCGGTGGCGAGCAACTCATGCCATCCCACGCCTCCCGATTTGCCGAGCTCTGTGGGCTGCTGGCGGCGGGGCTTCAACCCCTTGACCAACGCAAACGTGGCCGATTGCGGATCGGCCACGACCGAAATGCGGCCAATGTTTGTGTCCGTCGGCGGGACATACACGGCTCCGCCAAGGCGCTTGATCCGTTCGGCGGCGGCGTCCACATCGTCGACGCCGACATATCCCATCCACCGCGGCGTCGCGCCCATCTTCCTCGCGTCCGGCGGCAGCTCCATGAGCCCACCCACCGCAGCCTTTCCAGCGCTAAGCAGCGTGTAAGCCAAATCCGGCGTCGAGGCATCCTGCGCGCCCCAGCCCACTACCTCCACGTAGAAGGCCTTGGCGCCCGTCACGTCGGTGGTCATCAGCTCATACCAGGCGAAACGTCCGTGATAATCGGCCATGCCGGTTTCTTCCGTTCGCGCCTGCAAAAAATCACGGCGCCGCATCGAGCCGCGTTGGCTGATTTCCGGAGTACGATTGAGCGGCTAGATCGTCGGGCCTGAGTAGCGACGAGACCAGGCAAATGCAAGGACACCGCGCGCCCTGCCATTGCACGGAGAGCGCGGCGCAACGAGAGCGATGCAAGAAGCCTGTGGGACTGGCGCGCGTCGAAGTTGTCGTGGAGATGAACAAGGAAATTGTGTGGCGCTTAACGATTCATGAACGTCGTGTTCATCAACATTAATGGCGGAACCATTGCGTTCGCAGTGATGTGTCGTGCGTAACCAGCCTTGCCTGCCGCACTTGCAACGCGTACAATTACGCGGCTGGACTCGAGACAGTTTTTACAAGGTATGGAGGATGCAACTATGCCACGGGTGAAGCAAGCTTCGAAGAAAAAACACATGACGAAAGCCGTGCCGGTGATGGGAGCCGCTGGTTTGACGTTTTCACTGGTGGGGGGAGCGTCCGCCGCGGCGGTGCCGACCGCGGATGTACAGGCGACGCCGAATAATATGATGGGTCACCAGGTGACCCTTGGTGAAGAAGAAATCTCCGACGTCAGCCTGGCGACGTTCTATGTGTTCGACAAGGAGAACACAGCGGCTCAGAGCGGCGTACAGGTCGCGTGGCGCGGCTGCGGTGGCTGCAGAGGTTGCCGGGGCTGCAGAGGTTGCCGTGCCTGTAGAGGTTGTGGCGGCTGCGGCGGTTGCGGCGGCGGCGGCGGCTGCTGCGCGTCGTGGGGAGCCTGCCGCTGGTGCTAGGCCAGGCCGCTTTCCCGTCGCGTTGACTAACGCAGGTCGTCTTGGCCGGGTTCGACTAGGTCGACCCGGCCGATCTTTGTCTTCACTGCAGCGCTGCTTACTTGCGTGCGTTCGCAGCTTCGTGCATGACGGCCGAATGGTTTCCCGATTTTATCACGAGATGCCGGCGCGTGCGCCGGATGAAGTATCTGCAATGGCCAGAGAATACGCCTTGCACCGGCGCTCAGGCGTCGTAGGCATGGAGCGCGTGCCGAAGTCATGACAAGCAAACGCAGGAGCGCTTCGACGCGGCAAGCCAGCAAAGACGGTCTGCAGTTCGCGCCGAATTTCACCGCCTATGTGCTGCCGCCCGACGTCGTGTGCCTCTATTCCGAGGACCGAAAATTCTTTCTTCATGGCGAGCTCTATTGCGCGCTGGCGTCCGCGATCGGAGCAGGCGGAAAGAGTTCTAAAGAACTCATCCGCACGCTGGAGCGCAATTTCCCCATCGACAAAATCGAGGAAGCGATCAAGCGGCTGATCGAACGCCGCTATGTCGTCCCGGCCTCACGCGCTTCCGTCGGCACGGTGGCCGGCTATTGGGCGAGCCTCGGCCTGCCGCCCGGGATCGCGGAGACAAATCTTCAAAAGACCCGTGTTTCGATTCAAGCGATCGACGTTAACGGTGCAAAAGAACTCGGCGCCGCGTTGGGCGAGCTTGGTGTGCGGATCGTCAAGCGTTCGCCCGACCTGACGGTCACGCTGGTGAACGATTATCTCGAACGACGGCTGGCCGAGTTGAATCGCGAACGCGTGTCCGACAAGACGCCTTGGCTGCTGGTCCAACCCTCCGGCGCCTTTCCGCTGGTGGGACCCGTGTTCAGCCCGGGCGAGACCGCCTGCTGGACGTGCCTTTTCGATCGCATGATACGCAACCGCGAGGTCAAGGGGTTTCTCGACCGCGGACCGGCGCGCGCCGTCGCGGTTTCGCCGCTCGCCCGCAACACGTTTGGCCAAACCGGCATCCAGCTTGCCGCGGTGGAAATCGCGAAGGCGATCGCCACCGGCTTTCGTACCGATTTGCGCGAACACATTGTCAGCTTCGATCTGCTGGGTTCGACCATCGCGAAGCACTATGTGGCGGCCCGCCCGCAATGCCCGACCTGCGGCAGCAAGAAGCTGCGGGACCCGCGCCGAGCGCCGGTGCCGATCGAGCTTGGCGCCGGCGCCAAGCTGATGATGACCAGCGGGGGCTATCGGACCGTTACGTCACGGGCCACGGTCGCACGTTTCAGAAAGCATGTGAGTCCCCTCACCGGCGTGGTCACGCGGCTCGAACGGATCGAAGCCGATTTGCCGATGAACACCAATTACTATGCGGCGCATAATTTCTCGGCGCCGGCACAGAACGTCAATCAGCTCAGGGCGGGATTGAGCGGCGGCAGCTTCGGCAAAGGCAGCACGGCGGAGCAAGGCGAAGCCAGCGCGCTGATGGAGGCGATCGAACGCTATTCGGGAATCTTTCAAGGCGACGAAGCCAGAATGACGCGGCGCTTCACGGATTTTGCGCCGGGCGATGCCATTGCTCCCAACGACGTCCTGCTGTTCAGCGACGCGCAGTCCCGGCCCGACCAGGCGCCCCCCGACGACTCCGGTGAGTCGCAGCCAGTCCCGGCGCCGTTCGATCCATCGGCCAAAATCGAATGGTCTTCGGTCTGGTCGCTGCGCGACGGGCGCTTCAAATATCTACCGACCAGCCTTTTGTATTTTTTCTACAGCGGCCCTGCCGCCTTCCATGCGGATTCCAACGGCTGCGCGGCGGGCAATACGCTCGAGGAGGCCATCGTCCAGGGATTCCTCGAACTGGTGGAACGGGACGCCTACGCCATCTGGTGGTACAATCGTTTGCGACGGCCGGAGGTCGACCTCAGCCAGTTCAACGACTCCTATGTTCGCGATCTGCAAAGCCAGCTCGCCGAAAGCGGACGCCGGCTTTGGGTGCTCGACGTCACCAGCGATCTCGGCGTGCCCACCTATGTCGCGATCCTGCACTGGATGCAAAACGGCCAGGAAAATATCGAGTTCGGTTCCGGCGCGCACTTCGATAGCCGCATTGCCTTGCTGCGCGCGCTGACGGAGCTGAACCAATTCCTGTCGATCGGTCTGATGGGAGGCGGCACGGGCGAGAAACCGAGCCTCGACGGCACCAATCCGTTGCGGTTGCAGGACCATCCCTTCCTGATCCCAAGTGGCAATCCGACGGTTCAGCCGAACGCGGACCCGAAGTTCGGCCCTCTCGACAACACGCGCCAGCAGGTCGACGCCTGCGTCGACATCGCCAGCCGTGCGGGTCTTGATTTCCTCGTCCTCAATCAGACGCGGCCCGACGTCGAGGTCCCCGTCGTCCGGGTGATCGCGCCGGGACTGCGGCATTTCTATCGCCGTTTCGCCCCGGGCCGGCTTTACGATGTTCCGGTAAAGCTCGGACTGCTGGATCGGCCGTTGCCGGAAAGCGAACTCACGCCGTTCCTTCCGCATAGCTGAGGGCCATCCGGTTTGCGCGCTCTCAAAAAAGCTCCCAAGAAAGTTCTCAAGAAAGCTCTCAAGAGAACTCCCAGGAAAACTCTCAAGAAAAAGAGCGCGCCGCGGATCGTACCACCGGTCATATCCGCCCGGCTGAACAGCCGCATTGCACTCGAAGCGCGCGCGGACGGAAGCATCCTCGCCGTCTTCGAGGGCCATTCGGTCGCCCTGGGAAAGTTCAGCGCCGGCGTGATGGATCGCGCCGAGAGCCTGCGCACGGGCTTGCCACTCACCTCCTTTGCAGCCGGCAGCCGCAACGCCGACCCGGAAATCGATCTGCTGGTCCGGCAATTAGCCCGGCATGGTCTCTTGGAATACCGCCTCGGGCACTTGCGCGACGATCAGGATCAGGTCGTCATCGAACCGCAGGTTCCCGATTATTGGCCGCGAACGCCAAAGCTCGGCGCTGCCGAGACTATCGTTCTGTCGCGGTTCGCTTACTTGCGGCGGCGCGGCAATGAGATGGTTCTGGAATCGCCGCGCGCCGGCGCGCTGTTTCGAATTTGCGATCCGATGATTGCGGCCGCTATCGCCATGCTGTCCAAGCCGCAGAAAATCAGCCGGCTGCGGCGGCAGGACGGCTTTCCGGGCAACGAGCTTCTCGCTCTGCTGGTGGATTGCCAGATCCTTTTCAGGCTTGACGCCGCCAGCGGCGACGGGCTGCGGCCGGCCGAGGGCGGCGACAACCTGGTTCTTTGGGACTTTCACGATCTTCTGTTCCACACCCACAGCACGGAAGGCCGCCAGGCCAACCCGCTGGGCGGGCTCTATCCCCATGCCGGCGTGATACCACCGCCGCCGGCGGTGCGCCCCCCATGGCCGGGCAACCAAATTGATCTGGGCGAGTTCTCGCCCGCGCCTTCGCAGGCCAATTCGGCAGTCGCAAAGCTGCTGCATGAACGTCATTCGACACGCGACTTCGACGACCAGCAACCGATCACGCTGGCCGAGCTTGCACGGTTTCTCGACAGCACCGCGCGTATCCAGTCGAAATGGAAAAGCGAGCTCGATTTCGGCGATGATGGTCCCGAGATCGAATACGCCGCGAGGCCGTATCCGTCGGGAGGCAGCGCTTACGAGCTCGAGCTGTATCTGGCCGTCGCCAATTGCGAGGGACTGGCACGCGGCTTCTATCATTATGACGCCGACCGGCACGCGCTGGTGCCGATCGCCGCGCGGACCCACGAACTCGACGCGATGTTGACATCAGCCGAATTCGCGATGGACGCGCCCGCCCCTCCCCAGATCCTGATCACGATCGCGGCGCGCTTCGGCCGGGTTGCATGGAAATACAGCTCAATCGCCTACGCGCTCATCTTGAAGGACGTCGGCGTGTTGATCCAGACGTTCTACCTGATGGCGACCGATATGGGGCTCGGTGGCTGCGCGATCGGGAGCAACAACATCGATCTGTTCGAAAAGATCACGGGGATCGAATTCCACGTCGAGGGCCCGGTCGGTCAATTCGCCATCGGTCGCGGCAGGGATCCGGAAGCCGCCGACGGGCCGGACGGGCCACACTAAGGCAGCGCGATCAGCCCAGTCCGAGCAGGCGCGCCCGGGGGACCCCGCCAACAGGCACCCTTAATTTTAGGTTTGGAAACCATTTTTCCGTCTTTCCGGTCCATCATTCGTAATGCCGCGACCACCTTAAACTTTTTGAAAACACAGGAGAATTACCTCATAACGATCTGGGGAATTGTCATGTGGAACCATTCCACCGCGGTGGGCGGTGTTTCGGCGGCAGGGCGCGGTCCTGCGGACCCAAGGATCGTGATCCTGATGCTGTGCGCTGCCGTCGCGCTGGCGTTAGCCGTCCCTAACATCAGGAATGGCGTGTTCGACGCCATGTCGACCGACGACGCCATGCGCCTGGTCGAAGTGAACGACCTGATCGCCGGACAAGGCTGGTTCGACCTGATGCAGTACCGGCTCGATCCGCCGGGCTCGCTGATGCACTGGTCGCGCGTGGTCGATTTGCCGCTGGCCGCCCTGATCCTGATGTTTCGGCCGCTGGCCGGCGTCGCCGGCGCTGAAGCAATCATGCTGACGCTATGGCCGACGCTGCTGTTCGGCGCGGCGCTGGTTCTGGTCGCAGCGATCGCAAAACGAATGAACGATGGGGTGGACTCGCGCGCGGTGCAGTTGGCGGCCATCACCCTCGCATCGCTGTCCGTCCCGTCGCTGATCCACTTTCGCGCGGGCGCAATCGACCACCACAATTTCCAGATCGTGCTGCTGTTGTGCTTTCTGTTCCTGACACTGGATATCGAACGAAGCCGTCTCAGCGCCGGTCTTGCCGGGCTCTCGGCGACGCTGTCCCTGGCGATCGGGCTCGAAATGCTGCCGGCGATTGCGACGGCGTGCGTCGCGATACTTGGCCTTCTGATTTGGCGCGGCAATGCCGTCTCGCGGCAGGTAGGCGCATTCGGTGCGGCATTGACGGGCTCATCCCTGCTGCTCGCCGTACTGCTGCTGCCTTCGCATTCCCTCGGTACACCCGTGTGCGATGCGTTCGGGGGGCCCTATCTGCTGCTGATCGCCGGCGGCGGAATCAGCCATCGATGGGCGCGCGCATGGCATCGGCCGCGGCGACAGGATTGATCCTGATCGGGACCTTCTTCAAATTGTTTCCGGAATGCCTGGCATCTCCCTATGCGGCGGTCGATCCGCTGGTGGCCTCGACATGGCTCGACCATGTTGCCGAAACCATGTCGTTTCAAACCGTGCTACTGCACGCGCCGCAGAAGATCCCTGGTTTCTATGGCTTTCCCGTATTGACGCTGCTGCTGGCAATCGCCGCGACGATCCGCGCGGCGCCACGATCCCGATTCCGCATGATCGCTGCTGTCGTCACGCTCGCGGCCCTGATCGGGATCAGCATTTGGCAGGTGCGTGGCGCGGCGGCGGCGACCATGTTGGCAGCGCCGATTTTTGCGGCGAGCCTCGCAGCCCTGTGGGCCGGTCACGAACAGGGACGAAAATTGTTACTTGCCGTGCTGGTCGCCTCGCCCGCGAGCTTCGCTGCCACCGGCCTGGTTGCACAACCCCTGATCGATCGTATCGTCAAGCCGGAATGGACCATCGCCGAACAGAGCGCAGCCTCAACGTGCCGCACGATATCCAGCGTCGCACCGCTTGCGGTGCTGGCCCGTGGCCGGGTGATGGCGCCGATCGATCTCGGTCCCGCCATCCTCGCAGCCACGGAACACTCCGTGTTTGCGGCCCCCTATCACCGCAACAACGACGGCAATCTGGCGATGCTGCAAGTCATGCTCGCTGAGCCGCATCGGGCGCAGCAAATCCTCTGGGATCGTCGGGTTGACTACATCGTCATGTGCACCGACGGTTCAGAGCAGATGGAATTCGGCAAGCTCGCTCCCAACGGCCTTGCCGCGCGCCTCAGCCGTGGTGAGATCCCGGATTTCCTGGAACCGGTAGGCCTTGAGCCATCAGCCGGGCTCATCGCCTGGCGCGTCCGACGGACGCATGCCGCACCATAACCGCGTTCATCGGTCAAAAGCGGACTATCCAGGGCCATGAGTTCTGAAATACCATTGCGAGGCATGAGCTAGATCAAAGAATCTCAGCCATGCGATAGCATAATCGCCGGAGGTGAGGTCATCCAATCCGAAAGGATCCAGCATGATCAACGATATCGCCGTTCTTCTCCCCGTTGACCGGCCCGCCGCCGCCCTGATTGATTGCGCCGTTTCGGTCGCCGGCCTGTTCGAAGCCCATCTCGACGGCATCGCCTGCGTCTATCAGGCAATGAACCCTATGGTAGCCCCGGAAGCCGCGGCTGTTGCCGTGTCGGCCCAATACCAGGCAGAGGTTGAACAGGTCGCCATCGTGCTCGACCAATTCGAGATCGCGACGCGGCGCCGCGGCATTCCACACGATGCCAGAAGCACGTTTGACGTTTCCTACGCGGTTTCCCGCGTCGTGACCGAGATGTCGCGCCTCCATGATCTGAATATTGTTGCGCAACCCGACCGCTCGAACCCGAGCCAGACCGATTTCCTGTCCGAGGTGATACTGTTCGGCTCGGGGCGGCCGATGCTCATGATTCCCTATATCAACCGCGGCACTTTCAAGTCGGATCGTGTGCTGATTTGCTGGGATGGCGGGATGCAGGCGGCGCGGGCCGTCCATAACGCCATGCCATTCCTTCGCAAAGCGAAAACGATCGAGGTCGTTGCCGTCAACGAGAATGAAGGCGCTAGCGAAGCATCATCGGCGGCACTGATAGATCACCTCGCGCTGCACGATCTGTCCGCAAGACCCGACCGGATCACCACAGGCAATTCCAACATTCACAATGCCATACTGTCTATGGCTGCCGACAGCGAGACCGACCTGATCGTGATGGGCGGATACGGCCATTCGCGACTTCGGGAATTCATCCTGGGGGGCACCACGCGCGGCATATTCGAATCCCTCACCATCCCGGCGCTGATTTCGCACTGATATCGGCGGGCGCTTCCATTGCTAACGGGATATTCGGCGGGGTCACAAATCGTCTTTCTCACCAAAGCCCCTTCTGGCCTTACTGAGCCTGATTTGCGCGCCGCCAAATCAGGCACAATTCCAGGATCTCATCGACTTGCCCGATTGACCTGAATCAATCGGCCGATGCGGCACTGCGATAGCTTTTATCAAAGAGAGGCCGCTGCGCTGAAAATGAGCCAATGCGCAACGCCTGCTCATCGCTCCCTGAGAGGATAAAACATGCCGAGCCACTTCCACGCGATCGTTTGGATGACCATTCCCAGGCCAAGGTTTTTCACATCGGCCTGTCCGGGCAGGACGAGGTTATCGTGCATCCCCACATGCCGACGAAACATCTCCACCACAAGGCCAACTCGATCGGCAGCGGTCATGCCGCGCCGGACAAGGAGTTTCTTGCACAGGTGATGAACGCCGTCAGCGATGCCGGCGAAATCCTGATCATTGGCCCCGCCAGCGCGAAGACGGAATTTGCCAAATATCTCCGCGAACAACCCTCGAAAATCGGCGATCGCATCGTTGCGGTCGAAGCCGCCGACCACCCCAGTGACGGCGAGATCGTGGCATATGCCAAGCAGCATTTCAAAATCGAACCCGCGAGAGTGACCGGACCCAATGGGTCCTCTGCAAGCTGACACTGCATCGCGTGCCTCGGCGTTGATCGATCACGGCGGATTCACCCGCCCAACTTTCGGATGCTCTTGAGCCCACTCACGATCTTATGCGGATTGGCGCGGGTCGTCACCCCCCGCCCCGCTCACTCCCAGTTGAGTGCGCCGCCGTTCTGGTATTCGATGACACGGGTCTCAAAGAAGTTCTTCTCCTTCTTGAGATCCATCGCTTCCGACATCCACGGGAACGGGTTTTCCGTTTCGTCGAAAACCCCCGACAATCCAAGCTGCGCGCAGCGCCGATTGGCGATGAAGTGCATATAGGTTTCGCAGAGCGCGGCGTTCAGGCCGAGGAAGCCGCGCGGCATGGTGTCCCGTCCATACGCCGCCTCCAGCTCCGCGGCGGTACGCACCATGGCCCGGACTTCGTCCTGGAATGCCTTGGTCCACAGATCCGGATTTTCGATCCTGATCTGGTTGATGACGTCGATGCCGAAGTTCAGGTGAATCGATTCGTCGCGCAGGATGTATTGATACTGCTCGGCGATGCCGACCATCTTGTTGCGGCGGCCGAGCGACAGGATTTGCGCAAATCCGGTGTAGAACCACATGCCCTCGAAGATGACATAGAAGGCGACGAGATCGCGCAGGAACGCCTGATCGGCCGCCGGCGTTCCCGTCTTGAAGTCGGGATCGTCGAGATGCTGGGTATGCTTCAGCGCCCACGCTGCCTTGTCGGTGATCGAGGGCACTTCGCGATACATGTTGAACAGCTCGCCCTCATCGAGGCCGAGGCTTTCGACGATGTATTGGAACGTGTGGGTGTGCACCGCCTCCTCAAAAGACTGCCGCAGCAGATACTGCCGGCACTCCGGATTGGTGAGATGGCGGTAGATCGCCAGCACGATGTTGTTGGCGACCAGGCTCTCGGACGCCGCGAAGAATCCGAGATTACGCTTGATCGCGCGGCGCTCGTCCTCGGTGAGACCGTCGCGCGATTTCCACAGCGCGATATCGGCCTGCATTGAAACTTCGGTCGGCATCCAGTGATTATTGCAGCCGGCGAGATATTTCTCCCACGCCCATTTGTATTTCAGCGGCAGCAATTGATTGACGTCGGCGCGGCAATTGATCATCCGCTTCTCGTCGACCGAAACCCGGCCGCCGCGGCGGTCGATCACGCCTAATCCGGTTTGATCGATGCTAACGGGTGGGGTCAGGACGAAAGGCACCGGGGCGTGACGTGCAGCGGTGGTTGATGTATCGGACCAGTCAAGCATGTTATTATTCCCAGGGTTTGCGTGCTTACTGGCAGGCTTCGCATTCGGGATTGTCGATGGAACATGCGATCGCACCGGATAGATCAGGCGCGGTGACCGCCTGCGGCACCATGATGGGTGCGCTGGCCGACATCGCCGTCATCGATGCGACGCTGTTGAGCTTGCCATCGGTGCCCTTCAGCGTCGATTTCTCGACATGGGTCGCGCTGCGCGAGCGCAGGTAATAGGTCGTCTTCAGCCCGCGCGACCATGCCAGACGGTAGAGCGCGTCGAGCTTCTTGCCGGAGGGATTGGCGATGTAGAGGTTGAGCGACTGCGACTGGTCGATCCATTTCTGCCGGCGGGACGCGGCTTCGATCAGCCAGGCGCTGTCGATCTCGAAGGCTGTTGCATAGAGAGCCTTGAGGTCGTCGGGAATCCGGTCGATCGACCCGATGCTGCCGTCGAAATATTTCAGGTCATTGACCATGACTTCGTCCCACAGCCCGCGTGCCTTGAGATCGCGGACCAGAAACTCGTTCACCACAGTGAAATCGCCCGACATATTCGATTTGACATAGAGGTTCTGGTAGGCGGGCTCGATCGATTGCGCGACGCCACAAATGTTCGAGATGGTCGCGGTCGGCGCGATC
>Ga0193709_1000635_pt1 | contig 11665 bp, 16 predicted proteins | sample H3c2metaG_FD_160571 | JGI IMG/M metagenome (GOLD analysis project Ga0193709, IMG submission 160571) | Soil microbial communities from a riparian zone of the East river system, Colorado, United States - H3c2 | ecosystem: Environmental > Terrestrial > Soil > Riparian zone | place: USA: East River... | reverse complement strand
GAGTGCGCCCCCCCGGAAACCAGCGGATAATGGAATCAACTAGCCGGACTGGTTGTTATTTGCAACAAAAAGACTTGAATTGATGAGCACCACAGTCTCTGATGCGGGAAGATGCAGTGTCTCCGCTACGATCAGCGGAACCGCAACATCGCCTGCATACATGACCAGAACATGCTGGAGGCCGAGGAACAGTAGCCAGCTGAACCGAAGCACCTCATCGACGGCAGAGTCGTTGAACTTCAATGAAATCGCTTTCTCTCCGGTCATCCTCACCGAAGCAGGATGAGCTACGCTGTATAGCTTCGTCCTAAGCCTATTTCAGCGAGTCCCCTTCTATAAGCGATAGAACTCCGGTCGGCAGGAAAATGAGCTTCAAGCCGAAGATCAATCGGTAAGTCCTCTGGGAATTGTCGCTCAACGACGGCAATATCTTCTGCAAATATCTGATAGTTGAAGTCGAGCGTAGCCTGAAGTGGTGCATCTTTGTCGAAGTTCCGACAGATGGGAACAAAGAGCCGTGTCTTCCTGGCAGAAGCAGGTGAGGCAGCGTTCATGATGTGCAGCTGTCTCTCTCCGGGAAAGAATACCGTTAACTTTGCGATAAAGGGCAAGAACACCTCGAACCGCCTGCGCCAGAGAAAGCCTGGTGGGTTTAGGTGCTTGGACTCGTGCGAATAGTTGCTAACCGTACTGACGTAATCCGCCACGAACCCTGTCGCAGTCTTCGTAATCGGATAATCGGGCACAACAGGATTATCCGGTTCTCCAAAACTCGCAGCGTGAACGAAGGCGAAGTGACTCACATCGAGAAAGCCCTCTACCTGACGTCCTGCAGCGTCGTTTATGATGACACTATCGGGTAGCACGTCGAGGTATTCGGGGTCTTCCCATTCCTTCATTTCGGGTAGAGGCCGCGGGCCGTTGTCCACCAAACGAATCCAAACCAGGCCGTAACGCTCTTGAACGCTGAACATATCCAACCGCAGCCGCGGCGAGATAGTTCGGTTCGGATGCGCAGGAATGCAGGTGCATTTGCCATTCCGGTCGTAGCGTAGGCCGTGGTATTTACAGATGATCTCGTCCCCATCGACGTGACCGAGACTAAGGGGCACTCCCCGGTGATGACAGAGGTCCCTTGAGGCAGACAGGGAGCCGTCGGAGAGGCGATAAACGACTACGCGCTCATCAAGTAGTGTCACGGCATAAGGTCGGCCGATGACTTCGTGCGAGTAAGCAACTGGGTACCAGAATGGCGCAAGAACTCGCCAATCGGATTCGGAGAAGGTGCAACCGCGCGGAAGCGCACGCGCAGGCGACGATTGAGATGTTATCAGCTCAGAGGTCGGAACAAGGGAGGTAGTTATCATGATAAATAGACCCTCCAGCATTTTGTTTATTCTCCATCAACCTATTTGGAGCGGTTCGTGTCAGAAGTTGATCTATCCCTCGTTCACAGGAACGGCTCCGGGTATTGGCTCAGAAAACAATCCTCACCTGACGCACAATGACGAAACTGTGTTCTGTTAAGAAGAACCCACGTGATCTGGTTTTATTCCGCGGTGCAGAAGATAAGTCGCGATAGGGACGTCACACAGGAGTCCTTTGCGTACATACCTCGTGAGAATGTGCAGATGTATTTGCTGGAGCGGACAGATCGCCAGACGTAGTGCCCGTATAAGGCGAATGCTCCTACTTCAGCATCCCGGCAGGGGAAGATCGCTCAGTGAACGCGGCCTGGACCTATGAACAACCGTTTGAGGCTGTCGCTTTGATCGCGGGATACATCGCACTTTACCCAGATCGTGTCGACGAAATTGGAGAATCACGGGCAATCTAGTTTAGTGAGTCAGCGAAGCGTTTGCCAGTTGGCCGCGTCAAATGAGGAGTAATGGTGGGCCTTGAACGAGGAGCAGAGCCAGGCGTTCTTCAAACAGGCGCTGGATTTGGGCATCAACTTCTGGGACACGGGGAGCATACGTCGCGTTGCCGTAACGAGCTTCACTAGGGAATGAGCATGAGCGAGCAGAGAAATATCGGCATGCGACTTGTTGGACTGGGATTTATTGCGCACATCCTATCGATGCATTACGACGCCTAGGGGACTGATGAACTTTTCTCTCAGAATTCGTCTCAGCTTCATGATGCTCCTTGAATACTTCATCTGGGGAGCGTGGTACGTCACGCTCGGAACGTGGCTCGCGACGTCGCTTCATTTCTCCGGTCAGCAGATTGGGCTGGCGGCCGGAACGACCGCGGTGGGTGCCATCATTGCGCCCTTCTTTGTAGGTCTTATTGCGGACAGGCTCTTCAATACACAAAGAGTGCTGGCGCTACTGCATATCGCAGGTGCGATTCTTCTTTATATCGCTTCACTCCAAACTTCTTTTCTCCCGTTTTACGGAATCGTGCTGGCCTACTGTCTCTGTTTCATGCCAACGCTTGCGCTGACTAATTCGTTAGCGTTTCGACAGATGAAGGACCCTCGGGAACAGTTCGGCTCCATTCGCGTTCTTGGAAGTGGCGGCTGGATTCTCGCTGGCCTGCTGATTGGCACCCTGCGGTTGGAGTCGACGGCAACCCCGATGCGCCTCGCCGCCGCCGCCTCGCTACTCATGGGAGTCTACTGCTTTACTCTGCCGCACACGCCGCCCTTGGCAAAAACAGAAAGACTTTCGCTTGATAGCGTTTTTCCCAGAGAAGCGCTGAATCTTCTTCGCGAACGCTCCATGTTAGTGTTCGCCATCGCCTCTTTCCTCATCTGCATCCCGTTGCAGTTCTACTACGCCTTTGCGAATCTCTTTCTCAATCAGAGGGGCGTTAGTAATGCGGCAGGCAAGATGACCGGCGGCCAGATCTCAGAAGTTATCTGCATGATTCTCATTCCCTGGTTTTTCCGCAGACTGGGCGTGAAATACATGCTGGCAGCCGGCATGCTCGCCTGGATTGCGAGATATATATTCTTCGCGTACGGAAACGTGGACTCGCGAATGTGGATGTTGTGGGCCGGAATTCTTCTTCACGGAATCTGCTACGACTTCTTCTTTGTCACAGGGCAGATTTATATTGACCGGAAGTCTCCTCTCGACCTGCGGGCCTCTGCTCAAGGGTTGATCACGTTCATCACTTATGGCATTGGAATGTTTGTTGGCTCCTGGCTCTCCGGAGCGGTGGTGGATCACTACGCACTCCCGACTGCTCAAGGAGCCCTGACCTATGACTGGAGGTCGATCTGGCTTTTCTCAGGGTCCGCCTCCGTCATTGTGCTACTTCTGTTTCTCTTGAGCTTCTCTGATAAGCAAGCTGACACGGTCGATCCCTTTCCAGCCGCGGAGGAAGCCTCGCTCCAAATCTAACAATCGATAGTCGTCGTAAGTCCCTATTTCGATATTGAATCACCCGAAGAGAATTTTCTCGCACCTCTATCTGCATTTGTTTAGCCACGCTAAGCATCACGGAGCTGCGTCCATCGCTGCTTGGGCCAACCCTACAGCAATGGGCAGATATTCTGGATGGCGGAAGGCTCACAATGCCAGCTACACTCAGGCCCGCCGAAGACGCCGACGACTCCGCAACGGCCACGATTCGCACCCAGCAGTGGGGAGACAAGAGTTTCTTGACGGATCGGATCACTTGGTATCTGCGCGGCGAACACTCGCCGCAACAGGCTCTACCGGAGCGCGCGGCTTTTGTCGCTGTAGATGAAGGTAAATTGGTTGGGTTTGTTGCAGGACATTCGCGGGTTGATTCAGTCGCTGGGGTGAAGCAAAGAAGTGCCTCCGCCGATGGTTCGGCAGCGGAGGCTCTTCTCGATCGTTCCGCTCTAGGCGCGGATCCTTCTGCGTGCTATCTGCACGGTGGCGATCAACCCTGTGCCAAACAGAAGGAGACTGGCCGGCTCCGGTGTCACTTGAGTGATCTGGCCGCGAATCTCTCCATTGGGGAAGTTGGCGTCGTGAATGTTGGCGTACGCGTCTCCGGTGTTCAGGGCGGTGATAAGGCCAGCTTCCGCCAACGCAGCGGTTCCACCTTCCTGGGTGATGAACCCCGCGGTGTAGCTGCCAGCGAGGGACAGATCGACGGTCGTGTTGAACGCACCAGCCGTGGCATTTGGGAACGGGGTGAACGGAACCGCTACCATTTCGTTGACTCCCACAGGACCGCAGCAATGAATGTGTGCTGCACTTGCGGGAGCGGTCAAGCCGGTGAACGTTTCAGCGATCGTCAACATATTACCGCTAAGGGTGAAGATGCCAACTCCTGTTGCTGGACTTCCAGTCGGGGGGACCTCATTGGACCCCAACAGGACAGCGCTGTAGATGGTATCGGCGTGGGCGGCGGTGACCAGGGCGAGAGCAAGGACGAGAGACCCGGTGAGGACGATACGTTTGAACATAGTTCTCCTTCCGCGCTGGGGCGGGAATCGGTTGGACGGAATGGAATATGGGGCAGTTGCCAGGATCACCGAACAGCTTGACCAAGGGTTCCTGTGCCATTGAGGAAACATTAAGCCTGCGATGAAGATGCTTATAGGATGAGATTCGTCTGCCTGTATTGCTGAGCAGGGGAAACGACTCCGAGAGACAAAGCCGTCATAGTGCCGACGGCGAGACTTAGCAGTGATTTCATATTTTCTCCTTGTGTTTTGCGCCCCGCTCATAAAGCCTTACAGCGTTCATTTCGGTACAGGAACGATAGCTAGTGTTGACTTCACGAGCCGGGAATTCGCGATCCAGCTAGCTATAAAACACCTCAGGCTGTAAAAATATTCCGTACATATGGGGCTCAAGCCAATAGGCTAGCCTCACTACCCTACTTTGCCGAGGCTGGCGCTGGGTTGTTTCGTTGATGGTTCTCAACTGTGGTTAGCGTCTCGGGCTGCATGATGTCGGTATAAAGTCGGCCGTTGAGATGGTCGATCTCGTGCTGCAGAATCCGCGCATACCAGCCTGCGGCGTCAATCACGCGTTGATCTCCATGCTCATCCAGGCAGGTCACCCGAACCGAGCGCGACCTCCTTACCATCGCCATCAAGCGAGGGATACTGAGACAGCCTTCATGGAAAGAAACGTCCGCCGGTGCGAACAACTCTATCTTCGGATTGACAATTACTTGGAAGGCGAGGGGAAAGCGTTGGCGCTCACTCAATTGCTCGGCCGTGAGGCCTTTCTGATATTCGGCCTGATCTTCAATCACAGCGATCTGAAGCGATTCTCCAATCTGCGGCGCGGCCAGGCCCACCCCCGGAGCATCCCGCATGGTGTCTCGCATGTGCCCAATCAAATCTTGGATGTCTTTGCTGCGAATCTCATCCGCGGATAAGGAACGCGCTATCTTACGCAGAATAGGATTGCCAACTTCGCATATCTTGAGAATCACTTCTACGAAACGTCCCTCGTTGCGATCTGTCGCCGGCCAAGTTCTTCCCTGCCGCCGGCATGGTCAGTATAGGCCACCGCTTCCGTTGCAATTTAGTCTGCGCGCGGAATAACAGGGCCCGCTCCGATTCGTGGTGGCATTCTAACCTTCTGAATCAGACCTGGAGCACTCAACGGTTCCGCTGTTGCAGACGGCGTTCGATACTTTTTTGGTCGAAGAGAGATTCACGCGTTGACCTCGGCAGGGACAGAGGAAGTGTCGGCCCAAAGTTGGCGTACTTAGTCCTGACCAGTTCGACCGCATCCTTCCGGATACCTATGTTCAGGCTATGGTTCGACTCGCGTCCACGAGCATTGCAACCTGCCGCCATCTTCATCCATGACTAGCAATCGATAGGTCAGCCACTCGCTGATCGCCGACACTGCTGCTGCCGATGCAGCTTTCGAAAGCAGCATGACATCCCTCACCAGTTTCCACGTGTCAGCCTGACCGCTTCTTCGTAGTCCCGCTCCGCTCGGGGGTGACGGATCACCGTGATTCCTGTGGAGGATAAGAGGAAGAGCGTTCCGGTATCACTCTTCAAAAGCGTTTGCTTTACGCCCGGTACGATTGCCACAACCTCTGGCCGTAGCGGAGCGGAAGTATCTATGACTTGAAAGTCAGTGGCCCTTGTCTCTGAGGCCAATGCTCTGCGGGTCGATGCTTGTAGCAATGCTCCCGAATCATCTATGGTCTGTGTCGGTATAGCTCGGGCGCCGGAGGAGATTTGGGTGACTATAGGACGATCAAACTTCTTAAAATCCAGCACAGCAAGGCCCGTCTGATCTCGATAGCTAATAAGGATAGCCCGATCGTTCAGTGATTGAACGAAGTCAAAGGGACCTGTTGCGGAAACGTTCGCCCGCGCGATTCCATGAATTTTTGCGGGATTCGTCACATCGAGAATAGAAATGTTCTTCCCTCCGATTCCTTCAACGAAGAGGAACGTTCTTCCGTCCCCACCAGCGTTGAGATAGAGGGCTTCTCCATCCGGCTGTGCAAGCTCAGGAAGAGCAGATGGTGATTCGACGATGACCGTTTTTGAATGGCGTCTATCGTCGCTTTGGGGATTGCCTGAGGCTTTCGCGGGCATTTCAGTCACGAACAACGCAACCAGGAATATACAGTAGTGTGCAGTTTTCATCGGATTCTCCTCACTGGTGCAGCTGGGAAAAGTAGCCCCACAGCAGTGGCTTTAGGTTTGATTGTGAGCTCTTGTCCTCGCGGTAAACTGGATATCGAGTGTGCGCAAATACGTATGCAGGCCGGCGTCCTGGATGGGTATCGAACCACGACTCATTGACATGCTCGTACAAATAGACTGGAGGGGTTACGGAAGCAGTGCCCTCCACCAATCGAGCCGGGTCGGATTCGTGATGGTGCCATCCGGGTTGGGTTCTGTGCCGAGCAGTGTATAGACACTGGGCTTCGTATCCAGCTGATCGCCAGTCCCGGCCTGTCGGTGCCGTCAACTTGGGAAATGGAGTTCCAATCAGTTTTCAGATTGTTTTGAACTGGTGACTCGACTTGTTCTGTGTTTTTCTCGTGCATACTTTGCTCCAGGCCTATGGCTAAATATCTCCAAAGCGCTTGTTACTTTAAACACACGGTTAAACGATCTATTCCGCAGTCTGGCTTTTAATCTGCCTCAGCACATTGAAGCGTGATCAACCTCGCCCCGTATGGACGTCACTCTTACTACCGTCTTTCAGCAGGGCATTCTTGCGCGGATTACAAACCACGACTTCGCTGACATGCGGCTTCAGCAGGCCGTACCACCAGGCTGCCCAGGTTCCTTCTTCGAAGGTCACGTGCATATCTCCACGCAGCCCGTCGATGAACTGCAGAAGCATGCTCCCTTTGGTCTCGATGACGCATTCCATCATGAATTTTCCAGGGGAATTTATCACTGCGATCGAAATACTTTTTGTGCGCGTCCATGCCGATAAATTTAGTAATCGTCATAAAGGGAGTTCCTTTCTGGAGAGGTTTGAGCCAAACACTCCAAACCTAATCCAAAGGGCGCGCGCCGTGAACGATACGGTCAAAAGGCGGGATCGAACTCGTCATGTATGGGTTGGGGAGACGAATACAAGTGAACCACTGATTACGCATTGAAAACTCGATGGGCGACACCAAAACTGGGGGGCGAACAGAATTCCCAGGATAAGCACAACGACGGCCTGTTTATTGGTTGTGCGGTGTCCGGTGTAGAACCTTGCCCAGGCTTAGATATGGAACATGGGAACTCTGCAGGTGATGCTAAGCGAAAACCCATAAGTGGGACCCACGAAACGGGAAAGTAGCGACGCATCTGCAGAGGACAGATCATCCAATAGTAGCGTTGAAGCGCCTGTAATCGGCGTGAAGCGAAGGGGATGACGCAGCTCAACGGAGGGCTTGGCCAACTGGTTAACCAGCATGAGCCTCTTCTTCTAGAGAAGGCATGCCTCGCGAGAGGCTAGCGCATGGCTGCGAGGAGCCGTATCAATCGAGAGGTTCACGTACGGATCTGTGAGGGCCTCGGGGTGAAATTCCCCGGGGCTACTCGACCCATTGCTCCCCCAATGCCCATTCTCAGCGACCAGGGTTTGCTGTCTCTGAGCCGGTCTGGAGATCCAGATCGGCTCAGAGCGGGAACTGTGCTTGAGATCGCGGGAGATTCCGCCAGGGTCTTGCGGGTAAGCGTAGTAAGTGGCCACGGATTCCACATTTATGCTGGAATCCAACAAAATACCGGTTGGTGTGTCAGCTAACTGCGAAGCCGCATCGGCTGCAGTTTCCAGTAGGTAAGTGAACGCCACAACCACTCGACAGGTCCGAACTCGAATGCGCGCAGCCATAGCGGGCTTACGACAAGGTTGATCGCCCAGATGGCAACGACGACATAATTAAGTTGGTAATACTCCAATTGGCCATATAGCTTCCACGCCCCCCAGCGGAAGATGAGCTGGCACAGGAGGCTAGTAAGCAGATAGTTGCTTAAGGCGGTTTGGCCAACAGCGGCAAAGGGCCGCAGTGCAGTACGAACCGCGCCACTCTTGATGATCATCAGCAGAACGGCTGCTATCGCAATGGCGCCCGTCTCTTCCGTGAAGAAGTAAGGGAGGTAAATCCATTTGTAGAGAGTCAGGAAGTAAAAGCCGCTCGCATATGCCTTCCACATGCCCGCGACATATAGGGGACCGGAGATGGAGAATCCAATAATTGCGATTTTAAGATAGGTGCCAAACGCAAGTTCCGCTGAAAGAAAGCCGCTCTTGAAGAGCGCCATTCCGATCAACATGGCGCCGAGCTCCTCGAAAAAGGCACCCGCTCCCAGAATGTGTGCCATATGTGCTACGTAGTCTAAGCCATCCTGGGTAAGGTCAGAGAGATAACCTTTGTGCGCGTCGGATACTTCAGCCTGAACTTTCTTAGGGTCGATAACATGGTGGGCGACCTCAGCTTTCCACTGCTCCTGGACTTGTCTCTGCTCTGGTGTCAATTGCCTGCCCGCATGCTGGTCTGCTGAGATCGCCGCCACCTTGTGACTCAGGCTGAAATCGTCAAATGCGCTAAGATGGTGCAAATAGGCAACCGTGACGACCGCGAGCATCACGTTGCCTGCAAGAAACAGCGTTCTGGCTTTGAGCTTTCGACATGGATAAAGAAACATAAGGCCGCAGAAACCGTATAGGAACAGGATGTCGCCGTGCCAGAGGAAGGTTCCGTGCAGCACTCCAAGCGCGACCAGCCACATGTTTCGGCGTAGGTAGATATCGGCCATCTGACTGCCGGCACCACGCTTTTCGGCGCGGGCAGTCAATAAGACAACGCCCGCCCCGAATAGCATGGAAAACAACCCGCGCATCTTGCTTTCGATAAAGATCCACTTTAGAAAGAGGCACACCAGATTGAGGTGTGCATGAGGACCGAGGAACGCGGCTTTAGCTACGCCTAGTGGAATGTCGTGAAGAGACTCCGGACCGCTGAAGTCATCCATATTTACCACGAGAATACCGAGCAGGGCGAAGCCTCTCAGGATGTCCATGCTGCTGATGCGCTCCCGCCTTTGTATGGGATTCACCGTACGAGGAGGTCCAGCTAGTTCTTCGTCGGAATCAAGTGTTACGCCTGGCGCGGATAGGTGTTGTGTAAGAGTTGTAGAAGTAGACAAGGGAGAGATCTCCTATAGGTTTTTGCTACATCCGCATGCCTTGATGGATTCCGGATTGTTTGCATTGGGGTTTTATCGAGCACTATTAAAACAAGTTTGGGCAATTTAAATTCCTGTGCGTAGGCCGATTTGCGATGACCCTACAAAGAAAAGGCAACGAAATCCGTGGTGATGTTCCTTGAGGGGCCGTCTCTCCTCGAATAGACCCCTGGGCTGGTATCATCAAGCGCAATCGTAGGAGTGAGGATACTGAAGTGCGGAAGCCGAAGTTTTGCGGTAGGGCAGGCTGATGTCGGCCTCAGAGATCGAGCGTACGCTGGTGCGGCTGGCGCATGAAGGCAGCTTTCCAAGAGCATCTAGCCGGTCTTAGGCCAGAAGACCTCTCGGCGGATGAGCACGACATGATGATCGGAGTATTAGCGCCGCAGCGCATGTCGGTCTTCGGCCACAATGGAGCGTCGAATTGTCCAGACAGCGTTTGGGCAATTTCCGCCGCGCCTAAAAGTCCAGACGGTGTCTGGACACTAGCTCGGTAGGCAAGGTAAAACTGGCGCATTTGAAACACGTTCGCACGAGAAACCCCGCGGCCAAATCTCGCCGTCGTGCGAGCTGTTCCACAATCCGCTTTCCGTATCCTTCGCAACGAAATCTTATCCGCATCGAGATCAGCCTCTTCGAGAGCTCGAGCTGCACGATCTGCTCATGACCAGCGAAACGCCGGCCTGATTCCCCGGCGACTACTTTGTGGGCAGCTTCTTGGGCTTAGATCCCCACAGCGACATTCGGAAGGGCAGGCCCACCGAGAACTGGAGATTGGGAGTATCGGGCGTTAGCCCCACGCCAAAGCTCAGATCGAGCGTACGCCCCGGCGCATAGAGATAGCTCATTCCCAACCGCAGAGTGCCTTCAACCAGATACGACGCCGGCAGGTCGGCACCGTTTAGCTGAGTAGCCCGAGTAAATCGCTGGTCCCAGCCCAACGTCATTGAGGTCTCGGGGTTCAATGCCAAAATTGACCCTATCTGGAACCCTACCGCATCACCCGGTTTAAAGTGTCCCACCATGGTTGCGGCGGGGTTATTCGGGTCATTTGCTGAGACCGTGTGGTTAGCCGCCAAGTTGGCCGTATAGGAAAGGTTTCCGAAAAACACCACCGGATCACTCGATTTCGCTAGTGTCAGATTTCCCTGCAGTGCATTGAAGCCCGTCCCCAGGGCCACCTGGCTACTCGTCAGATTGAAGGCGTCCTTTCCCGTGGTCGACTTGAAGAGCACATTGGCAAGCATATCGGGCATTCGTCCATGCTCGGTCGTTATCTGCCGCGAGACCGACGCTGAGATGTCGCCCAGCCCGAAGCTGCTCGAGGACTTCTGATTATTATTCGCATCCACCGACCGGATCATCTCGTACCCATACGGCACCCGGAAGTCCATTTGAAACTTATGCGGCAGCCCGAGTCTTGCTGTGAATGTCGGCAGCAGGAAGTCCTCGCGGACACGTTGGGAGGTGATGTCACCCACTACCAACACTGGCAGCAGCGCAAATCCATCGACTGTGACGTGGTCGGACGATGCGCTGAAGTAAGAGGTTGTGTTGTCGATCTCCAGCGTCCCCGAAGGCAGCAACAACCCGCCGCGCACAATCAGCGCTTGATCGAGCGCCTCGGTCGCCTGCCGCTCCGTGCTGTCGTAGGTAGAGGTCGACACTACCGAGGTCACCGCGCTGCTAACCGAAGAAGGAGTCGGACCCCGATCCCCCTCAGCTTTGGACGGAGTCGCATTCCCAACATTCATCCTCCGCTCCAACTTGGACACTCTCTCCAGTAAGTTGCGGATAATTGCGTCCCGCTCCCGTAGCGCATCCTGCAGTTTTACATCGATCGCGTCTTTAGGCTGTGCCTGTGCGGCGCCTGCCGCCGCTGCCGTCTGAGCTTTCACCGCCCCCACAGATACCAGCAGCATCAGAGAGCTTTGTATCAAGATTCGCCGCCACATCGGTCCGCCATCCCCTTCAATACAACCAATTGCTCGGAGCCGTGACTCCGATCTTGCGCGAGATTACTGTCTCATCCGGTAGCAGCCGCGACGCGAC
>Ga0193709_1000634_pt1 | contig 11669 bp, 10 predicted proteins | sample H3c2metaG_FD_160571 | JGI IMG/M metagenome (GOLD analysis project Ga0193709, IMG submission 160571) | Soil microbial communities from a riparian zone of the East river system, Colorado, United States - H3c2 | ecosystem: Environmental > Terrestrial > Soil > Riparian zone | place: USA: East River... | reverse complement strand
GCTCGGTCGAGCGGACCCGGCTTAGGCCGTTGGCCAGCGGGCGGGTCAGCGTCCGCGCCGCGTGGGGATTGGTCCTCATCCTGTCCCTGATCGGCTTGGCCGTCCTGCTCCAACTCGATCGCACGGCGCAAATCGTCGCCGTGGGGAGCCTCGTCCTGGTCGCGGCTTATCCCTTCATGAAGCGGATCACCTGGTGGCCGCAGGCATGGCTCGGCCTGGTCTTTTCATGGGGCGCCCTAGTCGGTTGGCCGGCGGTGACCGGTTCGCTCGATGTCGCCGCGCTGTGGCTTTACGCCGGCACGGTGGCGTGGGTGATCGGCTACGACACGCTCTATGCGATCCAGGATGTGGAGGACGACGAGCTCGTCGGCGTGAAATCGTCGGCTCGCGCCCTGGGCAAGCAAGCCCCGCTCGGGATCGCGATCTTCTACGCGCTGGCGATCGGCGGTTGGGCGATGGCGCTGTGGATGGTCAGGCCCGACAAATTGGCACTGGCGGCGCTTATCCCGGCGGCGATCCACCTCGCCAACCAGGCAATCCGCGCGGACCCGAAGGATGGCGCCGGCGCGCTGGCGCTGTTCCGGTCCAACCGAACCTGCGGCCTGCTGGTCTTCGCCGCGATGCTGGTGGTCGGCACGAGCCTTTGACCAGGCGCCGCCAACGCCTTAGGCGCGCAGCATGCTGAGCGTCACCCAAGCCCGCGAAACCGCTCAGGCGCTGGTCGAGCGTGCCACCGCCGCCGGAGCCGATGCCGCCGACGCGATTTACATCGGCGACCGTTCGTCGGGCGTGCAGGTGCGGCTTGGCGAGTTGGAAGACGTGCAGCGCTCCGAAGGCGAGGAAATCGGGCTGCGGCTGTTCCTCGGCACCCGTTCGGCGAGCGTGTCCTCGTCGGATCTTTCGGCGGACGCGCTGGCTGCGCTGGTCGACCGGGCCTTGGCGATGGCCGCCGAAGCGCCCGAGGACGAATATGCCGGACTGGCGCCCGCCGAAATGCTGATGCGCGGTGAGCCCGCCGATCTCGATGCTTATGACCCGGTCGAGCCCGACCCCGCCGCGCTGCGCGCCCGGGCGCTGGAGGCGGAGAACGCCGCGCTCGCGATCGACGGCGTCACCAATTCAAGCGGGGCAAGCGCCGGCGCGTCGGCCTCGACCATCGCACTGGCGATCAGCAGCGGATTCGCCGCGGCCTATCGCGCCACCGGGCACAGCTGCTCGGCAAGCGTCGTCGCCGGCGACGGATCGGGAATGGAACGCGACTACGCCTATCACACTGCGCGCCATGCCGAGGATCTCGAAGCCGCCGCGGAAATCGGCCGCCGCGCCGGGATACGCGCCGTAGCGCGCCTAAACCCGATAAAGCTTGATGCTGGCAAGATGGCGGTGATCTTCGAGCCGCGCGTCGCTTCATCCCTGCTTGGGCATTTCGTCGGCGCGATCAACGGCGCGTCGGTCGCGCGCAAGTCGAGTTTCCTCCAGGATAGGCTAGGCGATCAATTGTTCGCGCGCGGCGTGACCATCAGCGACGATCCGCTGCGCAGGCGAGGCCTCAGGTCGCGCCCGTTCGACGGCGAGGGACTGCCGGTCGGTCCAAGTGACATTATCGCGGACGGGGTGCTCAAGACATGGCTGGCCGACAGCGCTGCGGCGCGCCAGCTCGGGATCCAGCCGACTGGCCATGCGGTGCGCGGGGTCAGCGGCGCGCCGGGGGCCGGGCCGAGCAATCTCTACCTCCGCGCCGGGACCCGCAGCCGCGAGGAATTGCTCGCCGCCTTTCCCAACGCGATCCTCGTCACCGAACTGATCGGGCAAGGGGTCAACGGCGTGACCGGTGACTACAGCCGCGGCGCCGCGGGGTTCCTTGTGTCGGGCGGCGAGATCGGCGCGCCGCTGGCCGAGATTACCATCGCGTCCAACCTGATCGAGATGTTCCTGCACCTCGAGCCGGCCAGCGACCTCATCTTCCGCCGCGGTATCGACGCGCCGACTGTGCTTGTGCCCGAAATGACGGTGGCTTCAGCCTGAGCCAAATCGATTGCGCCGGTTCGGTGCCATCATGGTTAACGCGTTGCTACTGGGAATTAATGACTTATGATCCGACTCGAACGGCGAGCGCCGCCGAACGGGGGAATCAGGCCATGAACACACTTGTCCGATTGTTGGGCACAACAGTCATTTTTGCGTCCGCTGCCGTTAACACGCCCGCGCTCGCGAAACCCGGGGACAAGATCGCTGACAGCTACATCTGTGTGTTCAAGCCAGGCGCGGTGGCGAAGGCCAATGTCCACGCGGAAGCCGGCAAGGCCGCGAGCAACGGCGGGGGGCATGTTAAACATACCTTCCAAAACAGCATTCGCGGCTTCTCGGCGTCGATGTCTGCGAGCGGCGCGCAGCAGGCAGCTCTTCACAATAAGAACATCGCCTATTGCGAGCAGGATCAGGAAGTCGAAGCCATACAGTCCGATCCGCTGGCCTTTCGGACTCTCGGTAAGCCCGCGCCGCCAACGCCCGCGCAAACAAAGCCATGGGGCATCACGCGCGTCAACGGGGGCTCAGGTAGCTCGAGCGGGACAGCCTGGGTCATCGACACGGGAATCGACCTCGATCATCCCGACCTGAATGTCGATGTGGGCCGCAGCAGAAGCTTCGTGCGCGATTCGTCGCCGGATGATTTCAACGGCCATGGCAGCCATGTTTCGGGGATCATCGCCGCGAAGGATAACTCGATTGGAGTCATTGGGGTAACGCCCGGTGCCACGCTGGTCTCGGTTCGCGTGCTGGACCGGAGCGGCAGTGGATCGAATTCCGGAGTGATTGCCGGCGTCGATTATGTCGCCGGAGCCGGCCATGCCGGGGACGTAGCCAACATGAGCCTTGGCGGTGGCGTGTCGCAGGCACTTGACGACGCGGTTGTCGCTGCAGCTGCTACCGGCGTGAAATTCACCTTGGCCGCGGGCAATGAGTCACAGAGCGCGACCCTTCACTCGCCGGCGCGCGCCAATGGTCCCAATGTCTATACCGTATCGTCCTTCGCCCAAGGGGATAATTGGTCGAGTTTCTCGAACTTCGGTAACCCGCCGATCGATTACGCCGAGCCCGGGTCGAGCATCTTCTCGTCCTACAAGAACGGCGGCTATGCGACTTTGTCCGGCACTTCGATGGCGGCGCCGCATCTCGCGGGCATTCTCCTCGGCGGAGCAGTGCATAGCGGGGGAACCGTCCACGGGGATCCTTCGGCGCCGGCCGACACAATTGGCGTAAAATAATTTCGGGCGTCCGTGGCAGAGGCGCTGTCACGGACGTTCCGCTTCTCCCACCTTCTCAATTCCCAACCGGGCGATCTCGATCTTGGGGCAGCGGTCCATGACGACCTTAAGGCCAGCCGCTTCGGCGCGCTTGGCGGCCGCTACGTCGATGACGCCCAACTGCATCCACACTGCCTTGGCCCCCACCGCAATCGCTTGATCGACATTCTCTCCCGCAAAGTCCGACCGCCTGAAAATGTCGACGATATCGATCGGCTCGCCGATCTGGCTTAACTCGCGCCAGATATATTCGCCGTGGACATGCTCGCCGGTGATCTTGGGATTGACCGGAAGCACGCGGTAGCCGTGCTCCTGGAGGAACTGCATCACCCGAAAGGATGGCCGGTCGGGGTTGTCGGATGCGCCGACCATCGCGATCGTCCGCGCGCTTCTCAGCAGCTCGGCGATGTCCTTGTCTTCGGTCAGCGGCATGTGCGTCTCCCTGTGCGCCACTAATGCTTCAGCGCTGCGGCGTATCCAGCGCGTCGAGCAGTTTCTGGGCGAGCACGGCGAAAGCCTCGGCCGCGGGCCCTTCGCCAGCCGCGGGCGGATGGCCTTCGTCCGACGCCGCGCGCAAACTCGCCGACAGGGGCAGCCGGCCAAGAAAGGCGATCCCCAATTCCTTCGCCGCGGCCTCGGCGCCGCCGCTCCCGAACGGGTCGGAGGCCTCGCCGCAATGCGGGCATATATAGCCCGCCATATTCTCGATGATGCCAAGTACCGGAACGCCGGTCTTGCCGAACAGGTCGATTGCTCGCGTGGCGTCGATCAGCGACAGGTCTTGGGGAGTCGAGACGATCACCGCGCCGTCCGGCAGCATTTTCTGGACCAGCGACAATTGGACGTCGCCGGTGCCGGGCGGCAGGTCGACGAGGATGATTTCGGTGTCGCCCCATTCGCCCTCGATCAGCTGGGTCAGCGCGCTCCCGGCCATCGGCCCGCGCCACGCCAGCGCCTGCCCGGCGGGGACGAGCTGCCCAATCGACAGCAGCCTGACCCCTTGCGCCTCGATCGGGATCAATTTCTGCTTCTCCGCCCGAGGCCGCTCGTGGGCGCCGAGCAGCGTCGGCTGCGACGGGCCATAGATATCGGCGTCGATCATTCCGACGCGCTTGCCCAGCCGTGCCAGCGCGACGGCGAGATTGGCCGCCAGCGTCGACTTGCCGACACCGCCCTTGCCCGACCCGACCGCGACCACCTTTCGTTCGGGCCGCGACACGGTAAGCGCGACCCGCACCTCGGCTACGCCGGGTATGGATAGCGCCGCCGCTTTGAGCCGCCCCTCGAGTGCGGAACGCTCGTCCGGCCCGAGCCCGCTCGCGTCGACAACCAGCGCGGCGATCTGTCCCTTGAGCTTGCTCGAGCGGATGCGCGAGGCATCGGGATGGCCGGATAGATCGGAAAGCAGTTCGTCATGGGCCATGTGCCGCGCCCATAAATGGCTTTTCGACCGGCGGCACTGTTTTTCGCCTCGCGCGCTACCTATACAGTGATCATGATCATTTTCCCGGGGTTGGGGGCGCGTGCGCGCGCTCTGTTTGCTGACAAGAAGGGTCCGTGGGGGCCGAGCGGCGGCGACGAGCCGCCGGGCGATCCGCCGGGCAAGGGCGGCGGGCCATGGAATGAGCCGCCGCGGCGCCGGCGTCCGGAAGCGCCCGTCTTCGGCAATGTGACCTCGCTCGACGATTTCCTGCGCAAGGGGCGGGCACGCTTTGGCGGCAATGGCGGTGGCGGCGGCGGCTTCACGTCCGGACCGAGCCGTCCGTTCTTCATGTGGGCGATCCTCGGCCTCCTCGTCTTGTGGCTGGTGTTCACCACCATGCATCGCATTGCACCGGAAGAACGCGGCGTGGTTACGCGGGTCGGACGCTACAGTCACACTTTGGGCCCGGGCATCGGCTTCACGCTGCCCGCGCCGTTCGACCGCGTGCAGAAGATCGACGTCGAGAATATCCGCACCGAGAATTTGCCATCCCAGCCGGACGCCATGATGCTGACCGGCGACCAGAACATCATCGATATCGATTATTCGGTGCGCTGGAACATCCGCGATCCTGAGCTTTACATGTTCGAGCTCGCCGATCCGCAGGAGACCATCCGCCAAGTCGCCGAGAGCGCGATGCGGGCGGTTATCGCGCGCGTCACCTTGAGGGACGCGATGGGCGACAAGCGCGGGGTGATCGAAGCGCAGGTCCAGGAAGTCGTCCAGGGCGTGCTCGACCGTTATCATGCTGGCGTGCTGGTCCAAGGCGTCGCGATCAAGCGCGCCGATCCGCCCGATGCGGTCAACGCCGCCTTCAAGGAAGTCAGCGCCGCGCAACAAGATGCGCAGCGCTATGTCAGCCAGGCCAACAGCTATGCCCAGCAGCTGACGTTCAAGGCTGAGGGCGAAGCCCAGGCGTTCGACAAGGTCTACGAGCAGTATAAGCTTTCGCCGGAAGTCACCCGGCGGCGCATGTATTATGAAACCATGGAGGAGGTCCTTCGTCGCGTCGACAAGACGATCATCGAAGCGCCGGGCGTGACGCCCTATCTGCCGCTCCCGCAAGTCCAGCGCCAGGTGCAGCAGGGAGACGCCAAATGAGCGACTACATCCGCCGCCACCCGCTGATGAGCGCGTTCCTGGCATTCCTGGTGCTGCTGACCGTACTCGGCAGCGTCGCGATCGTTCCGGAAACCCGCCAGGGCATCGTCGTGCGGTTCGGCAAGCCGGTACGCATCGTCAATCGCTATGTCCCCGGCCATGCGTTCGGCAACACCGGTGCCGGACTCGCCTTCCGGATTCCGTTCGCCGAGAGCTTCGTGTGGATCGACAAGCGTGTGCTCGACGTCGACATGGACCGCCAGCAAGTGCTTTCGACCGACCAGCTGCGGCTCGAGGTCGATGCGTTCGCCCGCTATCGCATCGTCGATCCGCTGCGCATGTACATCCGTGCGCGCAGCGAGGGCCGGGTGAGCCAGGCCCTGCAGCCGATCCTCGGCTCGGAGCTGCGGAACGAACTTGGCAAGCGGCCTTTCGCTTCCTTGCTTTCGCCGGAGCGCGAGGGCGTGATGGAGAACGTCCGCAGCGGCCTCGACCGCGTGGCGCGGCAATATGGCGCGGAGATTATCGACGTCCGCATCAAGCGCGCCGACCTACCCGACGGCACACCGCTCGATTCCGCCTACGAGCGCATGCGGAACGCGCGGGAGCAGGAAGCCCGCTCGATTCGCGCCGAAGCGGCCAAGAGCGCCCAGATCATCCGCGCTACAGCCGATGCCCAGGCCGCCAAGACCTATGCCGCAAGCTTCGGCAAGGACCCCGGATTCTACGACTTCTACCGGGCGATGCAGAGCTATCAGCGGACGTTCATCGGCGACGTCAACGACCGTCCGGCGCCGTCGACCATCGTCCTGTCACCGCAAAATGACTATTTAAGAGAATTCTCCGGGCGTTCGAAGTAGGTTGGTTCAATCAGCGTTAATGCGCTTGACCTAGCAGTCGCGGCGCAATCGATGTTCAAATGAGGTAAGGAATGAATTTGGCGAAGGAGTCTCGGATCGTGCGCTACGCCTATGGGGTCACAGCGGCCTTGCTCTTGGGGGGGACTGCATTCTCGGTCGCGACGGGGCCGGTCGGTGCCCAGGTCGCGCAAAATTCGCCCTCGGCAATGGCCCCGCGGCCCGGCGCGCCGTTGACCTTCGCCGACCTCGCCGCCCGTTTGCAGCCGGCGGTCGTCAACATCTCTACCAAGCAGCGCGTACCGGTGCGCACCCAGGCCGATCCGTTCGAGGAATTCTTCCGCCGCTTTGGCGGACCGGGCGGTGCCGCCCCGCCCAGCGGGGGCGGCAGCGGTGGTCAGCCCCAGACCCGCGAAACCGGTTCGCTGGGGTCGGGCTTCATCATTTCGCCCGACGGTTATGTTGTGACCAACAACCACCTTATCCAGGGCGCGAGCGGTACCGGCACAGTGGACAGCGTCACCGTCATTCTTACCGATCGCAAGGAATATACCGCGCGGATCATTGGCCGGGATACCGCCTCGGACCTCGCGCTCTTGAAGATCGACGGCAATAATCTGCCTTACGTCAATTTCGGCGATTCGACCCGCACGCGGGTCGGCGACTGGGTGATCGCGATCGGCAATCCCTATGGGCTTGGCGGGACCGTGACCGCTGGGATCGTCTCGGCGCTGCATCGCGGCATCACCGGCGCTGGCGCCTATGACCGCTACATTCAGACCGACGCGTCGATCAACATGGGCAATTCGGGTGGCCCGATGTTCGATTTGAACGGCAATGTCATCGGCATCAATTCGGCTTTGATCTCGCCGACCGGGGCCAGCGTCGGGATCGGCCTCGCCATCCCCGCCGAGCTGGCCAAGCCGGTGATCGATACGCTCCGCCGCGGCCAACGCGTGCAGCGCGGCTATCTCGGCGTCGGCCTCCAGCCGCTCGACGAGAATATCGCCGGATCGCTCGGACTGCCCAAGGACAGCGGCGAGATCGTCCGTTCGGTCCAGCCGGGCGATCCCGCCGCGAAGGCCGGGATCCAGCAGGGCGACGTCATCATCAGCGTCAACCGGCAGCCCGTGAACCCCGACCAGACGGTGTCCTACATCATCGCCAACACCGCCGTCGGATCGCGCGTTCCGGTCGAGCTGATCCGCGACGGCAAGCGCCAGACGGTCACCGTGACCGTCGGCCAGCGCCCAACCGAGGAAGCGCTCGCCGCGCTCACCGGCGGCGGCGCCGACGATGGAGCGGAGCCCGACGGAGGTCCGGTGGTTGCGACCCAGCAGGCGCTCGGCCTGTCGCTGCAGGCGCTGTCCCCGTCGATGGCCACCGCGCTCAACCTGCCCCCTGCCTCAAAGGGCGTGGTGATCACCAATGTCGACCCCAACAGCGATGCGGCCAGCAAGGGGCTGCAACGGGGCTTCCTGATCATGTCGGTCAATCGCGTTGCGGTGACGACGCCCGCGCAGGTCATCGCGGCGATCGACACGGCCAAGCGGGCCGGGCGGACCAGCGTGCTGATGCTGGTCAAGCGCGGCACCGCGCCCGAAGCGTTCGTCGGGATTGAGTTGGGTAAGGGCTAACGACTTGTTGCGCCCCCCGGGCGATGTCGCCGGACGGGCGATGCCGGACGGCCCCAATGCCAGGAACACTCGACGTCCGCAGTTGAATTGATCGCCCTGGCTTCGACGTTCAGCCTGCTGTCGGACTCGCGGCCTTGTCGGGTGTCGAACTAGCGAACCCGCACTGCTTCTGTTCCATTGCAATCTGCTTGGTGATGCGGCTGGCGTTCTCCGCGTAGGCCTGCGTCACGGAGCCGTGATTCACGGTCTTGCCGCGCATCGGGCTGACGGCTTCGCAGATGTGGAAGACATGCGGCGTTGCAGACTTCTTGGCCCCGTTCTCCGGAGCGATCCAGTAGACGACATCAAGGCCGTTCGGGTTCGCGGCGCTCTTGGTTGCCTCGGCCACGGTGGCCGAGTCCTGGGCGATGGCCTTGGCCTGTTCGGCGACCTCGGGTGAACAGTCTTTGGTCGGCTGATTTGCCTTAATCTCGGCCGCGCACTTGTTCATATCCTGCGTATATTGCTCGACCGAGGGCGGGTTGAAGTCGACCCCGATCAACGTCGCGGCCGCGGCCAGGACGACCCCGACGCCGCCGGCAATCTTCTTGTTCTTCGGGTCCATGTCCTTATCCATGAAGATCAGGACAATCAGCGGCAGGAACGCGATTACGGTGATGATCGCGCCGAGCTGATTCTGGACGAAGAATTTGACCGTGTCGGCCTTGCTGGCCGGATCGTGCTTGTTGGCCGCCTTCCACATCAGGCTGCCGCCGATTGCGAAGACTGCAATCACGACCAGTAAGCCAATCAGCAGCGGAAGGTTTCCGTGGTCGAACTTGTGTTGGCGGAGCAAGACGATCCCGGCGACCTCGGTGCCGATCGCGACGATCCACGACAGCGCGGCGAAAATGCGAAGGCGCTTGGCGGCGCCCTCCTGGCCCTGCGTTGCACGCCAGTCCTTGGTGACGTCGTTTTCTGCGGCTGGCTTGTCGTCGGACATGTTCACATCCCCCTATCCACACTTGGGCCCAATGGATACGAGTGGCCCACGTAGCAGTCAGGATCAACCCTGACACGATAAGAATTGCTCTTTGTGGCATTGAACGGTTAGCGGTCAGCTCGGCAACCAGTTGCCGCGCGGAATCCTTGGCGGGCTGTTCAAGGGGCGATAGCATCCAAGCGGGCGATGCCGCGGAAAAGGGGGAAATATGACCGATCAGCGAGCCAGGGCCGGCACGGCGCTGCCAATCATTCGAAGCATCTTCGCCGTTGTCGCCGGTTTCGCGACCGTCGTGATCTTGTCGACCGGCACCGATCAGATCATGCATGCGCTTGGCGTTATTCCGCCCGGCTCGATGTGGAATCCGTGGCACAATGCGCTGGCGCTCGCCTATCGCTGCTTGTTCACGATAGCGGGCGGCTATGTCACTGCGAAGCTCGCACCGCGATCGCCGATGGCCCATGTGCTGGTGCTTGCCCTGCTCGGCATTGCTGGAGGAGTCGCCGGGGTCGTCACTACCGCCGGCCTGAACCTTGGTCCGAGGTGGTATCCAATCGCGCTCGCCGTGACCGCTTTTCCCTGCGTCTGGTTCGGCGGTTGGCTCTACCAGCGGGCAAGGGGTCGGCGCTGACCGCGTCGAGGGCTGTTCAACAGGCGCCAAGCTCGCTTAGACGAAGCGAATAGAAATGAAAGGCCCGCAATCATGATCCTCGCTGCCCTGCTCCTCGCCGCCGCTCAGCCTCAGGCGCTCGTGGGTTTTTATCGGGCGCACCAGATGGAAGTGGGCGCGGCGCTTGAGCTCGATGGCGATGGCCATTTCCAATATCAGCTCGATTATGGCGCGGCGTCGGAATCGGCCGAAGGCAGTTGGTCGTCCGACGGCAAGACCGTCTACCTGACCGCAACAACGATGACGGGAATGTACAAGCAGCCCGCGTTCGCGCACGAGCCCTTGGCGATCGATGGCAACCGGCTGTTGCTCAGGCGTTATGACGCGGTGATCGGGTTCGAGCTGGAGAATCTTCCCGCACCCGCGGATACAAACAAGAAAATGACGGGAGAGAAGTGATGGCGACCGCAAGTCAGGCCGACAAACCCACGGTCGCCGCGATCAAGGAGCTGACCCTTCGCGGGATCATCCTCGGCGCGCTGATCACCGTCATTTTCACCGCCGCCAACGTCTATCTCGGCCTCAAGATCGGCATCACCTTCGCCACGTCGATCCCGGCGGCGGTCATCTCCATGGCCGTGCTCAAATTCTTCCGCGACGCCACCATTCAGGAAAACAACATCGTCCAGACCATCGCGTCGGCGGCGGGGACCCTGTCGGCGATCATCTTCGTGTTGCCGGGCCTGATCATGGTCGGCTGGTGGACCGGCTTCCCTTACTGGCTTTCGGTCGCCGTGATCGGCATCGGCGGCATCCTCGGCGTGATGTATTCGGTTCCACTTCGCCGCGCGCTCGTCACCGGCACCGACCTGCCCTATCCCGAAGGCGTCGCCGCGGCTGAAGTGCTCAAGGTCGGCGCGGGCGTCGGCGGTGCGGAGGAGAACCGGCGCGGCCTCGTGCTGATCAGCGGTTCGACGATCGTGGCCGCCGCCTACTTCCTGATCGCCAAAACCCGACTGCTGACGGACACCGCCGGGCGCGTCTTCCGTGTCGGCTCCGGCGCATCAGGCATTTCCGCCAGCCTGTCGATGGCGCTGATCGGCGTTGGACACCTCGTCGGCGTGGCTGTCGGCCTCGCCATGGTCATTGGCATGCTGATCACCTGGGCGGTCATTGTGCCCCACTGGACTCAGGATGCGGGGCTCATCGCTCAGGCGGCGGGCGATCTTGAGAAGCTCGTCAGTTCAGCGTTCAGGCAGAAGGCGCGAATGGTTGGCGCGGGCACCATTGGCGTTGCCGCGATCTGGACCTTGCTTCGCATCATCGGCCCGATTGTTGCCGGAATCCGCTCCGCCCTTGCCGCCAACCGCGAGCGCAAGGCTGGCCGCGGCGCCGACCTGCCGCTAACTGAGCGCGATATCCCGATCGGCATCGTCACCGCCACGATCCTTCTGTCGATGATCCCGATCGGCCTGCTGCTTTACGCCTTTGCCGACACCAACCCGATCGCCGCCAATCCAGGCGCAACGCTGGGCTTCAGCATCATCTACATCCTCGTGGCGGGCGTCGTGATCGCCGCTGTGTGCGGCTACATGGCCGGCCTGATCGGCGCCTCGAACAGTCCAATCTCGGGTGTCGGCATTCTTTCAGTTGTCGGCATTGCACTGATCCTCGTGGCGCTTTTCCCGGGCGGC
>Ga0193709_1000633_pt1 | contig 11721 bp, 16 predicted proteins | sample H3c2metaG_FD_160571 | JGI IMG/M metagenome (GOLD analysis project Ga0193709, IMG submission 160571) | Soil microbial communities from a riparian zone of the East river system, Colorado, United States - H3c2 | ecosystem: Environmental > Terrestrial > Soil > Riparian zone | place: USA: East River... | reverse complement strand
TGCTTGCGCGTCGGATTTGCTGCCTTCGGACGAAAACGGTCCAGGCATGGAAACGCCCAGCACATTTTCCGCACCCAAAGCCTCAACCGCAATCGCGGCCACCACCGCGGAATCGATTCCGCCGCTGAGCCCGACGACGGCCTTCGTAAACCGGCATTTATGTACATAGTCGCGCGTTCCCATCACCAGGGCGCGAAATGCATAGACGATCTCTTCCGGCGGTTGCTCGTGAATTTCGCCTCGCCCGGTTGCGGTATCGAAGAGAACCAGGTCTTCTTCAAACGCAGCGGCCTGCGCGGCTACTTTGCCATCCAGGGTGAGCGCCACGCTGGCCCCATCAAAAATCAAGCTGTCGTTACCGCCAACCTGGTTCACGTAAACGATAGGGAGCTGGTGGCTGAGCGCAATTGAACGCAACATATCCACGCGCAAGGCTCGCTTGTCGATGGTGTAGGGCGAAGCGGAAATGTTAATGATTACGCTGGTTCCCTGCGCAGCCAGTTCGGTGACCGGGTCGCGGTCATAGCGTCGCACCGCCCAGAAGTTCTTGTCGTTCCACACGTCCTCGCAAATCGTGATGCCCAGCTTTTCGTCGCCGAAGCCGAATATTTTTTGTTCCGTGGCTGGCTGAAAATAGCGCGACTCGTCGAATACGTCGTAGGTCGGCAGCAGCATCTTGCTCTGCTCGAAGACAATCTTGCCGCCGCTCAGCAGCGCGGCCTTGTTCGATATACCGCGGCCAGTCCCATTCTTGTTCTTGCCGACGTAGCCCACAATGGCGGGCAGCACCAGCTTTGCCGCCAGTTGCTTCAATTCTTTCTGATTTCGATCGATGAAGGCAGGACGCTCCAGCAAATCCTGGGGCAGGTAGCCGCAAATACAAAGCTCAGAGAAAACAGCGAGGTCCGCTCCCCGCTGCTTGGCGCGTTCCGCCAAGGCAAGAATGCTTGCAGTATTGCCCGCAAAATCGCCGACGGTGGGATTGAATTGCGCCAGCGCAATTTTCATGTTGGCTCTCTAGAATACGTTCGCCGCCCGGCCTTTGCAAACTGCGCGGCGATTTCCATACCGGTCACACGCCGCTAAATACAAAAAGGCTCCTGAAATGGACGCTAATTCCCTTTCAGGAGCCTAAGGTCGGTTTCACAAGTTTATGTGAGTAACGCGGTCGCAATGCCAAATTAAACGCTGAACGAACTGCCGCAGCCGCAGGTGCTCTTCACGTTCGGATTGTTGAACTTGAAGCCCGCGCCTTCAATCGTTTCGATGTAGTCGATCTCGACGCCTTCCAGATACATCGAACTCATCTGGTCCACGGCAACTTTCAGGCCGTTGAAATCCACTACCTCGTCGGTGTCGTTGGTCTGGTTCTCGAATGCCATGTGATACTGAAATCCCGAACAACCGCCGCCAACTACCGCTACGCGCAGCGCCGTAGGCACAGGGGTTTGCAGCCCCATGATTTCCTTGACCTTGGTGCTCGCTGTAGGAGTCAGACTAATCATTTTTTGGCCTCCCCGCGGCAAATCCGCGGAATACTTACCAACTCAGTTTATCAGAATAGGGACTATCGTGCATCTTTTGTGGCCGAGCCTTGTTTCCAGGAAACTCGTTTTAGCCTGCCGCTTCGACAACCCTAACCTGTTCCCATACAATTAGATGCACCTATGAGACACAAAGTCACGTTTCCAAAATCTCCTAAGCTACTGAATCGTTACGCTTTGAGTTTGCTTTTCAGGCTCCGCTGTAGCTGAAGTGTAGCTTATCTCCAGTTTCCGGGCCGCGTCCGCCAAATCCTTTTCGCTCACGATATTGTAGCGGTCAAAAACGGCGCGGGTTTTGTGACCGGAAACCCTCATGCAAACTACTTCGGGGATTCCTGCGCGGACCATATTCCGCACAGCGGAGCGCCGCAGATCGTGAAAGAGCAAGCCAGGGCAGCCCGCAGACGCGGCGATAGTGTCCCAGGCTTGTCCAAAGTACAGGACAGGTTCGCTCCCGCGAGTGAATACCGCATCATTGGCGCTCTTGCCAGCGATGCAGCCCGCCAGCAGATTGCGCGTTTCCGCAGTGAGATTGATTTGCCGAGGCTCCCCGTTTTTCGACGTACGGAGTCTTACTGTTCCGGCCATGAGATCAACGTCAGAAACCTTGAGCGAGAGCAATTCGCCTTTTCTGAATCCGAAACTGTAGGCGAGCGCGAGCATGGTCCGCATGAAAAGTTCTTTGCAGCCCGCAGACAGGGCGAGGTATTGCTTCTGTTCGATGAATCCTTGTCTTCCTCTTGGCTCTGCCAGCCGGGAGAAGGAAAACTTCTGCGCAACACGTCGCGGGGTTTCGTTGTAAGCGATGGTATAGCCGGATGACATCACGGCCAGTTCCCTGTTGATCGTCGCGTTCGATGCCTTTTCCTTCCGGCGAAATTCCGTGTATCCCCGGATATCTTCGGAAGAAAGCATGTCCGCTTTCCTGCTTCCGAAAAACGCCAAGAGGTGACGCCAGCAACGGTCTGCCCATTCGATGCTGACCGGATTTTTTTCCAGCATTCGCCAAGTTTCGAGCATTCCTTCGGAAACATCTTTAACCGTTGTCTGTCGGGAGTCCGCAGCTCGGCCCGTTGAGTACTTGAGCATCTTGGCTTTCAACACGTCGAGCGCTTCCCTCTTCGATTCGGTTTCCGCGCTTTCGTTAATCACGCGGCCATGCACCGAAAACTTGATCCGCCAGAACCTAGAGTTTTTCGGACGGTACACACTTCCCTGCCCTCGTTTGCCTCGCGCTTTTTTCTCAATCTTTTCCATTGGAATAGCCTCCAATTTTTTTACGTGCGTATTCGGAAACGTTTAAGCCTGCTTTTTTCGCAGCGGCGCAAAGAGCCTTGAACTCTTCTTTCGTCAAGCGGAGCCTGATAACTATCTCCCGCCTGTCTGCCGCTGCTTTTGTTGGCCTACCGCGTTTCTTCATGGCTTTATTGTCCTACGTTAATTAGGAAATGTCAACCCTTGTGTTGCTCGACAAACTTTTCCACGTCCCGCAAGTCAAACCGCATCGGGCCGCCCTTGCTCAGGCGAATTACTGCTAACTCCCCGCAGGCGACTTTCCGGCGCACAGTGATCTTAGAGACGGCTAAGAGTCGCGCTACTTCCGCAATTCCTAATAGGGGTGTCATGGAAGCAAGCCTCGTTCTCGCAAGATTTTCTTCTGTCGTTCAAGCTCAGCGCGTCTGCCCTCAAAATCCACAAAGCGGGGAGTCTCGCGGATCGGCGCGGCTATTCTTGTGAGTACGTCTCCAGTTGATTCCATGCTCGCTCTAGCGGCGGCAATCGCGGGAGTGTATGGAATCGCGGCGGGCAAGAGAGCAACGGACGGAGCGGCTTTCTTGAGAAGTTTTCGCAGTTCCCCGCCCGTGAGCAACCCGGCCAGGTCGCCAGTTTTCCGTGAGCGTTGCAAATCTTCGATAAATGCTTTTTTGCGCCAGCCCAGCTCCTCTTTCGCACATTCGCGAAGAAACTGCACTCCGCCAGCTGCGCGGGCCGCATGGTCTATCTCTGGCGGCAGCGTTGGCGCACCGCTGAAGCAAATATCCGGGTGAACCCATTCGCGGCAGTAATCGAGTAGCGACTGCCATTCATCCTCAAAGTCGGCCTGCTCAACGGCCTGCAAGGGCTCCAAAATATCCGCAACCTTTGGGAAAAATTTGCAAGTCTTGAGCGCTCGCTTGAAGATCCGCTCCAACGTCTCCGCGTCCATTCTCCCAAAGGCTTCCAGCCAGAGCGGTAGAATAGGCGCAACGTCCTTCTCGAAGTTGACGCCGAATCGAAACAGCCATTGCTTAATTAGTGTGTCGGTCGAGTCCGAGCGCTCTTGCGTTTCGCAATGCGAGATCACTTCCAGTTGGTTTGCGGTTTCCATTAGTTCCCCCCTCCAAGATCGGGCCGGATGAAAAAGTGTCGAATCGGGAGATGAAGTACGCGAGCCCCCCGCCTTGCTTGACGGTAAATGCCTCTGTGGAATCGAAAAAATTTAGGACGTGGTTTTGCCAAACCTCTAAAGTGACGTAGGGAGCGCGGCGCAGAAATGCGGCTAGTGCGGATCCATCTTTGCCGAAACAATCCCATGTAGGCGGACGTTTGTGCTTTGCTTCGAAGGAGCCTTTTGCAAACTCTAGGAACGGACCATATCGGGTATCGGCGGGCGGCGCGGGTTTCGCCGCAGTTTCTTTCTTCTCTCTTACTTCTTTCTTCTTACTTCTTGATAAGGCGTCATCCTCTGCGACACCCTCTGCGACAGGTTCAGCGTCATCCTCTGCGACAAGCTCATAGACCGGATGCTGCCAAGATTCTGACTTAGCGGCATTTAGCTTGTGTCCCTTCAGCGCACCAGAACGCACCGTAAATTTGTCGATAAGATAAGCCGTATTCCCACGCGCACCGCGGGGCCGAAATGACCTCAGGTAGCCCAACTCCTCAAAGTGTTCGAGTGCTCGCTGTATTTGTCTAAGGCTTGCACCACGCGGAGCTGTGGCGAGTATTCGGGGCGCAGAGCCGCGCCAGATGCCTGTCCGGTAGTCGGCTTGAAGGTGGATTAGTGAATAGATTCCAAACTCACACACACTCATGGCACCGCGAACTAGATGCTCCTCAATCCCAGGGCGCAGCGGCACATAGCGTTCCTTCATTGGCGCGGTTCCGGGGGAGTGAGCTTGAAGCAATCCGGATCCGCCAATCGCTTCGGGGAAACTGCCGCTTTCCAAGGATGTGAGGCAGGGCGCGGTCCGTGCTGCTTTTCGTACCAGTCGCAGTTATGGGTGCCTATGGCTTCCGATGTTTTAACGATGCGGTAGGAGCCGTGACACTGCCCGCGTATCCATTCGGTTCGATTTTCAACACGCTCGCGGTCTCCAGCCTTGAGCAGCTTTTTGCGAATGGAATTGATACGGGCGCAATATTGGAGCGCCGCATCGGCCAACTCGTAGGCTGGAATCCAGCAGCCGTACCGCGAGCGGAGCAGGTTCTCGATTTTCTCGGCCTGCGTTAAAAATCGTCCATTAGCGGAATTTATGTTAGAGTGGCTTTGCATAAGCAGTCCCCAAATCTGGCCGGCCCGGTCCACGTCCCCAAAAACGTTCCGGGCCTTAATTTTTTCCTAAACCTTTTTCCTTGCCTTGCGAACGCGCTCACGGTTCCAGCGCTCCAGTGATTCCGCTGAGATAAGCCAGCGGCCATCCGAGTTTTTGCGGGCTTTCAATCGGCCCATGAGAATCATTCGGTGAAGAACGTTTGGAAAAACTCTGTAAGTCTGCATCGCCTGTGAAGTAGTCAGTTCCATCCAACCTCCGGGATTGCGATTTGTGGTATTCGCAACCATGACGCGCTAGACTGTAGCAACAGTCACAATGGTCATACAGTGTTCTTCATCGGGGAGGCTTTCAACTGTCATGCAGAACGACGGGAAAACAACAATAATCGAAGCGCGAGATTTGCGGATAGTGCTAGGCGACCTTGCGAACGTGCTTTCTGTTCACGACACGCCCGACCTGCTCAATGTACTTTCATCTCAAGATAGTTCCTGTGTTCTTAGGGCCGAAGAGTTTCTCCGCAAGTGGGGGCCGCTACGCGCCAAAAAATCGGTGACCGATGTCTTGGAATATGGACGGCGATTCCGGCGAGCGTGGTGGGCAAAACCAGATTCCGAGTCCGACATGCAAGAGGTCAACTCGATGCTGGATGACATCTTCACCAGCGACCCGTTTTCTCGTCAGATCGTCGGGGCCGATTTTGCCTCTGGGAAGTGGGAGCCAAGCCCCAAAACACTGCTTGGACACTTGGCAGTTACACTAATGCGCTCACGAAAGATGCTATGGCGGTGCGAGAATCCTGAATGTGGACGATATTTCATTAAGGAACACAGCCGACACAAATACTGCAAGAGGGGAAGGCTGCCAACTTGCACTGAGGTGATGCGCGAAAAGAATCAAATCGAATGGGCGCACAGTCACCGCGACGAGCTAAACGCCAAGCGACGGAAACCCCGCAAGAAACACCGCCGCCGCAATTCTGCATGACAGTAGAAATAGCTGTAAGTGAAGAACCATTCTCTTCCCCTTCTCGCGCTACTACCTTGTTGCTGTGCAAGCACAAAAGACAATCCAGGCGGGGACATTCCGCGACAGAGTGCGCGGCGGAAGGGCGCGTGCGCGGACCTTGTCGCCGGAGCGCCGGAAAGAGATTGCGTCTTGGGCGCGTTCGAATCGTAGGCAGCGCGAGAGTGGGCGGCTCTCGGATTCAGAATTTATTGAGAAACTCATTCACCAGATCCGCGCCACTGACCCCGACTTAGCTGCTTTCGTAAAAAAAGCATCTTCCCTCCCTTTCAAATATCAGGAACGGATTTTTCAAGTATTGACCACGGATGAGGCCGAAGTAATTCGCCTGGCGCAGGAGGCGCTTTCGAAGCCATGAGCGCGGCAGTCACGACAACAGGGCGAGTCACGCGGCGGGAGATTTGCGCCAAACATGGCGTCGAGTACGGACAGACCTATGACCCTGGCGTGCCAGGACAGCGAGAGAGTTGCTGGATTGGAGCGTGTCGCGGCTGCGAAAAGGATTTGCGGGACAAACTTCTCGCGGCTGAGGACGTTGCAAGGCAGACCGAGGAAATCGCAGCAGAGGCGGAGCGTAGAAAGGCCGCCGACCCTGAGCGAACGCAACGAATCAGAGAGCTGGCGGACAGAGATTTGATGGAAGAGGCGGCAAAGATGCTGGCGGAATTTTGCGCGACACACCGCGAAGAGTGGGAAGCGTATCACGATGATTTAGACCACAATCGCATCGTTACGGAGATCGAGGGCGAACGGCGGCAGAAAAGTTTTGAGCGGCTACAGGCCGCAGAAAGAGAAGGGTAACAATATGGCAGCAGCGGTTTTTGATTTTAAGGTTGTGTACCACTACGAAGTGGGAGGAAAGCCCGTTACCGGCCCGTATGTCGATTGGGTTCAACTGGCGGGGCGCAATCTCGCGGAAGATCCGGCATACACCGGAAAGTCATATATCCACCAGCCAACAACGGATGCAATCAACGTGGTGCTTGCTGCGAACGGGCGCGCATACCCCGGAGGGACGCGGGTTTTTGAAAGCATCGCAAACATGAGCGTAGCGACCGGGTTGCTGGCCTAACGGGGGAATCATGGATATCAAGGACGCGGTTCAGCAACTCCAAGTTGCAGATTCGATTTTGGACGATTCCAATATCATCGCCACATTGACGCACGAAGGAAACTTTGTGCGGCCAGAGGAAGTGCAAAGCGATGCAGAGCATGGCGAGAGCGTGTTCGATGACCCGGAAGATTATTTCGCTGAGGCGTACTACGCGCAAGAGCACGACGCGCAGAAACTAGGCGATGAAAGACTTGCGCAGAAGATCGAACGAGAACAGGGCGAACAGCCGGAGACGCGGGAACAACCCGCAGAACGGTTGCGCTCTGAGCGCCAGGAAAGCGAGCAGACGGCGGAGCAGCAAACTCAGGAACAAAGCCAGCCACTCACCCGAGAAATAATTCAAGAAAGCATGGCCGGCCTGGATAACTTCATTCAAGAAAATCAATTGAACGCGGGAGCGGCGGCGGCTTTTCCGCATGAATTGTGCTCGGCGCTCGGAACTACGCCAGATGCGGCAGGCGTCAATCCCCAGGGTGTAATAGATTTTTCGGCAAAAAGTGTCGTTGCTGGACTGAGGGAAATTGAATTGAGCGGCGGCGATTTTTCCCGCATCCAGCCAATGCCGGATTCCTTGGCGATGGAAGTGGGTTTCGATGCGTGCAAAATGCTCGGTTATGACCCGCGAGGGGATGGCGTCAATCCCAATGGCGTAGCACAGACAGCGCGATTCGCAACCCTCAACATCTTGAAAACCATCCACGAAACAGGATTCGCGGATCCGGAAAAGATAAATTCGCGTGAGGCTGTGGAATATTTTGGAAATGAACTGTACAAAAACCTCGGGCATAAGGGCGCAATGCCTCCCGCTGTAGCAAGGCAGTTTGGGGATGCTTGGACAAATCGAGTGCTCTCGATTATTGGGCAGCTTCGCCAGAATCAGGCACAGCGAACGGAAAGCCAGCCAAGAAGCAGAAGAACAAGCGGCCCACGCATTCCTGCCGGGTTACGTGATGCCGTTCGAGGGAGCAAGGCTCCTAAGTTTTCCTCTAATCAGGATATTTTCTCAGGCAGCGGATTTGAGGCGGCGCTGAGACAAAGCCTATGAGCGAGCAGGCCAAAAAAGCTTTCTATGGCGAGCGGCCGCCTCTGTACGAGGTGCTGATGAATCTCTACGCGCTTACTGGTAGCGAGGATTGCACAATCGAGCTAGCCGAGGCAGCTGATTACGTCGAGCAACTTTGCGGGCCGCAAGTGGCTCTCACTTCTATGCCCGCATGGGTGTGCTGATGGCGCTATTCGATGCTCTTTTGGACAATGGCGGCGCTGTTGATTCCGGAGGGATGGCCGATGCAGGAACAGCAGCCGCTCTAGCAAAAAAAAGATTGTTCGATAGCGGCGCCCCGACAGCTCCGGCAAACGCCCAGATTGATCCTAACTCGATTCCCGCGCCGGACATCGGCCAGCCTACTACTGAAAACAAATTCAACCTGCCATGGCTCCCCGGATACACGCCAGGGCAGGCTCAGCCAGCCCCACCCCCGGGGCCGTCAAAGGCGCAAAAGCTCGGGGTGATTCTCAAATCCGGTTTAATGGGAGCAATTGCCGGTCAAGCGAGCAGCGAGCAAGCGGTTATGGCGAGCGGAGGCCATCGAGGCGGCGGATTCGGTACAGGATTCGAAGCGGCGCTCACGGCTCCGCTTGCGCGCCAACAGATGCAGCAGCAAGTTACTCGCGGTGGCTTAGAGAATCAGATTCTCGGCGCTCAGGCTCAGTACGCGCCGCAGATGCAGGCTTTGAATTTTGGAAAGACGCTGGCCGAGATTCAGAAAAATCTCGCCGACGCGGGAAAGATGACGGCGGAAGCGGGAGCGATTCCCACAAAGACGGCTCTGGAATCGGCGCAAGCTCTTGCTGCTCGATACAAGGAAGATCCAGGCAGCGGCCAACTCATAGACTTACAAAGCGGGCAACCTTTCGGAAATTCAACGGGCATTGCTCCCTTGACGGCGGAAGAGGCGAAAGTCCTTGGCAAAGAAGAAGGTGACCGCGTACCGCTCAAACTCAAGAACGTAGCGAGCGAGATCGCGGCTCGCGGGTTAACCACTGTCAATACCGAAGAAGGAGTCTTTGAGCGGAACAGAATCACCGGCACAAATACACGTCTCGGCAATAACCCGCGAGAAATTTCTCTCGATACGCCGGTAGGAGCGTTGGACAACAGCACTGGCAAGCAAGTCATGGTCACAAGGAAAGACATTATCGGCAACCCCGGGCGCTACGCGCCAGTGAGCGCCGACGTGAGCACGCCAGTCATAAAGCAGACTTTGAAAGAATATGCGTCCACAAAGCCGGGAACGGCCGGAGGCACAACGGTTGCAGTGAATACTGCGATGGCTCACCTCGGATTACTTTATGACTTAATTGGCGCGCTCGGAAACTCCAATGTCAAGGCGTTCAATTCCCTTGAGCAAACGTGGAAAACACAGACGGGCAATCCGATAGGAGCCAGCTTTGATGAGGTGAAGCAAGCCGTATCGGGCGAACTTACGAAAGTGACCGGGAGTCTATCGCAAGGCGAACAGGAAGCCATCAAGGGACCGCTAGACAAAGCCAATTCTCCGCAATCGCTCAGGGGAGCGGTACGCAGCGCCGTGCAGATCATGGACGGCAAAATAAGTGCCTTGCATCAACATTACGTGGACATCATGCACGAGGAGCCCGATGCTCCGCTCATTTATCCCGAAGCGCAGAAAGTGAGAGACAGACTGTTAGGCGGTAATCAGGGCGGCGGTAATTCTGGCGGTCACGTAATCGCGCTCAAGGGCAAACAGTATCGCTACAACGGCTCGGGCGACACGGCGGACTTGAAGAATTACACGGAGATGCAATGAGCCTACCCCCCGGATCCACACTCGTAAGCGGGCAAGTGCCGATGCCTCTTCCGCCTGGCGCGTCTCTTGTTTCTGGCGGCGATGCTCCGCCAGCGGCAGGTTCCTATCAGGCGCGCAAGGGCGGCCCGATTTTGAACGCCAACGATTCAGCACTGCATACCGGCATCGTGGGAGTGCAGCACGCTCTAGGAGTGACGAAACCGCCTGAGAGCCTGACGGATGAGTTTTCGCAGATTGGCGGGAGCCTCAAAAACTTTGCTGGCAAATCGTGGGATGAATTGCAAAAGGCCACTGGCGAAGAGCGCGGGACGCCTGGACTCGGCACGCCGTTTACAGACGCTCTGTATGTCCCTCATGTAATCGCACGCGGTATCGAGGGACTTGCAACGGGTATCGAGAACTCGGCAAGCGACATCGAAGCCGGAATCAAAAACAAAAACCCGCAATCGGCGGCCTACGGCATCGGCTCGGCGCTTGGAATGCGCGGCCAGTTAGAAGGCGGGGAAAGAGCCGGGCAAGCGATTGCCGATGCAGCGCCGGGAGTGGGGAACGTTCTTAAATCATCGGCAGAGAAAAACTATCAGGACGTTCTAAACCCGACGAAGGTAACCACGAAATATCAAACGCAGAAAATAATGCCGCAACTCTTGAAAGAGCGGCCCGTCGCTATGACGCGGCAGGGACTCGCGGACAAAGCGGCAACGCAGGCGGAAGCAGCGGGCCAGCAAGTCGAGGATGCAGTTTTGAATCTCTCTGGCAGCATGAAGACGCAGCCTGTCGTAGACGGACTCGAACACTTGCGGCAGAAATACCAGGTTAACGGAGTGAGTCTCAGGCCGGAAGTGGACGGCGCAATCAACACTCTACAAGATCAATTGCGGGCAATGTCCAAGCCGGGCGAAGTGCCAGGAGGGGCGGAAGGGCCGGGCGAAGCGACTATCTCCTATCAGGACGTTGTGAAAGCTCGCCGGATTCTTGACGATGCGGTTGCGGAAGTGGGCGGCTATCAGGGCAGGCCGCTATCGGATACCAGCATGGCAAACATTCGAAAGGCGACGGCTAACTCTTTCCGCGAAGAGTTAGGAAATGCTTCCCCCGACCTTCGAGCGGTGAATGCGAAATTTCATTTCTGGAACACGCTCAACGATGTTTTAGAGCAAACGATTCAGCGGAAAACCGGGCAGGTAAACGCGCTCCCGAAAGTAGAGACGGCGATAGCGGCGGCTGGCGGGCTAGCCAGAGGCGGACTCAGCACGGGAGTCGCTTATGCGGCAGCGATGAAGGCTCTCGGCGCGGCGTTTCGCAGCACGGCATGGAGAACGATGGCCGCAGCTTCGAAAAGCAGCATCGCTGATTCTCTCGCTAACGGGCAATTCAAAAACGTAATAGACACGCTCGGCAAGGCGGGGATTGTCGCGGCGGGAGCAAACCAGCAACCTATGCAAACGAATCGAGACATCTTCACTGATGATGTCTTAGAGCAGTGGAAGCAAGATCACGGAAAGCTCTGATGAGTAAAGGCGGAAATTTCTACGGCGACGGCAATAATGTGGACTTTTCGCAGCGTTACGCGCCAAGTGAAGCAGACAACTCGGGAGGCGACGACGCCGAGCGCTGGGTAGGTATATTGCGTAAGGCTGAGCCGAATCACTGGGCATGGAAGGACTCTCAGC
>Ga0193709_1000632_pt1 | contig 11723 bp, 9 predicted proteins | sample H3c2metaG_FD_160571 | JGI IMG/M metagenome (GOLD analysis project Ga0193709, IMG submission 160571) | Soil microbial communities from a riparian zone of the East river system, Colorado, United States - H3c2 | ecosystem: Environmental > Terrestrial > Soil > Riparian zone | place: USA: East River... | reverse complement strand
CCTGGTTCCCGGCCATTTCGCAAAGGTGTATGCAAACTCCCGCCGGTTGCGTCCGGTAAATAAATTCAATTCGAACCGCGTCGCCCAGCGCGCAATTTGCGCCGGCGTCACTATAATTTTTTCTCGCCGCACATTTCCCGGCCGAGCTTTGCTGCCCCAATAGAATTCGCCGAAAGCCTCGCGTGCCTCCGCGTAAGTCGTGGGCCGTCCCAGCACAGTGGCCCAGTTCGCCACCATTTGCCAGTCGTCGTTATTTCCGGGCTGGCTCTTCCAGCGGTGCAGTTCGGCGTGGGTCACTCGCTTTCCCGTTAGCCGCCCAATCGTCTCGATCGCCGAACGCCAGTAAGTGTCGCGGACGTCTACCAGCACGCCATCCACGTCAAAGATCAAAATGTCAGGCCGGATTTTCCGCGGGGATTGCGACACGATGGCTCCGCAAACTCCTTTCTTCATGAAGTTTGTTGCTAAGGCGCAAAAAAATACAAAATTCGCTCTCCGTACGATAGCGTCCTGGAACTAATGGCTCAAACCGTAACCTTTCTACCCATGCCGGGGCTAGCAGCAAAGCCGCACGCACCGTAGAACGCTATAAACCATTCTATATCAGCAGCTTAAGCGGACACAGGGTTGGTCCGCCAGGTGCATCATACTGCAGAATAATCGACGCGGCCCAGTGTCGGCAGAATTCTGTAGAGAGACGGTGCAGTACCCTCGTGCAGGCCAGATTGAGTCGCCTCTCAGTTCGAAATCTTCACGAGGCCTATCTCTTCAGAATCAACCATTGCACTGGGCATCGCTCGTTCCTGCCGCTAATTCACTCGCAATCCATTCTAAACCCTCATCGGTCTGAAGGTCTGCCGTCCGTGTAATATTAAGTCGATCCATGCGAAGTCCAAGCCCTGGCAAGCCCACAGGTGCCGCGCGAGCAAACGCATCCAGCCTTATCCGATTGAGCCGGGAAAGCACGCGCAGGAAAAAAAAGACCGCGTCCTGCGCGACGGGTTGGTTGGTTCCCGTTGCGCAGGACGCGGCAGTTTCAGGAGAAATTCAGAGGCAACGGCGCCGTCACTTTCGACGGCGCCGTTTCGACCGCGAAAGAACTAGTTCAGTAACTCACGCATGGAAATTACGTGATACGTGGTCAGCTGCGATGCCTGCATGATGCAACCGCTGCTGTAGTTGACTCCACCGATGCCGCCGCCGCTCACGTCGACATTGGGCACGCCCAATGCTGTTCCTGTTCCGGTCGTGTTAGCCACAACCACCGCACCGTTGAAGGTGCTCGTACCCTTGTCGATAAAGTTGCCCGCACCCACGACGAAGATCAGGCCGTTCCAGGTGTTGCTGCCTTTCGCGGTAAAGGTGCCGGTGACCACCAGGATTCCGAAACCGGTGAAGTTGCCGCTCAGCGTGAGGTCGCCGTTGACATAGATGATTTGCGGCGCCGCCAAAGTTCCAGGGCTGGTGAAGCTGCCGTCAGTCGCCGGGCCATTGATGACGGGCTGGGTGACATCCGCTTTGACCGTTGACATCAGGTCTTGCAAGGTAGTTTTTGTCTGCAGGGTCGAGGGCAGACCGGTGTAAACATTCTGTACGTCCGGTGTGGTGTTGCTTCCACTCTGATAATTGTCCATTTTGCTGGTATTACCATTGACCGCATTCGAGATTTGCGTAATTGTAGCGGTTTTATCGGCATCGGTCGGCACTCCCACCGCGGGCACACTGGGACCGACAGAACCTCCGCAGACCGAGTTGCTGTCATTTCCATTGACGCCAAATTTTGAGCTTGGACCGGTAGAAAATGTGTCGCCCGCGCCATCCAGGGTCAACGCGGCAGGCGCGTTAAACTGGAACGTGTCCTGTCCGACTTCCACCTGAAGCATGCGCCGCGATCCACCGGGCGTCACGGATAGCGCGGTCAACACATATACCGGCAGATAGGCCGGCGAAACGCACGGTGCCGCAAATGCGAACTCGTACGGGGAACCATCCTTTAAGCAAGTGTAATAGGCATTCGCTGTGTTTCCGTTTACCGCGTAGTTGGCACCAAAAGCATTGCTCTGCTTCAGTTGAATCCGCACCCATTTCCAGTCCAGGGCGGGGGAGGCGGCGTAAGCGGAGTTGGCCAGCGGTGAGGTGGAACGGTACCAACCGCTGCTGGATGGGTAGCCACTACTGCAACTGATGGTGCTGGTTTCCTTGCAGATTTCGTCGTCAACATACGAATTCGGACTACTGGTAGTTGGCGCCGTCCACGGTGCTACCGTCTCGCTGTTCAAAGGGTTCAAGACATAAGTTACACCGGTGGTGCCGGAGCCGGGCAACGTCGTTGGCAAAATCGTCGCTGTTGCCAGCGTGCCGGTGGCCACGGTGCGCAACCGGTCCCGTACCTCTTCTATGCCCGCCTTCGCAGAGAAAAATGCCCGCTGCTCGTCCTTGAAGTTCGCGCTGGTATCGGCCTCGGTATTGGTCAGGATGATGATTCCAGCGGTGATCGCGGAAAGCAGCAGCAACGTGAGAATGGCGGCGATTAAGGCCACGCCTTCCTCGTGATTCCTGATCTTGAATATCGAGTTCTTACGCTTGGTTTTTGACATAACTATTTTGCGCTCCTATTGGCAACTCATTGCCTGCCCGGTGGAAGCCATTGAGCAGTTGTTCAGAGAAACTTCACCCTCAAAACTTGTTTCGATCGGCTGTCCGGTCTTAAGGTCGATGATGGTGTTATTGCGGATGGTCAGGTTGATCTGAATGGTCTTTACTGTGGCGATCATTGCTGCATTCGTAGTGATATCAATGCCGCCGGTTGGGATAGTGACCTGCGTGCCATCGTATTGATAGAATCTGAAGATTGGGAATGTGGTTGTATTATTAGTAAGATCATTGATTTCCGTGCCCCAGTTCGTTAGCTGCGCTGTGGGGAGTCCAGGTGCTTTGTCCACTTGACTGCGCTGTAAGCATAGAGGGCAGGTTCCCGAACCGTTTATCTGGTAAGTGACGCTCTGCACTGTACCGGTTCCGTTTACCGAACCTTCAAAGGTAATGGCGTCGGTGGCGATCCTTACCAGGCCGACAGCCAGCCCCGGTTTACTCATCAGCGCCGTTTGAGCGGTGAGGTTATTCGATACATCAAAGCCATTCGCGACCGGGTCATACATCCGGATATTGGGAGTTCCCGCCTGATTGATGTCGCGAAAAAATTGGTCCACGAAGTCGCGCGCTTCCTGGAAATCGCCCAGTTTCATTTCCTCGGCGTTCAGGCGGCGTTGTGCGTCGCCCATCTGCGAAAACACTGCGCCCACGATCAAACTTAGAATCGCGATCACCAGCAACAGTTCCAGCAAGCTGAATCCACGCTGTTTGCCGGCCGGGAAATTCCTTTTGAATTTCATGATGTTATGTACCTTGTCCTATGAGAGAGCGCACGGAAACTGGCAACGAGAATGTCTTCAAGTCGGTTCCGGCGCCCTTCATTTTTGCGGTAACGATCACCATCTTGGTGTAGGTGGAAGGCTGCGTGATGGTCCAACGAACGTCGTAAATCATTTGCCGGTTACTGGTGCCGCAGTCTGTGTAATACATTTGGTAGCCGGTGACCGCGGCCTGCGTCATGTCCACGTCTCCCGCGCTCGTCAATGCGCCGCCGCCTGCGGCGGTTTGCACCGTGGTGCTGGTTAGGGTGCAATCGGTGATGGAGAGAGCGTTCGAGAGGCTGGCCTTCTGACTGGAAATTTTCTCTGACACCATTTGCGCGATAACCGTGGCGTTGCTCTGCTGGCGGCTGCGGCCATTTCCGCCGATCGCATAGGCGATCAGCGCCATGCTGCCGACGATTCCCACCAGCAAGACCACCATGGCGATCATCAACTCGATGAGCGACATGCCGCGTTCATTTTTGAACGTCTTTTTGTACTTCAAAGGCTTTAGTTCCATGATGTACCGTTCCATAGCAGGCCATTGCTCCTTCCGGCCTTGCTTACCGATACCGCTCCCCATCCGTTACTTTGCCCATCTTGTATGTAGTAAACGAAATAACTTACAGCCGGTGTCGAACAGGTTCCGGGCGTTCCGGCGATGTAGCTGCACGGCAATCCCCGCGAGGAGAAGCCAAGAGTGCAGGTGTTGTCACACGGCGTTCCGGTCGTCGAGTCTCCCGGGAGAACGTATGAGGTCGGGTTACTGCCGCCCCCCGGGGCTCCCGCAGCCATCGTAAATTGCCGTCCAAGGTCGATGATGGGCTCGCGAGGATTTGCGGTTGGATCATAGGAGCCGCTGTTGTTGACGTCGATATAAGCCTGTGTGACGCCGCTAACGACCTGGAACCGGACGGTGACCGTTTTGTTCTGTTTTGTTGCGTACATCCGCGCCTGCTGAATAAGATCGGAAAGCTCAAAGGCACAAGTGCGCAACTGCGAGTCATACCAGGCTTTCACCATGTTGGGAACGGAGATGGCCGCCACCACCATGATGACCAGCACCACAATGATGATTTCGGTCAGGCTGAACCCGCGCTGGTTGAGCTTTTTTCGACATTTGTTCAATCGACGATTCATTGGCACTTTCCTGGACCACCCGTATCAGGGGTCGATTCTTGACAACAGAGTCGCAAGACGCTGCCCACTCGACTTGTTCCTCTAACATACGTGTTTTCATATTGTTAGCAAGTTACGGAAGGTATGTTCCGACCCTAGCCGGAGGAGTGCGTTACAAATTGTTACGGTTCAAGAGGCGGCTGGAGCAGCCACTTCATTCGAATTGCTGCCTCGCTCTGTGTGGCTCGGCCGCCGATTCTTGGTACGATGTTTCGGAAGAACTTTCCTTTGCGAACGCCGCAATTCATTCCCGAAATGCTTTTCGCGTGGCGAGCCGGTTGCGACCGCGATTTTCTGGCAGCGGCCTCTCTGCGGCAGGCAAGCTTCTTGCCCTGACGCAGGAAGCGTACGGCGCTGTTGTTTCTTTTCGCCGTGCCAATTAAGGAGAAGAAATGGCCAAGTATGCCGGAGTGGATTTTATCGATTTTGATTCGCAACTGAACGACGAGGAAAAACTCGTCCGGCAAACCGCGCGCGAATTCGTCGAAAACGAAATTATTCCCATTATCGAAAAACACAGCCGCGAAGCCACGTTTCCGATGCATCTGGTTGCGCAACTTGGCGAACTGGGATTTTTTGGCGCGAGCCTGCAGGGTTATGGCTGCGCGGGAATGTCCAGCGTGGCTTACGGCCTGATGACCCAGGAATTGGAACGCGGCGATTCTGGAATTCGCAGCTTCGTTTCCGTGCAGAGCGCGCTGGTGATGTATCCCATTTATGCGTTCGGCAGCGAGGAGCAGAAAAATAAATGGCTGCCGCTGCTGCAGCAGGGAAAAAAAATCGGCTGCTTCGGATTGACCGAGCCGCAATTCGGCTCGAATCCCGGCGGCATGTTGACCCGCGCTGTGAAAAAGGGCAACAAGTACGTTTTGAACGGCGAAAAAATGTGGATCACCAGCGGCTCAATTGCCGATGTCGCGGTGGTGTGGGCCAAATGCGAAGACGAAAAAATCCGCGGCTTCCTGGTGGAGAAAGGCGCGCCGGGATTTAAAGCCTGGGACGTACACGGCAAATGGTCGCTGCGCGCTTCGGTGACCAGCGGTCTTGCTTTTGGCGATTGCGAAATTCCGGAAGAAAATCTATTGCCCGGCGTAGTCGGACTGAAGGGTCCGCTGAGCTGTTTGAATCAGGCACGTTACGGAATCGGCTGGGGAGCGCTGGGCGCGGCAATGGCCTGCTACGACACCGCGCTGCAATACGCGAAAACGCGCAAACAGTTTGCCAATAAGCCGATTGCGTCGCATCAGTTAGTGCAGGAAAAGCTGGCTTGGATGATTACCGAAATCGTGAAAGGCCAATTGCTCGCGCTGCACGTGGGAAGAATCAAGGACGATGGAAAAGTCGATCCTTCACACATTTCCATGTTGAAAATGAATAACGTCGCGATCGCGCTGGACATTGCCCGCAAGGCGCGCGACATTCTCGGCGCTAACGGCATCGTCGACGATTACTGCGTTATGCGCCACATGAACAATCTGGAAAGCGTGTACACCTACGAAGGCACCAACGACATCCACAAACTGGTGATCGGCGAAAAAATCACCGGCATCGCCGCCTACGTGTAGCTCTCTTTTGGAAAAGAGGCAACCTGCACCGCTGGCCGCGAATCTTGTAAGCTGTGTTTGCGCGTTAGCTGCGCCTTTTCACGGGAGATTCGTCATGCGCTCTTCATTTTTCAGCCTTAGAAATTTCTTGCCGCTCGCCGCTGCGGTTTTGAGCTACGCTGCCCTCGCCAGCGCGCAGCAGAGTGCCGCGCCATCCAAGCAAGGGGCCGAGACAAAGCGGCTGGAACGCACCGTAGTCAGAGGCGAGGTAAGGCCCAAAATACGCACCATCACGGCGTTCATCAATCTGGATACTGCGCAATATAAACAGCAGGTTGCCGAAACCATGCAGATGCTGCGGCGCGCAAAAACAATTTTCGAATCGCGCGGCTACGAAGTGCAAACGCTGCGCATCGCCACGCAACCGTTTCCCGAATACACCAAAGGTATGAGCACGCAGCAAGCAGTGGCCTTTTTCAAGGAATACGACGCGTTGGCGGAAAAAGAAAAATTTGCCGCGGGAATCGGTCCAGCCATGCTGAACGCCGGAGACAGCGAAGCCCAAGCCGACTTGCTGGCAAATATTCTGGCTGCTACGAAACATATCCGCGGCAGCATTGTGGTGGCGGGAGAAGACGGCGTGCGCTGGAAAGCGGTGGGCGCAGCGGCGCGCGCCATCAAAAGACTGGAGGACGAAACAGAACACAGCCAGGGAAATTTCAATCTTGGCGCGATTGCCATGGTGCCGCCACTGTCTCCGTTTTTCACCGCTGCGTATCACACCGGATTGGGACACCAATTCGCGATTGGACTGGAATCGGCAAATATCGTGGCCGCTGCGTTCAAAGACGCGCCCGATCTGGAAACGGCGAAACACCGCCTGACTGACATGCTGTCCGAGCAAGCCTCGGAAATCGAGCGGCATGCAGGACGCGTGGACCAGGAAACCGGCTGGACCTATATGGGCATCGACCTTTCTCCCGCGCCGCTGAAGGAAATTTCGATTGGCGCGGCCATTGAGGAATTAATAGCGCAGCCGTTTGGATCGAGCGGCACGCTGACCGCGGCCGCGACGATCACTTTAGCGATCAAGGACATTCAGGTGAAGCAGACGGGCTACAACGGATTGATGCTGCCGATTCTAGAAGATTCGCGATTGGCACAGCGCTGGAGCGAGGGCCGGGTGTCGCTGGAAGGATTGCTTTCGTACTCAGCGGTGTGCGGAACCGGCCTGGACACTGTGCCGTTGCCTGGAGATGTGAGCATCGAGCAGCTGGACATGATCATCGGTGACATGGCGTCACTCGCTTTCAAATGGCACAAACCGCTTTCTGCCAGATTGTTACCGGTGAAAGGCAAAGGTCCGGGCGATATGACAGAGTTCGACGATCCATTTTTGGTGAACGCCACAATTCAACCGTTGACAAAATAGGCGAGCCATTCGGTAACGGGGGCGGCGGATTTGCTATGCGGGAAAATCCACTTCGATCGCGTCGATCAGCGGCAAAAGCCACTTCAACAAAGCTTGATGCACGGGATGCACGTTGTAGGCTTCGAGAGAAGCCTGATCAGCGAATTTCATCACGCCGCCGATGACGAAGCCTTGTCCGCGCGGGGAAACATTTTTGCCGACAAAGGATTCCAGCACCAGCGGAATTTGTTTTTTCAAATCGCCGATTTCGCGCAGCATGCGTTGCTGCTGGTCTTCCGTGACGCCTGGTTTCAAGCGAAATGCAAACATGTGAATGATCATCGTTTTGTGACTCGCAATCTAGAAAATCATGGAAAGATTCTTGGTGACGACGTTCACTCATGTCAATAAGAATGAGCGGTACAAGCTGACCAGACGTTTGGGGGATCGATGAAGCAAAAGCGAGAGATGACGCGGCGGGAATTTGTAAAGGACGCCACAATTGCTGCGGTGAGTGCGGGCGCGGCGATCACCATTGTGCCGCGGCATGTGTTGGGAAAGGGCATGACTCCGCCGAGCGATTTGCTGAACATCGCCGGAGTGGGAATTGGCGGAATGGGCCGCACGAATTTGATTAATCTGGCGAGCCAAAACATCGTGGCCCTGTGCGATGTGGACTGGGGCTATGCGGGAAAAGGATTTGCGCAACTGGACGATATGATTACTGGCTTGAGCACGCGCATTGCTGCGCCCGATCCGGAGTCGCAGCCAGGAAAAGCGGCGATTCCCTTCGACCGCGAGCAGGCCAAGGCGCGGCTGGCTGGAATGCAGCGATTGAAAGATGTACATCTGGCGAAAGCGAAGCGCTACACGGACTATCGCGAAATGTTGGAGAAGCAAAAAGATATTGAAGGTGTGTTGATTGCGACGCCGGATCATATGCATGCCCCGATTGCGTTGGCGGCGATGGAACTGGGCAAGCACGTTTACGTGCAGAAGCCGCTGACCTGGTGCGTGGCGGAGGCGCGGCAACTGGCGAAACGCGCACGGGAAACCAAAGTCGCGACGCAGATGGGCAACCAGGGACATTCGCTGGACGATGCGCGCAAAGCGGTGGAATACGTGTGGGCGGGCGCGATTGGAGAAGTCCGCGAAATTCATATTTGGACCAACCGACCGCTGGGATTCTGGCCCCAGGGGGTGCCGCGTCCCATGAAGCCGAGCCAGCCCGTGGATGAAATGAAGTGGAACGGCGCTGGAGTAGAGGCGCGGGTGGCTGCGGCGATGGCCGGAAATTTTCCGGTGCCGGAAAAGCTGGACTGGAATTTGTTCCTCGGCGTCGGGCCCAAGGTGGCGTATCACCCGATCTATCATCCGTTTAACTGGCGCGGGTGGGTGGATTGGGGAGTTGGTCCGATTGGGGATATGGGCGCGCATCTGATTGATCATTCGATGTGGGCGCTGAACCTGGGATATCCGTCGAGCATTGAGACGATTTCAACTCCGTTTAATAAGGCTTCGTATCCGAGTGCGACGATGACGGTGTACGAATTTCCATCGCGTCCGGCAGCTGAGAAAAATATTGCGCGGGGAAATTTGCCGGCGGCGAAACTGACCTGGTATGACGGCGGATTGATGCCTCCGAAACCGGAAGAACTTGGCGAAGAGGAACTGAACAAAGGCGGCGGTGCGCTGTTGATCGGCAGCAAGGGGAAACTTTTGCACGATACCTATGGAATGAATCCGCGGCTGCTGCCAAAGTCGCTGCACGATTCGTTTGGCGAGCCGGCGAAGAAATTGCCGCGCATTCCGAATCAGCAGCACGAGTTGAACTGGGTAGCGGCGGCGAAGGGCAAGGCGGAGGCGTCATGTCCGTTCGAGTATGCTGCGCCGCTGACGGAAACGATGTTGCTGGGTGTGGTGGCGTTAAACGCCGGGAAAAGGATCGAGTACGACGGCGCGAACATGCGGGTGACGAATGTGGCTATGGCGAATGATTATTTGAAGCGGGAGTATCGGATGGGTTGGTGAGGGTTCAGAGAGTAGCGAATAGGCCGAAACTTGTAAGGCGGGTGGGCTACATCCTGATTGCGTCGCGTTACTGAAGATGGTCTTCGACACGAGATTTGCTGGATGACTTACATGGCTGGATCACGATAAAGGATGTTTCCCAAGCGCAGCGTCAATGCCACGCGGGAAAATGCTCTGATGTCGCGGGTGGGATCACCGCTGAGGACGACCAGGTCGGCGTCTTGGCCGACAGCGACGCGGTCGGTGGTTGCAGCGAAGCCGAAGCGCACGGCTGGGTCGGTAGTCAGGGCGGCCAGGATTTGGTCGAAGGTCAGGCCGGCACGGGCCAGCAGTTCGAATTCTCTGCTGAGCCATGGGTAGCCGGTCAGGTAACCTACGTCGGTGCCGAACAGAATCTGTCCGCCGGCATCGGCGTAACTCTTGACCTCCCGCAGAATTCCTTCGTGTGCGGCGTCGGGACCATTTTCACCGCTGAACAGCGTTAGGGTTGGAATCAGCGAGACGTTTGCCGCTTTCAGGCGCGCCACAAGTGAATTGTCCCAATGTTCGGGATCTTCGACGGTATGGGCGAGCACGTCTACGTGGCCGCGAATGACAAGTTCCGCGCCCTCGACCAGCGAAGGATGCGCTAAGACCAGTTTTCCCTTGCGGTGAGCTTCGGCAGTTATGGCTTGCACGATGGCCAGCGGCATCGGGCGCCAGACGAGTTTGCCCGCGCGGTGGACCGCAGAGACCGTGAAAATCTTGATGATGTCCGCGCCTTGGGCGACATGCTCGTCCACGGCACGGACCGCTTCCTCCGGCGTGGCGGGCTGGTCAAGCAGTTTCAAGATGTCAGGCGGGAGCGTATCCAGGAGGTAGTACGGAATGCCGTCTTTTGGGAACAGCGGAGAACCGGCAGTCAGGATACGAGGACCAGCGACTTCGCCAGACTGAATTCTTGTTCGGATGGCCAGTGTGTTTGGCAGAAGCGAACCGGTATCCACAACAGCCGTGAATCCATAGCGCGCCAGCATTTCCTGCAGCTGTTTGGTTAGCTGCGTGGATGGGAGGTTCGCGGCGTTTTCCCATTTGGGTTCGGTGAAGTGGACATGGGCGTTCCAAAAGCCAGCGACGATGGTGCGGCCGGTGCAATCGATCATCTCCGCGCCCGGCGGAATTTGAACTTTTCCTTTTTCACCTACTGCGATGATTTTTCCGTTCTCGATGAGAACCACGCCGTTCGAGATTGGCGGCTGAAACGGCGCGGGATAGATAGTTCCTCCGGCTAAAGCCAGGCGGTGTTTGGTTGGAGTGTTGTTCTCCTGCTCCTGCGCAGAAAGCGAGGAAAAGATCGGGAGGACCAGCAAGATTAGAGCTGTGAGCAGGATGCAGCGTGCAACCGGGCTGAACGTGAGCGATTTCATGCTTGCCTCCCTGAGATGGCTGGAACCTTATTTGGATTCGGAGACGGCTACGTAAGCGCCTAGGCCGATCATGCCGAGGCCGGAGGCGGTGCGTTGGCGTGAACGGAACTTGGGGCTGGATTTTAATTTGCGTTCGAGGGGAGCGGCGCAGGCTACTACGAGGAGATCTGCGGCGGTGTTTAGGGTGACGGAGAGGATGCCGAGCGTGGCGAATTGGAGGAAGATGTGCCCGCGTTCGGGTGCGATGAATTGCGGGATGAAGGAGAGGAAGAACAGGGCGGTTTTGGGATTGAGGGCTTCGGTTAGGACTCCTTGACGAAACGCCGCTGAGGCGGCTGGGTGAAGGGCACCGTTGGACTGCGAGGAATTCTGGGCGGAGGCACTTTCCCCTAGAGCGACGTTGCGGGAGCGGATCATTTTTATGCCGAGGAAGATTAGGTAAGCGGCGCCTGCGTACTTGGCGGTGTGGAAGGCTACGGCGGAGGCAGCGAGGATGGCGGAGACGCCCAGGGCGGCGGCGAAGACGTGGAACAGTCCGCCGAAGAAAGTGCCGATCGAAGATTGAAAACCTTCGCGGCGGCCTCCGGCGAGGGTGCGGGCGAGGACGTAGAAGATGCCGGGGCCGGGCGTGACGGCGAGGAGCAGTGCGGCGGCGAAGAAGAGTAGAACGCGGTGAACGTCGAACATTGGAAAAGGAAGTATAAGGTACAAAAGTATAAGGGTACAACGTGCAGGCGAG